>CAJHYI010000362.1_pt1 | contig 17144 bp, 19 predicted proteins | sample 9198771 | NCBI WGS metagenome assembly CAJHYI01 (sample SAMEA7708367, study PRJEB35096) | sediment metagenome | biome: marine neritic benthic zone biome [ENVO:01000025]; feature: sediment [ENVO:00002007]; material: shallow marine sediment [ENVO:03000034] sea grass bed [ENVO_01000059] ...
ATCAGTCGGATGAAAAATGGGAAGTGGCGTCAATTCGACGCGGCAGATCTAGCGTCACCCAAAAAAATAGGGGCGGCTCATGATGAGCCGCCCCCTCCCTAAGGAATTATATCAAACAGCGTGCCCGCCTGCACACTGTTGTTTTATTTATCGGTATTTTAAAAAAAAACTTTACCGCTAAACGTCAATCAGCAATTATTTTGCCGACGCAGGTCAGATTTTAAGTCCTAATTAATGGCTTCGATTTTGACAAACTCTTTTTTTTCCTGGCAATACCACTGATGCGGCCCGACACATCGATACTCCTCTTCGGAGAGGGCAATAATTCGCTGCGCAAAAGCGAGTGCCTGCTGCTTGTCGGAAAAGAGATTTCTCAGGGTTCCGATGTGTTTGCCATACTCTACAACGCAAATCATGATTGCTTAATCCTTTCATCCAATAGGATTTTACGGTTCAACATGCGAATCCGATGCAGCCCCCGGGGAGAGCTAAGCCCCGGGGGCACTGAAAGGAGGAGCGTCCCGCACTGATTGGGATTTTGGGACGGATGTCACATGGTTTTGCAGCGGGTGTCAAAAAAGCGCTTCGTTATTCAAGCGTTTTTCTACGACCACTTATACCGCAATTCCATATCTTTGAATATTAACATGGAAAGCGGTAAAACTGCCGGAGCACACATGCGAACTGATAATTTAGTATTCAACTTTCATGCCAATTGGATACTGCAGTGGCATCTCAAAAAAAATAGGTTAAGCGTGCACTTTGCCCGGATACCAAAGGGGGATGAAGGGGAAGCAGGCGCTGCCTGTCAATTTTTTGACCGCTCTGGCCGCCGATTGTTTGCTTGACATTGCAGCAGGACGAGGATATCAGAAAACGAAACCGGAAAGAATGAAAAGATGGACCTCACCTTAAATTGGCTGGTAGAAATTTGGAAGACATTTAGTACCTGGACCTCCACCCAACCGACATTTATTCAGGTAGCTTTCGGCATGGGCCTGTTTTATGGGGTGCTACTGCTATTGCGGCTGTCGTATCGCGTTACTGTTTACATCCTGTCGGGATTGTTTGCCGGCCGCCGCCGGCCCCGGAAGAAAAAGGATTTCAAACCGCCCAACCGCTCGAAAAAACATGTCACCATGGATGATGACGCCCCTCCGTTTGTTTTCAGATAGAATGCCAACACTCAAAATTGTTGCCGCCCAATTACCGCTTTGAGTATTTTATACCGTTTTCCATAGTAATGTTCCGGAATAAGGAAGTGCGGCATAAGGGGTTGTAGAAAAAAATCGTTAGCTACCGGAACGTTTTTTTGACAACCCCTGTACATCCGGCAATTTTTGCCGCCGGCTGACCGCCGTCGCCCTTGTGCTAAAAGGCTATCTGCAGAATTTCCAGTAATTCCGATTCGGTCAGGCGAATCGGATTGCCCTGCATGCTGCTGGCTTTCCGCGACTTGGCCACCACAGCCGGAAAATCGGCTTTATTCAGGCCAAGGTGTGCCAATGATTCGACCTGAAGCCTCTGACAGAGATCTCTTATCCACGCTATGCCGTCTTCAGCCCGGGCTTCAGTGCTTTGGGTCAGAATGCGCGCGAGTTCATTATAGCGCTCTAGCACCGGTGAGTCCGCTGCCCGTTTGCGCAAGGCCTTAATATTGATGTCCATGACGTGGGGCAGCAGTGCAGCGCAGATGGCCCCGTGGGCACCGGAAATTATACCGCCCAACGGGCCGGCAATGCCGTGAACCGCACCCAGTTTTGCATTGGCAAGGGTCATTCCGCTAAAAAGACTGGCGAGGCACATATTTTCGCGGGCAAAGCGGTCGTTTCCGTTCTCATAAGCGCGCTGCAGCGAATGGGCAATGCGCTGCAGCCCTTCGCGGCAGATACCGTCGGTTAAGGCGTTGGACCGGTTGGAGACAAATGCTTCCATGAGCTGGGTGAAGGCATCCAGACCGGTGACAGCCGTGATCGCAGACGGTAATGAAAGCGTCAAATCGGGGTCGATCACCGCCAAATCCGGCATCATGAACGGACTGCGCATACTGACTTTGACCCGGTGTTGGGATGAACCCAGCACGGCGTTGCGGGTCACTTCTGATCCGGTTCCGGCCGTAGTTGGTATGGCAATGTAGGGGGCTGAAGGATGAACCAGAGGACGGGCCCTGCCGATGACCTCCAGATAATCAGCCGGTCGGCCGCCATTGGTGATTAATGCGGCAACAACTTTGCCCGTGTCAAGGACACTGCCGCCGCCGATACCGATGACCAGATCACATTGAGCGCGGCGGGCCCTGCGCACCGCTTCAAGGGCGATATCGACAGTAGGCTCTGCGGTTACCGAGTACCGGGCTATTTGCATGTCCTCCCCGGTCAGGGCATCTATCAACGCGGACGCCCGCTCTGGGCTACGGCCGTTCAACAGCAGGGGGCGGTGTCCCATCTCAGCTGCCAGCGGGGCAATATCGTTTACGGTGCCGGGGCCAAAAATGATTTGATTGGCTGTGGAAAATTGAAATCTCATTTTCTGCTATCTTCCAGGAAGCAATAACCGGTTTCTTATCACCTTGTCGGCTGTAATTCAAACCGGCTGCAGCTGCTTCATTTGACATTTTAGGGCAAAATAATTGACGATAATTGTCATTTTTATATGTTTGATTGCGCCTGGTAATTCAATAAGTAATTAATATAATAGTTAAATACTTAAAAATCAATTTTGGCACAGATATTGTATTGTTGCGATAGTAAAATTAAATCAGTTTAAAACTTCTCAGATGCACGTGCATCTTCTTATTCGGGCTCTCACAACCATACATGATGGAGTATGTTCCGGTTGGAATAACGGCATTTCGGGAAGTTTTAATTTTTTTAAATAATGCACACGGTTTTTGGGGGGCAAATGATTTCAGCATTAAACAGCACCATATCCGCTTTAAGAGCTTTTGTCACAAAGCTGGGGGTCACGGCTGACAACATTGCCAACGTAAACACGGATGGATTCAAGCGAAACCGCGCAATACTGCATGCAGATCACAACGGGGGTGTTCGGGTGGAAATTAAAAGGGATGATAGCCCGGGCCTTCGTTATGATGTCATCGAGAACGGTAAAAAGGTTGAAAAGGAGACCTCCAATGTTGACCTGATCGAAGAGATTCCGAATTTAATGGTCACCAAGCGGGCCTATCAGGCAAACTTAAAATCCCTTGAGACTCAGGATGAAATGCTGGGCTCCCTCCTGGATACCGTCGGTTAAAAAAACCGATTTTGTTAACTCGCGCCTTTACCCGCCCTTTTAGCGCCACTGTACATTAGCCTCCGAATTAAGTTTCAGATGTTATCTTTCCTTTTGCGGCATCACGATCCACTAATTTATGCAATTCCGCAATGTGGTGGGATTCCTGGGAGATAATATTTTCCAGAAAATCGAGGGTTTCACTGTCGGCGATAAACGGTCGCAACATCTTGTAAAATATGACCTTGTCAGTTTCAAATTCAATGGCCAACTCGAGCAATTCCGTCAGCCGGTTAATTTCGCTGAAGTCAGCCTCTTTCAGGGAAAAACTCTGTTTGCCCAGTACATCACTGAGCAAGGATTTTCCCATGGCTTCAACCGCCGGGTCTTTGACCTGTGTATCAATGGTCTTTTTTAACTGACCAAACCATGCAGCATGCTCGACTTCTTCTTCGGCCAGCCATTGCAATATCGCAACCAAAGACGGGTTAGAAATTTTCGACAGCGCCTTTCGATAAATATTTTCCGCGTTTTTCTCGATTTGGATGGCCAGATCAATAATATCGCCCATTAAAAACATTTTCTTTGAAATCTCCTCTTCTGCGGGCATTTTTAAACCGCGCAAAGACCCCAGTTTTTGTATGACCTAATTCGGTCATACAGGGTCAGTCGTCGACCCCCCCTCGAACCGGCCACCATTAACGATCTTTAGAACCTCTGGGGTCCCGTTTTGCAGGGTTGCTTTTCTTGTAATCCTATATTAAACACCGGGCTTGGCAACTGTATTTTTAGCTTTTTTTACCACAGAGATCAAAGAGAACACCGAGCTGGATTTTAAAAAATAGTAAGTAATTGGATTTCTTTAATAATTTTCCATGTGGGCTCTGCGTGCGCTGTGGTTATAATATAGACTCGTGTTGGAATTCAAAACCTGCGTGTTCATCATTTTGACAAGGAGTGTAATCGATGCCTTCTAAAAAGTCTAAGCCGAAGTCCCGCTTTTTCATTTCAGCCCACGATGTTGCCCAATCGGCCCGTCCGCATATTGATTCACCGCAATGCCGCTCGTCTTCCTACCGGCTGGCATACCAGGATGATGAATTTATTTTGCGGGACGAGCTGCGCCCGGTGCGATTGCAGCTGGAGTTACTAAAACCCGAGCTGATATTGCAGGAGAATCATATTAACTCAACGGTGGTTGTCTTCGGCAGTGCGCGCATTCCGGATCCGGCAACAGCCGAAGCCCGGCTGGTTTCGGCTGAAGCCCTGTACCGCAAAAATAAGAACGATGTTGCCCTTAAACAAAAAGTTGATATCGCGCGGCGCGCTCTGGTCAACAGCAAATATTATGAAGAAGCCCGTAAACTTGGTGGCCTTATTTCCAGCAACACCGGCAAAGACAAAATGGTGGTCATAACCGGCGGGGGGCCCGGCATAATGGAGGCCGCCAATCGGGGCGCCCATGAGGCGGGTATTCCCAGCATCGGCATGAACGTTGTGCTGCCCTTTGAACAGGCGCCCAATCCCTATATTACCCCTGAATTAACCTTTCAGTTTCATTATTTTGCGATACGTAAAATGCATCTTCTGATGCGGGCCAGGGCCCTGGCGGCGTTCCCGGGCGGGTTCGGTACTCTGGATGAGCTTTTTGAGACCCTGACCCTGATTCAGACCCAAAAAGTGACGCCCATACCGATTCTTCTGTTTGGCCGGGAATTCTGGGAGCGGGTGATCGATTTTAATGCCCTGGTAGAGGAGGGCACCATTTCACCCAAAGATTTGGATCTTTTTCAATATGTTGAAACCGCCGAAGAGGCCTGGGAAATCATATTCGCGGTTAATTCCGCCTAAATCTTTCTTGATTTTGTCGGCTTACAGATTCGCATGTCCGTCCCCGGCTACTTCTCCGGTAAATTTTTTGCCCGGGTTATTCCGCTTGCGTTCGTGACGTTTTTATATGTCATGTTTAATCGCTTATGCTGAGCGCATACAGTGTATCCAGCCCTCGTTTGCCATTTTGGTCAACTCGCCGCGGCCGGTATAAATCGTGGTTTGCGCCGGTATGGTAGAACCGAGGCGTTTCAGGCTGAAATGCATCAGCGACATGCTGCTGGGTCCCCAGATTTGACCGTAGCCTTTTTTTAGCAGGGTGCTGCCGCTAAACAGGGCATCGGCTTCCTTGATCCAAAAACAGACAGATCCTTTTGTATGGCCGGCCGTCAGCAAAACGCGTATGTTTAGGTTTCCCAGTTTGAGGGTGTCGTTGTCATTCAGAATCCGGTCCGGCTCGGTGTCGACGTCTGTTTCCTTGAGATGCTGGTACTCATATTCATGCAGGCAAAAGGTTGCACCGAATTTTTGTTTAAGCAATGGCAGCGCCTGCACATGGGATTGGTGGGCATGCGTGACCAGCACGTATTTCAAGGCCAGACCCCGTTCTTCTAATGTCTGACCAACCTCATCGATCGCCTCGCAGACATCGATCGTGGCCGTTTCACGACCACTGATCAAAAGATACTGGTTTTGGCCCGACTCCGATACGAAGAGTTTTACTTCCAAATTGCCTTTGTTTTTTGGTTTCATTTTGCCAACTTAATTTGGTTTTGTTCATTAGGTGAAGCTTCTGGCGGTTTCTTTCAATTTCTGCGTTGTTCCATCATGCTAAAATTTTTAACAATTTTCAAGCATTTCGCCAGAAAGAACACCCGCCGGTGCTGATCGCAAGCAGTGGTGCCGATTGATGGAAGACCGGCGCGGAACAGGATTTGACCGCTACTATGGAGTGCTTAGTGTATACTATACGACCGATCAAAACTTCAATCAAATCATGGCCCTGCCGTAACCGAGCATTGTCGATGCTGTCTGAATAGAAGGAGCCACAGATGGATTATGAAAATTTTTTAACCAATATCTATTTTGGCCGGCTGGATCCGGAACCATTTGAGCGCTTCAGGGACTTTGAGGCCAATGAAACCACCCGGGGCATTATTCGCAAATTTCTTGAAGCGAATTCAGAATTTCCGGCGTCCCTTCTGGAAGAGCAGGGGATGGTACCTGCTGATTTAATGGAGAAACTCGGCCGTAATGATTTTTTCGGCCTCACCATTCCCCGGGAATACGGCGGGGTCGGGCTGAGCCTGAACCAGTATCTGCATGTCGTCGAAACACTGGCCAGTCAAAATATGTCGTTGGGGATACTCACACTGGCCCATCTTTCGATCGGCATAAAGGGTATTGTGCTGTTTGGCACCGAGGAACAGAAACATAAATATCTGGCTCCGGCGGCCACCGGCGATATGATATTTTCTTATGCCCTGACCGAGCCACAGACGGGTTCGGATGCGCAAAACATCGAAACCGTTGCCACCGAATCCGCAGACGGCCGGCATTTTATCCTCAATGGAACCAAGACCTACATTACCAATGCCAATTATGCCGGCGGGTTAACCGTATTTGCGCAGATGGATCCAGCCCGGCCCGGATACATGGGCGCCTTTATTGTCGAAACCGTCTGGGATGGTGTCGACATCGGCAAGGATATGCCCAAAATGGGGCTCAAAGCCAGCTCCACCGCTACCATCCGGTTTAAAGATGTAAAGGTTCCCCGGGAGAATCTGCTGGGTCGACCCGGTGATGGATTTAAGATCGCCATGGTCATCTTAAATTACGGGCGGATGGCGCTGGGGGCGGCCTCGGCCGGCATGATTAAGCAGTCGCTGCTGGATATGGCCGATCGGGCCGCCAGCCGCACACAGTTTGGCGTTCCGATCAATCAATTCGAGCTCATTCAGGAAAAAATGGTTAAAGCCAAAGTTCACGGATATGTAACCTCTGCGATGACCGCCTTTACCGCCGGGATGCTCGAAGCCAATCCAACCGCTCTGGTGGCATTGGAAAGCTCGCATTGCAAACTGTTTGGCACGACCCGTGCCTGGGATGTCATTTACGATACCCTCCAGGTTGCCGGCGGCTCCGGTTATCTGACCACCCAGCCCTATGAAAAACGAATGCGCGATTTTCGGGTAACCACCATTTTCGAAGGGACAACTGAAATTCATTCGATTTACCCGGCCATGTTCGTTTTGCGAACGTTAAGCAAACGCATTCAAACGCAAACATCCGGCCGGTTGTCGCAATTTATCGCCCTGGTTAAAGAGATGTTGAACCGCAGCAGCTGGCCCCTGGTGTTTAATGATAAAAGCATGAACCGCGCAGCCCGCTTTGCAAGGTCGAGTGCGCGCCGGATTCGCCTGATGATTTTGGCGGGCTTTTTAATATATGGGCGCTCGATCACGCAAAAGCAATTTTTCCTGCGCCGCATTACCACCATGAGCCTGTATCTTTACGGAGTCATCGCCGTGCTGGCTAAAGTTGAAACCGCCCGAAAATCCGGACACGCCATCGCTGCTGACCTTGATATTCTGGCTTACTTCCTTGAAGAGGCGCGCCAGGCCCGGAAACTGAATCGGCGGCTGTTTTCCACCCGCTGGGAACAGCTTCACCACAAAATCACATCCGAGATTGTCAGCAGAAAAGATGTCGACCGCTTTGATGCCTGATGCGTCTTACATACAACGGATTTTGATTTACAGGCCAAGATTCAATGGTTATCTTACAAAAGTCCTCAAAAAATACTACCGATGTGCATCAGAGAGGCCTGAAACGGCCGGAGGGAGGCGCCCATGAATCGGTTTAGCATAGCAGCATTGATACTGGCAATCCTGGGGGTTACCGGTTTTATAGTTCCAGCAGCCAGCGCCGACATTTACTCCTGGACAGATGAAAACGGCGTCAGATATTTTACCAACCACGAGCCGCCGAAACATGCCAAGCTTTTGATTAGATCACCCGAGATTCCGCATGATGAAGAGGCCCATCGTGAGCGCCTTGAAGAGGACAGGCTTGCGGCGGCCAGACAGGAACTGGCGGAAAGAGAAGCCTTTTTGCTGCAACAGCAGCAGGAGGCTGAGCAGCGAATTGCGGCCGCCAATGCACGTGTTGAAGCGGCACTGCAGGAAGCCGATAAGATATTGCAGGATGCTGAGGCAGCAGCCGAAAGCGTCGATTACGATAGTTGGGGCAGCTACGGGTATTCTTATCCCTATTATCGCATTGGCCCCAGATACCCCTATTCAAGCTATAAACGCTATAATCTGGGTCTGTATCGCACGTATCCTTATAATTACAAGCGGCATTCCGCTAAGTATGGACACCATAATAAGTACAGGCGGCATCCCGCTAAATATAGACACTATAATAAGTACAGACGGCATTCCGCTAAATATGGGAACCATAACAAGCGCCCTTCAAAAGGAATTTATCATAACCGCCACCACCGCACACACAATGTCAGAAGCCATCACTCCCTGACGCGCGGGCGATACACTTCGCACCAATCACGGGCCGCGGCCTTTCGGGGACGGCATGGTCGCTTCTGATTGTTTAAGGAGAGCGGTTTTAGCTGAGATGAAGGCATGCAAGAAACCCGCTACGGCCCGGCCGTTATTTGGGCTGCAAAAAGTCCTGAATATTTATGATTTTCTCGCCGGACTTTAGAGTGCCCTTCATTTCGGCGGCTGCCCCTCTTACCTTGGCCTTTTGCAACTGTTTTATGACTGCCTGAAGCTCAGCGTTGTTTTTGATCAGTTGCTCGATCTGGACATGCAGTTTATCCCAGGAGGTTTCCAGGTCTTCGGTGCTGAGTTCAAAACCGCCCAGCGCGCCGAGCAATTTTCCCAGGTGGGCTAAAATTCCAAAGTGGGTTGTGCCTTGCAGATAATATGGGCAGTGGCACCATATGCTCATGCAGGCATGGTTTCTTTTCGATCCTTCCGAATGGATGATGGAATGAATGGCGCTGGGCCCCTGATAGGTAATTGCGGTTACGCCCTTTTGCTGTAAGATCGAAGACAGGGCCGTGTTGGACGCGATTGCCGAAATTATTCTGTCCGTGTGCAGGACATGGTCATACATACTGCCCATGGTGATAATGGATTCAACCTTGAGCCTTTCGCAAAGACTGTAAAATTCCTCAACAAAACCGACCCATCTGAGGTTGGGCTCGTCGGCCTGCAGAATCACCAGGTCAGGTTCGTGCGGTGCTGTGTGCGCGGCATAAAAAGCGCCTTCTGGTGGTGATAAGCGCTTCATGACCCCTTCCTCTATATGCACCACAGGCCGCATTTCGTCATAGCGGTAATAGGCATCGGGGTCCATTACGGCAAATCGTTGTGCTTTAAACTTGCGAATCAGATAAGCGGCCATACCGCTTGATATTTTCAGCGCATTGCCCCAGCCGTCAAATCCGGCAATCAACAACGGATTTTTTAAATCGGGCAATTCCTGGATTTGAATACCATCTGCACGCATAGATGCAATCTGACATTCGCACACTTAATTGTCAAGGTGCTCACCTGTCGCAAAAAGAAAAATAAAACCACAAAGACACAAAGGGCACAAAGTTCACCAAAATAGATTTCATGAATGACAATTCTCATATTTCTAATGGGTTAAGATACATGTCATCTCTTCGTGTCTTAGTGGCAAAACATGCATGTAAGGAACAAGGGGGAAATCAAATTGGATTCAGAACTACCTGAATACATTGAAGTCAATCCGTCCGCTGATCCCGCAGCAGTCATTATCTGGCTGCACGGTCTGGGGGCCGACGGCCACGATTTTGAGGCCATCGTACCGCAGCTGCGTCTGCCTGAGTGGCTACCCGTGCGTTATGTTTTTCCGCATGCACCCGCGCGAGCGGTCACTATCAATGGCGGTGTCGTTATGCGAGCCTGGTTTGATATCTATGATGTAAATCTGACATCCGATTCGATAGATCACGATCAATTCCTTGAATCAGCAGGCATGCTGACGGCTTTGATTGAAAACGAATTGCGATCCGGTGTGGCTTCGGATCGAATTTTACTGGCCGGTTTTTCCCAGGGAGGCGCTATTGTTCTGCATACCGGCCTGCACTACGAAAAACAGCTGGCCGGCATTTTGGCCATGTCCATGCATTTGCCGACCATAGCGCACATGGCTTCGGCGTTCAGCTCCGCCAGCAGACAGGTTCCCATCATGATGGTCCATGGACAAATGGATCCGGTTATCCCGGTGCTTAAAGCAGTTGAAACCCGGCAGGCCCTCACCGGTTTAGGGTATGCGGTCGACTGGCATGAATATCCCATGCCGCATACGGTTTGTGCCGATGAAATTGAAGATATCCGCGCTTGGCTCCTCGCTATTTTAACCTGAATGATCCAATAGCCCGTTCAAAAATGAACAGGAGCGAATTGTTCTAAAAAAGACAATGGCAACGGGCTTAACCTTTTTGAGACAGCTTATTGCCGAATTGCCAGACAAATACCGTCGTACTCCGGCGAGTGGAAGGGTAGATACGAAAACAGGGATACCGATCGCCAATCCGGTTGTGCGGCAATAGCACGATTAAACCCATCGGCGCCTTTGAATCCCACATTATCCACCACCAGCAAGCCGCCTTTTCTCAGCAGGTTTTGGAAATACGGCAACGCGCGCTGATAATCTTCCTTTTCAATATCCATAAATATCAGGTCGAAGGCGGTTTCCAGGGTCGCCAGTTCTTGCAGCGCATCGCAAACGCGAAGCTCAATGCGCTTGTGCAGACCGGCTGTTTTAAAATTTGTGAGCGCCCTTTCCGCCATGGCCGCATCTTGCTCCAGCGTTACGACCCGACCGTTGACATTTTCACAGGCGCTTGCCAGGAAAATAGCCGAATACCCGGTCGCCGTGCCCAGTTCCAGGATACGTTTGGACGCACTGACACGGGCCAGGATAAACAGAAATTCACCAACCACCGGTCCAATAATGGGGATAGCCTCACGCCGGGCTTCTTCCTCCAGCTCCATCAGAAATACGTCTCTGTCGGGAACAAACTGCGTAAAATAGGCTTCGGGATTGTCGACTATGGCGGACATGGCACCTCCTCGGTTTTGGTTTTGGGCAGTTGCTAAAGGGGCAGCAGCATCAGCAGGTCAATTTTATGGCCGTCGCATTTAAAACAGATTTCTTTGGTCCCGCTGAATCTCATCCATATGGTCGATATACAGCTGAACCTGTCTTTTAAGCGCGGCAATTGGTTCCGGGTTGGCCAGTTTCCAGCGGTAAAGCTCATTTTTTAACTGGCGGCTTTCCTGCGCCAGCGCATCCTTCACCTGAACTTTGGCGGGGTCCCAGAGCAAATGCGCTTCAGTGGCGGCCAGATCGATTTTTTTAAAATGCCACTGGCAGTACCAGTCCCACCACTTGGAAAAAATTTCTCCGTTTGTCAGGGAACCTTCGAAAAAGAAATAGGTCCATTCCAGCTGCGCCTGATGAATATGGAGGTCCCGGGCGATGTCCCGCAACACTCGCCGGCCTTCAACGGTGTGGTTATCAAAAACGACCCAATAGGGAAATTTCGGATCCGGAGTCTGGCCCTCTGTGATCGATGGCAAATGACCAGCTGCCGTCAAATAGGCGGCGGCCTGAATGACAGCCTTGTCGTGCGGCAGGCCGGCGTTCTTGAAGCGGGCGGCGTTATCGATCAGGATTTTTTCAGTGGCAGATGTTTTTTGCCAGCTGATCCATTGCCAAAAATCATCGGGGCGCCGGATGGCAGATGCCAGGATCTTGATGGCTTTATCGTCGGCGGTGTCGGTGAGCACCGTGTCGTCCCCCTGGGAAAGTGCATAGGCTAAATAGCCGAGCCCGGTCGCATCACGGGCCTTGGTGGCGCGGGTAACCTGGATCAAAGCCGCAACTTTGCTGTGAAATTTTTTGTTGAAAATTAATTCCGTCCCCAGCGGCCAGCATTCTTCAAAGGTGATGATGGCTGTTTGGGAACGGTACCAATTCTTATCTTTTGATCCAAGGGATTCAAGAAAACTGCTGGTGGTGAAGACCAGATCGGCATTTCCGCGCCTGACGGCCTTTTGCAGCAATGAACGATATCGTTTTTCGATTTTTGATCGGCTGGCTTTCATTGCAACAGCAAATTGGGGGTAATCGACAATTTCTGGTAAATCGCCTCGCAACTTGCGGAAAGATCCAAAAGTGTGTCTGTCGGCCGTGTGGTCGAAAGATTTCAGTCGGCAATCCGTCAACCGTGTACCACTATCTGCGGATTTCCTTTGGGCGCACTACGGTGATCTGGATACCTGCAATGATTTGATCTACGCTAATTGCCTCCGCGAAAACCCGGCGGCTCGGGTGTAAAGACGGCGATTTCATTGTCCTCTTCGATGATGATAGTGGTCCACTGTTTGCTTGAATACCACACACCCAGTTGCTGACCCTTATGGTCTAGTATACGAGACCCATAGGGCGGGTACCCGTAGATAATATCCATCTGGCGGACCCAGTTTCTGAGCATCGGTACGGTGACCTCAATTTCTTTCCACAACCCCTTGCGGAGCTTGTATTGGCGATCAATGGCAATAATGGCGTAGGGAACGGAACCCCAGCTGCTGTAATAGTATTTATGATCGGGTAAAATCTTATGCGTTTCAAAGACATTGGTGATGTCGCTGTTGCGCTCCAATTTGCCATATTTGAGGCTAAGCCCCGGCAGCTCAAGCTCAAAAGCCCCGCAGAGCGCGGGCAGCAGAGCGCCGATGGCGATTAATACCAAGGTCTTCGCGCGAAATTTTGAGGGTGCCGATTGCATCTGTCTGATCCTTTCCGCTTGCGTCAGTCTAATCTGGTGTGATTCACATTTTGGCGAAGGTTTTAAAATGTGCAGCCGTCTTTCTGCAGGGCTTTTTAAGGCAGCGAATAATTCGTTTGATCCAAATTCGGTTTTTGTGTAACCCCTATACTAACACGCAATATTTGCATGTCAATTGTTCGGTTTTAGGCGCAGCGGAGGCCCGGGAAGGACTTTTAGCATATGAATTATCTGGCACATCTTTATCTGGCCAAAGATTCCGCGGAATTAATGGTTGGAAGCATTCTGGGAGATTTTGTCAAAGGAAAAATCAAGGATCAATATCCGGTTAAGATCAAACAGGGGATTGAGCTTCATCGCAAAATAGATAACTATACCGATTCTCATGCGACGACGCGGGCCAGCCGAAGACTTTACAGTCCATTGCGGCGCCGCTTCGCCGGCATCATCCTGGACCTGTGTTACGACCATTTTTTATATCGGCACTGGTTGAAGCTAACGGATACGGCCCTGGACCCATTTATTTCAGACGCTTATGATATCTTAAAAACCCATCAGGCGATGCTGCCCGATCGCTTGCAGGCCATGATCCCCTTCATGATACGCGATGATTGGTTGGGTTCCTATCGGGATTTAAGCGGTGTTGAACAGGCGTTAGGGCGACTGTCCAAAAGAGTGACCAACGGCGACCGGCTGCCGGGTGCGATTGAAGAGATAAAGGCCCATTACCGGAAGCTGGAGGCAAATTTTCTGATTTTTTTCCCAGACCTCATTCGTTTCGTTAACGATATTAAAAGCGCCGGCGGTTGATTCATTTGCGCAATTTTGAAAGAAAATCCTTTACATGCTGTAGCAGCGGCTTTCGCAAATGGACCCTCAAATAAAGGTCTCCAGCCTGGCCGCCGCCTTTTCCGCTTTCTCCCATTCCCGCCAGCCGGATCCGCTGATCGGGTTTGGTGCCCGGTGGAATTTTAACCACCAGTTTTTTATTTTTTTTGCGCAAATAGTAGGCATAAGGTCCTCCCTGGCGGGCGTGTTCCGGATTCAACCAGATCGTATCATGGAAATCAGCGCCGGCTTCAGGAAATTCAATTCCGCTAAATTGCTTTAACAAAAAGCGGGTGAGTCTGCCGACACCGCCTTGCAAAGGAAGGCCGGTATGATTCATCTTGCGGGTGCGCCGCGGTCCTGTAAACAAATAGCCTTTTGCAAAAAACCCGGGTTTTCGGAATTCATACTGCTGATACCCCTGTCCATAAAATTCTTTGAAAATTTCATCAAATCCTCTTAATCCGAACGCCCGGGCCATCTGTTCTAATATTTGATTGATATCTGAGCCGCTGAAGATATCCTGCTCGGAGTAGTTCTGCCTGAACTGGCTGTAAGCAGAAGAGCCGAATTGTTGTCGCAGGCTGTCATATTCGCGACGCTTGTCCGCATCCGACAAGACGGCATAGGCCTCATTGACACTTTTCATTTTCTCGGCCGCCTCCGGGTTCTTATGGTTGCGATCCGGATGATATTGAAATGCTAGTTTGCGGTAGGCATCTTTGATCTGCCTGGCGCTGGCCTGATGAGACACGCCTAAAGTCTGATAATAGTCATTTTGCGACATGCTGAATATCCATATCAGTTGTTTTGGGTTAATTCAGATTCATAGCGCTTGGCATCGCGACAGCCGTCTTTGTAACCCAATTTGCAGGCCGCATTTGCATTTTCGAAGGCTTTTTGCAGGTCGCCTTTGTTAAAAAAGACCCGGCCGCGCATATAGTGGGCCCAGCCGTTATCAGGGTTCAACTCAATCGATTTGTTGAGGTTTGAAAGGCTTTCATCAAATTTATTGCGGCGCATAAGCAGCCAGCCGAGATTGTCATACGCCGGACTGTAGCGTGGGTTGATGTCCACCACCTGATTCAAATCCGCTAGGGCATTGTCAAATTGCCCCATGCGAATGTAGGTGCGGGCCCGCCAGAAATAGGCGTCGTAATTTTTCGGGTTGATTTCAATAGCCAGGCTCAATTTTTCCAATGCTTCTTTGAGCCGGTTATCCTTATAGTAATCGTAACCCTTGCGCACGTGTTTTTGGGCCTGGTGTGCCTGCCTGTTCTTTGGTTGTCGGTTTTTTTGAACCTGTCCCCAAATGGATTTGCCGTAGCCCACAACGTCATCTACCAGTTCGGAAATCCTTTGCAGTGGCTGGTTCAATGCCCCCTGGTTTATGTTCAGGGAAAAGTAAACACCGGTGGCAATTAGTGCGCATAAAACCAGCACAAATACGCTTATGGCCAGGTGATCTCTGCGACCCTTTTCCTGGGGCCGCGTTGACAATACCGGCGACATTTCATATTTCGGCCGGCGACCGGACGAATCCTCATCCAATGGCGCGCGGCGCTCTTCGGTTAGCGCCTGAACCCGCCCGGTCTCATGCACGATGCTCAGGCCCGTGCCACATTTTTGACATGTTGTCTGGGTTGCCGGCGGAGCCGTGCCCTCCTCGGGAATATCGCCGGCGGTTTTGCACACCGGACATATGTACTTCATATGCATCTCCTTTGACGATCCCGTTATGCGGTTGGCCAGTTTTGCCCGGTGAGCCGGCTTAACCCGTAAAATCGGAGAAAGTCTGATTTTTTTCTTACGGGCAAACGGGCTAACGGGCCAACCGGCTCAACTCGAATCATGTTAAAATATAATACGTATCCGATCTGCTGTCTGCATTCAATCTTCTCGGCAGATTTTAGGGGCCCTGCTTATCCGGCGTTTTCTTTTTCCTTTACCAGATAGATAGCGGGCAGACTGATAACGGTCACCAAACCTTTCACGATGATATTTGCAAAAAAAATGGACCAGACCACCGAATGTGGCAGTACGAAACCAAATGCCATCCAGCAAAAAATCAGGCTGTCGATCGGGATGCTGACGGCATTGCTGGTGAGCACCCGCGCCCACTGGTGCTTTTGCGTGATACGAATGACCCAGAAGTGATAGACTTCGGTGTCAATAAGTTCGCTGGTGACTTCCGCTGCAATACTGGCGATAACGATTCGCCACACCGGGCCCAGGATGCTCGCAAACTCCTTGCCCAGTCCCCAGACGGGATCCTGGGGGAGCCAGGCGGCAAATTGAAAGAAAGCCACCATAAACAGATTGATGGCCGCCGCCAGAACGATGACGGTGCGTGCGACCTTTTTCCCCAGCGCTTTATGAACCAGGTCGCGGATGGTAAACGTTAAAGGATAGATAAAGGTCCCGGCATCAATACTGAATCCGGCAATCCTGGCAATTTTAAGACTACCGATATCGGATAGCAGCTGGGCGGCAATATACACGGAAATGATGACCACGGCAGAGGTGGCGACGGGACTATCGGTGCCGGGTTTTAATAATTTGTTGTCCATCTGCAATTGAAACGGCTGCCCGCCGCTGAGGAGCTTGGCGGAAATCCGTTAATGCCTGAATATTGCCTGAAAATTAATGGGAATATGAGAGCCTCCGACTTGTCCGCCTCTGGCGGACTCGTGCTAAACTCAGGTAACTGCCTCATGTGGAACGATTGGATTGGTTGTTTTTAAACCGGGCGCTTTGCACCCGGTTACAACCGCAACGATTAAAGCACCGAGGTGCTTGACTCAGCAAACCGGGAGATGACCAGCCAGGCTTTGGCGTCAAACTTAAGGGTTGTATCATTTAACAGAATCAAAGCTTCCCTGGGTGAAACGAGCTGAATTTCAATCATTTCGGTTGCGCTGTTGGCGCTGGTTGATGGCGCACCTTCACATTCCACATATACCATAGCCACGGACTCATCGGTCATGCCGGCGGAAGAGTAAATCGGCGGACTGATTTTTGTGAACCGGCTGACTGTTAATCCGGTTTCTTCCATCAATTCGCGGCGGGTAGCCTGCTCAACGGATTCATCCCGATCAATCAATCCGGCGGGGAGGCCGTATTCATAGTCATTTAACGGCACGCGATACTCCCGCAGGATGACCATTTTATTCCTGACGGTGTGAAACGGCACAATTACCACGGCATCCGGTTGCTGGTAACGGCCGGTGACGCATTTGGGTTCTTTTTGCCGGGACGCAATTTGCCAGGATTTTTCTTCACCGGTTTTGGCGACATATTTTACATCAAACAGATTTAGCCAGCGTTCGGCGGTCAGTTTGCTGGAGTCCTTAATTTTCACTTTCATAGGGTCATATGGCTTTTAATGTTGAATTAG
>CAJHYI010000182.1_pt1 | contig 16855 bp, 13 predicted proteins | sample 9198771 | NCBI WGS metagenome assembly CAJHYI01 (sample SAMEA7708367, study PRJEB35096) | sediment metagenome | biome: marine neritic benthic zone biome [ENVO:01000025]; feature: sediment [ENVO:00002007]; material: shallow marine sediment [ENVO:03000034] sea grass bed [ENVO_01000059] ...
CCATTGAAACAGTTATTTGAGGGGTCGGGGAGTTTTTCTCAAATCGATTGCGGAATGAATCATCAGCGACTTCATCGTGCAAACTCATGATTAAGGGCGTGTAGCGAAAGAACAGAATTCAAATATAAAACTATAGGTTAGTCGTAAAGTCAAATTTGCGGCATTCTGTGGCTTTGTGGTTATTGCTGTTCTTTCGCAACGCGCCCTAAACCATTCAGTCAGTGCGCGATTTCGCTGCTGATAATTCATTCCGCTATTATCGGGGGTTGGGCGGAAAAACTCCCCGACCCCTCAAATAGTCGATCTCGAAAGCTGCTCCTTTGTTTCAGTTAACATTTCACACAAACCCGTGTAGAGAGCATCACTTTACAAAAAGGGTTGATGGAAATCAGCGCCGCGCCAAATAGCATTTAAATGGCTAAACGAAAACCAACCCGAAAAAAACGGCAAACAAAAAAATCACGGAAAAAAGCCTCTGCTAAAAGTCCTCTGTTCAAAGCGCTTGCCGGAGTGGCAGTTCTGGCTGTAGTGGTCGTTGCCACCGGTATAGCGCTATATCTTCTGTTGCCGCCGGCACCGCCACCGGTGGCAGTCAAACCACCAAAGGCCAAGACGCCACCGGCAACCCAAAAACCGACATTTGAAATTTATCCAAAGGAAACACAACCCCCTGCCAGGCCAGTGGCCAAAAAGAATATTCCACGCTCAATTCCAAAACCGGGGCCAGCCAAAGCGTTGCCTTTAGTGGCCCTTATAATCGATGATCTGGGCTATGATAATAAAATTGCCCGAAAATTTGCACAGCTGGATGTGGCCCTGACGTTTTCGATTCTGCCCCACAGCCCCTTTCAACGAAAAATAGTACGGCTGGCAGAATCAAAGGGGTTGGAAACAATGCTGCATTTACCCATGGAGCCGGTTGAGTATCCCAAGGTGAATCCCGGCCCCGGTACCCTGTTAACCGCAATGTCGCCCGATGAATTGATTGCCCAGCTTGACGAAAATCTCAACGACTTGCCCAACATTAAAGGCGTCAATAACCATATGGGTTCCAGGTTAACTACAGAGTCGACCCAGTTGTACCAGATTTTTTCGGTTTTGAAGAAAAGGGGCCTCTATTTTATTGACAGCCGCACATCGGCAGAATCTCTGTGCGAGCCATCGGCCCGGCTGTTTCAGATCCCTTTCGCCCAGCGGGACGTTTTTATCGACCATTACCTGACCCCGGAATTTATTCGCAACCAAATCAAGGAGCTGATACGGATTGCCAGGCGCAACGGCAAGGCGGTGGGTATTCTGCATCCGCACACAACAACTTTAAAAGTATTACGGGAAATGTTGCCGGATCTGAAAGACCAGGTTCAACTGGTCCCAGCTTCTAAAATTGTGCACCCCGTCGGCTGAAACCTCGCGATGACAATATCCTAACGCAATCATTGCAGATAATTCTTTAGCCTTGTATTACCGGGTATAATTTGGGTAAAATGTTTAATGGTGTGCCACAAAGCCCGTCGCGAACCCTTGGCTAAGCAAAAATTTCCGGGTGGCCTGTCCATGTATAATATAAAGGACTTAATGCTTAACGAGTTGCCAGCATGAATGCCAAAGTGCCTCTATATAACAGCCGTTTGATGAAAATCTATTTAGAGTTCACCATCAAAAATTATCCGGATGTCAATATTGATTCCGTGCTGGATTCTGCCGGAGTAACCCGCTACGAGGTCGAAGATCACGCTCATTGGTTTAACCAGAATCAGATCGACCGCTTTCATGGGGTGCTCGTAAAAAAGACCGGAAATTTGAATATTGCCAGGGATGTGGGACGCTTTGCACCAAGCTCTGCAGGCGTCGGCGCTGTAAAACAGTATGTCTTGGGATTAATGAGTTTGACCGCAACTTATCTGCTTTTGGAGAAACTTTACCCTTTTATTAGCCGCGGCGCCGGTGTCAAAGCTAAAAAATTGGGGTCCAACACAGTGGAAGTGACCGCCATTCCCAAGCCGGGTGTCGCAGAAAAACCATACCAGTGTGCCAATCGGATGGGATTTTTGGAAGGTATGGCAAAACTGTTTGCGGATACGCTGGCCACAGTTGAGCAACCTTCCTGTTTTCACAAGGGAGATGATTGCTGCCGCTACCTTATCAGCTGGCCGAAAATGCCACATGTTTTTTGGAAACGCTTTCGTAATTTTTCCCTGCTGACCGCTGTCCCCGCTACGATAGCACTTATTTGGTTTTTGAAACCCTCAATCTGGAGTGTTGGGATGCTGTGCATTGCGTTGCTCAGCGTGGCCGTTTCAATTTATTCGGAACACCTTACAAAAAAGGAACTGACACACACCATCAAGGCCCAAAAAGCAGCCGCAGAAGATCATATTCTGGAAGGCAACATCCGTTACAACAACGCTTTGCTCATCCAGGAGATCGGCCAGGAGGCTTCCAAGATACTGGCAATTGAGGATCTGTTTAAAAGCGTGGTCGGTATTATGAAAAAGCGCCTTAATTTTGACCGCGGCATGATCATGCTGGCAGACAAGGATAAGTCCCAGTTACGATTCAGCGCCGGTTTCGGCCATACTGCGGAGCAGGAGCGCTTTTTAAGCCGAATTGAATTCAATCTGAACAACCCAGACTCCCAGGGATTGTTTATCAAGGCCATGCGGGAACGCAGACCACTTTTAATCAGCGATATCGCCGAAATTGAGGACACCCTGTCACCCAGAAGCCTGGAGTTTGCAGAGCAGATGGGCAGCGAGTCCGTTATATGTGTACCCATCGTATATGAACAGGAGTCGCTGGGTATTTTGGCAGTCGACAACATTAAATCTAAGACTCCGTTGCGACAAAGCGACATGAACCTTTTAATGGGCGTAGCGTCCCAGCTGGCAAACAGCATAATGAATGCGTTGTCTTTTATGAAGCTTCAGCAGAGTGAAAATAAATATCGTGAGCTTGTTGAAACCGCCAACAGCATAATCTTGCGGATGGACACCAGGGGGCGGATTACCTTTTCCAACAAATTTGCGCAACGGTTTTTCGGCTATACAGAAACCGAGATCCTCGACAAGAATGTTGCAGAAATTATGTGGCCGAAAAGTAGAACAACCCGGCAGGATTTCGAAAATTGGATCCAGATTCTGCAAAAGGATCCGGATCGACCGTTAGTCAGTGAAAATGAAACCGAACTCAGAAACAAAGAAAGGGTTTGGATTGCCTGGACCTATAAACCGATTTTTGATGACGAAGGGCTTTTTAAAGAGATCTTATGTATCGGCAACGACATTACCGAGCTCAAACTGGCCGATATCGAAAAAAAAGATTTACAGGCCCAACTGCAGCGCGCCCAAAAAATGGAGGCCATCGGCACACTGGCCGGCGGTGTTGCCCATGATCTGAATAATATCCTATCCGGCATCGTCAGCTATCCGGAACTCATATTGATGGATTTGGAGGAAAAAAGCCCGCTGACTAAACCGATATTAACCATTCAAAAATCCGGCGAAAAAGCAGCGGCCATTGTACAGGATTTATTAACCCTGGCCCGCAGGGGTGTGGCGGCGACAGAAGTCGTTAATTTAAACAGCATTATTTCGGAATATTTGCTTAGTCCCGAGTATGAAAAACTGCTGCTCGATAATCCTGATGTAAAGGTGTCACATCAATTGGATGCCAACCTGTTAAATATTCTGGGTTCGCCGGTTCATTTGTCCAAAACGATAATGAATCTAGTGTCCAATGCAGCCGAGGCGATGCCCAAGGGCGGCAAAATATCCATTCGCAGTGAAAACCGCCATGAGGACAAAACGCTTAATGCTTTCGATGATATTGGAACAGGAGATTACGTTACCCTGACAGTTAAAGATACCGGAATTGGAATCTCTCCTAAAGATATAGAGCGAATATTTGAACCGTTTTATACTAAAAAAGATATGGGCCGCAGCGGTACCGGCCTGGGAATGGCGGTGGTTTGGGGAACGGTAAAGGATCACAGGGGCTATATCGATATCAAAAGCCAGGAGGGCAGGGGTACCGCCATTAGCCTCTACTTCCCGGTCACCCGAAAAGAACTGGATAAAAGCTCAGAGTTTTTCGATTTTAATGCTATTAAAGGCAATGGGGAATCCATCCTAATCGTTGATGATATAGAGGAACAGAGACAAATTGCCTCTGAAATGTTGGAAAAACTGGGATATAATGTAACAACTGTGGCCAGCGGTGAAGCGGCGATCAATTATCTGGTTAATCATACGGTGGATTTAATCGTGCTGGATATGATCATGGATCCGGGCATTGATGGCCTTGAAACCTATCAGAGAGTATTGCAAATTCATCCTGGTCAAAGAACCATCATCGCAAGTGGATACTCAGAGTCCGATCGGGTTAAAGAAGCCCAGCGGATCGGTGCGGGGACATACATAAAGAAGCCGTATTTGATTGAAAAATTTGGCCGTGCCGTCAGAACAGAGCTAAAACGTCTGCCAGCACCCTTATAACCTGCCAAAGGACCTACCTGCAAACCGCCCAATCGACCTTCAGCCTGGCGGATGGGCTTTAAACTCGCGCAACATTTTATAGAGGGATTTCGGATAAAGAAAGGTAAATTCGTAACGGGCGAAGCCAATGACATCCTTGTCTTTGAGTTTGACACGCTTTTTACCCAGTCTTGAGCCGTTTATTTTGGTGCCATTTGTGGATCCGGCATCCCGCAGGTAGTAGGCTCCATCTGCAATATCGATAATGGCATGGCGCTTAGATATGGCATAATCCGGCATAATCATATCGTTGCCGTTGATGCGCCCGATGTAAAAGCTTCCGCGGGGTGTCGCCGGATACTCGCCTTTGACCAGCGGATAAATAGCATGTTTTAAGCTTTCAGAAGCAGATATGGAAGTGCCCATACTTTTGGAGGGCTCAAAAATTTGCGTACTGTTAAGTTCATCGCTGGCCATTCCCGACTGGCTGGAAATAATACCTGCCTTGACCGCAGAACCGACGAGAACCGGGCGCTGGACAAATTGAACGAACGCTTCAGCTTCAGCTTCCGCGGCCATCTTTCGCAAAGCGGCCAGGCTAACCCTTCCGGAAGCACTTAGCATCTTTGCAAGCCGGACGAAGAGGGAACCATCGCTTTTTGGCTTCGGTGAGGCTGCCGCAGGCGCCTCTTTCTTTTTTTGCTTTTTAAAAAGGGCAAATGTTCTACCCAGCATTTTATTCCTCCTGCATATCCGCTTTCAACCGTTTCACATTTGCTCTACCCTGGCAAAAACATGCTTAATCATTGTTTGTAACAATGGTATTCGGTTTGATGGTTAAGCGGAAAGGTACCGCAAGCCATAAAGTTTATCAGAGCCCGGATGGTAAAATCATTATGTTATTACAGTATATTATCGCAGAAAGACCGTCCAAAGTCAAGAATCGTCCGAAGTATTCACAATTACAGCACGTTATGAAAATGCCAGAGATGTTGATTACAATTCATCCCGGATCTGATATATTATGTATTGGCTGTCGTGGGGAAAAATTAAGGACTAAAGACGGATTTGATTGACTCCGTATGCTTGGCTTTATATGATAAAAGCCCGATTGAGCGCTAAGCTGTCAGGGCTTACCGAGATTTGCATTAAAAAATATATTCTATTGATCCCCAGTCGATCTCAAATTTTGTGATGAAATTTATTTTAAATATAACTTTGATTCTGTTAACCATTTTTGCCTGCTTTGTGGAAAACATCTATCTTGCCGTTAGACCACCCAAACCGCAAAAAACTGCCTCGCTGGCTATCAGAGCCCGCCAGCCCTTTAATTTTGATCAGAAAATAGCGCTGAGTTCAAAGCGTATCCAGGCGCTTTCGCAGTTTGTCCCCGTATTTAATTATGTTCCTGAACGCGTCAACGCATCCAAGAAAAAAATGCAGGTTCTGACCAAAGAAATATTATCCTATCAGGCCCGCAGGAAAAACCGCGCCGGTGAACTGGTCTTGTTGATCAACTCCGAATTCGGTGTGGACATCACGGCCCAAACAATGTCCGATGTGCTGCGATATCGGGATCTTAGAAAATTACTGAAGGGCATTTTAACAATTGAAGAATCCATTCTTCAGAGCAAAATTTTGGATGACCCGAAGCGTTTAAAGGGTAAAAAAACCATCGAAATACATGACCCTGCACTTGCAGCACCGGCCGTTACCGCTGTTGACGAACTGACATCCCTTGAAACCGCCCGACTTACGCTACAGCAAAAAGTCAAGGAGCTCTTCTGGCAGGTGAACGAATCCATCCTGAACCCTGTCTTAAAAATTTCACAGGCAACCCTGTTGCCAAACCTGATTTACGACCAAAAGGAAAACGCCCAGCGGCTGGAAAAAATTCACCGTCAGTATCCGATTGAAACCCTTAAATTTCAGGCCGGTGAAATTCTTGTTCCATTTCGTAAAGTGCTAAGCGAGGAAGATGTGCTGTTGTTAACGACCTATCAAGAACAGCAAACCAAAACTATATACCGCAACGCGCCCTGGGTGGTGTTTACCGTTTTGTTTATGGTCATTTTCTATAATTTGTTTCTTTCAAAGGTGCTGACAAGCGTGTCGCGCAAAGCACCGCCGCAGCGTCCCCTGCTTTCATTGTTGATTTTATGCATTGTAGTGCTCAAGGGAGGCCTGCTGTTTACCCCTCTGCCACTTTATGCCATTCCCGTTGCGGTTCTGCCTTTGATGGTCATTTCATTAAATCATGGAAAGCTGACTGCCACCGGTACCGCCATGGCGGGAGCCATTCTGGTAAGCTTGTTTGCCAGTCCTCAGTATACCATTGTGCTTTATTTTATTTTCGGCGGACTGGCGGCAACACTGGTGTCTGCCAATATACAGAAGCGCTGGCAAATTATTTTGCCGTCCGTGATGGTGGGTCTAATCAACGGTTTAAGTGTATTAGCCTTCAGTCTGGATTGGCAGACGGTCATCCCGGCAACATCCAATCAGCTGAATATCAGTGCGCTGATTCAGGCAGAGTCGTTCAATCCGGCTTTGATCGAACGAATGGGCTGGGCTTTTGTCGGTGGCCTGGCCGCCGGGCCTCTGGCACTGTTATTGTTGCCGCTGCTAGAAATCAGCTGGGATACCGCTTCCACATTTAAACTTAATCGTTACAAAGATATGCAGCATCCGCTGTTGACAAAATTGCAGAAAAACGCACCCGGCACCTACCAGCACTCCATGACCGTGGCCCATCTGGCGCAGGTTGTCGGTGAGGCCGTCGGAGCCAATTCACTGCTTTTGCGGATTGGCGCTTACTACCACGATATCGGCAAAATGGAAGCGCCCAAAAACTTCATCGAAAACCAATTCAACAGTCCAAATCCACATGATTTGTTAGATCCCTGGGAAAGCACAGAATTGATTATCAACCATGTTAAAAACGGCATAAAAATTGCCATGGCCGCAGGTCTACCCAGAGCTGTGGTCGATTTGATCGTGCAGCACCATGGAACCCAGCTGATGGAGTACTTTTTTAGTTTGGCTGCCAAAGATCAGCCCAGGGAAACCCTGGATGAATTGGATTTCAGATATCCGGGTCCCAAGCCCCAGAGTACTGAAGCGGCCATTCTGATGATCGTCGATTCGGTGGAAGCCGCATCACGCACGATGCAGGATCCCAACCGCATCAAACTCTCAAAAATGGTCCAGCTCATGGTCGGCAAACGCATTGCAGACGGACAATTCAGCCAGTGTGATTTAACGACCCGTGACATCTCCAAAATCGTACGCGCACTGGTCGATGCCCTTGAAGTTTCATTTCATGCCCGCATTCGTTACCCATGGCAGGAGAAGGTATCCACTCAAAAAAGATCCAGCTGGAGCTTTAAACTCGGTGAAAAAGATAAGACGCCGTCCTCCCGCAGGTCTTTTAAGATGTGATATACAACATCAATTCTTTACTCGGTTTTTGGCAGTTCACCAACATAACCCTTCCGGTTTATCCCGTGCTCACAGGTTCACCCGTTGCGCCCGTTAGCCCATTTGCCGGTCGACGATAAGAGATCAGATAATTTCCTTTTTTAACGGGCCAACGGCTCAGCGGGTTCAACGGGCCAACCGAATTCAGAGGTGAATGTATGGCTTACAGCTTACTCGAAGGCAATGAAGCAATCGCCCGAGGGGCCGTTGCAGCCGGTTGCCGGTTTTTTGCCGGCTACCCCATCACACCGGCAACCACCATTTATCACAACATGCTCAACCTACTGCCGCCCCTTGGCGGCATTTGCCTTCAAGGCGAAGATGAGATAGCCTCGATTGGATTTTGCCTGGGCGCATCTATGGCCGGGATGAAAGTGATGACCGCCACTTCGGGCCCGGGCATCAGCCTGTACAGTGAAAACCTATCTTTTGCGATCGGCAGTGAAATACCAATAGTAATCGTTGATGTACAGCGCCTGGGTCCCTCTACGGGCTCGGCCACCCGGGGAGCTGATGGGGATATCAATTTTTTGCGTTGGGGCAACAGCGGTGGATTGCCGGTTATCGTTCTGGCGCCGGTAGATGTGCAGGACTGCTTTTCATTGACCCTGCAAGCCTTCAATCTGGCCGAAGAATTTCGCTGTCCGGTATTTTTGGCTTCCAACAAGGAAATCGGTATGACACGCGAAAGCATCGACCTACAGAAGGTGGACACCCCTGGCATCGTCGAGCGCTCCGCTGCGCCACCGAATCAACCCCTATTGCCTTTTGGTGTAGACCCGGGACAGCAGGTCCCAAACTTTCTTCCCATCGGCAACAAGGTTCTGGTTCGCCAGACCTCCTCGACCCACGGAGCCGATGGATATATCACCACCGATTCCGCAGCCATCGCCCGCAATCAGGAGCGCTTAAAAAACAAACTGCAGTCGGCCATCGACCGGTTCTCATTCCATGAACATTACAGCATCGAGCATACTGATACCCTGCTAATTGCTTATGGCGTTTCCGCCCGTGCCGCAAAAGCGGTATTCAAAGCGCAAAAGCGCCGGGGTAAACCCATTTCGCTACTGGTGTTAAAAACATTGTGGCCGGTTCCGGAAAATGTGATCCAACAGGCGGCCCGTGATACCAGACGCATTGTCGTGGTGGAGATGAACCTGGGGCAATATCTGCGGGAAATCAAACGGATTCTGCCCCTGAAGCAGGTGGATTTCTGCGGTCAAATGGACGGCCGGCTCATCACGCCTGGCCGGATCACGGAGGCCGTTGACCATGAATAGTCTTTTAAATGCCGCCAGACCACCGGTTCTATGTCCGGGTTGCACCCATGAACGCATCACCCACAGCCTGGATCAGGCATTTCAAAACATGGGTTTGGCCGGCCACCAAATTGTGATCGTCAGCGATATCGGCTGCTCCGGCTTATTCGATACATTTTTCCACACCCACGCCATGCATGGCCTTCACGGCCGCGCCCTGACCTATGCGGCCGGACTAAAAATGGCGCGCCCGGAACTCAATGTGGTCGTCACCATGGGTGACGGCGGACAGGGCATCGGGGGAGCTCACCTGCTGGCCGCCTGTCGTCGCAACCTTGATCTGACACTGCTGATTTTAAACAATTTTAATTTCGGCATGACCGGCGGTCAGTTCTCAGCCACTACGCCACCGGAAGCCCGGCTGGGTTCGGGTTTTTTATCTGCACTGGAGCGCCCTCTGGATATCTGCAAAGTTGCTCGCTGCGCCGGTGCGCCGTATGTCAGACGATGCTCCGGTTTTCAAAAAAACCTGGCGGAACACATCCAAGATGCCATTGAATATGAGGGGTTTGCACTGCTGGACATCTGGGGAATCTGTCCCGGGCGCTACACTAAAAAAAATCGACTGACCCCTAAAATGATCGATGACGCCCTGGCCAAGCTGCCGCCCATAGACGGCGTTGTGTCTGAAAATGTCCGCCCAGAATACGGGCAGCATTATCGCCAGCTGGCAGCCGCACAGAAAAAAGTTTCCGCGCCGGCTGTTATCGAATCCCAGTTCACAGCGCCTCAGACCGATCGACAGGAGGTCATTTTACTTGGCAGCGCCGGACAGCGGGTTATCACCGCCGGCGAACTCCTGTGCATTGCCGGGCTGACCGCCGGAATGCAAACCACCCAGAAAAACGAATATAACATTACCGTCCTCAGAGGCCCTTCGATTAGCGAACTTATTTTATCACCGCAGGAGATCAACTATACCGGAATCGAGACGCCGAATGTGGTGGTGGCCTTGGATCAGGAAGGGGTCGATCGGCGCCGCGGTCTTTTTGAGCGCATGGCCAAAAAAACGCTCATCATTCAAATCAGCGGCGTAAGCGTGCCGACCAGCAAAGCCCGTATCCATTGCGTCGATTTAAAAGCCCTGGGTGTCAAGCGCCCGGACTGGGCCCTTGCGTCGCTGGCGGTGCTGGCCAAACTGAAACAAATTATAACGCCGCAAATGCTGGAAGCCGCTTTAAAGATAAGATTTAAGAGCAACGCTCTGGATTCTTCTCTAAATCTCGTTAAGAAAGTTACAACAGACAAAGCGGCATAAAACCGGTTTGCCAGTTGAGCCCGTTGCGGCCGGTAAATAAATCAAAGGAATTTTTTGCCGGAAGGCTGCGATGCTGGGATGCCTGGAGGCTTGAAAACCTTGAAGGTTTGACCGCTTTTGACTTTCTGTTATTCGGACTTTCTGGCCTCCTGGCCTTATAGCCTCCCAGCTTTCCAGCTTTTGACAAGGTAACGTATCAACCGGCAAACGGGCCAAACGGATTAACCGGTCAACCTTCCTTTAGCAGCTGCACGACATCAAACTCCCCGTCTTCGTATATAAACCGCTTGGATCTGTCAGGCTGGCAGCGATCAAAGGCGATGATAACCGTTTTTTCAAGCCAGCTTAAAAAGCGCGCTGTCGCCCGACGCGACAAGACACACTTTAGCCAGGTAAACGCTCCGCCCAGGCGGGTAATGCGCTGCTGTTTATCGAAAGCCGGCAGGCCTGCTTTTTGGGTTGCACGCCAGTAATAGACGTAGGTGGTTATAATCAACAACATCGCTGCTCCCCGGGCCCGTGAAATCCGGCCAGCCGGCAGAGTGTTAAAAAATTGGGGAAACTCACGAAACCGGCGAATGGCTCGCAAAACCAGCTGACCGCGCACTTCCCGGATACACTGCTCGCGACGGGCACCTTCCAAGCCGGACAGCTGCGGATGATAAAAAATGCCGCGCACGTAATCCTTTTCAAGGTCACGCGTAACATTGGCCAATTGTATCACTTCACCCACGACGGCGCACAAGCGTAAACGGGCATCACCGATTTGCGGTGAGAGTCCTTGATCCAGCCGCTGCATTTCATCTGCAAAAAGGATCGAGGTGCCGAGCACATGCCAGCAGTAGCGGGAAAGCTGCCCCGGTGTTTGCAGGATGCCGTCTTGTTCGGTTAAAACACGACTGGCCCATATCATGCCTTCTCCCATGCGCCGGATAAGCCGGCGAATGGCCGCCTGCTGAGAGCCCTTCAGGCGATCAAAATTATCATCGATAAGGCCTGCGCGGTTAACCAACAGCACATGCGTGCTCTCCTGTGGATCAGTGGTCAGGGCCGGGTCAAGAGCTGGAGCCGGCTTTAAATCGCCGGGGTCATCGAACCGATCGATGAAGCGCTTTAAGGCCGATTCCTTTTCTTGCAGCGAGGGTAAAAGATCTTCGTAAGTGTCCAGCATGCGGCAGTACAGGTAAGCAATCGCCAGGGCGCGCCGTAAGCGCGGCGGAAGAAATACGATCACAAAGGAAAAGGTGCGCGCCGCATGCGGCAGGATCTGCCACAAAAACTGTTCGGGATCATTGACCTTGCCCAGTTTGGCCAGCGGGGGCTTTCTGCGGTTTGACAATAAATTGACAAAAATGGGACCCAGCAAAGCGACCTCTTTAGTTGGTTAAATTGACTATAGAAGAATCTTTAATCTCGAAAACACGAAAACAAAAGAAAAAAATCGAATTTTTAAATTTCCGTGATTACATGGTTTTATGGAAGTCGTGCAAAAACAAAAGGCCCAAACTTCATTGTCAGTCGGGCCTTTGATCGGATCTCGCTGGTGCAGTTGCTGAAAGGTGTTTTATTCGAGAACCATCAGCACCTGATTGGTCGCCACCTTGTCGTCAACTTTCACTTTGATTTCTTTAATTTTTCCGGCTTCGGGAGTCGGGATGGCATTCTCCATTTTCATGGCTTCAAGAATGATTACCTCTTGATATTCCAATACTTCGTCACCCTCATTCACAAGAATATTAATAATCGTTCCAGGCATTGGTGCCAGAATTTCAGTTGCCATTCCGTCCCCCTTCAAAGAATTTGATTGTATTCAATTAAGTTAATTAAGTATTCTGATTGTAGTTAATCTCCCGGATCAAAAAATGAAAAGAAAAACATGAATTCGCCAGAACCGTTTGATACTTGAAGGCGAAGCGGATGTCAAGTTCAAATAGCGCACTTCTGGCCTTGACGTGTATAGATCGTTCGTATATGGAACAGGTGACAAAAATTTAGAAACACGACAGATCTGGAGGAGGAATATGAGACCCTATTTTGAAAAAATGAAAGAATTTGGACAAGAACTTAAACCCGGACAGATTAAAAGCACCGAGGCCAGCGTTAAGCAGATACAGGAAGTCGAAGCCCTGGTGGCCGAAGCCATAGAAAAGGTCAAGAACGCCGGCATGCCGACTGAAAAGATCAACGCCCGGGGGCAATTGACTATCTGGCAGCGTCTGGAGTACCTGGTGGATCCCGGTACCTGGAATCCGCTCCATACCCTGTACAATCCCGAAGAAAACACCGAAGGCACCACCAATGTGATCGACGGCCTGGCCAGAATCTCGGGCAAATGGGCCGTTGTCATCGGCTTTGACAACAAGGTTTATGCCGGGGCCTGGATACCCGGACAGGCTGAAAACGTATTCCGGTGCACCGACCTTGCCAAACGCTTGAACATCCCGCTCGTCTGGCTGGTAAACTGCAGCGGCGTCAAATTAACCGAACAGGAAAAATTTTATGCTGATCGCCGTGGCTCCGGCACCACCTTTTTTCGGCATGCCGAGCTCAATCAGGCCGGTGTACCCATTCTGGCAGCCATTTACGGCACCAACCCGGCCGGCGGCGGGTACCAGGGCATTAGCCCCACCATCCTGTTTGCCCACAAAGACTGTAACATCGCCGTGGGCGGCGGCGGCATTTTAAGCGGCATGTCGCCCAAGGGCTACTTTGACCTGGACGGTGCCGAACAACTGATTGCGGCCGCAAAGCAATTTAAGGTTGAGCCGCCCGGATCGACAAAAATTCATTATGATGAGACCGGATTTTTCCGGTATGTCCTTGAAACAGAAGAAGAGGTTTTAGACGGTATCAAAGATTATATGAAAGACATGCCGGCCTATAATCCCAAATTTTTCCGTGTGGCGGAGCCTAAAGAACCGCGGTTTCCCCAGGAAGATCTCTATCACCTGGTGCCCTTCAATCAGAGAGCCATGTATAATTTTGATGAGATTCTGGCGCGCCTGGTTGACGGCAGTGAGCATATGGAATACCGGCCGGATTACGGCCCCGAGGTATACACCGGACTGGTTAAAATTGACGGCTACCTTATGGGCGTGATCGGCAACCGCCAGGGCTTTTTTGGTGAGGATTATCCCGAATACGCCGATTATGCAGGCATCGGCGGCAAACTCTATCGCCAGGGATTAATCAAAATGAATGAGTTCGTCACCCATTGCGGCCGGGATCGGGTCCCAGTCATCTGGTTTCAGGATACCAGCGGCATCGATGTAGGCAACATCGCCGAAAAAGCCGAACTACTGGGACTTGGGCAGGCGCTTATTTATTCCATCCAGCAAACCGCCGTACCCATGATGCTGGTCCTGCTCAGAAAAGGAACTGCGGCCGCTCATTATATCATGGGGGGACCCACGGCGAACCGCCATAATGCAATTACCCTGGGCACACCGACCACCGAAATCTACGTGATGCATGGTGAAACCGCCGCGGCAGCCAGTTTCTCCCGCCGCCTGGTCAAGGAAAAAGCTGCCGGCAGGCCGCTGGAGCCGATCATTGAAGAAATGAACAAACTGGTCAAGGAATATTACGACTACTCCAGACCCATCTACTGCGCCCAGCACGGTATGGTGGATGAGGTGGCCAAAATGACCGCAATTCGTCAGTATCTGGCTGCCTTTGCCGGGGCGGCGTATCAAAATCCAAAATCAATCTGCCCGCAGCATCAGATGATGTTGCCCCGAATCATCAAGGGCTAAAAAACTGTCTGTAAAAATACATCTAACCCACCAGCGGAGGATGGGCGTCAAAGGGCGGAACGTTTTTGTGGCAACCAATATAAATTTGAGCGAATTGATTTCGAGCTTTTTGAACAAATTCTTGTATTTAGTCAAGATGTGAAATCTTGTTTCAGGCGGGGACCGCGACCTGCTCTAAATTCAGCATTACGGGTATGCTTTGTATATGAAATTTTGCTTGCCCCAGTCATGCAAGATCACACTACTCCTGCTGATGGTTTGCGCGGTCGGTATTGCATTAAACGGGAGTGGTGCGACAGCAGCTGAAGATAATCAAACTGCAGTTGCCCGTCTTTCATCGACCAGTGTCGCCAACGGTCAGGTGACGGTTATTGAAGTAAATCTGCGCGATCGGGACCCGGCTGCAACCAACCTAAAAGCCCGATTCGATCAAAACGCCATTGCCCTATTCCAACATCCGTTAAAGCCCGAGGGGACCTATTGCGGGCTGGTCGGAATTCCGATAAGCAGCACTCCGCAAAAAACCGTCATTAAGCTGGAATGGACGGATTTCAGTGGCCGTCTGCGGACCGCCAGCGTTCCATTGCGCATCGTTGAGGGAAATTACAAAAAGGAGGCCTTGCGGGTGGCGCCGCGTCATGTAAAACCGAGCCCCAAAAATCTGAAGCGCATCAAGGCCGAAAAAAAAGAGATTCGACGCATCTATGCCAGCAGCAGCGACGCTCGCCTTTGGTATGGAAATTTTATCAAGCCACTGACCAGCAATATCACCAGCGTTTTTGGAACCCAGCGGCTGTTTAACGGTGAACTGAAAAGCTACCATCGGGGCACGGATTTGCGCGCCAAAACGGGTACGCCCATCTATGCATCCAACTCGGGAATTGTCAGGCTTGCCAAAAACCTCTTTTATTCCGGCAATATTGTCATCGTGGATCATGGCAAGGGTATCTTCACCAACTATGCGCACCTGAGTAAAATTGATGTGAATGCCGGCCAGCACATTGCCAGAGGTGATCAAATCGGGCTAAGCGGTGCCACCGGACGCGTAAGCGGCCCCCATCTGCACTGGGGCGTAAAAATTAATGGTGCTTATGTGGATCCACTGCAGTTTATGATCGTCATCTCGGACCTGCTGGCGCAATGATTGCCGGCATTTACCCTTCCTGACAGATTCCATCGTTTCTTAAGCTGGCAACAATTGGCCTCTGGGCAACAATCTGCAGTCAAAACAGGCAAATTTTTCAGTTTGGGGGTCTCCTGTAGATGCCCATCCTCTTTATAACTATTTGAAATAGCTTTATTATTTGTCAAAATGCAACGTTGGAATGAATATTGCTAAATATTCAGGGATCACAAATGAACCCTAACGGTGAATGAGCAATATTATGGCGTACAACACCCTGTTATCCACCCATCATCATTACAGCCACAGGATCCCCGGAAGCGTCCGGGGCTATGCTAAAGTGCAGTCGATTCGCAATTCAGCCACCGGGCAAGCCGTATTTAAAAACATCCTTTCATCGGTCAGGAGCCGGTCTTCAATCAATAGATTTAAAACCCGGGGGTTAACCCTAGCCGATTACCGGGCCCAACCGGTTATCTCAAAATCACGCTTCAGATCCCAACCCCTGCCGACAACAAATTTTTCAAAAAGTAACGTTTCAAATCAAATTTCGGAGCAGTCTGAGTCAACGGCGCTTAAAAGAAAAAACCGATTCCAGGTCCAACCCAAAATCGTTGATATGGCTGAAAAATCGGAGCATAACGTCCAGCAACCGCCGCCTAATTTAACAGAGCGACAAATTATCGAACAGAGTGTTCAAAAAGCAGCCGCCAAATACAACCTGCCGCCCGGGTTAATCAAGGCCGTGATCCGGGCCGAATCAAATTTTCAGGTCAGTGCTGTCTCGCACGCCGGTGCTAAAGGATTGATGCAGCTCATGCCGGCCACCGCCAAAGATATGGGTGTCACCGACATTTTTGACATCGAACAAAATATTGATGGGGGGGCAAAATATTTAAGCAGGATGCTGGATCGATTCGGCGGGAATGTCAGAAAGGCACTGGCAGCCTACAATGCCGGTCCGGGAACCGTCATCAAGTACAGCGGCCGGGTCCCCTATCCGGAAACCCGCCAGTACGTTAAACGGGTGTTGCGGTTTGCAAGGCAGACGGCTTGATTCAAAGTGACCCCAGAGCGGGAAGTTCAAAAAATCAGGGCACCCGGATGGTGTTGCCGTTTTTACAGTTTCGATGGTTGTCGCCATAAGACCGATCGTCTTCGGCGAGTTTATAGCTAAAAACAATAAAACCGGTGGTGCTTTTAATTTTATGGCGTTCTCCTGATTTCAGCCAGCTTTCAAAAATTTTATCCTGCCGATCTTCTTCTGAATCTTCATCCCATACGGTCACATAAACTTTGGTAGCATCTGCTTTCAGCACACAGGTTTTGTCATCAGCGGCCGCATCCAAAAAGGGAAAAAGACCGGCAACTAAAATCGTAAAAACAGGCAACAGGATCAAAGGTATGGATTTCATCAAATCCTCCGGACCAAGCAAGGGGTTTACAAA
>CAJHYI010000093.1_pt1 | contig 16651 bp, 10 predicted proteins | sample 9198771 | NCBI WGS metagenome assembly CAJHYI01 (sample SAMEA7708367, study PRJEB35096) | sediment metagenome | biome: marine neritic benthic zone biome [ENVO:01000025]; feature: sediment [ENVO:00002007]; material: shallow marine sediment [ENVO:03000034] sea grass bed [ENVO_01000059] ...
AAGAATTGGGGCTTCTGGTTATGGAAGTGCCGGCTGATCCCAGATACGGCGTGGATTTAGATGAATTGGAAAACATTTTTCGCCGGAACAAAATCAAGGCCTGCCTGCTGATACCGAATTTCCACAATCCATTAGGCGCTCTTATGCCCGACGACCATAAGATCAGGCTGATCCGCTTAATCAATGAATATGAAATTCCTGTAATTGAAGATGACATCAGCTCCGAACTACATTTTGAGCGCAGACGCCCCATGCCCTTGAAATCATTTGATCTGGAAGACCGGGTGATTACGTGCTCATCCTTTTCAAAAACACTGGCACCGGGTTTGCGTATCGGTTGGGTGATACCGGGAAAGCGGCTGATGGAGAAAGTTCAGAATTTAAAAGCTGCCACAACGGTTTCGACTTCGACACTTGATCAATATTTGGTATCGAAATACCTTGCCGACGGTGCTTTTGAGCGGCACCTAAGGCGGCTGCGAACCACACTTAAAAAGCAAGTCGTGAGAACTGCTTTGGCCATCCAAAAACACTTTCCATCCGGAACCCGGCTGGCCATACCTGATGGCGGAACGCTGCTGTGGGTTGAACTTCCACCGCAGGTTGCCGGCTTGAAAGTATACCTTAAGGCACTGGATCACCATATTGCCATTATTCCCGGAGTAGTATGTTCAAACTCAAGGCAGTTTGAGAATTTTATCCAGATCAGTTGTGGATCTCCCTTTACAGAAGACTTAGATAGGGGAATTGTGAGGTTGGGTAAGATCGTCTCAGATTTGTCTCACTAGCAACAGCCATCCTGTGAAATTTGATCGCTGTTCGCTACTGCACCGATTGCATCACTGAATATCATCTAGCGTATAGGTTCCCCATTGGCCAATTTTGACGATACCGTCTTCTTCCAGTCCCTCTTGAATCGATTGAAAAACCGCATCGACGGCTTTAACGGCAATTTTATTAGGGATACCCTCCAGTTTTTCGGCCACTCTTTTGACCAATTCTGATTTATTCATCCGCATCCTTTCTATCTTAATGCAAAAATGGCTTCAAAACCGTCCATTATGGTTGAGGGCCCGCCATAGCGGGGCAACACAGCCATCGGCTATTGGTCCGCCGGAGGCTGATGAAAGCCATTTTTATTTCCATCCAATAACCTGATAGCCCTTATCCCGCAGGCATTGCTCAACAAAGCGACGCTCGATTTGATCCGGATCGCCTGATTTCCAGGCGCCCCCCATCATCCCCCCCGCACCGCCACCGGCCGCACCGGCAGCCGCTCCGCGGCCGGGCCGACCGGTGACTGCTCCGACGGCACCGCCGACCACCGCTCCGGTAACAGCCCCCTTGGCGGTCGAGCCGGCGATATTCTTGCCGGCATCTGTTTTATGACCGTGATCGGCCGCCAGCTGAATACATTCATCAATATCGGCCGCGGCCACAGTTGCGCCGGCTGCCTGATAGGTTGGATTTGGATAAAGAACCGGACGCTTCTTAGCGCAGGCGGTCATCAGCATGACGATTCCAAGCAAACCTATGAATATTGTCGGATATTTTTTCATTTTAGTGAAAACTTTCTTTGCTGTGGGTTCATCATATCGAATAAATGCGTGCAGCGGTAGTTTTATTTAACATATAGTGGTTGTCAAAAAAACGTTCCGATTGCGAGACGTTTTTTTGCTACAACACTTATGCCGCCATCCTTTTTTTCGGAACATTATTATGACAAGCGGTATATTTTGCCAGCGGTCTACTTTTTAGACGTTTTGGGGCGACATTTTTGTCGACATGTTCTATCATCATTTTTTGAGACAGCGATGGTTTCAGGAAATTGGCCGGGACTCAGATTCTTCGTCTGATTCAAGCCCAATATCATTGCGATCGGGTTTACACGCGGATTCATTGTCTGTGGATGTGTCACCCAAGATATGATAGGCCTGGCGACGGCTTGACCCCTGACGGATTCTTTCATGAAGGAAGTACAGCAGATAAGCGATAACGATTCCGAGAAAAATAAAAAAAGCAACCATCAAAAGGGACTCGATCAGAGTCGCCACGGCGGTGCTTAAACTATCACTCTTAACCATGCGATAAACAACGGTGAAAATAAACAAAAGCAAGGCCGTGAAAAACAAGATCGCATGCAAGGGATTAATCAAGCGCCCCTGCCGGTTGCAAACCTGTCGCATCATTTTATTCCCCCGGTTGCCGCTAGTATCTTAATTCAATACCGGCGTTTTGAAGCCAGCATTGCGCTCGTATACGTGATGATTTGAAAATTTTACGCGTTTGTTCAATCGACCAAATGATTTCAAGGCGGGATTTGGCCGTTATCATTTTAGGTTTAGTTAAATGTTAATGTCTCAATGATCTCTTCCAACTGGTTGTGGCCAGATTCGTCCTGAAAGGTCAGAGCCATCAATAGGGCATATCCCTTCATGATGGTCGCATATTGTATCTGCCGGATAACGACACCCGGCCCCATGGTGATTTCGGTTTCCATAATGTCAAATGAGACCCCATCAATGGTCTTTTCGTATATCTCTTGCGGATAAGAAACCTTCATGCGGCTCATTTTCATCAGTTTTTTCGCATGGTAATGGTAGTCGCTGCCTCTTTTGATGCCCGGTGCATGCGTTACTTTTTCTGCAATCAGCATGATTCCCGGATTGGTGGAAACAGCCGCCCCGGGTGGATGTTCATAGGCGGTTAATAAATTTATGCTTTGCAAATCCGCGGCTTTGATGACAGCTTTTAAGCTTTTGTTATCTCCGGCGACAATTTCACCCCCGCGTTTCATTATTTCCAGACGCGCTTCCTGATCCAGCACATGCCAGGAATCCGGAATGCTGAGCATCAGGTTAAAAAACGTATTGGAATAGCTGCCGGATTCAAACATTCCGAAATCAATTGCTTTTTTATCACTGCAACTGAGAATCAGCGCGCTTGAAAGTATCCATGCAGCCATCAACGCATTTCGCGCAATATTCATGCTGCGGCGGCCCCCATAATTTTTTGTCATTTTAGTTCCAATATTAAAAATTGCGTTCGATAAGTTAAATATAGTATATCGGAAATCGTATCGCGTCGCAATTTTTTCTACTTAAAATTTACAAAAAGTACACCGAACATAGCCAGGCGATGAAATATTAATCCGCCCCCGGGGTGCGGCGTGCTAAGATTGCTGACCGGCACACCAGTGCTTATCTTTTTTTAAACATAATAGGTTTCGATAACCCCTCAAGAATAACAGATAACCCCAAATTGATTTTTAGCTCAGCCGTGACAGCTGCCAATGACTTATGTTTGGCTGAAGCCGTGAAGCTCTTCTTAGGAGGTCATAATGGAAGTTTTAAACTGGAAAGAATGCGAGAACGTTCAGATAAAAAAATTTCCCTATCGGGGTCAGCACCTCGATGTTAAAGGCATCAGCGTTCGCTGGCTGTCAAAGCACGGTGATGACGGCAGCGGCTATCCCGAGTACGGTCTGCGGTTTTTTACGGCCCGGCCCGGTGGTGAGATCCCCATCCACAATCATTTTTATCACCAGACCATGTATATCTTAAGCGGCCGGTTCGAATGCTACCAGTTTGATTCTCAAACCGACGAAATCGTCCAGAAAACGGTTTGCGGTGCCGGTGATGTCATTTATGTTCCCAGCCTGGAACCCCATGGCATGAAAAACATCAGTGACACCGAAACGGCCACTTTCCTGTGCTGCATCTGCAATGTTTACGATAGTGAGGGTGAATAAGCGCAAGACGCCTCTGCGGATTGTAAGGGTTGTTGAATGCGACAACATATCGATCAGGTAAAATGCTGTAAAACAATTCCAGTTCGGCTGGGTAAATAAAGGCTTAAAAAATGATTTTCTCCATCGGTGCCCTTTTTCCGCAGCGTCAAATGCTCCTGACCGGATGTCAGGCGGCTATGGCCGCCGTATTGTGGGTCATCGCTGGAAAGCAGCATACGGTAGGTGCCCGGCGGGGCATCAAAGCAATAGTCGGGATAGGACTGTTGGGGATGAAAGTTGAAGGCAAACAACAGATCGGCCCGTTTAAATGTGATGATCTTGTTATCGGAGTGCTCGTAAAGCAGACGCAGATCGTCGCCATCCAGTAGATTGCGGTCTTTGGCCAGCCCAATCATATCACGGTCAAAACAAGCCAGAAACTGATACCTTAAATGTGGATCGTCGACCAGGTGCCACTGCCGGCGGGCGTAATGATATGACCAGTTGTTGCCTTCCCGCGGAAAATCAATCCATTCCGGATGCCCGAATTCATTGCCCATAAAATTCAAATAACCGTTGCCGGCAGTCCCCAGTGTGATCAACCGGATCATTTTCTGCAGGGCCAATCCGCGGTCCACTTTCACATTTTCAGAATCCACGTGCATGTGGTCATACATGTCGGCACCGATTAATCGGAAAATGATGGATTGGTCCCCCACCAGGGCCTGATCGTGGGATTCGGCATAGCTGATGGTTTTTTCATCGCTGCGCCGATTGGTGAGCTCATGCCACAGGTGTGTGATGGGCCAGTGCTCATCAGATACTTCTTTAATCAATTTGATCCAGAAATCCGGTACCCCCATGGCAAAGCGAAAATCAAATCCGAAGCCACCGTTTTCAGCCGCAACCGCCAGTTGCGGCATCCCGCTGACATCTTCGGCTATCGAGATGGCATCCGGGCGGACCTCGTGGATGACTTCGTTGGCCAGCGCCAGATAGACCAGCGCATCTTCGTCCACCTGCTCATTGAAATAGTCGTCATAAGATGTAAAGGCCTTATTCAGGCCGTGGTGCAGATAAAGCATGCTGGTGATGCCGTCAAAGCGAAACCCGTCCAGCTGATATTCATCCAGCCAGAAGCGACAGTTGGAAAGCAGAAAATGCAATACCTGATGCTTGCCGTAATCAAAGCAACGCGAATCCCACAGATCGTGGCGTCCGCGCGGACCTTCATGAAAATACTGATACAGGGTGCCGTCAAAGCGGCTGAGGCCTTCAACTTCATTGGAGACGGCATGAGAATGGATCAGATCAATCATAACGGCCAGCCCGGACGCGTGGGCTGCGTCGATTAGGGCTTTAAAATCTTCGGTGGTGCCAAATCGCGAGGATGCTGCAAAGAAGCTCGACACCTGGTAGCCGAAGGACCCGTAATAGGGATGCTCCGGAATGGCCATGATCTGCAGTGTATTGTATCCGGTGGCTGCCACCCGGGGCAGAATTTTTTCAGTAAATTCCGAATACGATCCGATTTTACCCGTTTCCTGGGCCATGCCGATGTGAACTTCATATATCAGGGGTGCATCGGAAGCGCGCCGAAAATCTTTACACTGCCACTGATAGGGTGAATCCGGCCGCCAGACCTGGGCGTTGAATATGAGCGATTGGGGGTCCTGAACTACGCGCCGGGCATAAGCGGGGATGCGATCCCCTTCACCGCCGGGCCAGTGTATGCGCAAGCGGTACAAAGCGCCGTGCTGGAGTTTTTCGGCTGCCAGGCGGATTTCCCAGATCCCATCATCGCGGGCCTCGAGGGCAAATTCCGCTTTTTCCTGCCAGCCGGACATATCTCCGATTAAAAACATTTCCGCGGCATTGGGGGCCCATTCGCGAAAAACCCATTGATCGTTCTCAAAATGCAGACCAAAGTATTCATGTCCGGAAGCAAAGTCCGCCAGGGATGCGTGTCCCCGGGTCAACCGCTGTCGGGTTTGAGCAATTTTCGCCAGACGTCGGGAAATGATGTTTTGATAAGGCGCTAAATACGGGTCGCTTTTCATCAGACGCTGTAGCGCCAGATTGATCTGATCTTGCTGATTACCATCTGGTTTATGTGAGGTCATATTTATACAGCTTTCCATAATAGTGTTTCGATATATGGAATTGGGGTATAAGTGATTGTAGAAAAAAACGTTTGAATATCGGAACGTTTTTTTGACAACCACTATATAACGGGCGTGCAGGTTCACCCGCCTTCGTTTGCATTTCTGCCTTCGCTATAAACTTGGCGGGCTCAGGCGGCACGGCCAGTCGGCGATTTAATTGTTTTACGCTTCCTGGTTGAAATTTGTTTTGCAAGCGTCCGGATTGGGCATATTTTTCACGACCAGCGGACGCTGGAGCATCCGTTCGTATAGCGCGATGTAATGACGCGCTGTATTGGCGTGGGTAAAGGTTTCAGCACTTTCTTTCATAATTCGCCGGATTTGCTGATTTTTGATGGTTTTCGGCAGGTTGTAAAAATTCATGGCCTGCTCGATGGCCCAAAAAAGACCGTTGGAATCGAAGGTTTTAAAAAGAAAGCCGTTTCCCTGGTCCCCGATTGTGTCCAGATCAACGATGGTATCGTGGATTCCGCCGGTGTCGTGGGCAACCGGCAGGGCGCCGTAAATGGGCGCGATCATCTGGGGCAATCCGCAGGGCTCAAAACTTGAGGGCATCAATATGAAATCGGCAGCGCCGTAAGCCAGATGTTCCAAACGGAAATCAAAATTGCATATAGCGACACGTTTTTCCAGACCGTGAAAATTGATAATGTCCCGGAAGACCGCCTGATAATCCCCGTTAGCGACAAAGATAATTTGCAGATTTTGTGACCAATATGTTGAAAGGATCTTGTAAAAAATGTCGGCCAGCAAATGGCAGCCCTTTTGAATCGGATCCAGACGCGAAGGCCAAAAGAACACCGGAGCCGCATCATCCGGGATGAGACCAAATTTTTTTTGAAGATAGGCTTTGTTGGCTTTTTTGCCGGATACAAAATTTTTGGGGCTGTAATTTTGTACCAATTCCTTGTCTGTGGCGGGATTGAAGGAAGGATCGGGCGCATTGAGTATGCCCGCGGCGCAATCGGCTGCTACTTTATTTGCCAGTTCCCGTTTCAGGGGAGGATAGACAAAATTATGGCGACCGTTGATAACTTCCGCTAAAAAGTTGGGGCTAACCACATTGACAAAGTGGGCGGCAAATACACCGCTGGTCAGCAGGTCCACCGGATTGGTCTCCCGGGCCTCTTCATAATGATTGGCCATGTTTTCAAAATATAAATTTTGCCAGAAATAGGCGGCATCGATACCGCGGTCTTCGATATAGGCCAGGGTGGTTTTGACCGTATGCACATTGTGAATGGTGAAAAGACAGGGGATGCCTATCTGCCGGGCCATGGCCGGAATCAGGCCGGTCATCCAATCGTTGCAGTGGATCAGGTCGGGTTGCACCCGGGGAACAATGTTGTTGATGACCTCCCGCTGAAAAGCTAACGCCAGCTTGATGTTTTCCTCACCATAAGCAGAATAAACGCGGTTCACATAATAAAAAGCGCGATCCTCGGCCAGGTGGATGCGATCATCGGGCATTTTTCTGCGAATCGTACGGAATTCCTTTCTGAGAACCGGTGCCAGGCCGTCGCTGAAAATAGACCGATAGTCCGGGATGGCCACGTGTACATCAGCACCCTGTTCAAATAAGGCCGTCACCAGGGCTGCCGACACATCGGCCAATCCGCCGGCTTTGGCCGTAAAAAAGGAGGCCAGGCCGCCCATGCGGTCAGGAAGATAGGTTACCTCGGGGGTTACAACCAGCACCCGCGGGGCGCAGGGAACGTCATTCATGCGGTTTATGCTTTCTTAAAGGGAGAAAAAAAATTAAATTTCCGGCCTGTATGAACGCTTACGTTATTGGTTATCGGTTATTCGTTATTCAAAAAGAGCAGTTGTCAAATTTTTCCACCAATAACCAATAACGAATAACAATTAACTTCATCGCTTAGGCCCATGTCAGCAGGCCGGGCGTCGATTTTACGCGGCCATCACCCCGGGGGGAGACGCGAACTGTAAAACCAAAGCGACCTGAACTCTGGCAATTTAAAGAGCAGCTGTAAAGGAACTGTCCGTTACCGCGGTCTTCCATAACGCGCATTTGTTCCGATTTGCTGGCATCCAGATCCTCTAAAGATTTCATCTGGCCGTAGTAAACTTCGACATCGACCTCATCGGGTTTGAGGTCCGCCAGATTGACTTCCGATGTGATGTCGAATTTTTCACCCACCCGGCAGGGCCCGTGGGCCTGTCTCACCGGCGGCTTGACTTCAATATTTTTCCAGAGCGAACGCAGCCGGCTTGCCTGCGCGGTCAAATTTTTCGCTTCCTCAGCCTGTTTGGCAAGCAGGGTCTCATAACGTTTGGCAGCGGGAACGTAGAAACGCTTTTCATACTCGCCGACCATGCGAATGCTGCAATACGTTTCCATCGCCATTTTCATCGAGGCCTTCATCATTTTTAACCAGTCGGCGGGGAGATCACCGTTTTTGCGATCATAGAAACAGGGAATCACTTCATTTTCCATAACATTATACAGCGCCTGACTTTCAACGGCATCCTGATAGCCGCGATCCTCGTATTCCTCACCGTTTCCGATGCGCCAGCCTCTTTCCTCCGTATAGCTTTCACACCACCATCCGTCGAGAATACTGACATTCAGCACCCCGTTAATGGCAGCTTTCATACCGGACGTGCCGCAGGCCTCAAGGGGCCGCCGGGGAGTGTTTAGCCATACATCGGCGCCCTGTAGCAAATGACGGGCCAGATGCATATCATAATCTTCAAGAAAAACAATTCGATCGCGCAGCTCCGGTTTGCTGGCAAACTGAAAAAGCTTTTTGATGAGGTCTTTACCTTCATTGTCTTTCGGATGAGCTTTGCCGGCAAAGACAAACTGGACCGGATATTTTTGCGAGTTAACGATCGCTTCCAGGCGCTGGGGATCCTGAAATAACAAATAAGCACGCTTATAGGTCGCAAAACGTCTGGCAAAAGCGATGGTAAGCACATTCGGGTCCAATACCGATTCGAGGGTCTCGATCACATTTCGCGGTGCGTTGCGGCGCGCATATTGTTTGACAAGTTGTTCCCGGCAGGTGCGCACCAGACGCGAGCGGTTCAATTCATGACTGCGCCACAGCTCCTCGTCGTAAATATCATCGATATGTTTGATATTTTCAGGTTTGCGAGAACCCATGTACCAGTCCGAGCCGAGATAGCGCCCGAAAAGATTGGTAAATTCCTGAGAAATAAACGATGATATGTGAATGCCATTGGTAACATTGGTTATGGGAACTTCTTCAACCGGTCGATACGGCCAGACATGGGACCACATGCGCCGGGCCACAGACCCGTGTAACCGGCTGACACCATTGCAGTAGGATGCCAGATGCAATCCCAGGATGAACATCGACAGCGGCGCTTCGGAATTGGATCCAACAGGTTGCCCCCAGGATAAAATTTCCGTTGCCGACGTTCCCAACTTTTCCTCCAGCGGTTTCAAATACGGCAGAACGTTCTCGGCCGGAAATTCATCATGCCCGGCGGCTACCGGCGTGTGGGTGGTAAAGACGGTTGTGCGCGGCACGATCTCAAGTGCGGTTTTAAGGTCAACATTTTGATTGGCCATTATTTGCGCCAGGCGTTCCAGACTGGCAAAAGCAGAATGACCCTCGTTCATGTGCAGGACGTTAACCTGGATGTTTAGAGCTGCCAGGGCGCGCATTCCGCCGATTCCCAGCAACACCTCCTGGGCCAGACGTGTTTTCTGATCACCGGCGTAAAGTCTTGATGTGATTTCGCGATACGGCTGGGGGTTTTCGAGAATATTGGTATCCAGCAGGTAAAGTGGAATGCGCCCGATCATCATTTTCCAGACAACAGCATGAATAGGGCCTTGGGGTCCGACAACCGCAATTCGCAATTCATTACCCGCATCATCTTGCACCCGCTCAGCCGGAAGATCATACAGGTCGGTTTCCGGATAGGCTTCCTGCTGCCATCCATCATGATTGAGGTACTGACGAAAATATCCGTGGCGATACATGAGCCCCACACCGGTTAGCGGAAGATTCAAATTCGATGCCGCTTTCAAATGATCACCGGCCAAAATGCCCAGGCCACCGGCAAACAGCGGCAGGCTTTCATGAATGCCGAACTCCATGGAGAAATAGGCAATCGTCTGCCCCGGCCCCAAAACCGCTTCAGCGCGGTCGGTTGAGTCCAGGACCCGACTTTGAAATTGTTTTTGGACTTCTTTTAAGTGGGCAAGATAACCCTTATCCTTTGCCAGTTTTTCGAAACGGCTTTGTGAAATCTTCGATAAGAAAAAAATCGGGTTGCGGCCGGACTCTACCCAAAGCGGCGGATCCATACGACGAAAAAGTTCGATGGCATCTTTATTCCAGCTCCACCACATATTACGGGAGAGGACTTCGAGAAATTGAAGCGGTTCGGGTATGCTTGGAATCACTTGAAATGTTTGATAATTTTTCATAAAATCGAAATCCTTAATTTTCATGCGGCCGGCATCGCCGTCCTGGGTTCACCCCATGCGAGCAACTCCTGCAGCTGAGTTACAGAAGAATAAAGCCTAATGTGAGAAAAATCAATATATCCCTAATAATTTAGGAATTCAGGAATTTAGAGATTCTGGAATTAAAATCGGCGATGAACATCAATTTAATCCCCCAATCCCTTAATTATTATTTTTTTCCAGCTTGAGCCAGACCCGCAACAATTCGCTTGCTCCCCAGGCCTGGGCATCACATCCGCGCGGGGTGTGGGGATAATCGCCGTCTAAAATTTCCGGAATATGACCCAGGCAGCCGTGTTCCATAAGCTGCGCCCCGCTGGACAGCCAGGCCAGAGCGGTTGGCTTGCCCTCCTCTCCGTAGGTCATAGCCCATGCTTCACAAAAGGAAGGAAACAACCAGGTCCAGGCCGTGCCATTATGATAGGCCGGTTTGCGCCGGGTGTCTTCGTCCCCTTCATATCTTCCACGGTAGGGATGGCGGGGATCGTTGATGAGTGTTCCCTGGTGGATAATTTTAATCTCATGTCGAACCGGTCGATCGGCCAGGCTGCGAATGGCACCCGGAACCAGAAGCGTTTCACAGGCCGCCAGGATGCCCTGGCATTTGACCGTATCATTGATGGCGCCCAGTGTGATGGCCAACAGCTGGTTGGGGCGCAGGGCATCGTCGGCAATTGCATCCCGGGCCGTCTGGTCGTGGGTGGCGTGCAGACAATCCGATAAAAAACCGAATTCCGGTTGCCAGAAATACTTTTGGATCGAGTTTTGAACCTGTTTGGCCAGCTGTTGCCATTGCCGGCCGGTTTCAGCCGGATCTATTTCGGCCAGAAAGATCAGGGCCGCGTACCACAGGGCCTGGATTTCGATCGGATATCCCTGGCGCGGGGTACCGGCCGGATGGTTGGTGTCCATCCAGCTGAAATGGGTCGGGCTGAAGATCAATCCGGTTTCCGGGTCCATGTGCACACCGTTGGGCGCGCCGCTTTTTAAGGATTGGCCGATGGAAAACAGGATCTGTCGCACAGAGCGTCCCCCGCAATCGGATTCGAGCAATTGACGTTCACCTTGTGCTTTGACCCAATCAGCACAGGCCTTGATCAGCCATAGCGGTGCGTCCGATGTATTGCGGTTGGCATCATTTTCGGCTTGAATCATATTCGGCAGGGTGCCGTTTTTCTCAAACCGGGCAAACTGGATGAGAATATCGCGGGCATCTGCCGTTTTGCCGGCGGCCACCAGACCACGCACAAAGATCAAGGCATCCCGTCCCCAGTCCAGAAACCAGGGATAACCAGCGATGACGGATTTCAAATCATTGCGCCTGACGACATAATGGTCCAAAGTGGTTTTCAACATTTCGCTGGCGGCTATTTTGGTTTCGCTTTCTGCTAAAACAGGCTCGGCCATCAAATCCGCAGCAGGCCGGTTTGCTTGCGATACCTCTCTTGCGGAGCCGACATTGGCCCACAGGTTTACGGTCTGATTTCCTTCAACATAAACGGACAGGTATCCGGGACTGAACAGGTCTGAATCCGGATCGTGGCCCCGCCGGGCATCCTCTGGCCGGTGGATCATATAAAGCCATTCCGGTTCCGGCACAAAAGCGGCCTGATCCATCTGGATCCTGAGTTGGTGGTCGGCGTCCGGGGTGAAATCAAAGCCATCGGAAAAAGCACTTACCGCCTGTGGCCACCGATCTTGCGGCCCCTGATAGGCCTTGGTGGACGCGTGAAAAATACGGCTTTCAATGTCCGGCCGCAAAATGATTTCCACGGGTTCCGCATCCGCCAATCTTTGAGGCAGATCTTCGGCCGGATGACGAAAAAAGCGCAACGCAACCGAATTTTGGTCTGCAATCATTGTCATCCGGACGGTCAGCAATACATGTTCACCCTGACCGGTGGGGATATGATATTGCCAGAATCCGCTGCCGTCTGCCGATGTCCGGAATCTTTCCAGGCAATCCATATTAAGGGCATTTGAGTAACCCTGAAAAACCACCCAGGCTCGGCTGCGGCTGAACATGATCCAGCGATCTGCAGGAAATTGCCGATTCAGATTAGCCGCCAGCAAACCGTCATAGCGGCTGGTCAGCTTGCCCCAGGAAACCGGGCTGCGCAGCATTGCCCCGCGGCTGTTGGTTCCCAGAAAGGTAAAATCTTCGGCGAGCAGTTCGGAATGGGTAAACGCTTGTTTGATGCGCATGTCCTTCGAGCGGGGCAGCAACAGTACGTGTGCCTGTTCATGTCGACAGCCCGGTCGCTCAGCCTGATCGTAGACCGACAATGAAAGGGTGCACGGTTTGAGGGTTTGCGGAATAGCCGGTGGCAGAAATAGGACGAAGTGGTTGTCGTCTGCTGTCGGCAGGCTGGTCTCCGACGCGAGGGTCCGGTCCCCAGCAGCCATACGGGCCCGAAAGGCGCTATCGGCGCGAATGAGCAAAAAATAATCCGGCGGGATCATGACTTCTCGACGCAAATCCTGCGGCCACTGCCATGTGATGACCCCGGGTGGTCGGCCGGAGGGAACTTGCTGCTTGCAAAACGCCAGCGGATCTTCTTTTAGCTGTTGAGCCGCCCGGAATGGATCAAAATTAGCGAAATGGCCTATACCCCTGTAAAATGAAACCACCTCCAGAGCTTTAGCAGACATGCGCTGCTGTTCAATTCGCTCGGGCAGCGAGAAGGGCTGTTCAGGATACTGCTGAGCTCGCTGTAAATCTTCTGCCTGTGCTGAAAGACACAACACCTGGCCGGGTTCCAGCAACAGGCTGTGCAATTTATCTGATTCCGCGGGTGCGACCGCCGCGCCGCTGAGCAGATCATAAAATGGGGGTTCTACAAAACCTGTTGTGCTCGCATCCCACGCGGCCGTCGTCTGCCTGTCAGGGTCTAAATTGACAACGATCAACAGTTTTTTTTCAGAGTTGCGATGGTGTCGCAGCAAGACAATAAAATTACCGTCCTTTTGCTGGTGCATGCTTAAGACGACCTCTTCATGAAACGCCGGATGAACTTTCAGCAGATGATTCAAGCGCCGAATTGCGGCGATCTGGTTGGATGCTGCACCCCAGTTTAAGGAAGGCGCATCGTGGACGTTTATTTTCTCTGTGGCCAGCCATTCCACGCCATTGGCAAAACCAAAGGCACCGTTAAGGGAACTCAGTGCGCACAGGGCGGTTCGCATGCGGGCGTAGGTTTCGGATTGCTGTGCCAGTCTGGGATTATCATGGGTTTCGGCAAAATGCACCGTTATGCCGTCTGTTCCAGAAATATCAATGGCTTCGGGCAAATAATGTTCGATCTGAGCGCGGTCATAATTTTGAAAAAGCTCTGAATAAGCCCAATTTAAGTTGGCCCTGTTTAACAGCTCGCGGGTCACAGAAATTTTGCCGCCCAGACCTTCGAGTAAAAAGATCACCTCCGGAAATTGTGCCCGCACCTTGGCAACGATATAGCGCCAGGCTGCCAGCGGTATCATATAACCGGCATCACAGCGGAAACCATCCACTCCCCGCCGACACCACTTGAGGAAAACATCTGCCATGTAGTGCCACAGGTCGGGTTGTGAATAATCTAATTTCGTCAGGTCTTCCCAGGCAACGCCCCAGGCGCTGGGCACCTCGATACGGCCTTCAGGGCTTCTGACCAGCCATTGCGGATGAGCTTCATGCAGGCGCGCGGCCCAGCCGGTGTGGTTAATGGCAATATCGATCAGAATTTTGGCATTGCGCAGGTGCACAGCGTCCACCAGTTCGATAAATTGCTCCAGCGGTGTGGCATGCGGATCGAATGCCGCCAGGGCTGGATCAACCTCTGTAAAGCTCAAGGCGGCGTAAGGGCTGCCGAATCTTCCCATGCGTCCATAGGTTGTGGGGGTGGGATGGATGGGAAGCAGCAAAAGCATGCGGCATCCGAGCTCACCGATAATAAAGTCAAGTTCTCCGATCAAGTCACGAAAGGTCCCCGAAGGCGGAATAACCGTATAACCGCTTTTGTCCAGTTTCTGAACGCAATGCGTCTCAGAAGGTTCAAGTATCTGGCGACCGGCTTTATTGGGACCGAATTGTCGCACAAAGGCATTGTAAATGGTGTTGGCGCAACAGGCATCGGCCGGTTCTACGTTAACGGCCATGTTCGGCCCCGGTGGCCAGGTCGGTTGGACATCGCCTTCCTTCAGAAAATAACATTTGGCTTCAAAATGACCGGCCTCGCATAACGGCAGGGTCACTGCAAAACGCCGGTCATCCAAACGCTGCATGGGAAGGTCAAACCAGGCTTTTCCCAGCGGCGTTTTCTTTTTTTCGACTGCTTGAATAATTTCATCTCTGATGGTATTGGCGTGACCGATATTAGTGCGTACCCATGCGGTGCCGGTTTGGGAACGCTGCAATTCAAGGGTTAACGTCTGCATGTCTCCGCAAAAGCGCACCAGGCGCGTTCCCGGAGCGGGATCTTGAACGATTTGATTGTCTTGAGTCATTGTTTTGAGGCCATGGGGGATAAGGTTGTGATGTGCTTTTTTTTGTCAGCTTATTAGATATAAAAATCGTCATTAATTAGCAAAAGCGTTTAGATTTACATTCCTCTGTTAAGATTTATACCGAACGGTGTCAAGGGGTCGTTCTGCGCAAATTTAAACTGAATTCAAACGCTTTGAGCAATGAGGTTTAATTATAATAACAGAATTTCCTCTTGAAAAATAAAAAATATAAGCATAAGAAATGTTTAAAGATTTATCAGGCGTAGATTTTCTTATAATTATAAAGTTTCAAATGTATACCAGATAAACGGTAGCGCCAATAGGCTTAAAATTCGATGGGGACATACCGCTATGAGATTTCGATGCATGTATATTTTGGTTGTTTTTGTTGCCGCTTACCTTTTTCCTCTCCTGCCATTTCAGTCCGCAAAAAATGCTCACAGCGCCGATGAACCCCAGTTAAAACTATTTCAGGCGCTGATGTGTGAAGAAATTTTTTCTAACGCCCCCCGCAACCCGACCATCGCTTTTTCAGTCGAACAAAAGAAAGCGGTCTGTTTTACATCATTCAGTGAGGTGCCGCAAATAACGATTATCTACCACAACTGGTATCATCGTGATGTACCCAGCGCCAAAATTCGGTTAACGCTCAAGCCCCCCAGCTGGTCAACGTATAGCAGCATTCAGTTGCGCGAAACCGATATCGGTCCCTGGCGGGTAGAAATAACCGATGAGACCGGCAATATTCTGTATATTTTGAGATTCAGTGTCACGGAATAGTCACCATGGAAAATTTCGCTGTATTCATATCCTCCATTCGATGGCAGGACGTTGTTGATATCAGCTTAAACAGCTATATTCTTTTTCGTTTTTATGTTCTTTTCAGAGGGACAAATGTTTTTCGAGTTCTCATGGGCATGACGGTTTTGTGGTTTCTGCAGCGAATTGCCATCTCATTGGGACTCATCGTCACCAGCTGGGTTGTCCAGGGCATTGTGGCGGTCGGTGCCATTATCATCATAGTTGTGTTTCGCAATGAAATCCGTCGGGTACTGCAGGCTAAAAATTTAAAATCCATCCTCTGGGGGCTGTCCTCCAAAACGGCTACGACGCCTACGGAAATTATTACCGAAACCGTATTCCAAATGGCAGCACGCAAATGCGGTGCGTTGATCGTTTTTCCGGGCAAGGAGGATTTAAGCGACGCGGTGCAGGGGGGTACGCCCTGGAAGGGCCTGATCACCAAAGAGATGATAGCCAGTATATTCTGGCCTGATAATCCGGTGCACGATGGTGCCGCCATTGTTAAGGGAGATCAGATCACGGTGGTGGGTGCGATCCTGCCGTTATCCGATCGTGAGGATATGCCGTCACATTACGGTACCCGGCATCGAGCTGCTCTGGGACTGGCCGAAGCATCTGATGCGCTGGTCATTGTGATATCAGAAGAAAGAGGCGATGTACTGGTTGCCAAGGGAAACCGCCTACGGGAGATCAAGCAAAAACGGACGCTGGAACAAAAAATACTGGAGCAGGTGGGAACAGCAGCCGTCAACAAAGAAGCCGTTCGAAATGAAGCTCTTGAAATCGCGGCTGCCGCGATGCTGTCCATCGTTTTTATTACCGGTATCTGGTTCAGTGTTTCCAGAGGACAGGATACGCTGGTTTCCCTCGACATCCCGGTGGATTATATCAATCGGACAGCGGGCACTGAAATTGTCGACACCTCGGCAAAATCCGTTAGTCTGGTTTTAAGCGGGTCGGGAGCTCTGGTTAAATCGGTCACACCGGACCAGGTCGGTGTCC
>CAJHYI010000373.1_pt1 | contig 16373 bp, 15 predicted proteins | sample 9198771 | NCBI WGS metagenome assembly CAJHYI01 (sample SAMEA7708367, study PRJEB35096) | sediment metagenome | biome: marine neritic benthic zone biome [ENVO:01000025]; feature: sediment [ENVO:00002007]; material: shallow marine sediment [ENVO:03000034] sea grass bed [ENVO_01000059] ...
AAATCGACGCGGCTGAGCACGAAGGGGTCGAATTTGTATTTCTGGCTGCTCCAGTGAAAATCATCGCTGATGAAGACGGCCATGCCACCCATCTTGAGTATTTAAAGATGGAGCTTGGAGAACCCGACGCCAGCGGCAGGCGCCGACCGGTGCCCATCGAAGGTTCCGAAACCCTGCTGCAAACCGACATGGTCATAACCGCAATCGGCCAATCGCCAGACGTATCATTTACCGAGCGCACTCAGAAACGCCTGGCAGATCTGAAAACCACACGCTGGAATACCATAGAGGTGAATCCAGACACCCTGCAATCCAATATTCCGTATTTGTTTGCTGCCGGTGATGCCGCCACCGGCCCGTCCCTGGTTGTATCCGCAATTGGCGGAGGGCGCCGGGCGGCCCGTTCCATCCACCAGTTTATAATGGGACAAAAAGTGACGGCCCAGAAAAATGAATTAAACAGTGATCTGATTGCTGATACCCTATTTGATCAGGTGGGTGGTATTGTTAAAAATCAAAGAGCGCCCATGCCGGAGCTTCCGGTTAAAGAACGGATATACTCTTTTATTGAAGTAGATCAGGTGCTTACAAGGGATGCCGCGTCGGGTGAAAGCAACCGCTGTTTGTCGTGTTGCCTGACATGTTATGACCCGGACGCAGCTGCAAGCACCCCGCCGCATCCCAGGGCTAAGCACACGGAAGGTGAAGCAGCATAATAAGATTCAGGGTTCAAAGGTTCAGAGGTTTAATTTGCGGGTTTCAAAACACGAAGACTCGCTTCTGGCTGCTGGCTATTGGCCGCTTGCTTCTGGTCTCAGGCCTCTAACAACTGATTCCATGCTTCCTGCCAGAAGCAAGAAGCGATAAGCCAGGAGCAAAAAATGCTGATACGTTTGATAGATGAGCCAAAAATCGACATTCAACCTACTTAAGCAAAAGATCTCTTACAACATAGCACACGGGATGAGGAGGGCCTCATGGGTGGTCTGAATTTTTTAGAGAAAGTCGACATCTTCCAGGGATTCAGTCTGGAACAGTTAAAGGCTGCCAGCAAAGGGGGGCAGGAAAAGCAGTACCTTTATGAAGAAAAATTGTTTGCCGAAGGTGAAGATGCCGATCGAATCTGGCTGGTAACCGATGGACAGGTCCACCTTAGATTCGATTTGCCGGGCCGCCCCACTTCAGAGCAAAACACCGTCTTTGCAATAGTTGCCACGCAGACGCTGGGGTGGTCGAGCTTTGTGCCGCCTTTCAAGTATGCGCTTTCCGCTTATAGTGCTACCAAAACCTGCAAAATCCTGCTCATTAAAAAGGAACATCTCCTGGAATGCTTCGAAAAAGATTCCCGCATGGGATTGATATTCATGAAAAATGTGGCGGCAATTGCCAGTCGGCACTTTGATCAATTACTGGAATCCGCCTCTGTTTCGCCGGTGTCCAAGGTGAAAATTACCGTTCATATGTCGACCTGCGGCATTGCCGCCGGTGCCCGTCAGGTTATGAGCGCATTAGTGGAAGAAATTTCCGGCTCCAACCGGCAGGATATTGAAGTTGCCAGTGCCGGATGCATCGGTCATTGTAAAAATGAACCCAATATTACCGTCGAAATCGGCAGCAGTGAACCGGTCATTTATCAAAAGATGACGCCCGAGAAAATGCGCCGGGTTTTTAAAGAACATATCCTGGGAGGCGAAGTTCAACAAGAAAATGTCTTAGGTAATTGAATATTGTAGATTGAATATTGAATATTTATGGTCACCTTCGGTGGATCAATATAAAAATGACGGAGCGCAGCGACCTCCGAAAATATACATTATTCAATAGTCAATATTCATTTAAAAAGGGGTGCTTTTATGGTCAGTCTCAATTTTTTAGAAGATGTTGACGCTTTTTCCGAGCTGGACGACGATCAATTAGCGGCCGTACAGGAATGCTGTGACGTTGCTAAATTTAAACGCGGCGAAAACATCTTTGCCGCCGGAGAAGTCCCTGAGTATTTTTGGCTCGTGCTTGACGGTGAGATCAATCTAGTCTGGGATGCGCCCGGGGGCCCGGCGATGCCGGAAAACACCATTTCGACCCTGTCGGAGGGCATGCCTTTTGGCTGGTCAAGTCTGGTGCCGCCAAATATATACCGCCTTTCTGCGCATTGCGCATCACGCAGCTGCAAAACGGTCAGAATCCCGCGGGATCGCCTGCTTCAACTGTTTGAAGATGATGCGCAATTGGGCTACAAAGTCATGTCCAAGGTGGTGATTGTCGTCGGCCAACGGTTTCACCAGCTCCAGGATGAAGTTGCCCGGCGCAGGGGGCATGATATTATCAATAGGTGGTAAAAACAGGACTTTCATTACCAAAATATCTTGAAAGCCGGGCCACATTATGGTAGTCGGTGCATGGCTTTCGGGTGGGAATTTGACGGTCAACGCAAAACAGATATGGAAACAAAATGTTCTCAAAAAAAGAATTGAAACTGGCAGGTGCAGTTGCCATTTGTTTGTTGGTCATCGGAGTGATCAGTTATGCCGCTTTTCCGATGCAGGCTCCGAGTGAGCCGCTGCGCTTGATGTTCAATGTTGCCGCGGGCAACGTCCTGTTTAATCATAAAATCCACGCCGCTGTGTCGGGCTATGGACTTTCTTGCGGCGACTGTCACCATACATTATCTGAGGATGAGTATGCAGATGCCCAATCCTGCAGTGAATGTCACGAGCTGGATGAGGGAGATGAAGAAATGCCGAAACGCGCGGATGCATTCCACCTCCAGTGTATCAACTGCCACAAGGATTTTGAGGCCGGACCGATTGAATGCACCGGCTGTCATGCGTTATAGGGTGGTAATAAAGCGATAATTTAAAACGATCGAGCTCTGGTTCTGACATCCAAAAAGGTTGAATCATGATCAAAAAAGCATTCCTGGGACTATCAACACCGCAGATTAATTATGAAACCCTTCCTCCTCACCTTCCGGAAACCGAAAAGCTTCCAACGCCTAAAAGCATCACTCTCTATCATCCAAAAAGCGACGACTATAATCTACCGTTAACAATGGCCATCGGCGATTCGGTCAAGACCGGTCAAAAATTAGCGCTTTATCCGGACGAGAAATATTATGTCATTTCACCGATCAGCGGCAGGATATCTGCCCTCTCGCCCTATACGGGTGATTTCGGAAAGAGCTATGTGGCCATCACCATTGCGCGGGATGATGCCGAGACGTTCGACGAAACGTTTCAGGGGAAAATTCAAACACCGTCTTTTGAGCTGCTGTCTGACTATCTGGTTGGCGCCCCGGGAGCCCCACCCCTGGAAGTGCTTGCCAATTCAAACGGCAATATCAAAACCATCCTCATCAGAGGCCTGGACCCGGACCCGCTGGTCGATACCAACCAGTATATTGCCCAATCCCGCATGAAAGATCTCAAAAAAGGCATCCAGATCCTCAAAGAAGTTACCGACGTGCAGGACGTTGTGTTATTCACCGCCGGTGAGACCGTGCAAGGATATGGCCACATCGGGGCCCGAGTCGCAGGGGTCAACATCCAATACCCGGCCGCCCTGCCGCCGATAGTGATGAAAGAGATACTGGGACAGGTGGTTCCAGCTGGCAAGACCTGCGAAGATCTGGGCGTCTGCTTTTTCAGTGCCGAAGCAGTGATCTCGATCGGCAGCGCATTTGAATCCGGACAAGTCCCGACAGCCAAGACCTTAACGTTTATAAAAAAGGACGGAACCAGCAGAATCATTGAAATCTGCATCGGCACACCCATCCGAAATATCCTGGAGGCATATGCTGAAACAGTCAACGAATTTGACCGCATAATTCTCGGTGGTCCAATGACCGGTTCAGCAATTTATACGCTGGATTATCCGGTTCAGCCGGATACCGACGCTATCATCGTGGTGGATCGGGACAACGCCGCGTATGCTTCGGATTATCCCTGTATCAACTGTGGTGAATGTATTCGGATATGCCCGGCAAAGATACAGGTCAACATGCTCGTGCGTTTACTGGAAGCAAACCAATATGATGAGGCTGCTGACAGTTATGATTTGTATTCGTGTATTGAATGCGGTCTTTGCAGCTATGTATGCGTATCCAAAATTCCGATTTTCCAATATATCAAATTGGCAAAATACGAGCTGGAACGCGCTAAAACGCCGGAGGCAGCAAATGCTTGAGAAAAGAGACATGCTTGAGCAGCAATTATCCCTGAAACAAAGAAAATTGATCGTATCCCACGCACCGTTTTTTCACAGCGGCCGCTCGGTGACCGAGCGCAGCTATCATACCATGCTGGCCGCGCTGCCGGCACTTTTCCTGGGTCTGCACCATTATGGCATGCCGGCATTGGGTGTGGTCTGTATGTCGATTTCCACGGCCATCATTTGGGAACTGGCCATTAACCTGGTGACTAAAAGAACCATCACCATTGGCGACGGAAATGCCGCCTGGATGGGGATGTTGTTTGGCATGCTCGTTCCAGCCACCATGCCCTGGTGGGCAGTGGTCACCGGAACCTTTATTGTGATCGTTATCGGCAAGCAAATATTTGGGGGTATCGGCAGTAATGCCTTTCATCCGGTTGCGCTGGCACTGGCGATGATGATGATTTCATGGAAAAGCCTTTTTGATTTTGATGCCGCCCTGTTAAACTACGACCTTGAATTTGCCACCATTTATCCGCTGGCGGCTGTAAAGTATTTTGGTGCAGATTCGGCCGATGCATTCCGTCTGAAAGATCTGTTGTTGGGCAGGCAGCTGGGCGGGATCGGCTCAACCTTTGGTCTGGGGCTTTTGATCGGCGGGATTTATCTGATGCTACGGGGCTTTATCCGCTGGGAAATATCACTCTCATTTCTGGCCGGTATTTATTTGACGGCTTCTGTATTTCATCTCTTCAACCCGGCCCAGTTTGCTCCGCCGGCATTTCACCTGATAACCGGTTATACCTTAATCGGCGCTTTTTTTCTGGCAACTGAAGATTCGTCTTCGCCTGTCAATTTCGTTCCCATGTTGATCTATGGTGCCGCTGGCGGCATTATGACCGTGCTCATTCGTAATATCGGCGCCTGGGTGGATGGGGTTATTTTAGCCATCCTGGTCATCAACCTGATTAGCCCACTGCTGGATAAAATCAGACCCCAGGCACTTGGAAAGGTTGAATAAGATGCGTGATATGATAAAAATGCTGCTCGTTCTGACAATTCTGGCCACCTTATCCGGGGGGTTGCTGGCGGCCATCCGCGATAATACCAAAGACCGTATTGAAAACCAGGTCCTTGAATTTGTAAAGGGACCTGCCATTCGGTCCATCCTGGAAGAGGCGACCAATGATCCCATCGTTGACCGCTTTCAGCTCAAGATCGATGATGTTGAGCATACATTCTTTGTGGGCGTTATGGATGGCGAGCCGCGTGCGGTCACCTTTGAAACATCCGGCAAAGGATATGGCGGCGATGTGGGATTGATGGTCGGTATCGATATCGAAAACAACCAGATAATGGGCGTGGGCGTGACCACACATGGCGAAACGCCGGGTATGGGCGCCAAAGCCAAAACCGACCCCAGCTTCGCGGCCCAGTTTAGAGAGCTGCCGCTGGAAGAGCAGGTTAATGTCACCGGTGACGGCGGCAGTATCAATGCCATCAGCGGCGCCACGATTACCTCCCGGGCGGTATGCTCTGCAACGAATGATGCCTTAAAAATATATGAAAAAGTTAAACCTCAGCTGGCTGACAAGCTGAAAGAATTTAAATAATAGGGAGAGATGGATGGCCCGATCAATTGTACAGGAATTTACCAAAGGCCTATGGGCTGAAGTTCCGCCATTTCGTTTAGTGCTGGGTCTGTGTCCGGTTCTGGCCGTAACCAAGTCCGTTGAGAACGGAATCGGAATGGGCGTAGCGACCACCTTTGTGCTGGTGTGCTCCAATGTGCTGGTGTCAATACTGCGCAAAGTCATTCCGGCCAAAGTCAGGATCGCATGCTATATTGTCATTATCGCCACTTTTGTGACCGTTGTGGAACTGGTGATGCAGGCTTTTGCCTATCCGCTTTTCCTCAAACTGGGAATCTTTATCCCGCTCATTGTCGTTAATTGTATTGTGCTGGGCCGCTCCGAAGCCTTTGCATCTAAAAACGGCATATTTCGATCCTTGCTGGACGGGCTGGGTATCGGGATCGGATTTACTCTGTCTCTGAGCGCACTGGCAGCAGTGCGCGAACTGCTCGGAACCGGTGATTTAACGATCTGGGAAAAACCCATCCAGATTTTCGGGTCTTCCTATCAACCGTTTTCCTTTATGGTCGAGGCGCCCGGCGCGTTCGTCGCCCTGGGCCTGATGCTTTGTCTGATGAATCTGGTGGGCAAAAAATAGGAGATCATGATGGGCGATTTAATCGTTCTGGCAATCAGCTGTATTCTGATAAACAACATTTTGCTGGCCCAGTTTCTGGGAAACTGCCCGTTTCTGGGAACATCCAAGAAAATGGAAACCGCTGTCGGCATGGCCATGGCGGTGGTTTTTGTGCTGGTGATGGCCGGGGTTATCACCTGGATCACCAACAACTTTTTTCTACAAAAATTGGGCCTTGAATATCTGCGCACTGTGGCCTTTATCCTGGTGATTGCCTCCCTGGTGCAGTTTGTCGAAATGTTTCTTAAAAAAAGCATCCCGGCCCTGTATGCCGGCCTCGGCATCTTCTTACCGCTGATCACAACCAACTGTGCCGTCATGGGCGCCTGTCTGATCAACATCAATGAAGAGTACACCTTCCTGGAAGCGCTGGTCGCTTCTTTCAGCTATGCCGTCGGTTTCGGCCTGGCCTTAATTCTGTTTGCCGGCGTGCGCGAGCGCATCCTTTTAGCCCGCGTCCCACGGCCGCTTCAGGATACATCCATTGCCCTGGTTACCGCCGGGATCTTATCGCTTACGTTTATGGCCTTCAAAGGGATGGTATAACCGTTCAAGGTTCAGAGGTTCAGGGTTTAAAGGTTAAGGCCGCTGACATCTGTCCTTAGTCCTCTGACCTGTGTTCTCTGCCCTCTAATCCCTGCCCCGCCAACTACAGCCATTGACACGTATCTCTTCGGCTCTATATTCACTATATGACCGGGCGTGAGTTCATTGCCCGGCTTTTTGATTACCACCAAATTCAAAGAAAAGGAAAAAATGCATGTACAACAAGATCATGGTCCCGTTGGATGGTTCGGAGCTGGCGGAGTGCGTCATGCCGCATGTTGAAGCAATTACGACCGGTTGCAAAATTACAAACGTGGTGTTTGCCCGCGTGGTTAATCCTGTTCAATTGCCGGCCAGCGTACCGGCCAGCGGTGAATTCGGTTTTAGCGAAAAGGAGCGTCAGCAGCTGCAAATGCAGCACAAGCAAGCTGCCGAAGCTTATTTAAAAAAGATGGTGGCAAGCACCCGCCTTGAAGGCGCGGTGCTCAGCTATGAAGTTTTGCACGGCAATGTGGCTGATGCCCTCGCTCACTGGGCTGAAAAAAACGGGGTAGACCTCATCATCATTGCCAGCCATGGACGCTCGGGGATCAGCCGCTGGGTAATGGGTAGTGTGGCTGACCGGGTTTTGCGTTCCGCCTGCGTCCCGGTTTTAATGGTCCGCGCCCCGGGATGCATTCCCGGCATCTAAGCCATTCAAGTTTTCAGGTTTCGGGTGTCAGGTTTCAAGTGTCAGTTTTTAGAGGGCAGAGGTCAAATAAGAAAACAGAATCCGAAATTTTTGTTAATTGTGTAAAACTGGAATTAAAGTTAAATACGATCTTTTATTTATTATCCTATAATTAACCGGCCATGAAATGGCAGCCGCGCAGGGCCGCCCTACGCTCCTGTTTTCATCTGTCATCTGTCCTCTGAAATCTGTCCTCTATTGCTATATATCGTAGAGGTAGTGACACACATTACACCCCTTCGGCGGATCCGGCATCGCTTTCCGGGCGTCCTTCAATATCTTTGAGCGATTCCCGCCTCCCCCTCCAAGCATGCTGTTCATAATGAGGTTATCGTATTTTTCAACCCTTTCCTGAAATTTTTCCCGGTAAAACTGACAGCTCTCAGTCTCCCATAAATCCATTAGATCATCGCCCGGGAGCCTGCCGTAATGCACCGAGGGCATGCTCACTTCTTTGCCTAAAAAAGTCGTCGGCCCGCCGAGCGCCAGGTTAATGCAGGGTGCCACAGTACCGTCATGCCGTATAAAAAGGGAATCCCGCGGATCCTGCTCGCAGACGGCCAATTCCTGCGGTGTGAACGCAAAGGCGGTGGTCTGGATGTTTAATTTCTTGGCCAGGCGACGGGCTTTATCCAACGATTTTTGCAACTGCCGAATTTCCCCGGTTTCCTCTGAAGCAAAAAGTCCAAATCCTTTCCCCTCCTGGCCACGAATAACATCGCATTGTTTGAAGTTTACCTGATCCACCCCCAGGCGCGCAGCCAGCTGCACCATTTCTTCCATCTGGTGAGCGTTCATGTCCATCAAAACAAAATTGATCATGGTTTTGGGGACGCTGCCGCTGCGCAGCCTGGCAATGTTGGCCACATTTTCACAGACCCGATCAAAATTGGATCCAACTCGTATTTCATTGTACATCTCCGCGGTGGCGCCATCCATGGAGATGCATATCCATTTAATACCGGCATCCAGAATCTTTTTTAATTTGTCTTCTTTAAGAAGCAGTCCGTTGGATAAAAAGCCGGTTTCACACCCGGCCTTTGTGGCATCTGCAATCCACTCCGCCAGGTGGGGCTGCAGCAGGGGTTCCCCGCCGCCGGTAAAATCAACCGATTGTACCCGATTTAGATAATGCCGGATCGCCTCCCAAACCGCCGGGGTCATTATACCGTGGTTTTCTGCTTTCTTGGCGATCTCTCGCCAGGGGCACATGACACACTTTAAATTACAGGCAATCGCCGATTCCACCTGGAAGAGTCGCCAGGGTTTCTTTTTAAGCGATTTTTTTTCAATCACCTTATCCCGTAACGACGCCAGGCGCCGGTCCACATAGTGCGGCCAGATAAGAGCCGCCGTTGAATACCATTTACCGGCCCGTTCCAGCCAGACTTCGCCCGGGGGACCGGAGGCAGCTTCCAAAACTTTTTGCGCAATACGGAAACGGGGTTCACCACAAATGTCTTTCGGGCAGAGTCCCGGACGTTCTTCTTCCCGAAAGGCATGCTCTTCGAAAGCGGTTGCCACTGTACCCGGATAAATATTGACAACATCAATACCCTTGGGCTCAAGTTCCAGACGCATGGTGTTGGTCATGACGGCCAGCGCCGACTTGCTGCCGCCATAGACCCCCACGGTCGGAATCGGTACCCGACCGGCGCAGGACAAAATATTGACCACCCGGCCGCTGCCTCTTTTTTGCATCCCCGGCAGCAGGGTTTTGATCAACACAAGGGGAGAAACGGTATTGACTTCAAAAAGATAGCGAATGTTTTCTTCGGTCGCCTCTTCCATCAGGGCAAAATACCCGACACCGGCATTGTTGACCAGAAGATCGATATGGCCGAGAGCCGATATCGCTTGATGCCCCAGCCTGGCGGCCTCACCGGGCCTGGACAGATCGGCGGTAATGGCGAGAGCATTTTTCTTTTGCGGCAATTTCGAAATCAGTTCGGTTAAAGCCTTTTCAGATCGAGATGTGACCACCAGCCGCGCCCCACTGTCGGCCAGCAATTTAACCAGCGCAGAACCAAGGCCGCCGCTGGCTCCGGTGATCAAAACGTGTTTGCCTTTAAAAGAATACGTTCCCATTGTCCATTGTCCGAAAATATTACAATATCAAAGATATACGATAACCATCTGGCGCTCTAAAAGCAAGTGAACGAGAGTTAAACGTGAACTAAAGTGACTAAAGAGGCTGTCCAATAACGCCGGAGAATCTGATAAACCCCTCCCCCTTGACGGGGGAAAGTTTGGGTGGGGGTGATAAAATAGAGGAAAATCGATTTATTGGACATCAATAAAAGATAAGTTGACGTGTAATGTAACCTACAGGCATTATGTAGCAGTTGACATTAGATAAGGTTCTTTATATCTTGCCCACCATGAAAAATTCCCGCGTCATATGGAAGCATGAGGTTCGCCAGGCCGACCACATCACAAAATTACTTCTGGAAGATAAAAAAGTAGCCTTGAACTGGAAAATCATTTTGCTGCCCGTTTATCTGTACAACATTTTGAAATACAGAAAAAATGTGCGCTTTACCCGCAAAAATATGCTTTATACCAAACAACTTGCGTTTGAAGCTGCGAGAAATATTTTCCAGGGCAAGGACCCGGCCTGGGAATACCGCCAAATTGAAATCAAGACCAAAGATGTTCTGAACAAAGAAAAGAAAGGTTTTTACACCGAAAAAATAAGGCGCCGGCAATTGTCGGAAATTGAGTTGCTCATCCAACATTACCGGGATCTTTTCAGGTCAAAGCAATCAACATATGCTGGCATAATTAATGAGATATATCCTTCTAAAGGTCAATACCTGACCCTTTTAAGCAACGTTCAAAGAATGGAAGAAAACGTTATTCAGGCGGCCATTACGACCATGCGCAAAGGGACTAAAAAGGAACGCGCGCAATGGTTTCAAAAAGTAAAAGTGATCACCAAAAAAATCCGCATGGCGGAAGCAAATGAAATTTACACGTAAATTTCAGGTTCAGAGGTTCAAAGGTTTCGTATTGCGAGTTTCGAGTTACGCGTTACAGGTTGCCGGTTGAGCGTGGTTTGCATTCTCGAGGACGAGCACGAGGACGAAAATTTTATGCTCTCTATCGTACTCGTTCTCCTACTCGTCCTCGGTTGCTCTCCAATTATGCCTCATTTCCGATATGGCGGGCTGCTGTGCCGCTGCATAAACCAACGGTTTCTGGCCAGTTGCCAGTCTCGACTAGCGAGCTGAATTGTATTCCGTTTTTCATCTGACCTCTGTTTTCTGTTATCTAACCTTTGAACCCTGATATTACAGCTTCCTTGACAACTGCCCCATATCAAACGCTTGCTTCCGCTGTATCAGGACCGCACGGTGTTCCAAAAATGGCTGCCCGCCCCATTTTTCCTTGAAGCGGCGGATGCCGGGATGAACGCCCAGCCCCAGGTTAACCGCCTTTTTGCCCTCGGTTTGCGCCAGTCGAATCATTTCGTTAAACAGAAAGTCGGAAGCACCCGGCACCGCAATCTTTGCATCTCGAAAATTAAACTGATAAAACGCATAGCGCGCCGATCCCATATCAACAATGGAAAATGCAACCGGCCGGCCCGACTGGCGTGCCTCAAGCAAATAAGCTGTTTTTGAACGTTTCATATAGGCGGGGATATGCTCAAAGATATGGACCTGCGCCGCGGGTAAATCCTGCCGGCCGATAAAGTCTTTAATGATCTTTTTGTGCTCGCTGCCAAACCGGCCGACCTTGACCTTCAGCTCCCTTTTAGCACGCCGTACCATGTAGGCCACATCCGGATTCAGATATTTTACGGGCAGGTTAAGCCGATAATATCGATCAGCCGGATGGGCTTCATTGCCTTCCGCCAGTCCGGACAGGTCATCGGCCACCAGCATAATCGAATGCGGATTGAACCGTTCACAGGCAGCCGAATAAACCCGTGAAATCTCGGCGGGGTTGTCTGCCAGCGGATATCCAATAAAAATGAGGTGGTTTCGATGAAAATAGCAAAGATAGTCCTGAAAATAATAAGGCTTGGCGCCTGAGACCGCGGTTACATATTCAATAAGATGCTCCGGTACATAGGCGTTTCGATAAATATGATCGTGTTCGTTACGCTTCAGCATTTTAGGGTTGGGATTCGGGAGAATACAGGTTGTTCATTTCTGCTGCTCGCATGCTTTCTGTGATCGATTCTATTTTGGCGGCCGTTTCAGTATCGGCCTGACTGCCAAGGGTCCGGTGTGCGGCGCTCATAACCGCCTTTTCAGCCGATTGCAGCGCTTCTAAAAACGATGAATATTCGGCAGCGGTGTGATAGACATGGGTCACCAGCGAGGCGTATTCTGTGCCGGGCGCATTTAACAGGCGGCTATAATGATCAATGAGCAAATCAATTTCGCCCAGCTGCTGCCGTCGAATATCTTCCGAGTAAATACCGCCCGGGACGGAAGCCAACAGTTCTTTCGTCTTAGACTCGATTTGCGCCATAACCGTTTCTTTAGAGGCGTCCTTTTTCTTCATGTCCAGAGCGGCGTCCAGCGCCATTTTCTTGGTAAACATCTGGTTTTGGATAAAAATCTCTCTGGAATGCTTCAGTTTCACGTAATTCAGGATAAAGATAACCGGAATCATGATTTCCCAAACCGTTAGCGCTTTTGGTCTGATTAAAGAAAGCGCCAAGCTCCGGGCAATGGATTCTTCTTTTGCGAATATGATCTTATATTTTTTATAATAATCGTTCGTCAAATTTTTTCTTTTTGTTCCGGTCAAATTTTAATGTTTTTACCAATTTGAATATTAGGCTTTTTTAGGTGCTGGCTGGCTTTATATTAAGAAAAATTTTTTCCTTTTCTGAAATGTGGAATTTTTTTGTTGGGCAAGGCCGCACAAAGGATTTAGGCCGAGGCGTACTTTTAGTACGTTGAGGTTTAAATCCTGCGGAGAACGCGGTCCAGCGAAAAAATATCCATTTCAGCAGAGGAAACTAAAACACTTCTTCAATTATCTTTGCGCGCCGTTCCTCAAGCTGATCCTGCTCTGCTAATATTTTTCTTTTGAGTTTATCGCTTTCACCCCTCTTTGCGAGGAGCTCGCGGTCCACCTCGGCTTCCGCAGCCGTTAATTGGTCAAAAAAATCACCTAGTTTTACCCGGTTTTGATAAGCCGCCCTAATCAAGGCATAGACGCTGTAACCATCTTTGACGAGCAGTTTTCCGTAATGGTCGACGAGCAATTTAATGACGTTCACCTGCGCCTGCAACAGACCCGGGCTGTATAAATCAAGGGAATTTAGCCACGTCCGGGTGTCGTTTTCAATGTGCTGGAACACATCGGCTTCAGGCTCGCCCTGCGCAAGGGCCTGGGCTGCATCGACAGCCAGTTTTCTGGGGAATACAAAATGCTCGGTATACTTTCGCAGGGCACTGCCGCGGCGCAAAAAGTCGATGATAAACATCCCCGGAATAATATAGTGCCAGACCGTCAGCGGTCGGGTAACGATCACACCCAGGGTGACTTCCCGGGCCAATTTTTCTTCCGCCATCAGGATCATTTTATGTTTTTCCATAGAGCGGCACCCTTCAAGTAATTGGCTTTGGGACTCAATCTTTATAGAGGTTGTTAAAAAAACGCTGCAGTAGGCAAACGTTTTTTTTCTACAACCACTTATACCGCAATTCCATTTATCTGTAAAATTATTATGGAAGGCGGTGAAAATCAGAAGACCCGACTTGTCAAATCAGAAAAACAGCTGAAAGAACTAGGATATAGGTTTAAATAGGCAATAGAGTGTAAATGCCAAACGCAATGCCTTTGAAGAAAAAACAAAAAAGAAGGCGCCCCTCACAGAAGAGCGCCTTCAAGCATCGATATTTCAATCGATCATTTAGTCCGGCAGAATCGGCGGTGTGATGAAAGTCCCCGACCACAGAATCCAGGAAATAAACAACGTCCAGACTGCGTTGGCGGTCTGCGATATCCAGTAGGCAATCGCCGGCCGGCCGCCGCCGACCGTAACCAGCTCTTTAAAATCGGTTTCCAGTCCGATGGCCACAAAGCACAGCGCAAAAAACCAGCTGCGATAGCTCTTACAGGCTTTGGAGACGGCCTTGGCTGCCTTTTTGCCCATCGAGGGCTCGACGATGAATGAGACCACCAGAGAAGCCACCATAAATCCCACGACGAATTTGGGAAAACGAAACCACACTTCGCTGAGGCCGGGGGCCTCAACGCCCTCTTTTTTCTCCAGCGACATGGTCGCCCAGATGGCCATCAGAAAGGCCACCAGGCCAATCATCACATTCTGGGCCATTTTAACCATGGCCGCTGCCTCAACTGCCGCTTTGCTCGGATTGCCGGCCTTATCACGCAGGATTTCGCCGGCGGCAATCACCGCTCCGGTGTTGTCAATAACCCCCCCGAGCCAGGCACCTCCCTGATTCGTGGGCAAATCCAGCCATGCGGCAATGGGCGGCATCACCAGGATCAGCACAACCGCACAAACCAGGACCCAGGCAACCATGTAGCTGACTTCCTTGGGGTCTCCCTGGACCGCGCCGCCGGCGGCAATACTGGCTGAAACCCCGCAGATGGCGTTGGCCGTGGCGATAATGCTGCTGAAGCGTTCCGAAACCTTAAATTTGCGGCAGATCCAGTAGGTCCCAAACCAGACGGCAGTGGCCACCAGCACGGCCTGCATCACGCCGAAAACACCGGCTTTAAGAACCACCGAAAACATGATGGTCGCACCCATGCAAACCAGGCCGATTTTAACAAAAAACTCGGTCTGCCCGGCGGCTTTGAGGGCCTTGGGCACCTTGAATATATTACTGATGATCAGGCCGAAGGCCAGGGCAAATAAAACATAGGAAATGCCCCACTTTTTAATAAAGGCCTGCTTGGATATGACCATGGAAACAAAGGTAAGGGCAAAGAGAACAATAAAGCCCGGGATGTAGTTCTTTAAATCATATTTCATGAAAATGCCGCCGATAAACGTTAAAATCCCCATGGTGATGCAAAGAACGATAGATATCCCCAGGGTCGACCACCCTTTCGGGAAGGCTGCCGTCAAGCTGGTCCATGTAGCGATTTTGGGCGTCGCCGGCAGTACACCCCAAACCGCTAGCAGCAGGATAAACCAGCCGATGAAGCAGGCCCACCAATCTTCGTTTTGCAGCACCGGGGTCCTGTTATTTCCGTTGCTCATTTTACAAGCCTCCTTGTTCTTGGATTAGTCAGTTCCCATTTTGAAATGGAAACCAATTAGTGCTCTCACAAGTAATGGCTACTTTTTTAAATGGGCACTAATTTAGCTACAAATAAACATTTCCAATTGCGCAAAAATATTAGTCAAAAATTCTCCTCCTTGACTCACTTGTCCTGAAAATGCCCGAAGCGTCACCTCCTTTCAACCTAATTAATTTAAGGACATTAAAAATGCCATCCATTGTCCTTCCTAATACAATATCTAGTATAAAAAGCCCTGGGGAAATGCAAGAAAAATTATAATTCAACCACTTCTGAAAGATCTTGCAGTACAAAAATCGCCTGCTGTTGGGTAAACATATTTACATAATTTCAATTGGTTATGCAATCTTTCCAGAACGAACCGGCTTTGTAGGGTTTCATACAATTATTTTCCAATAATTTCAGAAAGTTTCACTATAACCGATATGCCCTTGACACCCAGCCAGCTCTCGCTTATGATCGCTGCGCAAAATTGGACATATTTGTTTTCACTGGTCGATTATTTTTATAGCCGACCCCACCCAATAGATCGTACGTCGTGATTGATATCGGTGCTAAATGCTTAGCAATTTTGAAAGGAGTTAAGGTTAATGCTGCTGTATATTGTGCTTTGCCTGATCGGATTCGTGCTTCTTTACTTCGGTGCCGAGTGGCTCGTTAAAGGCTCTTCCAGCCTCGCGCGCAGCCTCGGTGTGACCCCGATTGTCATCGGTTTAACCGTGGTGGCTTTTGGTACTTCGGCGCCCGAATTGGTGGTCAGTCTGATTTCGTCCCTTAAGGGCAAAAGCATGATTGCAGTCGGCAATGTGGTGGGCAGCAATATCTGCAACATCGCCCTGGTGCTGGGATTGTCGGCGCTGTTTAACCCCATAAAAAGCGATCCGTCGGTAATCAGACGCGATATACCGATCATGCTGGCAATTTCGCTATATCTATTGGTACTGTCCTTCAATAGCACCCTGGGTCGCATTGAAGGTGCCACGCTTTTTGCCGGCATTATCGCTTACACCTTCATCAATTATTATCTGGCTAAAAAGGAAACCCGGGATGCTAGCGGTGGTGAAATGACCGCAGCAATCGAATCCGAATTGGAAGAAATCGGTTATATTGCTTCCAAATCCAAACAGATTTTACTCGTCGTTGTCGGCATTGCCGGTGTGGTGGGCGGCGCGCAGATGGTGGTGGAAAGCGCCGTTTACATTATGACCGAATTGGGGGTCAGCGAAAAATTCATCGGCCTGACCATTGTCGCCTTCGGCACCTCCTTGCCCGAGCTGGCCACATCAGTGGTTGCCGCCATGCGGGGCGAAATGGACATCAGTATCGGCAACCTGGTGGGCAGCAACGTCTTCAATATTATGAGCGTGCTGGGGGCCGCATCCCTGGTACGACCGATTCCGATTCCCGGCGGTTTTTTTGCGAGTGGACTGTG
>CAJHYI010000015.1_pt1 | contig 16300 bp, 14 predicted proteins | sample 9198771 | NCBI WGS metagenome assembly CAJHYI01 (sample SAMEA7708367, study PRJEB35096) | sediment metagenome | biome: marine neritic benthic zone biome [ENVO:01000025]; feature: sediment [ENVO:00002007]; material: shallow marine sediment [ENVO:03000034] sea grass bed [ENVO_01000059] ...
CCAGGCAATCTCGAGGCTGGCATTCTGCACATAAACTTCTGGCAAAGATTGATATGGACTGCTATGCCAGGGTAACTCAGGTGTGCCCAATGGCAAAAACGGCATCATCCGTTTGCCCTGGACGACCCACATTTTGCCGGGGTGTTGCTGGCAGCTCTCAACAGCGCGGAGTGAATCAACGCCGTCTTCTCCAAGAAATGCCTGCCAGGCACGCTGGACGGTGTCCGGTAAACGAAACGGGTTGGTCGGCCGCAAGATGCTAAAGCAATCATATTCGCGTCCAATTTCCCTCAGCCTTTTTAAAGTGTATTCCACCCATTCAATGTCAGGCGAGACATCGCCGGCCAGCTTCGGCGGACGCAAAAAAGGTACGTCTGCACCATAATACCGTGCGATGTTGGCATATTGCTCTGAATCTGTGGAAACGATCACTTCCGAGAAAATTTCACTCTCCAGCGCAGCTGCAATGGTATAAGCCATTAACGGATGCCCTGCCAGCAGCCGTATATTTTTATCCGGCACGCGCTTTGACCCGGAGCGCGCCGGAATCAATCCGACAATTGAGGGTTGTTTTTTTGCCATATCAATCCGTTCTTAGGGAATATGACCTTTATTCTGGGCTTACTATTAAAAAGCCGGCACCTGTCTTCGACTAAGGCTTGGCCTTGCCCGGCAGAGGCCGACCCTATAATAACTAATGACAAATAACGAATAACAGACCTTCTGTCCTCTGACATCTGCCTTCTGAATTCTGGCTTCTGAAATGCTACCATGCAGTAAAACCACCATCCACCACAAGCTCTATTCCGGTCACATAGGAAGACGCCGCAGATGCCAAAAAAAGCAGCGGGCCGCGTAAATCTGAATCATCGGCCATTCTACCAAGCGGGACGCGCTCACAAAATTTTTGTCTGAATTCAGGGTCTTGATCGCCCGATACCCCCCCCGGTGACAATGCATTTACGCGCACCCCGCAAGAAGCCCACAAAGTCGCCAAATAGCGGGTCAAGTTAACCACGGCTGCTTTGGAAGCGCCATAGGCCGGTGGTTTGAGAAAGGGAGGATCGCATTTGATATGATCGTAAAAGCGCGAATCAGGCGCAACGCTGGCATAAAGTGAGCCAATATTGATAACAGACCCCCGACCCGCTTTAACCATCTGACTGCCAAAAATCTGAGTAACCAGAAAGAGACCCAGGGCATTGACTTCAAAAACTTCGCGGTTTAGCTCAAAGGGGATCTCTTCCAGGCAACATCCTTTTCCCGGCAGATCGGGTGGTTGATCGATTCCGGCATTGTTCACCAGGACAGAGGGCACTCCGAAGGCTTCCTGGCATTGTTGGGATGCGGCCTCTATCGCCTGGCGCTCTCTGACATCGGCAGTTGCAAACTTAAGGCGCCGGTCATCATAATGGGTCTGCAGCTGTTTAAATGCTTCGGATTTTTGAGATTCTGGATGATCCAGGGCAAAAACACGCGCGCCGGCCTCAAGCAAGGTATCGATCCAGATCGGGCCCAACTTACCCAGGGCACCGGTTACGACCGCGACCTCCTTTTTTAAGCTGAACAAATCCTTCAAGATGCTGCTGCCTCCGACCAATCCAAAGCGCCATTTAAAACATCAAATGTGATGTCGTCGTCTTCAGACAGGGGCTGCAAGGTCATTCGACCAATCACTTTTTCGATTTCATAAGGCGGCAAGCCATCTCCGGGTGACTTCAAGGTTAGGTCTTCGCGCCGGATGGCGTAGCCTTGCGGCAAATCCCGGGCAGCCACAATTTTTTTGCCCATCTTAATGATGGGGTTAACTTCGCTGTCATAGGTTTGTTTGACCCCGTCCCCCATAGCCACCCGGGTGCGATTGAGGTCTCGTACCATTTTTTTGAAACCGATGGGTTCCAGAGAGAAGGCATGATCAGTGCCTTTCCAGGTATGGTTAAGGGTAAAGTGTTTTTCGACGATGCGCCCACCCAGCATGTAAGCCGCCACTGCCATGGCAATCCCGTTATCATGAGATGACAAGCCGACAACAGTGTCCGGAAACCGTTCCCGGAAGCTGGTAATCACTCTCAAATTCAACTCGGAAAATTCGGCCGGATATCCCGCTGTGCACTGGAGCAATGCCAGCTGCTGATTGATCGGCATAATGGCATCATAGGCCCGGTTGACGTCTCCCATTGTTCCACCGCCTGTACTGACGATCATGGGCTTTTGTATTTTGGCAATATGGGTGAGCAGTGGGATGTTTTTTAAATCACCGGAGGCAATCTTATAAGCCGGCATATCCAGCTTCGCTAAAAAGTCGGCGCTGGGAAAATCAAAAGCAGTGGAAAAAAATGTAACGCCAATTTCTGCAGCGTAATCTTTTAATTCTTTGTATTCGTACCATCCAAATTCAAGTGCCTCTCTGTGCTCACCGTATGTCGCACCGTAGCTATTCATATTTTCATAGGGCTTGTCGTACCCCGCTTTAGTGTACAGTGCACGATTATCCCGCTTCTGCAGTTTGACAGCATCGGCACCGCATTCTTTTGCGACGCGAAACATCTCCTTGGCAGTTTCGAGTTTGCCTTGATGGTTGTGCCCGATCTCGGCAATCATCCAGCAATCACCGTCATCTTGGATTTTTTTCCCATCGATAGTTAATTCTCTCATCTTCCTTCCTCCTCTTTTAAAGTCTCACGCAAAGCCGCAAAGACGCAAAGATTATTTAGGTTTAAACGCTAAAACTATTTTCCTTTGCATGCTTTCAGCTTTGTGCAGATAATCATACTGTTCACTATGTATTTAAGCTCCTTAATTTTTAAATCCCGATGAATTCATTTGTCTAACCCAACTCCCCACTTCTAGGCGATCCAGTTATTTCGTCTAATGGGCCCGGGGTTGTCATGTCGAAATGAGCTGAATACAAGGCCCGCAACATCCGGCAGTCGCAATAATTCTTTTTCTTTTGCGTCCGACCGCGCCTGCCATTGTCTGGCGATGTACAATTTGGAATTATTCCCATCAAACACCGGCGCGTATGTTTTGACGATATCTTCATCAAGCAAGTTCATACCGTGGCCATTCATATAATTTTGAAGGTATCCATAGCCGCGGTGCATGGGCCACAACGCATGCCACATGGAAGGGCATTGTGATGAATTTTGATCGATAATAAGCTGATCAACAATCCCAGCCTCCACCCAAATCGGCCATTGTAGCGTTATGTTCCCCATCGGCGGACCGAGTATCGATCCACGCGGCACGCCGATCGCCAAACTTACCTGCTCAGTGCTTAACTCTTCGCGTAACTCTTTTAAAAAACGCGTTAGGTATTCCCCTAAAAGATCGCGCCAGATCTGTAAATCAAAGTCTTCGTTCCGAATGTCAACCCCATATCGTTTTAAATATTCCTGTTGTATCGGCGTATTAAAACCATATTGATCTGCGTGCTCGGCAGGCCTGGACTGCGTTCTCAAACAGAGGAATAAACCATCAAAATTTCCACCTCGCAGCAGCCGAATGTACCGACGGATAAAATGCTTTCGAACCTCAGGATACCCTAAACATAGCACACCCCATTGATGGTTTCGTAATGTTCGATCAACTGACGCATATTCAGGATTTGTTCTGCTAAAATCACTTTGCCAACTTACATGCTGACCGTGCATCCGGTTATGATAGCTAACCTCCCTGATTTTTTTAGGAAGAAGGAGCCAGCCTTCATCAAACAATGATACATATAAAAAAACCTGGATGCTTTGCGCATGAGCTATTTCCGGTACGACGTCAAAATCATCCCACTCGACTTGAGATTTAGCGGCTCTATAAAAATGTTTGTACCCTCTACCCTGGTAGAATCGACCGTTTATCCGATCCCGTGTACACCGCCAGTGGATGCAGCCGGCATTTAACTGCTGTTTCCAGCAATCCATCCGCCGCTTTAACGCTTCAATGGTTGTTAACCTTCCATCTCCTTCCCCGAAAACAAGATGATCACTCCATGAAACACTGACGATGTTACGCAGCTCGGATTTTATCATTCGAGCAAACAGCCTTATCCGCAGGAGCGGCCTTGAAAGATTGAAATTTATCACGAAAGCACGAAATAACGGAAACACGAAATAGAATAAATATATTTTTCCCCGTGCTTTTAAACTTTCGTGTTTTCGTGTTTAGAACCAAATTTCAGAAATATTAGTCTGAGTTAATCCCACGCCCGCCATGCGAGACCGCAAGGCGAGGCGGGCGGGTGTAAAAATCTGTGCCCTATTTTCATAAATTGAAATGGATTGAACCGTTCCATTTTCATTTTGCCAGCGCTTCTTCAAATAAATCGCAAACCTCACGAACGGCTCCGGATCCACCTGCAGAGCGGGTCTGATAACGAGCAATTGAAACCACATCCGGATGCGCATCGTTTACAACAATGGGTAACCCAACGTGGTTCAGGCAAGGTTGATCATTAACATCGTTGCCGACAAAGGCGACTTGATCCAACGAAATTCCGATTTCTTGAGCGACGCTTTTCAACGTATCGCGTTTATCCTCACAATTTTGGAAGCACCGGATTTTCAACTTAGCCGCGCGGGCAGATACCACCGGATTGGATTCGGTTGAGATAATAACCGTCTCGATGCCCAGTTTTTTCAATTTCTGCAATCCGATACCGTCACTGCGATTGCAGCGCACAGCCTCCGAGCCATCCTGCAGGACATATACCATGTTGTTGGTAAAGACGCCGTCAAAGTCAAATGCGATCAGGCGCACCTTTCGAATGGCTTCCTGCAAAACTGGATCTATAGTTTCAAAATCAGCTATATTCATAAAGCAATTTCGATCATTACCACATTAGCGAATCGACGCCTTAAGCAGTGGCAGCTGAGATATCCACTTCCGTAGCGCCGTGCGTTAACAGATCCGGCACCAGAGTTGCTTTTTCATCTTTCAGACGATAGGCCCGTTCGGCCACCCCCAATATAGCCGGTTGGTGGGAGATTGCCAAAATCGTATGTTTCCCCTTAAGATTTTGCAATGTTTCACAGACAGCCGCCTCATTTTCCGGATCCAAAGCAGTGGTAGCTTCATCCAAAATGAGCAGTTTCGGTTGATGGACAAGTGCGCGAGCAATGACTATTCGCTGCCTTTGACCACCTGAGAGCTTGTGACCGCGTTCGCCAACCACCGTTAACATGCCATCCGGCAGATCGTTCACAAAATACCAGGCGCCCGCGGCACGCAGGGCGGCCTCGGCATCTTCGGCTTTGAGCGTCTTGTCACCCAGGGTTACGTTAATGAATACACTATCATGCAGCAACAACGATTCCTGGGGCACATATCCAATCATCTGCCGCCATTTTTTTAGATCGATTTCAGCCAGCGGCATATCATCGATAAATATTTCGCCTTCCTGAGGTCGCAGTAGTCCCGTTACCAGATCAACTACCGTTGTCTTTCCGACTCCCGATGGTCCCACAATCGCTGTAAAGGAGTTTACCGGAAAGTCGAACTCAGCATCCTTGAGTATCCATTGATCCACATACGCGAAACAAACGCTTTCCAGCCGAATGGAGCGGTTCAGGCAGGGTTGCTGACTACCAGATAGCGTTTCTTTTTCTTCCAGAGCCCTTTGAAGTTTAGAATGATAAGACCAATACCCATTTTCCGCTGTGACCACGTGCTGATACAAGCTTTGAACCTTCTGCAGCCTGCTCATTAGCTTTGAAAGCATATAGACCATGACCAGCACGCTGGCCAGGGGCATTTTCCAGAGGACCAGAACGGCATAAAGACCGAGGGCGGTAAAACCAACCGTCAGAGGCTCTTGGCAGGCAGACAGCGCATGTTTGCTGAAAACCTGCTTTTTAATTGCCTTTTTCAAGTTCTCGGTTTTCTTTCTCAAGACGGCATCGGCTAAATGCTCGCGAGCCATGGTTTTTAAGGGTTTAATCATAATCAAACTATCAGTCAAATGAGACATCAATGATTGAAGTATGTTGGTGTGACGCTTGCCGGCACGCTTCGATTTTTTAATGAAACGCCTCACCAAGAATAAAATTAAAATGCCAGCCACAAAAGCCACCACTGTCGCCTTCCACGAGACCAGAAATACGATCATTCCGTAAATGATCGCCTGCAGTATCGCCGCAAACATTGTAATTGCACTGAGGTAGGCTTTTGATGCTTTGGTTACCTCGCTCGCAATCGAATTGGTAAGGCTGCCTACCGGTTGGCGAATGAAATATTCCCAACGGGTGAGAAACAAGGCCTGAATCAAATCGAGGCGCAAATCGGTGGCAACTTGTGCGACCATGTAGCCGACCCGTTTATTAGCTGCTAGTGTCAGCAGGGCTTTTAAGGTCATGCAGGCGACAAAGATAATGAGCAGTATGCCAATCGTGGGCGTGATGCCAATCGTTTCAAATATCTTATTGACCATTTGACCCAGAGCGGAGGCTGCGCCACCGGCAGCTTCACCGGACGATCCACCGTTTATATCTCCCGCAAGCCCCAGTAATGGCAGTAACATTGAAAGCCCAAACCCTTCAATCAGGCCTGCAAAAAGCAGTGCCGCTAAAGTTCTGGCGCTTTGCAAAGGATAGGTGCGCAAAAAAATTATAATTAATCGCATATTAAAACGTATCCGGAGTCTAATTTACCGCAAACAGAGAAAAATTCATTTTAAGCCGTCTCCGCCTCCCGTACAATTTCCTTCAGAGACGCAAACCCGTTACCAATTTGTTCAATCTGCTCCGGGCTATGCCCGGCGCTCACACTGCAGCGCAACAGACATCCGCCATCGGGGGTGGCCGGCGGTGTGACCATATTAACATATACGCCGGCTTCCAAAAGCCCCTTCCAGGCGACAATAACCTGATCGATGTTGGCAACCCGCACGGCAACGACCGGGCTGGGTTCCGGCCCCAGTTGAAACCCCAGTCCCTGCAGCTTCTCATATAATTGATGCGCATTATCCCACAGTTTGCTGCGTAATCCGGGGCGTGCTTTTAAAACTTTCAACGCCTGTCGAGTTGAGGCAATGATTGAAGGTGATGAAGAAGCGGTGAAGATATAAGGCCGAGCTGCCAGGGGAATCATTTCCATGGCGGGATGATTACTGACACAAAATCCGCCGATAGCCCCCAGGCTTTTGCTGAAGGTGCCGACAATAAAATCGACGCTATCCTCTACGCCGGCTTCCTCGGCCAGCCCGCGACCGGTTGGGCCGAGCACTCCCAGCGAATGGGCTTCATCAACCAAAAGGCTTGCGCCGTATTCTTCTTTAACCCCGGCAATTTCCGCCAAGGGAGCTCGATCCCCAAACATGCTGTAAATGCCCTCCACCACAATGAGTGTATTGGATGCGCGTTCACCCAGCCGCTGGAGTCGTTTTGCCAGATTGTCCGGGTCATTGTGCCGAAATCGAATGATTTCGGCTCCGCTCAGACGGCAGCCATCATAAATGCTGGCGTGACTGTCGGCATCAATTAATAAGACGTCGCCTGGCCCGGTTAATGCAGATAACATCGCCAGATTCGCAATGTAACCGGTCGAAAAGACCATACCGTAGTGGCAGCCGAAAAATTCGGCCAACTCTTGCTCCAGTTGGACATGATCGGAGTAGCTGCCGTTGGCCATCCTGGAACCTGTCGTACCGGTGCCCTGTTCCCTGAGGGCCAATGAAGCGGCTTCGATACAATTCGGATCAAATGTGAGGCCCAGGTAATTGTTGGTGCCCGCCAGGATCACATGGCGGCCGTTAATAACAGCTTCTGTGGATGAGATAACTTTTTCCATGACCACATTCGATCGTATCCCTCGCGCCACAAATGGCTGCCGTGCTGCCGCAATTTGTTGAAATTTATCAAAAAGGCTCATGTGCCAGTCCTTGGTTGATGAATTCTTAAAAACCAAATTCATCAAGAGTTTGGTGTTTTGTTATTGGCGTTTGGTGTTTCGTATTTGGTGTTTAGTCTAATTGCTGATGAAATTGCATCACTATAAACACTAAATACCAAATACTAAACACTATTGACTATACACGCTCTACGAAACCCCTAATTTTTGAAGTTGTATGACAAAATCTTTAACGGTTTGCACATCGGGAAGGATATTTAAAGGTATAGATATATCATACTCATCCTCAACTTGTTCCACCAGCTTCATGACTTTTAGCGAATCAAAGTTAAGATCGGCCACAAAATCGGAATCTTCCCGTAATTCGACACCTTCCTCCACAAAAGGTTTCAACAGCTCATAAATTTTTTTCAAAACGACTTCATAATCCAGCATAGTAACCATCTGATTGAATGTTGGACCGATAAAATTACCACAAAAGCACAAAGGGACGATAACACGAAGAAAAAATTAGTGCCTTTCGTGCATTTTTCCGTGTTTTTGTGATTAAAAAAACTTTTCGTAAAAATGATTAAAGTTTCAAAGTTCGCTTGAAGCCCTCCTCAAGCGAAACATGGGGCTTCCATCCGGTCTCACGGGTGATGGCTGCATTTTCACACACCCAGTTGGGATGTCTCAGTTCTCGCAGCTTTGCCGGTGTCAACATGGGTTTGTATCCCAGCATCCGGGCTGCGATAAAATTCAGCGTCGCCGCCAGCCGAACACCCGCAACAGGCACGTGCACACGACGCACGCGCTTAGGACCCAGACGCTCAAACGTTGCAATAACATCCTGCCACGAATACCCGCCGGGATGTCCATCGTGGAGTTCCAGCACCTGCTCTTGCGCGCAGGCGTCAAGCAACCAGTGTCGGATCGCTTCAGCCAGATCATCAACATACAGCATTGAAAACCGGGTTTTGCCGGATCCCAGGATAAATGCGATGCCGCGTGCCATCCATCGGATCAAGGGAAGCATTTCACGATCTCCGGGGCCATATACTGCCGGCGGTCTGAACACCGTCCATGGAATCTGTCCCCTTTTGGCGGTGAGAACAACTTCGCCTTGCCGCTTGCTGAACGCATAAGGCGAAATTTCGGGTTCCCGGGCTGCCAGTGACGATATCAACAAAAAGCGTGGCAGCGGGTGCTGTTCACTGACTGCCTGCACCAAACGCGCCACGCCATCGACATTCAAACGATCAAAATGGGCCTGGGTCGCTCCACGAACAGCGCCTGCACAATGGACCACGGCATCAGCACCGTGCACCAGACGCTTCAAGCTGACAAAGTCTTCAAGCGCACCTTCAACCCAATGAATATTTAACCCTGAAAGACGGCTTCGATCCGATGTGATACGGGTCAGCGCCTGAAGTTTGCATCCACTCGCTGCAAGCCGCCGCGCTACCCTGTTGCCTATAAAACCCGTTGCCCCCGTTAAGGCGATTGTATGTTTCATAAAATGGGTGCGGATAACTCCTGACCGAAGGATTTATGGCTTAAAGCCGTCTGGCCGGATAAAGTGTCACCGGTGAACCCGCTCGGCCCCCGCTGCCACCTGAATATATGAGAAAAGTTTGAAAAGTTTCGACTCGCATCAACCGTTTATCCAGCCTGGACACGGTTAGCCGACATAAATATAGGCCGGTCGGATGACTGCAGTTGATCCCTTTCAATCCGCTTCAAAAATTCTTGGCGCGCTTTCGAACGGGAAAGCTTACCGGAAGTTGTGCGCGGCAGCGTATTACGGGGCACCAGATCAATATAGCATTCGATCCCGAGTTCCTGGTAGATCAGGCGCTGCACGCGTTCCCGCAGTTCGGTGCGCTGGGGATCGCTGGACACCCGGCACTGTACCATCATGACCGTTTTTTCCTGTCCATTCGGGCCGGGTACCGAAAAGGCCGATGCATCCCCTGTTCTGACCTCAGACTGCTGCTCGGCAGCAAACTCAAGATCCTGCGGCCAGATGTTACGGCCATTGATAATAATCATATCTTTTTCCCGGCCGGTAATAAAAAGGCCGTTGTTTACAAAATAGCCCAGATCACCGGTGTTAAACCATCCATCAGAGGTCAACACTTCCTGGGTTAATTTTAGATCGCCAAAGTAACCAGACATGATGCTGGCGGCCTTTACATAGATGGTCCCAACGTGTCGCTCGGGCAGCGGGCGACCGCCGGCATCTCGAACTTCCACTTCATAATCCGGCAGCGGCGTGCCGCAATCCACGAACCAACTCGATCGAATTTGGCCTTCGGGAACATTGGTTTCCACCGGCAATGCCTGGCGGTGTTCGGAAAGATAATCGCCATCGACGGAGTCAATGTTTAGTCCTTTACTAAGTGATGCGAAACTGACAGCCAGAGAACATTCCGCCATACCGTAACAGGCACAGAATGCCTCCTTGTTAAATCCACAGGGTTCCAACATTTCGGCAAATTTAAACAACGGCGCGGGTCGTATAGTTTCAGCGCCAACGCCGGCCAGGCGCCAGGCACTCAAATCAAATTTTTCGATATCACTTTGACGCAGCCGCTGCAGGCACAATTCATAACCGAACGGAGGCCCGATAGAAATAGTGGCCCGATTTTCAGTCATCAATGCCAGCCATAACCTTGGACGCATCGCAAAATCACGGGTTTTCAAATAATCAACCGATAATTGGGCGGCCAGTGGCGCCAATACGAGTCCCACTAAGCCCATATCGTGATAAAACGGCAGCCAGGAAGCCCCCCGATCACCCGGTCGGATCTTACAACCGGATTTGACGATGGCGGCAAGGTTGTTCAGAACAGCCGTCTGGGTAATCATGACACCCCGTGGAAACTTTGTGCTTCCTGAGGTATACTGGATGTAAGCTAATTCTTTGGGGCCCAGCGGACTCAGCGGAATCGACACTTCAGGAAGTTCGGCATACGCCTGCGGCGTGCCGCAAAAACGTAAGTCGAGTCCTTCGGCGGCTTCGCTGAGGAATGGAAAGTAATCATCAGTCGCCATGGCGACATTGGCACGGCAACTGATCAGTAGTCTGTGAAGCTGATCCACATAGGTTTTTCGTCCGCCCATATGAATCGATGCCGGTAACGGAACGGGTATGATTCCGGCATATTGACATGCGAAGAAAAAGCGGATGAAGTCTGGATGGGTGTCCGCTACCAGCGCCATGCGCGCACCGCGCTCAAGACCCAAACCGATCAGTCGTTGGGCCAGCGATTGGGCTTCATCACGCAGTTTTGAAAACGGAAGAACGGCAGATAATTTGCCGCGCCCATCATAAAAATTGTAACCGGTTTGACCCTGAGCCGCATAATTGAGCGCCTCGGGTAAAGTGGAAAAATCTCCAGCTCGTAAGGGTATATTGTTTATCGTCGGCGTTGCTTCCATAGTCACTTCATCCATCTCCTCGTTTGGTATTCCATTTTTTCAGACAACCTAAGTAAGCAAAATGCAGCTCTGACTTATTGCATCAAATTCAGGATGTCGCCTCTTTCATCTGCAGCCTTTATTAAAAAAAGTAAAACCTGTTTAGAAATTTATCTAAATAAAAAATGGATGTCAAATAATTTATTATAATTTTACCAACTTACAGCATTTTTCCCCTTTTCGAAGAGTCAATTATTTGCAACAGCGCCCGCAAAAATACAAAGAATCGGTTTTGAGACATCAGTCGGCTTAACTATCCAAAATAAATACGATTTAATCATAAATTCGACTAATTTTTAAAAAACCAGCCGGAGCCAATCATCAGGGGTGTCTCCAAATAAACACACAATATTGTTGATATGTGCTCATTTGGAAACAAATGATCAAGTTTTGCCGTCACTAAAAAAAATTGTGATATATGCATTTTTGCATCTATTTTTACCAGATCGCCCGACTTTTTCGTCTTGACCGAAGCCGGATTAGACATTTGTTTGTCCAGAAAAATGATATCAAATGATACGAAATTCTTTAACGCTTTACGGATGGTTTATACCATTAAAACACCTAGTCAATGTAGTCATTTCCCAAAATTTATATGACTAGTCATCGTTTTTTCATATCAACCACAGCGCTTGATCTTTACATCGCAGTTTGGAATAACCGCCCGATTTTCAGCAAAGATAAAGCTTGAAAAAAAATCTTACATTTGGCACAGTCGCGGTGGCATTCAATTGCCGTTAAATCGCCAGCCACCTGCAAAACTAATCAGGTAATAAGATCACTCAAGAAAGCAGAGATAACCTTATGCTGCAGGTTAATCCAGTCAGCGACCGTCACAAATTGCTAGAATTTATCCGCCTGCCCTGGTCTATTTACATGGATGATCCCGCGTGGATACCACCACTGATTCTGGAACGCAAAGAGCACTTAGCACCACACAATCCTTATTTTGAGCACGCCCGCTATCAATCCTGGATCGCCTATCGCGGGGGTGCGGCGGTGGGCCGCATCAGCGCCCAGATTGACCAACTCCACCTGGATCACCATCAGGCAGATGAAGGCTTTTTCGGCATGATCGAAGCTGAAGACAATGCCGAAACGTTTGCGGCGCTGTTCCAGACTGCTGAGTCCTGGCTGCGCGACCAGGGTATGCGGCGGGTTTTGGGACCTTACAATTTGTCCATTAACCAGGAACCGGGATTGCTGGTGGATGGCTTTGACACCCCCCCCTATTTGATGATGGGTCATGCCCGGCCATATTATCCAGCTCATATCGAGAACAATGGCTTTAAGAAAGAAAAGGATTTACTGGCCTATCGAGTTGCCGTTGATGATTTTACACTCACGCCTGCTATGCAAGCTGTCACCAAAAGGGCAAAAAAACGCGTTAAGATACGCTCTCTGCGAAAATCATATTTTGACGAAGACCTGAAGATTATTGGCGAGATTTTCAACGACGCCTGGTCTCAAAACTGGGGATTTATTCCGTTTACCCCGATGGAGTTTAAACAGCTGGGTAAGGAATTTAAGCTGGTGTTGAAATTTGAAATGGTCAAAATTGCTGAAATCGACGACAGGCCTGAGGCATTTATGGTGATGGTGCCCAATATCAACGAAGCCATTCGCGATTTAAACGGCCGTCTGTTACCGTTCGGATGGCTTAAATTGCTCTGGCGTTTGAAAGTCAGATTTCCCGAAACAACGCGCATTCCTTTTATGGGGGTCAGCCAACGGTATCAGGATAGCCTCATGGGGGCGGCAATGGCCCTAATGATGATACAGGATTTATACCCGCCGTCTGTCAAGCACGGCGTAAAAGAAGTGGATATGTCATGGATATTGGAAGATAATAAAGGCACGCGTGATATCATTGAAGGGATCAAGGGCATCGTTTACAAGCGCTATCGAATTTATGGTAAAGATCTGATCTAAAAGCACACCACTTGAAAAATATTCAGGCAATAGATGACAGCTGAAACGACAACACCCTTCACAGCGATAATTCTCGCAGGCAAACGGCCGGACATGGACCCGGTGGCCGAAGCTGCCGGGGTGGCCTGCAAATCATTTGCTCCGATCGACGACCGGCCGATGGTCCATCGGGTTTTAGATGCATTAGCGGCTGCACGACTGGTCGGGCCGCGGGTTTTATGTGGCCCCTCGCAATCCTTAATTGCGCATGAGCCCGGGCTTAAAGCCCGTCTTGAAACGCGGGAAGTTCAATGGATTGCCAGCCAATCAACGCCAAGCTTAAGCACCTACCACGCCTTACAGGCTTTCCCCGACAACAAACCGGTGCTGGTCACCACAGCTGATCATGCCTTGTTGACCCCGCAGATAGTTGATTATTTTTGCAACGAAGCCGGCCGGCTGCGATGTGATGTGGCCGTCGGCCTGACGGCCTATGATGGTGTTATGGCTAAATTTCCGGGCACCCGACGCACGGCCATAAAATTCAAAGATGGCGCGTATAGCGGCTGTAACCTGTTTGCTTTTCTGAATACCCGTTCTGACCGGGCAGCTCAATTTTGGCGCCAGATTGAACGGGAACGCAAGAAACCGCTGCGAATGATGCGGGTCCTGGGTTTGTGGACGGTGGTGCGGTATCTTCTGGGCAGGATTTCATTAAATGACGGTTTGGAACTGCTTTCAAACAAAATGCAGGTAAGCGTGCGCGCTGTGCTGCTTCCCTTTCCGCAAGCCGCCATAGACGTAGATAGTGTTGATGATTGGCATTTCGTGCAAAACTTGGCTAAAAAGCTGGCTTTTTGACCATCCAATCCGGCGTAATTGATTTAATCGGCCAAACGGTATTTATCCTCTGTATCGAAACACTTTTCTTTGTGAACATAACTCCGCACACTAACCTGTATATCCCAGCCATCTGGTCTTCGCGACAACCGATAAAGATGGTATCGTGCGCGACGCCTTGGATCCTCACCGGCAGCTGAAGCTGATGGAACGCCGATCACCGGAATGCGGCCGTGGGATGTCTCCAGGTAAGTGCGAGATGGGTGATGGGAGTGGCCATGCAGAATCAATTCGGCTCCGTAATCCTGCATCGTCTTTTGCAAAGCTTCTGCATCGGTGAGCCTTTTGCGCCAGCTGACCACACCGGATTTCGGTGGATGATGAATAAGAACGATGCGAAACAGGTCCTTTTGGCCCGTCTCAACGAGTATTTTCTGAAGTCGCTGCAACTGGTCATTTCCAATACAGCCAACAGCCAGAAAGGTCGAACACGGCTGTGCCGTGGAAACACCGATGAGCGCCACACCATCGCGCACCCGCAAACTTGGAAATAACGAACTAACCACGGTATCCGTTCCATCACAAACTTTTATTCCATCGGAAACCATATAATCCACCCATTCAAGCAGACGGCAATCCAAGGCACCGTCAACATAGGCGTCATGGTTTCCGGGAATTATGGTCACCTGAGATGCGGACCCCAGAGCCTCCAACAATTCTTTTGCTTTTGCAAACTCAGCCGGCAGACCCAGGTGGGTTAGATCCCCGGTAACAACAACATGATCGGGCTGGCAATTACGGACATCCTGAATCATTCTGACAAGAACGTCGCCATGATGTTCGGACTGTCGTCTCAAACGCCATTTAAGATACCCGAAAAAACGTTTGTTTAAAAAATCGGAAAATCGGCTACCTCCAGGATAAGCCATGTGAGGGTCTGAAAGGTGTGCCAACGTGAACGTATCGTTAGGGTTCATCGGTTTGAATTTAAAATTGTAGGTTTCAGCAGTCTGGGTCTCGGGTGACTTTACAAAAAACACCATTTCTCGTATATAATAGCGAATTGTTTTTTGCAATGGCGTCTCGCGTCGGTCGGTCACACCGGTTGATAAGAGCCACTTTGATATCGGAAGAAAACAGGCGGACTGCCCGCTAAACAACCCGTATGAACCGACAGGATCTAAAAACCAACTCACCGTTGAAATCACCTTTGCACTTTATGGCATCCAATTCCACCTTGCGTATTGGTATATTGCACAATCCGTTGAGCGGCGGAAACCGAAACGGCTTAAAAAAAATCCGTGAGGTAGCGGCAGCGCAACCCTCGGTGTTGCAGCGTGAGGTTCAAACCCCATCAGATGTGTCTGAGGCACTGGCGGACTTTGCCTGTCAGGAGGTCAATATTCTGGTTGTCAACGGCGGAGACGGAACAGTCCAGGCAGCTTTAACTGCAATTTTTCAGCACCGCTTTTTTGAAACAAAACCCGCACTGGCTGTTCTGCCTTCAGCCGGCACGACCAGTATGATTGCCGGAGATGTCGGATTAAAGGGGTCTCGTATAAGTGCGCTTCAAAGACTTTTCAGCTGGGCGCGCACAAAAAACGACAGTGACACCATGATACAGCGAACGGTCCTGAAGGTGCAAATGCCGTCTCTAAAAACACCGATTTATGGAATGTTTTTCGGAGCAGCCGCCATTTATCAGGCAACGCACTTTTGCCTTCAAAAGGTTCACACAAAAGGCGTCCGCGGCGAAATCGGCGCCGGCGTCGCCATGGCCCGATTTTTATGGGCGGTTTTTTTGAAAGATCGCAACGTAGTATCTCCGGTGCCCATCACCATCAGCTTGAATCAAAATGCACCGCAAAAACAACAATTTCTCCTGGTTCTGATTACGACCCTGCAACGGTTGTTCCTGGGCCTGCGTCCTTTTTGGGGTTCTCAACCCAAACCGCTGCATTACACAGCGATTGATGCCCACCCCCGGCATTTTCTGCAAGTTTTGCCTTCAGCCATGCGCGGCCATCAAAGCCGTCACGTTAAACCAACGAATGGCTATGTCAGTCACAATATCGACGAGGCCCGACTGACCCTGGACAGTGGATTTAATCTCGATGGAGAATTATATAAACCTGACAGCAAGCTTGGGCCTGTCGTGGTCGGTTTCGGCGGACAGGCATCGTTTCTGCGATTATAATCATGCCCACGAAAACAAAACTTATTGATCAAATTAACCGACAGATGG
>CAJHYI010000078.1_pt1 | contig 16289 bp, 15 predicted proteins | sample 9198771 | NCBI WGS metagenome assembly CAJHYI01 (sample SAMEA7708367, study PRJEB35096) | sediment metagenome | biome: marine neritic benthic zone biome [ENVO:01000025]; feature: sediment [ENVO:00002007]; material: shallow marine sediment [ENVO:03000034] sea grass bed [ENVO_01000059] ...
CTGGATATTGCCGAAAGACGCATACCACAGGATGGCCGCATCCAGGTAAATGTGGCGGGCAGCATCGTAGATCTACGTTTTTCCTCGATGCCGGGGATTCACGGAGAAAAAGTTGTTTTGCGCATCTTAGATAAAAGTCAGGCGATCCTTGATATCAACATATTGGGCTTCGACCCTGAAGTGCTGAGTAGATTCAAGTCTCTTCTTCGAAGACCACATGGTCTTATCCTCGTTTGTGGCCCCACCGGCAGCGGGAAGACCACTACCCTTTATTCCGCTATAACAATGTTGAACAGCAGTGAAAAGAATTTTGTAACCATCGAAGACCCGGTGGAATATCAATTAGAGAATATCAATCAAATCCAGGTCAAAGAATCAATCGGGTTCACTTTCGCCAAAGTTCTAAAACATACGCTCCGGCAGGACCCTGATATTATTCTGGTAGGTGAAATCCGGGACCGGGAAACGGCAGTGACCGCTATTCAGGCGTCATTGACCGGACATCTGGTTCTATCTACCCTTCACACGAATGATGCGCCCAGTGCGGTCACCCGCTTGCTTGAGATGGAAATTGCCTCCTACCTGATCTCATCATCTCTGTTGGCATCACTGGGACAGCGACTCGTGCGAAAAATTTGTCCTGAATGCCGGACGAATTATTACGCCCCGAAGGAAGTGTTAAAAACACTGGCGATAGATGAAGATAAGACGATCCAGTTATTTAAAGGCAAGGGGTGTGCCACGTGTTACGATTCGGGTTTTAAAAACCGCACCGGAATATACGAGTTACTGGAATCAGACCAGGGTCTTCAGTCCCTGATACTAAACAATCCGACTGCGGATGAAATCCAGAATTATTTAAACCAAAATGGTCATAAAACATTAAAGACATTAGGATACCAAAAAGTTGTCGACGGTGTCACAACTATGGAGGAGGCCGTGCGGGTTACATCTATGGGCACATAGCCACTGCTTCTTAAATATGAGGCCGCCGGGTCTTAAAACGGGTCAAACGACAACGTGTTTAGGAGATGAGAAGAAAAGATGGCAATTACGGTCAATCATAAAGTTTCGCACGTACGCACAAATACCATTAAAGCCAACCGGCGAGCACGCTCAAAAAGCTCGTTGGCGCACTACCGCCTATTCGGCAAACCGATCAAACCCGGAGAGGTGATATTTTTTACCTCGCAGCTTTCTTTGATGCTGGAGATTGGTACGCCCCTGAAAAATGCACTTGAAGCCATCAAAAATCAAACGAAAAATACGGATTTCAAAGCGGTGATTCAAAGCATGCTTCGTGATGTCGAGGAAGGCCAACAGCTTTCAGATGCCATGAAACGACATCCGCATGTATTTAACAATGTGTTTAACAGCATGATAAAGGCCGGAGAGACCGGTGGATTTTTATCTGAAATACTGAACCGCCTGGTTGAAATGCAGGAAAAACGCCAGGCGTTGCTTGCGCAGATAAGGTCGGCGCTGACTTATCCGATGTTTCTCTGTGTTCTGGGACTGGTGGTGGTCGTTTTTGTTTTAGTTGGCGTATTACCAAAATTTACTGCCTTTTTTGAAGGCAAGGAGCACATCTTACCTCTCACCACCCGCTTTTTAATGGCCGCGAGTGCCTCGCTAAGGGCGTACTGGTGGGTTTATATTATCGGGTGCGCCGGTTGTGCTGTTGGGCTGAATCTATTTAAAAACAGCGAGCGAGGACAACTCCTGATAGATTGGTCGTTTATAAAGTTGCCATTACTATCCAGACTATCCAATAAGATTAATACCTGCGGTATGCTGCGGACGCTGGGCCACCTCATGGAAAGCGCGGTTCCGATCCTCCAGGCACTGGATGTTACGCGGGACACGATCAAGAATCGGTACTTTAAACAATTTATCCAAAAAATACAAGACCACGTTCGACAGGGAGGCAAGTTTACGCAACCGTTTTCCGATTATCCGTTTATCCTCGATTCCGTCAAGCAGATGGTTGCAACCGGCGAAGAAGTTGGCAATCTGTCCGAGGTGATGCTGCGCCTGGCGAAGTTTTATGATCTCGAAGTGGATCGAGAGCTAAAAAATATTGCGGCTCTGATAGAACCCATGGCCCTGGTTGTGATGGGAGCAATGGTTGGAGTGATCGTTTCATCGGTTGTGTTACCACTGTTCCGGTTGGCCCATGCGCTGCATTAAGTTTGAAAAAAACTTAAGGTTTTTACCAATTTTGCCGATTATATATCCGAATTTAAAAGATTCAAAAATTTCAATGGATAATTTTTTAACAGGAGGAAGTTAAAATGATACGAACGAAACGCAATAAACAGGCCGGTTTTACCTTGATCGAAATGCTCATTGTTGTCCTGCTTCTGGGAATTCTGGCGATGCTCATTATTCCCCAGATCAGTGTTTCAACCGATGATGCCAGACTAAACACTTTGCATTCCAACCTGGGCACCATGCGCAATGCAATCGAACTTTACTATCATCAGCATAATGAGACCTATCCGGGCCGCAATGATAATAATGGTACTGCAACTGTAGTCCCGGCGGTAGCCGCCACGGCCTTTCTGGAGCAGCTCACCCAGTATACGGATATTAATGGTGATGTTGCGGTTGCATCTGACGCAACCCATATTTACGGCCCTTACATAAAGTCAGTAACATTGCCCACGAATCCTTATAATAATGACGCGACGGTGGTGTGTGATCCAGTCACCAACGATATTACCGATAGAAGCTCCGGCGGAACTCAGGGATGGCGATTTTACACGTTAACCGGTGTGTTGATGGCCAATGACGGCGGGCATGATACGTTGTAAAAGCGTTGCCGCAATGCAACATTTATAAAAATTGCGCGTTTACCAAACACCCTCCTGTTATGGCCCTCTCCGATTAGGGAGAGGGCCAGGCAGCTCAATCCCCTGCTCTACTGGTTGTGTTTCAAGGCGGATGTCAACAGAATGGAGGCAACGGGGAATTTTTGAGATTTGCGGGTCACGAATGGAAACTTTTCATTTGAAATGCAAGCAACCCAATACAGATCACGTGGTTTTCCGCCAATACCCCGCCTGAATCAGCGGTTTCCTGCCGGTTTCACTTTTATTGAACTCATTATCATCACCTTAATCGCTGGCATTATCACCATGTTGAGCTGGCCATCGCTGATTGCAGCATTGGAAGATGCCCGGCTCAATGGCGCAGCCACCGAAACCGTTACGGCCCTGGAATACGCCCATTCAAAGGCCATAAATTCCGGCCGAACGATCCGGGTGGCATTTGATGTCGCAGCCGACACCTTTGTGGTTGAACAATTTACCTGTACCGGTGATTTGCTCGGTGGAGCGGATACATTAACGGAAGCGGAGGTCGAAACGGGCAATTTTACGACGATGTACCATCCGTTGAGGCCCGGCGATGATTACCAGATTGACCTGGCGAGTCAGGCGTTGTTCGGGGGGGTGGACATCAGCGCCGTGGACTTTAACGGAAATAATGATGTGACCTTCGATTCCCTTGGTGTTCCATCCAATGGAGGAACGGTGACTCTGAGTTTTGGTAACCGTCAGGTGGCCGTGGCTATGGATTCGTTGACCGGAAAGATCACTGTAAATAAGTGATTATGCTTAAAGCTACTTAAGAATAAAATGCGTCATGGAAATTACAAAAGGCATTTTAACATGAATTACGCGACCAAAAACTGTTGCGGATTTACCCTTGTAGAGATCCTGCTATCGGTGATTTTGTTAGGGCTCATGATCACCGGGATATCGGCTCTATATATTTCCGGGCTGCAGGCACTGAATACTCAAGATGACCGCATACTCCTGGACAGCCATCTGCGAAGCCGCATGGAGGTGCTGGTGGGCACAGAGTTTGCCACGCTTAGCAACGGCTCCGAGGTGGTCACCGTCAACGGGCAGAACTATACGATTAACTGGAATGTCGTGTTCATCGATCTGGACGGTGACAGCAATCCGGAGCCCAACGCCACGCAGGTGACGGTGTCGGTCGCGGGTATTGCCGGCCACAGTTTAACAACCATCATTGTGGATCACGATGGCAGCGTGGGCAAGATATGAAAATCATCGAAGATAAAGGCCTGACACTGGTTGAATTGTTGTTGGCCATTATGATTCTGGGATTGATCTGCGTGGCAGTCACTGCATTTTTATCCTCCGCCATTCATGCCCAGAACAGCGGCAGCAAGAAGTCTGCCCTCTACCGCGAAGGCTTGCTGGCCATGGAGCGCATGACCGATGGGGTCAGGCGCTGCACCTATCTCCTGATCCCCAACGCCCATGCGCCGACAAGAGATATTTTAGCTTTTTCGGGTCGGATCAATGACGACAATGATTATTACTTTGACGATCCCCTTTTCCCACGAATCGACGAAGACACCGCATATGATATGGACGAGGATGGTGATCATGGTATCGATGGCATCGATGATGACGGCGACGGTATGATTGATGAAGGTTTTGGAAACAGCGATGACGATGAGAGAGGGTTCTCGGATGAGGACCCACTCGATGGTGTAGACAATGATGGTGATGGCAACATCGATGAAGATATATCTGCAGACTCGAATGCTGATGGCGCGCCCGGCATTGCAGGGATCGATGACGATGGTGACGGCGAAATAGATGAAGGGTCAGCGTGGGACGATGATGAAGATGGACACTATGCCGAAACCGGGCTGTTTCCTGTATTGTATCGCTTCGATAGCGGAACCAACACGCTCCAGGAATCTATACCGAAGCTGGGTGAGACAACAGAGCTGTCGCAGCATATCACCTTCTTTCAGGTCACCTACGAAGCCCCGGAGAGAATACGAATTGAGCTGACGCTCACGGGCGATGAGGGCGAAAGCATTTCATTTGCAGAATATGCCTATCCGCGCAACACACTTCAAAAAACGGGAAAGCGCGTCCGTTAATGTTTCGAAGAATTGAGGAGTTATACGTGATCGACCCCTCTTTATATAAATATCGCAAAAAACAAGCCGGTATGGCTTATGTGGTGCTGCTGGCCTTGCTGGCGATTATGACAACTTTGGGTCTGGCCTTTGCATTCAAGGTGGGTATCGAGACCTCGGCCACTGAGACCCGCAGCGACGGCATGCAGGCCCAGTATCTGGCGGAAGCGGCTGCCAATCACGCGATGTGGAGGCTACTAAGCGAAACGACTACAGCTTTCCAGCGCCAAGTGAGCCATGATGATGATGATGGAGAGGAAGAATTCGACGGGAGCATGGACATCGGTGCCAATAAAGTGGAGATGGGCAGTCGAAGATACGGGGGCGCACGTTTCCTTAACATAAGCATCCCCCAGGGTGCAACGATCACCAATGCCTATATTAGATTTAAATCCGAACATACACACAGTGAACACACGGATCTGACGATTCGAGGCGATGATCGTGACGATGCTGCACGTTTTACGCCAGCCAATGGTAATATATCAAGCAGACCCCAAACCACTGCCGCTATTACCTGGAATGACATACCAGCATGGACCTTGGACGAATTCTACCGGACGCCTGATCTATCCGCTATCATCCAGGAGATCGTCGATCGGCCCGGCTGGACGAGCGGCAACGCCATGGCCATTTTGTTTGAGTCCACTGATTCAGGTGGTAAACGCTGTTTCACCTCCCACGATAATAGTCCGGCGGATACCGCGATCCTTTATGTACATTACGCTGATGCCAGCGTAGCTGCCGGCGGCAAATATTACATGCACTCTCTGGCAGGCGGACGCTACGGTTACAAAATCCGGCGACATACCGACACGACCTTTGCCACCATCGCCACGGTAGGTGCCGTCGGTGAAAATGTGGTAAACCAGAGCTATGTACTTTACATTAAGCCCAACACAAACGAGCTACTTTGTGAAGGACTCGTGGGCTACTGGAGGTTGAACGAAAGCAGTGGCAGCGCTTCTGCCTGGGATGCCAGCGGAAATGGGAACCATGGCGCGCTGGAAGACATGGATCCGTCTACGGACTGGGTTTCGGGCCACCTGGATGGCGCTCTCGACTTCGACGGTGTAGACGACCACATCGACATAAGTGTCATGAACCCGCGGGACTATGACGATTTCACATTCAGCGCCTGGTACCGGTCCGCCGATACGAGCGTCAGCGATGACGAGTACATCTTCTATCATGGCTTCAACTACGAAGACGAGATCGTCTTCGGGCCGACCGACGATCAACCCGACCGGCTGAGACTGGGCATCAATATCAACAACTCGTGGAATGCTTACTATGGCACGTCGGATATCGTCGATCAACAATGGCATCACCTGGTCGCCGTGAGAGGAGGGGGCAGGGTCAAGATTTATGTTGATGGCGTAGAAGAAACCAACGATTGGGACAGTGACTCTGGACAAACGGCTTCGATCGACGGCGACGGGCCCTTCATTGGCAACTACCCGGGGATCACGGAGCAGGTGCATGGTGTCCTCGACGAAGTCCGCGTATACAATCGTGCATTGGAACCTGAGGATGTCGCCCTGCTCTATGCCCTGACCAAGGGCGGATGCGGGTCGCTCGGCAACAATCCACCGTTCGTCGACGCCGGCCCGGATCAAAGTCTTCAAGGCCCAGCAGTTAAAACAATTCTTGATGGGATGGTGGCAGACGACGGGCTGCCCGATCCGCCGAAGGCTGTGACGACAACCTGGAGCCAGGTAAGTGGACCGGGAACAGTTATTTTTGGTGATGCATCGGCTATAAATACAGGTGCCGTAATTCCAGAGCCCGGCGTCTATACATTAAGACTGACAGCCGATGACGGAGAACTGGAAAATTTTGACGAGGTCACGATCACCCTCAAAGATTTGAAATATGTGGAGAAACACGAGACCTGGGCGGCCACAGATGACGATTCCTGGATCGTTGTGGACCTCAGCGCCAGCCCGTACAACGTGCCGGCCAATGCCGTGATCGAGGTGGCCATCACCAACAGTCGAACTGGCAATGAGCGTTGGGGTGGCGTGCGTGCGGTCGGCTCCGCGCTGGAGCGACGGTTTCAGCTCCATGAAGCTGAAGCTGGTGGTGTAGATGCGGTGGTGATGCATGTTCAGGCCGACGGCAACTCTGAAATTGAATACTACGCCGATACGACATCCGATATCGGATTTATCTTAATCGGTTATTGGCGGCAAGGAACTTATATAGAGACGTTTGACGACTTTCAAGCAAGCAACGACCAGCAGTGGGAAAGTTATGACCTTGATACATACGGTGTGGGTGCGGGACAGGTGGTGGAGTTTGTCATAGCCAATACAAAAGACAAGGAGTCGTATTCCGCAGGTGTTCGTAAACTCGGGTCAAGTCTCAATAGGATCTTGGACCCGCATGAGGCTGAAAGCGGAGGGGTTGATACCTCGTCCATGTTCGTTCAAGCCAGTAATGACGCCAACGCTACTGTCGAAATTTATTCTGAAAAACATAAAGAGGTCGACTTTTATATCGTGGGATACTGGAGTACGCCACCGGGCACATATACTGAAGCTCAAGATGCTCTCGGCTCCGCATCTTCTGATCAAACCTGGGAAGACCTGGATCTCACCAGCTTTGGTGTTCCTGCGGATGCCATCGTGCAGATTGCGATGGCAAACGAATCCGGCTCCTCGGAAAACCGCATCGGCCTGAGGTTAAAGGGCTCTTCTCAGGAGAGGGTGCTTGATCTTCAAGAAGCCGAGTCAGGTGGCAACGACCTTGCGACGATGCATGTCAATGCCGATGTAAGCTCTACAATCGAATGCTACCACGAGGACGTGAGTGACGGCCATCAATTTTACCTGATGGGCTGGTGGGAATAGGCCGTTTTAACTCACCATCAGCTTATGGCCGGATATTTCTCGGCACTGTCCTCTGATCCATATGCCAACATTTATGGCACGCGCCTTGCAAAAAACCTTGTGGTTCAGGACAGGCATTTTTAGCGGAAATGGCTCATCATACAGATAAAAAGTCGCCTGGCCTGCTAAAACCCTGTGGAATCGTATATCTACGTGACGATGCGCATGACGTTCACGTTTGGCCAAGGTTACCTATGGCAAATATCTGTCGAGTCTTGTCAATAATTTGGCACACTTAAAGCAGGTTTACGGTAGGCGATAGCATGCTGAAGCTGAAATCCAAATACCCCATCGGCGTTGATATTGGCAAAGACCATATCTACGCGGCTCAATTCAAAAAAAATGGGCAAAAATTGGCCATTCGGGCACTGTGGCATAAAAGCCTTAATGGGGCCTCGAAAGATTTGGATGAACCCAATGATATCCTGGTGCCTTTTTTAAAACAGATTGTTGAACATAAAGGATTTAAGGGCAAAAAAGTCATTGCCCATCTTCCTTACCAGGAAATATTTAGCTTTCCCATCAGCTTTAACGTTAGTGCCGGCGATAGTTTAGAAGCCGTAATGGTCCGTGAATCAGAAAAATATCTGCCTTTTGCCATAGAAGAAGCGGTTATTGATTATCCTTCGATTTCTGCACCATCATCTGAGGGGTATACAGCTACGATTGCTGCGGGCCGCAGAGAGCAAATAGAACACTACCTCGCGGTATTGCAAAAATGCGGTTTGAGTGGTGAAGTCATCGATTTCGGGGTATCCGCATTGTTTCGGTTGCATGATTATTTATTTAATATTCCGGAAAATCCAATTATTCTGTGCAATGTGGGGCATACAGAAAGCCTGATAGCAATTGTTACCAGAGACGTCATCCTTGCTCATCGTCACTGTGATTGGGGGACACAAGATCTCGTTGAAAACCTGCGAGACAATTTTGAACATTTGGATAACGAGAAAAAAGCCCGCTTGTTTCTTCAAAAATATGGACTTCTTTATGAAAGGAAGCGGCATTCGGAAAAAAATAGTGAATCCAGCGATGATCCGGAAATGGATAACATGCTCAAGGTTATCTATCAAATTAGCACGCCTCATATTGAAAAACTGATTCACGAATGTCATCAAATTATGGCCTATGTGCGATCTGAAATGTCGAACCCGGCATTTGAGGCCATTTACATATACGGATTGGCGACCGTGATTGAGAATCTTGATCAGTATTTTGAGATGCGACTCAGTATTCCAACAAAACTCGTCAATCCTCTGCTGAGCGCCAATTTTTATGATAACAAAATCCTGCCGGATGTATCGGACGGTGCGCCGTTTGCTCTGGCATTGGGCATGGCACTAAGACAGGTTGCATGGCTTTAAGAGATATCAATCTAATCCCAGCCGAAATTCTGTTGCATCGATTTCAGCGCAGACACCTTTATTTTTGGGCAGGCTGTCTGCTGGTGTCGCTTTGCCTCGTTTTTGGATTCTTTTTTTATCAAAAGCACATGATAATAGGTCAAAAGAGCAAATTTGCAAATTTGCAGCATACCCATAATCATCTGGGATTGAAAATCAAAGAGATCGAAAAGATCAAGCAGGAGCTAGAAAAATTGGATCATCAGCAAACCGTTCTTAAGGACATCATCAGAGGACCGATATGCTCCCAGGTGCTCTGGAAATTGGCTGACATCATTAATGAAAACACCTGGATTACAACACTTGCGACAGACAACAATAGGCATTCTGAAAAAAATGCCGGTATAAAATTACATGGGTATTCACTTTCTAACGAAGAACTTGGCAATTTTCTCAGCCAGCTCTCATTTGAGCCCATTTTTCAAAACGTGAGCTTAAAATATGCCCAAGAATCTATGCTATCACGATCAAATCGAAACAATGAAGATTTGATTAAAGTCATTCAATTTGAAATTGAGTGCGAACTTTTGACTGGCTGATCTATGATGTATTTGAACTTAAAAACACTGGATCGAATGTGTCTCACCATTATCATCCTTGCGGCCATCGTTTGCGGTTACGCGGTCGTTAGCTGGGGGTACAAACAGCAAAAATTAATTCAACAAGAAAATGCGATCCTCTCGAAAAAATTAAAAGATCTAAACCTGGCCGAAACGAATCTGCAGCGGCTTAAAGTCATTTTGGACTCAACTCAAAATGAATTAAAGATTTTAAATGAACGTATTCCCGATTCAACCCAAATAGGAGAGTTTTTGAAGCAAGTGGATGCCCTGATGGAGCGCAAAGAGGTTGATCTGATTAGTATGCATCCCCAGGCGATTGTAGAGGAAAAAAACTGTAACAGAATTCCGATCCGTTTAATTTTTGAAGGCTCTTTTGCAAAAGTCTACCAGATCTTACATGAACTTGAAACAATGAATCGAACAGTCGTGATGGAAAAAATGCAGATTTCCAAATCAACCGATACTAAAATTTGTCGTGTCGATTTAACGGCAAATATATTTCAACGGTACTAATGCCTGAATTTTGCATGAAAATTCAGGTAACATAAAAGAGGATATCTGGAGAACTTCCTGAGTGCCGAAAAAGACTGCGGACCAAATAAAAATTTATATTGTTATTGGATTGCTATTGTCCTTTGCAATTGTGGGATATTTCCGTATTTTTCATGGAAAAACCCACCCCGAAGCTACCAATACGAGCCTTGCAAACTCTACCGCGGATGAATTTGAAATGCAGGTTGTTGAACCGGTGACATGGCAACAGGCTGATTGGCATGCGCGTCTGGCCGCTGAGCCCTTGCGACCGATTAATAGGGATATCTTTTTTCCCGCCAAGCCTTTGAAAAGAATCAAATCGCAGCCCACAATGGAAAAATCACCAATGCCGGCACCCAAACTTAAGCTCAGGGGTACCGTTGTCGGAGCAGAGAAACCGATAGCTATTATTGACGATCAATTCATCCGCACAGATGAGTGGATTGCTGGATATAAGGTTGTATGGATTGGAAAAAAAATGGTTGTTTTGGATTCGGGCGAAAAAAAATTGGTATTGGAAATGTTGCAGAATGACTAAAAATGTCACAATTCTTTTGAGTGTGGTTCTAATTATGGGGATAATTATCAGCCCTGTATCAGCAGAATCTCCAACCGACAAAGCGAAGCCACAGACTCAATTGTCGATACAATCAACCTCTGACGATTTGATGAGTCTCAATTTTTTTGATGTCGATATTCGCGAGGTACTTTCTGCGCTTGCAATGCAACGGGAGATCAATGTTGTGGCCGCACCGGAAGTAACCGGCGAGATCTCGCTTCATCTTTTCGACGTAACATTTAGTCAAGCTTTAGAGGCTGTTTGTTCGGCAGGCGGATTTGCCTACTATCAAAAAAATGGGATGTATTTTGTGTCAAAACCCACGGAAGACGAGGACACCATACAGGGAGACTTTGACATACGGATTTTTACATTACAATATGCTGAAATTGATAAGATCCAGGAAATTTTAAGCGCTATTCCAGATATTCGAATGGTTAAGACCCACGAGCCAAGTCGAACCATAATTGTAGAAGACACCCTCGAAAATATCGAAAGGGTTGAAACGGTTATCCGCTATTGGGACAGCATACCCAAACAGGTGATAATAGAAGCCAAAATCTTAGAAATCAGATTGACCGATGATATGTCACTGGGGGTTGAGTGGGACAAGATATTAGGCGATGCCAGGGTTGCCACATCCAGTTTTAGTAATGCCGTCATTCCCACCGAAACAAATCCAACCGTATCTCCAGTTCCTGATGTTGGCAGCGGTATTTTTAGTAACTTCATTACGGGTGTTGGTACTTCGCATCAATTCGCTTATGCGTTGGACGCCCTTAAGACGAAAACCACTGTAAACGGCCTGTCGACGCCCAGAGTTCTGGCCCTTCATGGGAGGCCTGCCAGGGTGCAGGTTGGCGGCCAGCAGGGATACAGGGTAACAACCGTAAACGAGGGTATTTCACAAGAGTCCATTGAATTCATAGATACAGGGATTGTGCTGGACATAACCGCTTACGTTGATGAGAGCGAAAACATATTGCTTAAGGTGGAACCCAGCATCACATCAGCCGAATTAGAATTGGGAATCCCGGTTACCAACACGGCTTTGGTGAATACATCACTATTGGTTAAAAATGGGGAGACGGTCTTTATTGGCGGCCTCATTCAGGATAGTAAAATCAAAAACAAAGACGCCGTTCCGGTATTAGGCAGCATCCCCGTGTTGGGAGTACTCTTCGGCCGAAACTCCCGTGCTCTTGACAAAACTGAAATTGTCGTCTTGATAACGCCGCAGATCATAAATGACGAGGTAAAAACGTTTAAACCGCAAACAAAAGAAAAAATAGAAAAATTAGAAGATAGCTTTAAAAAAGAACCGTTGCCTGACCACAAACAGTTTTTTGAGATTTTACGCTCCGACGAAAACTCAGGGCCCTAATTTGGATACGATCGTCAGCGTTTTTTAATTTACGTTAGTTGAAACACAGCTGGATGTAATCGCAGGCTATGATTGTTCCAGAACAAAAATAAGAGAGGGATGATATTTTGGAAGATTCAGCCAAGGTCTTAATTGTTGACGACGAAGCCTACATAAGGCGCGTGCTTGAAATCAAACTGAAAAACAAGGGATACGAAGTCATCACAGCCATCAATGGCACCGAGGGTCTTGAAAAATTCAATCTGTACCATCCCGATATTGTTATAACGGATATTAAAATGCCCGGAATGGATGGCCGGACTTTGTGCGAAGAAATCAAAAATACAAAAAATAAAAAACCTTATTTAATCATTATTGTAACCTGTAGCGTATCAGACGGTAAATTTCAATGGTTGGACAAAATGAATGACACGCTTCTTTTAGAGAAACCGTTCAGCCCTTCAAGAATATTAGATACAATAAATAATTTTATGGAGAACAGGAAATAGTTACGAAAGAACAGCATATTCCTCAGCTTTCCAGCCCATTGCCGGAGAATAATAATTAGATTGTTGAGGGGAATTTGAGTTATGGGAGAGATACGAGATTTAAAATCATTAGAAGAAGATCTTTTATGGGAGGTTGAGGTCAATGCCTCTATTGCCGAGCTTACCAATAAACTCATCATGCCCAATGATATCAGCGAAATATCCGCCCTGATTACAGAGCAGTTGGCTTATGTTACCAAAAGCAAATATAGTTTGGCTGGGACTCTAGATTCTGATTCAGATGATGTTAATTGCCATATTCGTGCTGTTGAAGATAATGATCAATTGCATGTTTATGATAGAAAAATTGCTTTTGATAGCCTTCGCGATGATCTGAGTAAAATTTCAAAGAAGAGTAATAAGACTTTAGTGGTGAATCGGGCAAAAGAGAAAAACGGCTCTTTGATGATGCTCTTAGCGCCAAATGCAGTCGAGCGCTATATTCTTTCTCCAGCTCTTGTCGAAGAAAATATTGTGGGCCTAATTGGGGTTGTTAATTCCTCCCAAGAATACGCTGAGCGAGATCTTATGTTCGTCAAACGCCTGGCGATATTTTATGCGCTGGCCATTCAACGATTCAGGATGGATCAGATTATATATGAGACAAATAAGAATTTAGAAAAACAGGTAACAAAAAGAACCAGCCAATTATCAGAATCAAATAGAAATTTGAAAAATGAGATTGCAGCCAAGCAATTAATCGAAAGGCAACTGAGGGAAGCAAAAATAAAAGCCGAGACTGCTAATCAGGCTAAAAGTTCATTTGTAGCAAACATGAGTCATGAGCTTCGAACGCCTTTAAATCATATTATCGGATTTACCGATTTGGTATTGGATAAAGATGTCGGTGACTTAAATGAGACACAAGAAGAATATCTTAATGATGTGCAACAAAGCAGCAAGCATCTGCTTTCTCTCATCAACGATATTTTAGACCTTTCTAAGGTAGAAGCAGGAAAACTCGAATTCAAACCTTCGCAGATCGATATTAGAGAGCTTCTTGAAAGCAGTCTCACAATGGTCAAAGAAAAAGCATTCAAACATAAAATAAAATTAGGTATAAACTTTGATAACATTCCTAACACCATTTTCGCTGATGAGCGCAGTCTAAAGCAAGTCATGTACAACCTCTTGTCCAATGCGGTGAAATTTACGCCTGATAAGGGATCCGTATCCATCGTAGCCCGGATGTTAAAACCCGATGAGGAAACGAATCAAACTTTTGTGGATGTTATTGGTCGATATATAAAGGTAAGCGTTACGGACACGGGTATCGGAATAAGTCCAGATGATTTAAACCGTATTTTTCGCCCATTTGAACAAATACAAAGCTCATTAAAAAGAAAATACAGTGGAACAGGGCTCGGGCTTTCATTAACGAAACGACTTATTAAAATGCACAACGGGCAGATCTGGGTCGAAAGCGAAGGAGAGGGGCAAGGAAGTACATTTCACTTTATAATCCCGGAGTCTATTTGAAAAAGCGAGAAGCAATGGATACACCAACTATTTTAATCGTTGACGATGAAGAAATAAATATCAAGCTCATAAAGGGCATGCTTGCAAAAGAAAACTATAACGTGTTTGGTGCCTTCAGTGGCCAAGAAGCCCTTTCAATGTTGGACTCAATAAATCCGGATCTGATTCTGCTGGATGTTATGATGCCGGAAATGGATGGTTTTGAAACGTGTAGCAAGATCAAGCAAAAACAAAAAACGCGGAGCATTCCTGTTTTGATGGTAACGGCATTAAGTGAAAAAAAACATCGTCTCATGGCTTTGGATTGCGGTGCCGATGATTTTCTTTCCAAACCAGTTGACATGACCGAACTTAAAATACGTGTCAAATCGCTGCTTCGCATAAAAGAATATCATGACCAATTGTTTGAAAGATATAAGGAAATTTCAAAAAAAAATGATGCGCTAGAGGAACTCGAGAAACTCAGAGATAACCTATTGCACATGATCGTCCATGATTTGAAAAATCCGCTATTTGCCATATCGGGTAACCTTGAGATGCTATTGTTGGATAAAAATAATTTTTCTGAAACTCAAATCAATGCCGCCGAGAATTGCCTTGTAAGCTGCAAGGATCTTAATGCGATGATTCAGCAGCTATTAGATATCAGCAAACTCGAGCATGGCAAATTGCAACTGAATAAAGAATTAACCGATTTAACAACTCTGGTAAACGGCGCATTGAATCAATTCATAGAAAAGGCAAAAGAAAAGCAAATATCGATCAACCTCGTAAATGCAAACCGTCTCTCATCACACCAGATAGATAGCGGTCTGATAAAAAGAGTAATTTCAAACCTTATCGATAACGGGATCAGGCATACGCCGAAAGGCGGCAAAATTGAAATTATTACTGAATCAGCTAACGGCAATAACAATCTTTGCATCAGCGTAATGGACACCGGCAATGGATTGGATCCCGCCTGCCACCAAAAGATTTTTAATAAATTTGAGCAAGTAGATCTCAAAATGCAAGGCGTTTCGGTAGGAACCTCCGGCCTTGGTTTGGCTTTCTGTAAATTGGCGGTCGAAGCTCACGGGGGGAAAATATGGGTAGAAAGTGAAGGCAAAGGTAAAGGGTCAACCTTTCGGTTTACAATTCCAAACTAAGCAGAGGTATTATTAGCGATTCTGAAAATGGAAGATAAAACAATACTGATTGTTGAAGACGATATGTTAAATTTGAAGCTTTTAAAAGTATGGCTTCAATTGAAAAGTTATGCTGTACTGGAGGCTGAAACTGCCGAAGCCGGCATCCAGCTTGCCCGGCAACATAAGCCAGATCTTATATTGATGGATATTCAGCTGCCGGGTATGGATGGCATAGAAGCGACTAAACAGATATTAAATCATAGCGATTTGAAAAACACGCCCATTATAGCTGTATCTTCCCATGGTATGAAAGAAGATAAAGAAAAAGCATTGGCTGCCGGAGTCAAAGAATACATAATAAAGCCAATTGACAAGAAAATTCTTTTTAATGCAATTAAGAAATACTTTAATTAATGTTTTTTTATTTTCATTCCCCTACCCTATTTTCAAAAACCTTCCCTTTGCGACGAAACTCTTCGCTTAAAATTCCTCTTCAAAACGGTATAAAAATTATTAAATGTCTCTATAAAAGAATTTAATAGTTTAGCTGAATTTGAGTTCAAAAAATTTTTCAATAGTAATTTGACGCATTGCCAGCCCGGCCGGATGAAATACATATTCTGTATAATTTTCAGTGCTTTATGTTGCTGTCTGTTTGAACGATCCGAGCACTACCGAGTTCGTTATTTAAAATGGCGAATTGGCATCATTTTTGAATATTAACAGCACCAAACTCGAAGCTCCCAGGAGATTTAAACCATGCGGAACAAAAATGGATTTTCAATGATGGAACTGCTGACGGTGATCGGTATTATCGCCGTCCTGGCAAGCATTGCAGTGCCCA
>CAJHYI010000255.1_pt1 | contig 16280 bp, 16 predicted proteins | sample 9198771 | NCBI WGS metagenome assembly CAJHYI01 (sample SAMEA7708367, study PRJEB35096) | sediment metagenome | biome: marine neritic benthic zone biome [ENVO:01000025]; feature: sediment [ENVO:00002007]; material: shallow marine sediment [ENVO:03000034] sea grass bed [ENVO_01000059] ...
ATAGCCGAAGGCAAAAATTAGCTATGGTTCAGATTTGTTATGAATTCATTACGTCAATCCGATAACATTATGCAATATTGCAAACATTTAACTTTTGTGCCTTTTTCTTTTCGTAAAGCGCTTCGTCAGCCCTTTTGAGCAACGTATCAGAGTTACAGATCGTTTCATCTTCGGTGGAGGCAATACCAAAGCTAACAGAAAAGGGCACAATATTTGACGCCATCACAAATGGGTGGTCATCTATATAGTTTTGCATACGGCTCAACATCATTTCGGCACTGGATGCAGATGTTTCTGGAAGAATGAGCACAAATTCATCGCCGGCAAAACGTGTCGCCACATCCGAATCTCTGCTCATTTCCAACAGCAGTGAGGATAGATATATGAGCAACTCGTCGCCCGCATCATGTCCAAAGGTGTCATTCACCTGTTTGAAATCGTTTACGTCAATAAAAACCAGAGAGAGCGGAGTCTTATATCGTTTGACCCGATTAAATTCCCGCCTGAGAATAGATTTCATCACTCTGCGGTTTAGCAAGCCGGTTAATGGATCATAGTAAGCCATAAACTGCAGCTTCTCATGGGCAATCACATTTGAAATGCACAAAGAAACCTTGATTGAGAGCTGTTCAAGCAAACTGGTATCTATTCCGGGTTGAAAGCGCCCTTTAGAATAATCCGCCTGATTTATACTGCCAATGATCTTGCCGTGAAATGAAATTGGCGCAATGGCCATTGATCTTATTGGATGACTGTAATCAGCTGGAATTAGCTGAAAATAATGTTGAAGGTTTTCATTTATCAGAATTGGTTGTTGGCGCTTTCCGACAAGATCCATGAATTTTTTGCGATTGATGAAACGCGTTCGGTGTTTTAAGATTGCAGAGTCTGCAACAGTTTGGACCAGGTTTGATATCTCGCTTTTTTCAATCAATGAAATCCATGCATATGGTACGCCGAATTGTTCCTGTATTTCTGTTAAAAGAACCTCAAATAGGTTCTTGAAGTTTAAAATCGAAAGGATTTTGATTTCGATTTCGTGAAATTTTTTAGCGATATTTTCATTTCGCTGTAAGCGGTCGAAGAGCTCGCTGCCATTTATCATAGTTATCAATGCTCTTTCTAAGATTAAAAAATATTTTGAATTTTTCTTATGTATAATTATACCTCAAATGGATTGTTCAGGCAAAATTTTCAGGTTTTATATTGATTATTGTCCCGTTGTCTTTGTCCAATGCTAATTTATACCGCTTGTCATAATAATGTTCCGAAAAAAAGGATGGCGGCATAAGTGTTGTAGCAAAAAAACGTCCCGCAATCGGAACGTTTTTTTGACAACAACTATAAATCCCAAATTGATGGTCCGCTGTTTTCTGATTTCTGTCTGCTGACCTCTGAATCTAAACATACCTGAACCAATATTCCTCGATGCGGTCAAAATTTGCTTTTACCTCCCGGGCGCTGGAAATGATTTCGCCGTGTCCCGACAACAACAACTCAACATCCAGCCGGGCCATCCGCTGAATGCTTTCTTTGATTTTGGCACCATCTCCTCCAGGCAAATCGGTGCGCCCGAGACCGTCCTTAAAAACCAGGTCACCGGTAAACAGCGCCTTTTGTGCCGACCAGTAAAGACAGACAGAGCCGGGAGAATGACCGGGCGTGAGATAAATTTGCATTTCAAGTCCGTCCAGAGAAAGCATGCCCTCCTGCAGGAAAAAGTCAGGAGCTCGGGCCTCGATATCGATTCCGTAGGCAGCGCTCATATCTTTGCCGGTGGTTGCGGCCCACTGCCATTCGATCTCGCCAAGGGTAAACAGGGTTGATTTTTCCTTAAACAGCTGAACGCTTTCCAGGTGATCCGGATGCGCATGGGTGCAGACGACCAGATCGATATCGTCCGTATTCAAGCCCAACTCTTTTAATCCCAGATCAACATGCTCGAACAGGGCCCGGTGACCCGGGTCGATTAACACCCGGCAGGGCCCATCAATGAAATAGGCATTGCAATTGTTGGCGGTCGGCGACTGCCACACGAAGGCGTGGAGATTATTGACAATCTGCATTGATTTTTCCTTATGACGTTGGCGTTGAATTCAAAAAACCGATCTGACGTTTTGAGCCACAGGGATAAAATACTGCCGCTTAACCGTCATGTTTTACAGCAAATGGTTCAAATATAAGTTTTTTGCCGTTAAGGGTATTGATTTGAAAAATTGACACCTAAACCCCCATAATTTGACATTTTGTATACCCTCTCCAAAGTTGTTTGCGACAATTTATTTTATAACCCGTTTAAAATTTTATATATAGTTTCGCTTACAGGCTTTAGCATAAAAATTGCATTATTTAGTCGGGATAATTTATACCGCTTTTCAGCATAATGTTCAGGAATACGCAATTGGAGCAAAACGGGTTGTAGAAAAAATCGTTTAAAGATCACAATGTTTTATTGACAACCACTATAACCACACAAGGAGAATGGATCATGAAAAAGGTTTTGTTATTATCGGTCGTTGCGCTGTTTGCCATCTCCGGCTGCGCTGGCACACATCAGTCCGGTAAAAACCCGGTGGAAAGCATGGTGGATGATTCCACGATCACCACCCGGGTCAACCATGAAATGCTGAAAGACAAAATCGTCAAAGCCCGACAGATCGATGTAGATACCATCGGCGGCAACGTTACACTCACAGGAGTTGTTGCCACCCAAAATGAAGCCACGCGCGCCACGCAAATTGCTCAAAGCGTTCCGGGCGTGAAGTCGGTTTCCAATAATATTCAAATCGGTCAAAGAAGTTTTGGCGATGTCTGGGACGATAGTTTGATCAGCAATAAAATCAAAGCCAAGCTGATTGCCGAACCGGAAGTCCGTTCTCTGAATATTGACGTCGACGTCTATCTGGGGGTGGTGACGCTCACCGGGATCGTCAGCAGCAAATATCAGAGGGATCGCGCTCTTGAAATCTCCCGCAGCACCGATGGTATCGTCAAGGTTATTGATAATATCAATGTCCGTTGACCCCCAAGGGGTCAAGGTTTCAGGGTTCAGGGTTCCGTAGTTCAGGGTTCAGGTTTTGCGTCTTGCGAGTCACGAGTTACGCATTCCGAGTTACTATTTGAATCGGCTAGAAGCCAGCGGCCAAGGCGTTGAACCTTTGAACCTCTGAACCCCGAACGCTGAACCTTTAGATACTGTTTTCTACTTCTGTAACAATCCGCTGCAGCACTTCACCGGCCTTGTCCCGGATCAGCACATCGCACATATTATCGCAGGGGGTTTCAGACAGGTTGACAATCGCCAGAAAAGCATTGTTTTGTCTGGCATAAACCGGCATATGGGCTGCCGGCTGAACCAGCAGAGTGGAACCCACCACCATAAAAAAATCACAGGCCTGTGAAAGCGCCGCGGCCTTTTCAACTTCGACCACTGGCATGGCCTGACCGAATGAAATCGTGTCGGGTTTTAAATAACCGCCGCACTCGCATTCCGGAGCGGCATCGCCGGATTGCAACCGTTTTTGGGTCTCTGCCGTGGACGTTATGTTACGACAGCTCATACAGCGGATGCGCCGGGTGTTGCCGTGCAGCTCGATTATTTTTTCATCCGCAAGGCCCGATTCCTGGTGAAGCCCATCCACATTCTGGGTGATGACCGCCTCCAGCAGCCCCGTTTGATAAAGTCTGGCGATGGATGTGTGCCCGGCATTCGGTTTCGCCCGCCGGATACCCTGGTACATTTCTTGCCATCGTCGCCAGTATTCTTCCCGGGCTTTGCGGGAGCTCATAAATTCGTCGAAATAGACCGGGCGGAATTTGTCCCAGATACCGCCCTGGCTGCGATAGTCTGGTATTCCGCTTTCAGTGGAAATACCGGCTCCGGTGAAGACGATATTTTTGCCGCCTTGTTTTATTTTATCCGCAATTTTCTTTATCTCATTCATCGTACTATTGAACCAAACAGTATTCAATTAAACCGATGTAACGCCTGTTTTAATGTCTGTCTTCTGCCATCTGACCTCTGCCGCATGGCTGTTAGCTTTCCTTGAATTCCGATACCAATTGCTGTAATGACGCTTTGGCATCGCCAAAGAGCATGCGTGCGTTTGGTTTGACGAAAAGGGGGTTGTCCACACCGGCGAATCCAGCCGCCATGGATCGTTTAAGAACGATGACGGTTTTTGCCTGATCGGCATTGATAACCGGCATGCCGTAGATCGGGCTCGATTCGATTTCTCTGGCGGCCGGGTTGACAACATCGTTGGCTCCGATAACCACGCAAACGTCAACGGTTTCCATAATCGGGTTGACATCATCCATCTCGGCCAGCTGCTCGTAAAGGACGTTGGCTTCGGCCAGCAGCACATTCATGTGCCCCGGCATGCGGCCGGCGACCGGGTGAATAGCGTAGCGAACCTCGGTGCCGTTTTCTTCCAGAATGTCGCCAATCTCTTTGACCGCGTGCTGTGCCTGGGCCACCGCCATTCCGTAGCCCGGCACAAACACAACCGAGCGCGCGGCTTCAAGGATAAAATACGCATCCGCCGGGGAAATCGGAGACGGTTCGCCCTGCACCTGGTCGGCGCCGGCTTTACTGACCGCCGTTTGCAAACCGCCAAAAAGGACATTGGTCAGAGAACGATTCATGGCTTTGCACATAATGCCGGTTAAAATCAAACCGCTGGCACCCACCAGCGCACCGGCGACGATGAGCACGTTGTTTAAAATGATAAAGCCGGCGGCACTGGCGGCCATTCCGGAATAGCTGTTGAGCAGGGCGATGACCACCGGCATGTCGGCGCCGCCGATGGGGATGACACCCAGTACACCCAAAAACAACGAGAGGCCGATGATGACAATTAAAAGCGGGTAGGCGTAAGTTGCCGTCGGGCTCCATGCAAACAAAACGCCGCAGATTAAGATGGCGGCGATGATCGCTGCGTTGACGACCTGTTGTCCCTTGAAAAAAATCGGCCGGCCCGAGATTCGTTCAGCCAATTTGCCGTATGCCACCACGCTTCCCGAAAATGCAACTCCGCCAATCAGCACTGCCAGAAAAATCGCGAAGACAACGAAACGGTTTCCGTCGGGCGAACTGTGATAGTTTTCCCAGCCGACCAGCAGACTGGCCAACCCGCCAAAACCGTTCAGGATGGCCACCATCTGCGGCATGGATGTCATTTTAACGGTGCGCGCGGCAATCACGCCGATAAGTGCACCGACGATCATGCCGGCGATGACGAGGGAAAACGAAAGACAGCACTCAAACAGCGCCGCAACAACGGCGATGAGCATACCCAGCGCGGAGACCATGTTGCCGCGACGGGCGCGCTCCGGTCTGCCGAGCATCTTGATGCCAATAATGAAGAGCATGGATGCCAGGATGTAGCCGAAATCAATCAAAACCGCTGTGTAGTCCGTCATTTCTGCTCCTGATCCTTACGTTTGAACATGGCGAGCATGCGATTGGTCACCAGGTATCCGCCGACGACATTGATGGTGGCCAGAACGAGTGCGATCGTCCCTACGATGGTCGCAAATGTATCCGCACCGGTTCCAGCTGCCGTCAGCGCGCCCACAATCGTGATGCCCGAAATGGCATTGGTTCCGGACATCAACGGCGTATGCAATTGCGACGGCACTTTGCTAATCAGTTCCACCCCGAGAAAGATGGCCAGAATAAACACAAAGATGAGTAGGCCTATGGACATTGTTCATCTCCCTTCAAAACATCTTCTATAAAAACCATAAAATGCTGTTATTTGAGCACAGCGTAGTTGCTTAACTTAATCTAGAGTGTTGGAGTGCTGGAGCGCTGGAGTATTGCAAGATCCATCTGACATTCAGAATTCAAATTCATCTTTATTACCAACACGCCACAACTCCAACCCTCCAACCCTCCAATGCTTCAAAATCCATTACTCCACTACTCCGGCACTCCAATACGACGTTATGAGTGGTTTTTCTGATAATGCTTCCGGATCATGTCATTTGCGATCTCACCCTTGTGTGTGATAACACAGCCTTGAATAATTTCGTCTTCAAAGTTCAGCACAAAGCGTTTTTCATCTGCATTCCAAAATTCATCGACCAGCGCGTGCATGTTGGCTGAAAACATCTGACTGGCGTTGACCGCCACCTTACCCGGCAGATTGGTCATTCCGATGATTCGCACGCCATTGACGTCAACTTCTTGATCCGGCTGTGAGCCGGCGATATTGCCACCGTTTTCAACGGCCAGGTCAACCAGCACCGATCCTTTGGCCATGCCCTGAATCATTTCTGCGGTGATGATCAGCGGTGCTTTCCGGCCGAACAACTGGGCGGTTGTAATCACCACGTCGGAAACCGCACAGACTTTAGCCATCCCCTCCCGTTGTTTTTGTAATTGCTCTTCGGTCAGCGCTTTGGCGTAGCCGTCTTTTGTCTGGCCGGTTTCACCCAGATCTATCTTCACAAAACGGGCTCCCAGTGATTTTACCTGCTCTTCGACCACCGGCCGGGTGTCGAATGCATCAACCCGGGCACCCAGTCTTTTGGCGGTTGCAATGGCCTGCAGGCCGGCCACGCCGACGCCGACCACAAAAACCCTGGCCGGCGAAATGGTTCCGGCCGGCGTCATCATCATCGGAAAAATTTTAGCGATGCGCTCGGCGGCGATGACCACTGCTGCGTAACCGGCCAGATTTGATTGTGAGCTCAAGACGTCCATTTTCTGCGCCCGGGTGATTCGCGGGATCATCTCCATGCTGATGGCCGTCACGCCCTTTTGCCTGAAAGCTTCGATCAATTCCCGTTCGTTGAACGGATCCATCAAGCTCACATAAATGCATTCTTCTTTTAACAGCGCAACATCCTCTATGGCCGGTTTGCGGATCTGAAGAACCATGTCTGCGCTCTGATACAATTGACTTCGATCCGCTTCCAGAGATGCGCCGGCCTTCTGGTATTCTTCATCGGAGATGTTTAAAGTCTTTCCGATTCCGCTTTCGACTGAAATATGCGCTCCCTTTTCGACCAGCCGGGCAATATGCTCGGGGATCAGAGCCACCCGGTTCTCAGCGGGATGAATTTCGCTGGGCACGGCAATATTCATGATCTGAATATATCCTTTCCAGTTTTTAGACGCTTAAATATTTCAAGGGTTTGCTTGCGGGTATTTTCGATGGTGCCTGAATTATCGATAACGATGGTGGCCTGTTTTTTCTTTTCCGCTATCGGCATTTGAGAACAAACACGGGCGAGGGCGTCGGTTTCTGAAATGTGATCTCTCTGCATCAAGCGCTTTATCTGAATATGCTGCGGGGCATAGACCACAATGACCTCGCTTAAATCATTGTGCATGCCGGCTTCAATTAGCAGCGGTATGTCCAGAATGGCGACCGAATTCGGATGCGTTTTTTCGATCTGTTTCAGGAGACGCTTTATTTCACGGCTGACCCGCGGGTGCACAATGCTGTTGAGCAGCTGTTTTTTTTGGGGATCATTGAAAATAATATCACCCAGCACATTGCGGTCGATCTCACCATCCGGCAACAGGACCCCTGCACCAAATTGATCGACGATTTCCCGATAAGCCGGCAGCCCCTTATTGACCGCTGCCCGGGCAATGGTGTCCGCGTCGATAATAATGGCGCCGGCTTTCTTGAGCATAGCAGATACCGTTGATTTTCCCGTTGCGATTCCGCCTGTGAGCCCGATAACCTGCACCCGTGTCCCTCTGCCTTTCGTTGAGATGCTAACATTTATCCCGACATCGCCATAATAAACTGCCGGGCGCTATTGTCAATATTGAACTGTTAAACGGCTCTATCGACCGATCGGCTGCCGGTGCTTGCTTTTGACCGGTTGTGCATTACCATAATTTAGTATGCAGGACCTTGTGTTATGCCTGTTAATCGAATTTATTCGTCACTGCGGTGGATCAAGGGAGGTGATGGCTATGGCAGAAGATAAATTTAAGATGGCCGCAGAGGTGTGTTCATATGTGGATGATGACCGCCAGAATTTAAATCTGGAAATTTGTCTTCCGGGGGTCGAAAAAAAGGATATCAATCTTAAAATGCTTGAAGACAGTTTCAGTCTAAGTGCGCCCCGGAAAGACTTTGATTATGTTACCACGGCTGCGTTCTGTTGTCCGGTGAATGCGAAAGACGCCAGCGCAAAATTTGAAAATGGGGTCTTAAAAGTTACGGTACCCTTCAAAGATCCGATGCAGGGGGCGCACGAAATAGCGATTCACTAACATCGACCGGATTTGCGTTCCGTTGTATCTTTCATATATTAAACATTGAAAAAAGGCAGGGGTAGTTATAACCCTGCCTTTTTTTGGTAATAAGTTTCAGGTGTCGGTGATCAGTCAACAGATAACAGAAAACAAAGATCAGATTACCGACAAGGTGATTCATACCCCAGTTTATGCCATCTTTCTTCTGTGTTCTGTTCTCTAACTGCTGATTTTGTCATCTGACACCCTCTTGCCCAATTTTTCCCTCTACTACAACGTGATATTTACGGATGCCACTCTGTCGTAATTTTTGATAACCTATTAAAAATATTGGATATAAAAATTAGCAAAATTTAAAAAAAATATTTGACAATTGGTGCTTTCTTGACTAAGAAAGTCGACAAACTTCCCGACTATGAAAGTCGACAAACTTCTTGATTATAAAAGTCGAGAAAGCAGCGCGATGCTCATCACCAAAAAAAATCAATATGCCCTTCGGGCCATATTTGACCTTGCCAAGCATAATGGTAAGGGGCCCCGCAAAATATCTGAAATTGCCAGAGCACAGGCCATTCCCGCAAAATTTCTGGAAGTTATTCTAAACCAGCTCAAAGGCAGCGGAATGGTCAATTCCAAGCGCGGCTTTTACGGCGGATACTATCTTATTCAGCCCCCTGAAAAAATTACGGTGGGTCACATTATGCGCTTTTTGGAGCGCGATGTCGATCAAACTGATTGTGCTGCGCTGGTACCGGAGACGCAATGTCCGTTTAAAGGGCAATGCACGTTTTTTCCCATGTGGAAAAAGGTCAAGGCTGCGATATTTAATATTTACGATGAAACGACTATAAAGGATCTCATCGATAACGAGAAGGCAAATGTAAATTGCAAATGAGAAGGTTTTGATACCCGCATTTTAGTGGCAAACGCAAGGAATACAAGGAAGCAAGATATGAAGAAAGTAAAAGCACGATTGAGCGTTACAGGTAGCGTACTTGTTATTTTGGTCGTTTCCATTTGTCTGACGTGTTCCGGAAACTACGGTGCCAAAGGCCCGGCTGAATCCGAAATGCAACAGCGGGCCGACACTATCCGCATCGATTCGATGCAAAAATTCGGCAAACTGGAGCGGCCGGCAGTGACATTTTTGCACCAGAAACACACCGAGGCCGTGGCAAAGAAAAATAAAGATTGCACCGCCTGCCATTTAACTAAAAAAGATCGTCTGGTATTCAAGTATATGCGGCTTGAGGATTCTACCCAACAGGCGGTGATGGATGTTTACCACGCCAATTGTGTTGCCTGCCATCAGCAGACGGCGGCCGCCAATGAAAAAAGCGGGCCCGTGGTCTGTGGCGAGTGCCACCAGGAGCGGACAGACCTTGTGTCTGTCTGGCAGCCGATCGGCATGGACAAGTCTTTGCATTACCGGCATTCCAAAGCCCAAAACGAAAAATGTGAACGCTGCCATCACCAGTATGATGAAGTGACCAAAAAGCTATTCTACGCCAAAGGCCAGGAGGGCACCTGCCGGTATTGCCATCAGGACGTCACCGAAGAAAACCGAATTTCACTGCAGCAAGCTTCACATCTGGAATGTATCAATTGCCATCGCCAAACCCTGGCCAAATTCGACGATGCCGGTCCGATAACCTGCGGCGGTTGTCATGATCCGGCCCAGCAAAAACTGATTGAAAGACTCAAGGTCGTCCCCCGCATGAAGCGCAATCAGCCGGATACGGTTTTTATCCGCACCAGCAAATCCGGAATCAAGGATCCCAAACAGGCCACGCGCATGAAGATGGTGCCATTCAATCACCAGTCCCATGAAGAATACAACGACACCTGCCGGGTTTGCCATCACGCCAATTTAAACGCCTGTGTGCAGTGCCACACCTTACAGGGCACCAAAGAAGGCAAATATGTGGCCCTTGAGGCCTCCATGCACCGTCTCAATGTCAATATGAGCTGCTCGGGCTGTCATGAAATAAACCAGCGCGCCCCGGAATGCGCCGGCTGTCATGTCAGCATTGCCAAAACCCGGCAGCAGGATCCCTCTGCCTGTCAGGCCTGTCACGTGGCAGATGTGGTACAGGTCGCTGAAAGCCTGCAGCAGACCGATGAAAAAGAATTGGCCGCCATGTATCTTGCCGCGCGCGAGCCTTTGACCGACATGTACGCAGCCTCGGATATACCTGAAAATGTTGAAATTAAAGCTCTGAAGAACCAATATGAGCCGGTGAAGCTGCCGCATCGTAAAATCATCCAGACGCTGTCCAAAAATATTAAGGATAACAAACTGGTCGCGTATTTTCACGCTGACAAAAACACGCTTTGCCAGGCATGTCATCATCATAGCCCGGCTGCCCAAAAACCGCCTAACTGTGCCAGCTGTCACGGCCGGCCTTTTGATGAACGGGATCCGTCCAAGCCGGGCCTCATGGCGGCTTACCATCGTCAGTGTATGGAATGTCACAATGCAATGGGCCTTGAAAAACCGGTGGCAACCAATTGTGTCGCCTGCCACCCGAAAAAAAGCTAATTCTAACACGGAACTGCCGGGACCAGGAGGTCGAATTTAATTAAACCACGAAAGCACGAAAGGACAAAAACACGAACAAAAAATTTTCGTGTTTTCGTGAACAAAAAAGTTTTACCGTAGAAATTCAAACTTCTATTTTAAAGAAACGCACAGGAAGCGGAAGAGGAAATTATGTCGATCACACGCAGAAAGTTTTTAGGCTGGTTGGGTGCTGCAACTGCCGGCACGACCCTGGGGCAAACCGCCGACGCGGCCTCAAACAAGCATTTTAGCGGCTATCCAAACAGCATGGGCGTATTGTTTGACAATACGCGCTGCATCGGATGCCGAAAATGCGAAGAGGGCTGCAACACGGTCAACGAACTGCCTGCGCCGGAGCGGCCGTTTGATGATCAGTCGGTGCTGAATACCAAACGCCGCACCGATGCCAAGACCTATACTATCGTTAATCGCTATGACGCTGTCAGCAATGTCAATGTCAAAGGGCCCCTGTATCGGAAGGTCCAGTGCAACCACTGCCTTGAGCCGGCCTGTGCTTCGGCCTGCTTCGTGCGGGCGTTTAGCAAGACGAAAAAGGGAGCTGTGATTTACGATGCTTCGGTTTGTGTGGGCTGCCGCTATTGTATGATTGCCTGCCCTTTTGAGATACCGACTTACGAATACGACAGCGCCTTCGAGCCGCGGGTGATGAAATGCACCATGTGTTCCCCGCGAATCGAGAAGGGCCTGCTTCCCGGCTGTGTGGAATCCTGTCCCACAGAAGCATTAACTTACGGCAAGCGCACCAACCTGTTGCGAGTCGCCCGGGGGCGAATTTCCAAATTCCCGGATCGCTATGTGAATCATATCTACGGCGAAAATGAAATGGGCGGCACCAGCTGGCTGTATCTGTCGGCGGTGCCTTTCAAAGAGGTCGGCATGCGCGAAGACCTGGGTATCACTCCGGCGCCGAAACTGACCGCCGGCGCGCTCAGCGGCGTGCCGATTGTCGTCGGGCTCTGGCCGGTGCTGCTGACCGGCATTTATGCCATGTCAAAGCGCAAAGAGAAAATTGCAAATTCGGAGACGAAACTGGCGGTTGCAGCGGCTGTTGAGCAGGCCAATGCCGAGGCCCAAGCCAAAAAGAAGGCAGAAATCGAAGCCATCAATAAAATGAAACAAAAAGAGATTGACAATGCGGTCAAAAAGGCGCTTGAAGAGGCTGCCAAGCCCAAAGAAGAAGATTCCGATGCGCAGCCTGAAAAGGCGGAGAAGAAGCCAAGTGAGGAGGGTTCCTGATGTCTGATGAAGCCGCAACAACCGGCAAACCGTTGCTAACGCCTTTTAACGTGATTGCCGGAATTATTGTTGTCCTGGGATTAATTGTTACCGTCTTGCGCTTTACAGTCGGTTTGGACGCGGTCACCAATCTGTCCGATTATAATCCCTGGGGGATATGGATCGGTTTTGACCTGCTGGTGGGTGTGGCCCTGGCAGCTGGAGGCTATGTTACCTCGGCGGCGGTTTACCTTTTCGGCATGAAGAAATACCATTCGGCCGTCCGGCCCGCAATTTTGACGGGTTTTCTGGGATATACCCTGGTCGTGATTGCGCTCCACTACGATGTGGGCCGACCCTGGCGATTGCCTTACCCATTTATCATGCAGCGGGGAACCACCTCGCTGCTGTTTGAAGTGGCGGCCTGTGTGGCGCTTTACCTCACGGTGCTGTTTATCGAATTTTCACCGGCAGCCATGGAATGGCTGGGCCTGAAACGGGCTCGTAAGATAGTGGTACGATTGACAATCCTTTTGACCATTTTTGGCGTTGTTCTGTCGACCCTGCACCAATCATCGCTGGGCGCGCTGTTTTTGATTGCACCGGCCAAACTGCACCCGCTATGGTATTCACCCTATTTGCCAGTGTTTTTCTTTGTATCGAGCATCATTGCCGGCCTGTCGATGGTGATTTTTGAGAGTACGCTGTCGCACCGCTATTTTGCCGATAAGATGGACGAGTCCCATCTAAGGGAAAAGGACACCGTTGCGCTCGGTTTCGGCAAAGCCGCCTCACTGGTGCTGGCGGGCTATTTTATCATTAAGGTCATCGGTGTTTCGGAAGGCAATAACTGGCATTTGCTGTCAACCAATTACGGGCTCTGGTTTCTGGTCGAATTGCTGGGCTTTGTGGCGCTACCCTGTTTTCTTTATGCGGTCGGTGTGCGTGACAAAAACATAAAACTGATTAAATGGACGGCGGCCTGGACCGTTTTGGGTCTTGTTGTCAACCGCTTGAATATCTCTCTGGTGGCCTTTAACTGGCATCTGCCGGCCAGTGAACGCTATTTCCCGCACTGGATGGAGATTGTTATTACGGTTTTTCTGGTGACCCTGGGCGTGCTTGCTTTCCGCTTTATCGTTACCCGTATGCCGATATTGTATTCGCATCCGGACTATGAAGACCACTAGTTTGGTTATTCGTTATTGGTTATTTGTTATTCATGCAGGATAAATGTAAGGGGATAATAAAGATATGGAAGACAGTATCCACACATTGCAGGAATACATGTTTCACACCGAAAGCATCACCTACATTTTAATCGTCGCAGCGTTGCTGGGCATCACCTTTTTCTGGCTGTTTCTAAGCCAGCGGGACGATGATGAAGAATAAAACCGATCTCAAAAAAGCGTGTCTGAGTGCCCGGGGCTGCGTTGGCCCGCGAATTGAAACACGTGCTTACTCCGTGTGCGCTTCGTTTCCGATTCACGGGAAGCCTTGCACTGATGAACATCTTAATTTTTGCGATCAAGAGGTGAAATCCCGCTTCTAAGCGGGGAATCCTGATCCACATTTTTGAGGCAGGTTTTATAAGAGCTTGTATTAGATTAAAAGTTTTCAAAAATATTCGGTTATTTAGCGAATAAAGGAGTTACGCATGTATGAGTTTTTAACCGGCCCGATGGTATGGATATCATTCGGAACTTTTATTATCGGTCTGATTGTCCGGGGCGTGCGCTACGTCAGAGGCCTTGACTGGAAGCTTGACCGGGTCACTTACGGTGAGAATATATCCTATGGCGTCAGAGGGGCGATACGGTCCATTTTATTCTGGATTTTTCCTTATGGGACCCGTAGCTGGCGCAAGAATCCCTGGTTTACCTTGTGGGTTTTTGTGATGCATTTTGGGCTGCTGATTACGCCGATCTTTTTGCTGGGGCATAACATCCTGTTGAAGGAAAAATGGGGCATCAGCCTGTGGACATTGCCCGAAGCCGTGGCGGACACCATGACGGTAATCGTTATCGTTTCGGTTGTTTTTTTGATCCTGCGGCGCATCGCGCTTCCCGAGGTTCGCATTATCACCAACTGGTATGATTATCTCTTGTTGCTGATTGCGGTTTCACCCTTTTTGACCGGCTTTTTAGCCTACCACCGTGCGCCGGATTACTATTTTTGGTTGATGGCTCATATTATCAGCGGTCATATCCTGTTAATTGCCGTTCCGCTGACCAAACTATCGCATTTCCTGCTTTTCTTCATGACCCGGGCGCAGCTCGGTATGGATTACGGTATTAAACGCGGTGGCATGAAAGGCAAGGGCATGGCGTGGTAAAGGCCAAGCTGTAAATTATGATGATGAACCAATATTTAAAAGGACATTTAAGCACTATTACAATATTCCATTTTTCCACTATTCCTGCTATAAATTGCCTTGGAGCCGGTTAAAACCATAATTACCGGTCAAAGGAATGCGAATTAAAACAAAAGACACGATAAGGATTTAGAACAATGCCGGAAGGAACACTTTGTAATAAACAGCCCGTCAATACCAAAGAGCAACTGCAGGCCCTGCTGGCCGATAAAAGCGGCAAACAGTACTATGAAGAGATGAATGATTTGGATGTAGACCGTAAAGCGCTGTGGGGAACCATTCAAAAATCCTTGAAATCTCGAACCAAAACATGGTTGGAGATTTGTTCGCACTGCGGCCTGTGCGCCGAAAGCTGCTTTTACTACCTGGCTAACCACCGGGACCCCAAACAGGTGCCCTCTTACAAGATCCAAAAAACATTGGGCGAGTTGATTGCCCGCAAAGGAAACGTCGACAATGCCTTTATGCAACAATGCATGGACTGGGCCTATTCCAAATGCACCTGCTGCACCCGCTGCGGGGTTTATTGCCCCTTCGGGATTGACAGCGGCGTTATGTTCAGTTATCTGCGCGGTCTGCTCTACGGGCAGGGGTTTGTTCCCTGGGAAATGAAGATCGGTTCCGGCATGCACCGCATCTTCCGGGCCCAGATGGATATTACCACCGAAGACTGGGTCGATACCTGTGAATGGATGGCGGAGGAATACGAGGAAGATTGGCCGGGGCTGGAAATCCCGGTGGATAAAGAAAATGCGGATATCATTTACACGGTCAATGCCCGGGAACCCAAACATTATCCGGAAGACATCGCCGAAGCGGCCATCCTGTTTCACGTGGCCGGTGAAAACTGGACGGTGCCCAGCGAGGGCTGGGAGGAAACCAGTCTGGCCATGTTTGCCGGTGATTGGGAAGCCGCCAAACTGCAGGTCGAATCGGTTTATGATGCCATGGCGCGATTAAAACCCAAGCGCATGGTGGTCACAGAATGCGGACATGCGTATCGGGCAACCGTTATCGAAGGGCCCTACTGGGCGGGGCTCAAATCCGGCAAGACGCCGATTGAAAGCCTGCATTATGTTGAGTGGGTAGCCGAGGCGCTGCGCACCGGAAAACTGAAAATCGACCCGGCCAAAAAAATAAAGGAACCGGTGACCTATCAGGATTCCTGCAATTATATTCGCAACGGCGGCCTGGCCGATGTGGCCCGCGAAATCATGAGCTACATGGTGGAAGACTTCCGCGAAATGACGCCCAACCGGGAGCACAATTTTTGCTGCGGCGGCGGCGGTGGTTTAAACGGTATCGGCCGTTACCGCGAACAGCGCAACATCGGCATGAAGGTCAAACGGGATCAGATACTCGCAACCGGGGCCAAACTGGTTATTGCACCCTGCCACAACTGCTGGGATGCCATTCGGGATTTGGAGGAAATTTATAAAATCGGTATCCGCTGGTCGTTTTTAAAGCCTCTTTTGATTAACATGCTGGAGGTTCCCGAACATCTTAAGCCCAAAGAGGAATAGGTTTTTGGTGTTTGGTAACTAAATTCTCTTAGTCGAAATATTCACCGCTCTCCATAATGATGTTTCAAAATCCCGAAAATTTGACAGGAGCAAGCACGAATGGTTGAGTTTGTCTACCAGGAAATGTTTCCCCGGGGAGTTGATTCCACCGAATATCGCCTTTTGACAACGGATCATGTATCTCTGATGGATGTTGACGGCAAGCGGCTTTTACAGGTGGCGCCGGAAGGGTTAACGCTGCTGGCCGAGCGGGCCTTTCACGATGTGTCACATTTTTTGCGCGCCGCACACCTGCAGCAATTGGCCGCCATATTCGATGATTCGCAAAGTTCTGCCAATGATAAGCGGGTGGCACTG
>CAJHYI010000356.1_pt1 | contig 16045 bp, 17 predicted proteins | sample 9198771 | NCBI WGS metagenome assembly CAJHYI01 (sample SAMEA7708367, study PRJEB35096) | sediment metagenome | biome: marine neritic benthic zone biome [ENVO:01000025]; feature: sediment [ENVO:00002007]; material: shallow marine sediment [ENVO:03000034] sea grass bed [ENVO_01000059] ...
GGCAGATGCGCTGCCCTGATCGATGCGAAGCATCTGCCAGGGACCGGCCCGCTCGATAGAGCCTTTTAGCTCACTGAACGTGTATTTGTTCGCTGCAATCTGGGTGTGAAATGAGAGTTGGTAGGGCCCGAGCTCCGGGAGATCGGTATTTAGAAGCTGCGCTAGCGCGTTGAGGGTTTCACCCTGAATTTGGGTGTCAAACTCAAGGCGCTCGGTAACAGTTGCCGGTACGATCGCACCTTCAATGTTCAGTTTCAGGTCCGCAAGGTTCAGCCGGGCTTCTACCGGCCAGGGTGTTTTCTGCGAGATGCCCGCAAACGGCTGCGTCGACGCGAGCGTGAGCGCAAAGGGTACATCGTCTATCTGGCCCTGCAAGGCAAGCTGAAGTGGGTCATCCGGCCCGCCGGATGCTTCCCCATTCGATATTTTGATCGCAGGTGCTTCCGGCGGCCCCTGGACCCGGGCGGCAATTTCTGTCACCTGGAAGGATCTATCGAATTTGTTCACGTTCGCCGATAATTCAAAAGGGCCGGTGATGGGGAATTCCACGCCGAACAGTGTTTCGAGAGAATCCGCCTGGTTGCCGCTGAGCTCGATGCGGTAATTGCCCTGTTCCCATGTGAAGGCCTCTTCCATCTGCCCGGCCAGGGTCAGCGCCATATCGGGTCCTGCTATGTCCAGCTTCAGGGACCACGGATTTTGGGGACCGGACAATTCCGCATCCCCTTCGGCGGCAAGCAGGATGTTAAATGCCATTCCTTTTGTGGAACCCTGCGCCTCGATGCGTTCCGGCTCGCCGGGGATGTTCCAGAGCCGGGCCGCGCTAATCTCGAAGCGCTTGCTGCTGCCGTCAGCCGATCGATAATTGATGGTGGTGTCTTTGATTTGCAGTCGCTCAACGGATGGCAGCACTCCGGGTGTTTCGCTTTCGCTGCCGTCCCCGAAAGTGTAATTGTTGGCGCCATCCGTGTTTTCCTCGATGTACAGGTTCACACCGCTGAATGCAACGTCCAGAACCCTCAAATCGCCGCGCAGCAGTGGAAGAAGTTCCACCTGCAGGCCTACTTTTCCAGCGGTGGCAAAATGGGCGCCCGTTGCCCAATTCGGGTTGCCGATGGTGATCTCTTCAACAATGATACGCGGGCGCAGGGAGCGTTCCAGACGGATGGGCCCGGTAATCTGAAACTTGCGGCCCAGGGCTGCGCTGGCCCGTGTCTCAATTTGATTTCGAAAAATAGAGGGATCCACGAACATCAAAGCCGCAAAGGCGACAACAGCCAACAGCCCCAGCCCGATTAATATTATAAAAATGATTTTATAGGGGCGCATGATATTTGTCAGTTCTTTGAATTCTTAGAATAGATGAGAATTTGCTTTTCGAACTGCGAAGGTGGTTTTTGCTTTTGTTACTTCCTGAATTTTGCACGAGCCGGAGGCTTTCATATGCAAGGCATTTAAGGACGAGGCTATAGTTAACTATGCCTCGGCCATAATAACGAAGCAGATGGAAGCCTCCGGCTCGCCCATCGGGTGAAAATTAATGAGATAAAATGATTTTCATCCATTATATCTGATCGGTATTTTGTTTTACGTCAATAATTTGCTTAACTTGTTGTCATTATAGTGGTTGTAAAAAACGTTCAGGTATCTAAACGTTTTTTTCTACAACCACTTATACCGCAATTCCGTCATTCGAAAATTATTATGGAAAGCGGTGAAAACATAATCTAAAATTTCTCATTAATTTTCATGTAAGATTCAGGTACTTGTATCAAGTAAATAAGAGATTGCTCTACATAAAAGATACTTTACCATTATGAACATCGTACATGGCGCCCTTCAGTCCGATTTGCCCCTTATCCACCATGCCCCTTAGAATCGGGCTGCGCTCGCGGATGCGCTCAACCGTCAGTACCACATTTTTAGCGGTTACTGCCTGGACAAAGGCATTGTTGCTCGACGTTCGGTTGGAATCATATCCGGATACAGCGGCCACAGCCGGTTTGATGTTAAACAATGTTTGGGTGAGGTTGCCCATGACAACATCGTCACAGGCCCCTTTGACGGCACCGCATTCCGTATGGCCAACAACGACGATCAACTTTGCCCCCGCTGCTGCGCAGGCAAATTCCAGGCTGCCGAGAATATCGTCATTGACAAAGTTTCCGGCAATGCGTGCGCTGATGATATCGCCGATGCCCTGGTCAAATATCAATTCATTGGACACCCGTGAATCGATGCAGCCCACAATGGCAGCAAAGGGAAACTGGCCGGAGCCGGTGGCTTTGACCTGTTGCATCAGATTACGCTGTAACATTTTGCCCTGCACAAAGCGGATGTTGCCGTCCTTTAACATTTGCAGGGCTTTTTGTGGTGTCGTGGCGCCCTGGGTTTGTTTGGTCTGAGTCACGGCGGATTAGGCGGCATGCGCCCGCATCGCCGACAGCGCCAGCCTTGAACCCGCCGCGGCTGCGATCAGTGAACCACCGGTTTGCTTCAACAAATTTCTGCGATCCGTATCAATTGATTTCATGCTTTTCTCCTATTTCGGGTGCCAACATGGGATAGCCTTCCAGTATCGAAAACGCTTTATTTAAATCCAACGTCCGGAAATTATATTGGCCTTTCACATAAGATCTTCTTAGGCTGGGATCATCAATAGAACAAAACTGTTTAAGAAGTAATACCGTGATGGGGTGCTGTCAATCGATCGAAACCACATTTGTTGTTTAGCGAGCCGGATTAAAAAGAAAATGTCCGGGGGTGTTAAGTCTGGAGCGGTCGATGACGTCAAATACGCCAAGCCCGAAGCCCAATCCGGCTACATAGGCCGAGCTCGCCAGCCCATATACATTGCGTGTCTCACCGGGGGTATCATATGAGGCAACGACTCGTAAAGATTGGGGTTCGCGAATATTGATAAGGTGAAGGCCGCGGGAGCCGTCGGCCACAATGAGCAGGTCATACAATTGGTAAACGCCTTGGGCCTCACCGGGCGTATCCACCGATCCGGCAACGCGTGGATTGGCCGGGTTGCTGACGTCGATCGCGTAAATTCCATCGGAAAAATCGGCCACGTAAGCATAATCGGATATAACGTGTACCGCGCGCGCATCGCGGGGAGCATTGACGGATGCCACAATTTTTGGCCGGGCAGGTCTTTTGATGTTAATAATTTGAAGCCCTCCGCTGCCGGCTGCCACAAACGCATGGTCGCCGGTAACACAAACACTTCGCGCCTTGCCCGGTATGGTTACTGATGCTACGATTCGCGGACGCATGGCGTCACGGATGTTGATTACTTGAAGGCCGGCTTGTGCGTCTGCCACACACGCGTAATCGCCAAAGACATAAACGTCCCGGGCATCTCCCGGTGTATCAATCGAACCGTGGATCCCGGGGCTGACCGGTTTACGAATATCAATAATCTGAAGTCCGGCGGAGCCAGCCGCTACATAAGCATAGCTGCCGATGGCAAAAACACCGAGGGCCTCACCGGGCGTATCCACCGCTGTTACCCGCTTTGGCTGCGCCGGGCGGATATCGGCCACATAGAGCCCCTGCAGCCCTCCCGCAATATAAGCATGCTGCCCGATAACATAGACATCCAACCCCGGTAGTTCTTCTCCGTCGGCACCTTTTGTTACCAGTATCAGACTCAGAAAGATTGTCGCACACACTAACAACCAGGAAACACTTCGTGTCATAAATCCTCCAGATCCCCTATGCTTAATCAATTTCACTGTTTTATCTAGACCCATCAGACGGCGGCAATTTATCTTTTCAGCGCTAGAAATGCCACTGATCTTATAATTCTGGGTTGTATAACTTATGAACTAAAAAAGAGTAAATCAATACTTCTTCCAATTTAATAATAAAATTCAGGATGAAGAGCTTACTTTTCAATGATGTATCGCATTATCGGACGTGTCTCCGAGCGGCGGGCGCATTCCACGAACCCGGCTCTGGTGTAAGCCGAGGCCAAGCCCGTCCAGGCAAACACATCCGGCATTTTATCCTTTTTGGGTTCTACCGGATAGGCCTCGACAATCGTACCACCCTGTTTTTTGACGTGTACAACGGCGGCTGCGATCATCCGGGTGCTGATGCCCGTGCGGCGATATTGCTTTTCCACAAACAGGCAGGTGATCGACCACACCGGCAGCTCATCCAGCGGCTTGAGGATGCGGGAGCGCCCAAGTGCCGGGAAGTGCTCACGCGGCGCCACCGAACACCAGGCCACCGGCTGTCCTTGAAAATATGCCATAATTCCGGGTATCTGGCCGGATTGAACAACTGCTTTCATGGCCCGGCGGTTGCCTTCACCCTTCTGGCTTTCGAATTCTTTGCGGGTCAGTCGCCAGAGCATGCACCAGCAGCCCCCACAGGCGCCCCGTTCGCCAAACAGGATTTCAAAATCAGACCACCGGTCTTTTGTCACCGGGAAGAATGCCAATTTAGGCTTTGCCGATTTCATGGTTTTTTATTTCATATGTTTCGCTTTATTTCCCTCGGTCTTTTTTTGGGGGGTACCGGGGATGAGTCAACCTCAATCGGGTTAGATTGTTTGCGGTAAACTTTTAATCGGCCTTTCAATCTGTCGCGAAACAGCCGATCGGATGGTTTACGGCTGAACCTGAAAAGATGCGATTGGCAGCTGCAATCGGAAGCGCCGAAACCGGCCATTGGAATCGTCGCGGCTTTAAAACGGCTCACTGCGCCTGCCCACCGGTGTTCGTGTCTTTCGCAATCATAAGAATACCATGCTTCCTTTAGGTGTAAGATCGGGCGCAAATAATCGATGTGCCAGTGCGGAAGGCGTGAAATTTTGGCATGATGTGTGATCCGGGCTTTGAGACCACCGGGGCCGAAAGCGCTACCGACATACACATAGAAACCGGGCGCGGCACTGAATCGGCCGAGTTTGCCAACATCAACCTGTTGCTCATCAGCGGATTTAAAAACCAGGGCGTATGTACCGGGTTGTGCCAACATGTCTTAATAGTGTTTAAATCGAATCTGGTAAAGAATCGCTCAAGCTTATGAACTATTTACAGTCTGAATTAAATTTGCCATACAATCGTTCAGTATTTTCAGTAACCGCTGCAACCACTTCTTCTTCAGAGATATCTTTAAGCTCTGCGATGGCTTTGGCGGATTGGCAGATGTTTGCCGGTTCATTGCGCTCTTGCGGGGTGGGGCCCAAAACCGGGCTGTCGGTTTCGATCAACAGACAGGAAAGGGGCAGTTGTTTAACCAGTTTTTGCTTCTGCCGCGAACGGACCACAGACGGTGGTATTGAAAAAAAATAACCGGCTTCAACCGCCGGCAGCGCAGCGCCGGCTTTGCCGTCGAACGCATGCATCTGCACCCGGGCGGCGTTGTTTTCCAGTAACAGCGCAACCGCGTGACGACCGGCGGAGCGGGAATGAACGTTCAACGGCAGGTTCAGCTCTTTTGACAATTCAATAAATATTTTTAGAATCTCGCGTTGCAGCTCTTTTTTCGAATCTTCTTTTACCACCCAGTAATCCAACCCGACCTCACCAATCGCAGTCAGCCCGGATTTATGACGGCGAATAAAATCCGCCATCTGGTGGACTTGTCCTGGATCCAAATGAGTCGGATACAGCCCGGCGGCCGGCTTGAGCATCGGATATGTTTCGGCCAGCTCGAGGTTTTTACAGGCATCCGCCAGGTTTTCCCCAACCGCGACAATCGCCCCGACACCCGCATTGCGGGCCCTTTCCAGGACCGCATCCCGGTCTTTATCAAAACACGGGTCGCATATATGGGCGTGGGTGTCCACCAAACTGGGTCTTACCGACGTCAATGGCATAGGACCTTATAACTAGATAATAGGTTTAAATAAACTGGAATTACTCAGAATTTGGATTTTAGATTACGGATTTTGGATTTAAAAACTGCAAGTAAACGAAACAATCAATCTCTAATGTATTCAATCCGCAAACCAAATTCTAAAATCTAAAATCAATCAGATCCGAACCGATAATGTTTTTTAACGTCTTTGCTGGGATTTCGAATCACTTTGATCTTATTCATTTTACCTCCCTCAGGGTTTGATGGTCGTAAACATGCTGCCGTTTTGTGTTTTTACGATACCGCGCTTATGAAAATCTTTCATGATGGCGTCATATGTTGGACGGTATTCAGCGGTAAAATACAGATCAATTGTTTCTCTATACCAGCGGGTTTGCATGAGGTCATCAAAAAATAAGTCAACTTCCACGGTCTTGCGCATCATCAAGGTATAGATGATGATTTTTTTCAGTAAGTCGAGCCCGATTTGATCGCGATGTTTCAAAAAGTGATTGAGCCGTTTTCGCGTTTTGGCCAGGGCTTTATGCATATCCTTAAAGGGCGGGCCGTGCCCGGGATAAACCTTCCGGACATCGAGGGATGCCAGTTTTTCAAGGGATTCCAGCATTTGAAAGGGTGCTGCACTGCCCTCGATTCGCAGGGTCATTACGGCCATGTCATTTTTCCAGAGGGTGTCGGAAGAGATCAGCAGTTTTTCTGAGGGGTTATAAAGCACAATTCCTTCCGCGGCGTGACCCGGAGTATGAATGACCGTGAATTCATGCGGGCCGATGGAGACCACATCGCCGTCATTCAGCGCTATGGTGCAGTCGAAAAAATCGGCTTCCTGTCCGAAGTATTTCCACCAGGTGGCCCAGTCGTCGCGAGTATCGATGAAATATTTTCCGATTTTGTGCAGCGCAATATCACAGCCGGATTGATCCTGGATGTGTTTGTTGCCCCCGATGTGGTCGCAGTGACAGTGGGTGCTGATAATCAACTGCACGTCCGCTAAATTCAGATCCAGCTGTGAGATCAGGCTTGCGGTTTCATTAAAATTGGCTATGTAGGCCGTATCGATCAAAATCGGTTTTTCAGACCGCAAGACAAAATGGTTGCCATTCAGAAAACCGCGCTCGAAAAAAAACAGATCTTTTATGATTTCAACAGGCTGCATGTTTTTTTACAGTGGTTCGCGTTCCAGCAATCAGAACAAAAAGCAGTAGCGCATAAACCGGACGGCAGTCAATCCTGTGTCAGGTCCGGGCGATTAGACTCTGGCGGTCCCCCCTGAAGATGATTAGATATAACAGGAAATTTAGCGATGGGCTTCCAGACAGGCGACACCCTGAGGCCCAACAACCGCATCATGCCGGACGCCGGGCGGCAACTCCAATCGATCACCGCTGTTCAGCGTGACCTTATCCCCGGTATCGGGCAGACCAAAAGTGATGGACCCGCGAACCACATAAATGACCTTGTGATAGGAATGGTTGTGAGCGCCGTAGACATCGCCGGGGCCGTTGGACCACACATAGGGGTGTAAATCTTCATCAGCCAGGATGCTGCGCAACGATGCTTCATCCGGTGCAGTTTCATCCGACCAGCGGATAACCTCTACCTTGTCTGTTTTCATAGCTGCTTTTCCTTAACCAAATATTTCAGCATCTGGTGATACTTAGAAATGTATTACCTTGCATATGAAAGCCTCCGACTCGTGCAAAATTCAGGTATTATCAAAAAATGTCTGCGTCGTCTGCGAGCGTCGGCGGATAATTATTTCAATTAATCCAAAAAGAAGTCAGGCAACAACTTATCGGCATTGGCCGGGTTTACCGCATATTGCTTCAGATCCATGTGCCCGCGTGCTTGCAAGATCTGTTCATCTGTCAGTGTCTGCCCGCAGAGCTGGCGATTTTTGGTGATCAATATTTCATAGGCAGCAGCGGCCATGATTTCCGGCGTGCGACAATTCTGAAAAAGGTCCCGATTGCCCACCACAAATTCAATTGCCGATGTTGCAATCGCTGTGCGAGGCCATAAGCAGTTGACGGCAATGCCATAAGGCTCAAATTCTGCCGCCATGCCCAGGCTTAGTATTGTCATACCGTATTTGGACAGGGTATAGGGCGCATGGTTTTTTAACCATTTAACATTCAGGTTTAGCGGGGGAGACAAACTCAAAATGTGCGGGTTTGAAGATGCTTTCAGAAACGGCAGAGCCAAATGCGCACCTATGAATACTGCACGTGAATTGATGCTTTGCATCAAGTCATAGCGTTTAAATGTCGTTTTCTCTACCGGTGTCAGGCTGATGGCACCGGCGTTATTGACCAGGGCATCAATGCCGCCAAATTTATCTGCCGCTGCTTGCATCATTTTCGCCACCTGATCTTCCTGTTGTACATCGAGCTTGAAGGGCAGGGCCTTTCCACCGGCGGCCACGACTTCCTCGGCAACCGTATGAATCGTTCCCTTTAATTTAGGATGCGGCCTGTCCGATTTGGCGGCAATGACGATGTTGGCGCCATCACGGGCAAAACGCAAGGCCATGGCCCGGCCGATGCCGCGACTGGCGCCGGTGATGATGATGGTTTTGTTTGATAAATCACCCATAAAATCTTTCTCTTGTTTGTGTGCCCGTGGTTATTTAATTCGTTGTCTTTTTTCGGATCGATCCGGATAGATCTTGTAAAGCGGGTAATCGTAAAAGTCCGGAATGCCGTAGATTTTTTTTCTGGCCGGGTTCTGATCCAGCTCCAGCACATGCCTGCGGTTATTTTCGTATGCCACCACCCACATGTGCCCGTTGGAGATGCCGGCGTATGAATCAAAGCCGGCAGAGGTTAAAAGAGACATCAGCAGCAAGGATAAACTTTTACAATCGCCTTTCCGGATCTCGATGGTCTCAGTTACAGATTGCCATCTGTGGGGATCTAAAACGTAGGTGTAGTGGCTAAGAATGTATCGATAGATACGTCTTACTTTGTGGGGGAATCTTGATATTGCATCTGTCCTTAGCACTGCATTTATACCGGCCACCGGCTCCGGATCGATCAAATCTTGAATCACGGTGCTGCCGTATTCCGTGTCGACGATAAACTCATAGGGGGCATAGGCGGTTGAATAATTAGCCTTAATTTCTGCCATATTTTCCTTTACAAATGCCGCATAACTTTCCAGATGCCATTTCTCCTCCGGGGTAATGCTTTCTGCAGGGATGTATTCCCGCTGGGTGGCGGCGCAACCCCATAGTGAAAATGCCCAAAGCATGCTGATTGATATTATTTTACGTCTCATCTGATTGTGACTATGGTCTATTTTTTATCGGTTGTATCGTTTCGCAGGTGGTCGAGGCCTTCGAGCAGGCTCAGGCCGATCAGAAGTAGAACCAGAAACCAGAGCAGAATTTGTCCTCTTAAGGGCAGGGTTAAATCATCGGAAAGAAGCCAGGCGGCCAATACGAATCCACCACAAAGATTGATCGCGATGGCGCCCCCCAGACCCAGCCCGTTGAACCGGCCGGATTTCCAATGGCATTCAATCAGCAGTGCCAGGCCGATTCCCAAAAGCACCCCTCCCAGAATGCTTGGATAGAAGGATGGGTCTGCCGGCGGCATCCCCAGTGCCTTTACCAGTCCTGCCGGAAACGCCATCAGCAAGATGCCCAGGATTAGATTGATGGCTGCATCCGCCTTGAGCAAGGTGGTGCGTTTCATCCTTTATCCAGGGAAGGTTAGGGTAACCCTATCTCCCTTGTCTTTGGATTTCATCTTGATTTTGAGCTCAATGCTGTCATCACGGATACCCAGTGCCAGCGGGGATTTGCCCTTACCGCTTTCGATATGGGTGATTTCACGTACCGTGCTCATGATCTTTTCACCGATTTCAGAACCCGGTGTCGGGAGCTCGGATTCCCGATATGTAGCGGTAACTTTAATATTCCCATCCTTTGTGCGCCTGATGGAAACTTCCTTAGCATTATTGTTGACGCCATGCAATGCGGCCAGGGCAAGCCATTTTACCGCGGCTTCTTCCTGATCGCTGTCCCCTTTAATTTCGGACATTTCCTTCAGCGGGTCCGTGGTGGCATAACAATCACACATTTCCTGGACCTTTAAATGAATATTCCGCTTCTCTTTCATAATCTTGTCCTCCTTCGGCTTCGCCGCGAATTAAAGTTGTATGTTGAAGCTAATTTATACACGATTTGGCAAAATTCAAGACGGCTTCCTGCGGCAAAACATTTCACCAGGCCAAGAGTTTAGTCTAATTGGAATGAACCCGGGCTGAGCGTTAAAGTGATTCTTCAGACGTAGTGTCCGGCGTGGATGATGGCCTTGCTTCGTCAAATATTTCCTGATAGGCGACCGCCAAAATACAGAGCTGAATGGGGATGGTTAGAACGACACCAATGCCGAAAGCGAGTGCGCCGATGCTGCCAATGATGCTTGCAATCGCCGCTAAGCCGAAAAAAGGCCAGAAATTGGTTTTGACCGTTTGGATGCTGACCTGGGAAGCCGGCCAGAAATCTATCTGTTTGTCAACAATCAAATACAGGCCGAACATCAAGAAGGCCTGGGCGGCATAGACGAAGAACAGGGAGAGCAATTGCCCGATGATGGGAAACCACCCCACCAACAGGGAGCCAATCAGTATGGCAATTCCCCAGATAAACGTAAAGAGAAACGTATTTAGAAAATAGCTAAACCCTCTGAAAACCAAACCGACCTCCGGTTTGGGTTTCTCTTTGCGCAAGAGCTGCAGGGTAATAATAATCAAACCGGCGATCATCGGACCGGTCAGGATGCCGATGCTGACCGTGCTCAATACAAGTGCAATCAGCGCGGCCAGGACGAGCGTTGTGAAATTATTCTTGTATAAGTTGAATCCCGCTTCAATCCATTTGCCCATATTGACATCTGTCTTTTCCATATTCAGTTTCCTCCAATAACTCAAAGAAACGTATGTGAAGGTGTCTCAAAAAATCAATTCAAACTTTTGCTCCGTTATCCGCTGACCCCACTGGTCGGCTTCGTGGGTTTCACGCAACTGGAAATTTTGGCGCTCATAAAGCCGCCGGGCGGCATCCAGGCCCTCGAAGGTCCACAAAAATATTTTGGAATAGTTCCTGTCCCTACAAAATTGAATTGCCCGGGAAATCAACCGGTTGCCCAGGCCGGCATCTTGAAATTGAGGATCGACAATAAACCAGCGCAGCCGTGCCCCGTCAGTCATGGCATGCTGACCGTCGATGGCAACTGCGCCTGCAAATTTATCGTTGGCGGTGGCCACCCACAAACCGTCCCGTTCGTCATCAAATTCACTGACAAAAATCGAAAGCTCTTGACCCACCTGGGTTTCAAATGAAACATCAAATCCCCAGTGTTCATGGTAGTAGATGGCATGAAGCTGGGTGATTTTGCCTACCACACCGGGGTAATAACCCCCAATTTTTATTTCTGGCATTGTTTCGCCTGCCGGGCTATGTGGGTATTGGGCCAAAGCTGAATCAATGGAATTACGTCAAAAGGCTTTTTGGCCGGATCGCGACCGCCGAAGCTCCTGTTGTTCTTTATCAGCTATTTCTTGCTCGAGCAGCGCCTGGATGTTTTCGACGAAAAATATTCGGATTTGGTATTCCGGATTACCAAACTGGTCCGGGACCAGGGATACGACAAAAACGTCATTGTTTTTCTGCCAGTACATGGATTGGCCGTTTCGCTTTTTCCAGTCAATCAGCCGGGGTTCTCCGTATTTGGTTTTGAGAGTCTGAACGATGTTGGCCTCATCTTCTTTGAAGTTGATCTTGAACAGCAAGGGAAGTTGGGTGTAGTTTGAAAAGATCAGTTCGACAAAATCAAAAGGCAAGTTCTTTTTTCGAGCGTAACGAAACATGAGTTTTAAGATGTTGTGCTCGCGGCGTTCCCCGGAGTTTGGGTTCAATTGTATGTTTAAAGCTTGTAAGGCGGGAAAATATTCTAGCAGAAAGCCGTAATAATTAATTTCTAAATTGAGCGGACTTCGTTTTTCAATGGCGTCGTTTCCCAATTGCCGGTTCAAATCTTTACGGACGTTCTCGGAAAACCGGGAGCTTCTACTCAGGTCGAAAAATGTAAAACTATCGGATTGTTCTTGAGCGCTCTGGTCGGTTGCAGGTTCTTTTTTATCGCCGCAGGCGTAAAGCATTAGAAGTGACAATCCGAGCACGAGAGCATACAGAATGCGTTTTGGCAGGTTGTTTATTCTATTTTGTTTTGATGCCATATGCCCCCGGCTGATTTTTAATTAAATCCTAAATTTAGGTGATAGATGATACAAAAGTAAACCATCACCCGTCAATACTCTCCTGCATTTTCTCTTGTTTTCGGTAAAATATCACCCATGTGGAAAGGGAATAAACCGGTGGGTTTGTCCTTGAAGTATTGCCGCAGTGTTGCCTCTATGACGGTGAAAGCGATTTCATCCCAGGGAATGTCTTTTTCCGAATAAAACCGCACGTCACTGCTTTCGCTACCGGCCTTGATATTACCGTCGAGCAAATGTGCGCGAAACATCACATAAATCTGGCTGACATAGCTGATGTTAAACAGCACATAAGGGGCTATAATTTGAATCCGGGCCCCGGCTTCTTCCAGTGTTTCACGCTGCGCACCCTGCGCAACGGTTTCGCCGTTTTCCAGATAGCCGGCCGGTAGGGTCCATTTGCCGGAGCGTGGTTCGATGGCCCGACGACAGAGCAAAATCTTATCATCCATTTCCGGTATGCTTCCCACCACCACCTTTGGATTTTCGTAGTGGATTGTTCCGCAGGTTGCACATAAATGGCGGAGGCGATCATCTCCGGGCGGGGTGCCCAATTTTACCGTATTTCCGCAGTTGCTGCAGTAGTTCATCGTCACATGCCTTTAGGATTGGCGTTATTAATCATTGCAGATCCAGCATCAGGTAATCCGCCTCATTCGTGCTGATGGTTTGGCCATCGATGCTGCCGATGACTTCCGGTAAAATTACGGAAAAGGGCACTTTTGAGCGCAATTGGATTTGCCGCGGCACAGCACCTTTTTGGGCATGACCGACACCGGTCAGAATCACGACGACGGCATTCGGATGTTTTGCCAGATATTCAAGGGAGTAGACCGCCATGGCCGTATCCCAGACCATCTGGGCTTCACAAAAATAAATAAAATTAAGCTGGCTGTGACCGTGACCGCCGAAGGCCTGCCGGATGTAGTTCATGTATTGCTGATCCACCACACAGCTGACTTCGGCGAGTTGTCCCTTCTGTTCCGGCGATAGTGATTTAAAGCCGTCGCGGGATACCTTCCGGGTGATTTCTCGAGGAACATTCAGCCCGATCATCGGTATTTTATGGGCGCGGGCATACTCAAAGATCATGCCGTAGGCCTGCCAGGGAAAATTCCAGTTATCATAATAAATTTTTTCAAAGCTTTGTGGGTCGATTTCGCCGGACACCCATTGGTCCAATGCGGACTGGCTCTCGTGGCGAAACATTTCCAGGCCGATGGCCACCTCGAGGCCGGCTTCTTTAAGTGCCTGGATGACCGCCAGTTGTGCCCGGTGGTGCTGCATATTGCTGTGCTGCTCGCCAACCAGAACAATCCGGTTTTTTTTCAGGTCTGAGACTGCCTGAGAAAGCGGCAATTCCGTTTCCCGGTTGAGGTCGAGCACGCGATAATTCCCGCTGCCGGATATAGCCCCGCAACTTGCATTGAAAAGACATAGGGTAACTAATGCAACGACTACCTGTTTTATCATGTCCGTTTTCCTCATTTTTGATTTTATACCGCCTTTCAGAACAATGTTCCGAGTCACCGACCACCCCCACCGATTACGGAATTGAGGTATAAGTGGTTGTAGAAAAAAACGTTTGAATAACGGAACGTTTTTTTGACAACCACTGTAAAGGCTTTGCCTGAAGATTGCGGTTCCAGGTTTAAAAGAATTCATATTTGCGATGGGTTGTAAAATTTTGCGACGTTGTGGCATTGCCCTTACGCCACCGGTATTCAAGTGGTGATTGTTCGGTCGACCAAAAACCTTTATCCCGGTTTGACCCATTATGAAATGCCAGATAGCTGTACTTGCCGTAATGCGTTACCTTGCGGGCGACCTCCTCGGCATGTGACGATGACAGCGGCAAAAACAGCGCCGTGACCCGATCTTTACGGTGCGGGTGGCGAAATACCCCAAAAAATATGTCCGCTGAGCGGTCATAGGTACTCTGGTTTAAGGTAAACGATCCCGGCTTGATAGCAACTTCTTCCGGCAATTTGGAAAAAAGCTCTTTTCGGAGCGGATAGCCGACCATCAATATGTCTTTTTCACGGAAGTCTTTTAGGTCAAGGGTGCTTTCTTCAGTGATTGTATAATTTTTAACACCTAAAGAGAGCAGCAGCATTCGAGCTGCACTTTTGATATCCGGTTCAAGATTATTTGCCAGCAGGACCAGCAGTGACTTCGAACTTTTCAGGGAGTTAATGGCTGGAGGTATTTCGTCAGTGAAAAGTTGCCGGAAAATATCAATGTCCGGGTCCGCCCTGAGCTTCAGTGGCACGGAATCACTGATCATCTGGAAGCGGGTTTCCTTATCCGTTACCCGGACTGTTTTCGAAATCGTTTTATCGCGGTTTTGCAGCGCCAGATCCAGTTCAAAGCTGAATTCAGGGTTTTGCTGAACAATTTGTCCCTCAATTGTCCAGGTGTCGCCCGTCTGTCTGGATCGAACCGCATCCAGATGAAACCGGGGTGCGCCCCTGCGAAATACCCATTGATCAAAAAAGCCCTTCAGTGAGCGCCTGGCGCGGGATTCAAATGCCTTTTGCATGTCGGCCCAGGACGTTTTTTTAAACAATTGGCCCCGGTAAAGATCCCTGAGGGCTCCCCAGAAAGCGTCGTCACCCATTTGCCTGCGAAGCATATGGAACACCATGGCCCCTTTGTCATAACCGATGGTTTTGGTGGTGGGATTATAGCGTCTTTGAAACTGATTCAGCGCAAAATCCTGACCCGGTTTGACCAGGGTGGCATAATTTCGCAAAATTTGCTGTCGGTACGCACGGGCATCTTCGATGGATTTCATTTCTTTGTAAAGATAATCGGCCACGTAGGTTGTTAATGCTTCGCTCCAATTGCCCGCGTCGTAATCGACCAGCACACCGTTGCCCCACCAGCAGTGGGCGATTTCATGCCCCAGACTGGTATGGATGATAAACGGCAGCCGCAAAACACGGCCGCCAATCAGGGTGTAGGAAGGGAATCCGTATCCGGTCGGAAAGAAATTTTCGACCACCGCAAACTTGTCAAACGGATAGGGGCCGAATAGGTCCTGATACAATGTCAGATATTTAACGGTTGCTTCCAGATAGGCACCGGACAGGTGATCGGTTTCCGGGAAGAAATAGGTGGCGGCAGATATATCGCCCACTTTTTTCTGTCGCACAATATATGGGCCAGCCGATAAACTGAGGCCTCTGATGGGGTCATTTACAACCCAGGTGGATACGGATTTACCGTTTTGTGTTTGATGCCCCTTTGATTGTCCGGCTGTCACGGCGAGAATGCCCTCGGGTGCGATCACTTTCAGGGTATAAATTGAATGTCCGCCGGTCCATTGAGGGTACCAGCCTGAACCGGCCAGTAAAAAAGTGCCGCGTTCTGAGATCGTGGCGCTGACACCGTATCCGGGGTTGTCGGCATTTACCGGACGGATGGGGGCGGGATCATTAAAGATGGCAGTATAGCCGATGGTGAGTTGGCTTTTCTGATTTCCGGGGGCGTCCGGGAAATCCACGTGCAGCCTTCGATTCTCGAAAATAAATTTACGGGGTTTACCGTTTACGTTTACCTCGATTTGCTCAGCTCGGGGTGAGAGCTCAAACTCCAGTTTAGCGCCCGGGCTTTTTTCAAACGTTATTTGATCCAGCACTTGCAGCTGTTGCCCATCCGGAAAAAGCTCCATCTGGAGCTGATGCCGGGCCGTATTTTGCGATGCCCGGGCAAAAGGTATGCTCAAAACGAATGTGAGCAACAGGATGATGCCGGTCGCGCCGGCCGCAATACCGCTGTTAAACCAACCGGGCTTACATGCTGGAAATGCATTTGTTACATTTGATTTCAATCCTGATGACCTCGTACCCATTCCTTAAAATTCTTAAATAGTGATGCCGGGCTGAAAGCTCAGCTTCTAAAAATACTACGATCA
>CAJHYI010000300.1_pt1 | contig 15868 bp, 12 predicted proteins | sample 9198771 | NCBI WGS metagenome assembly CAJHYI01 (sample SAMEA7708367, study PRJEB35096) | sediment metagenome | biome: marine neritic benthic zone biome [ENVO:01000025]; feature: sediment [ENVO:00002007]; material: shallow marine sediment [ENVO:03000034] sea grass bed [ENVO_01000059] ...
CCAGCTGGGGGTATGCGGGAACCACCGATGCACAGATTCCGGATGAACAGGCCGTGTTTGAGGCCGGTCTGGAGACGTTTATTGCCGCCATGGCAGGATCGAATTTAAATCACGATGTCGGCTATATGGATTTTGGACGCACGGGCAGCCTGGAGTTGATGGTGATTCTGGATGAAGTCATTGATCAGGTCCGGCGTTTGGCACGGGGCATTCCCGTTGATGATGACATGCTGGCGCTGGATGTCATCCGGGAAGCGGGAGTTGAAGGCAATTTTCTGACGCATCCGCACACCCTAAAACATTTGCGCCAGACCCAGTGGCGTCCCTGGCTGATCAGCAGGAAGGGTTATGAAGAATGGCGTTCAGCCGGCGGCACAAGTTTACTGGAACGCTCCCAAAAAAGGCTTCAAGACATCTTACGCGATCACCACCCGGTGCCGATTCCTGCCGGGCAGGCTCAAGAAATTCAACAAATCGTCGATCAATTTACCAATTAGCGGTCAGCTCATCCTTTGCCCAGTTCCTTTTCGCCCTTCTGTCGAATCGATTTCAACGCGGCCCGCGTTTTGTCCGGCAGGGCCGGTGCCTCATGGTTTTTAATAATATCTTCAAGTTTTTCCTGTATGCGGCTAGCCATGTCTTTGGCGCCCTGCTCTTGCCAATCCGACAGGGCCGATCGCGACATTATGCTGGGGACCCATAGCTCGTTTTTGAAATGATTATAGGTGTGATCCTGGTCCAAAAAATGCCCCCCGGGTCCGACCTTTTCGATTACCTCGCGGGCCAATGTCTCACTGTTGACCTCTATGCCGCGCATAAAATGCTTGGCCATCCCGATGTTTTCGTCACCGAGAATCAATTGGGCGGTGGAGCAGACCATCCCATTGCTCATATATCCGACATCATGGATCAGGTTCAGGCCGGCTAGCCCCTGGGCCAGAATGGAAAAAGCAGCTTCGGATCCAGCCTGGGCATCCAGCACTTTTGCGTCGGTTGCCCCGGCCAGTCCCCAGGTGGGCAGCCCGAAGGATTGCGCCACCTCGGCCTGCGCCGCCAGACCCAGACTCATTTCCGGGGCAGCCATTGACAGAAGGCCGGCGGCCATATCAAATATGCCGAAATTACATCCCAGGCCAATGGGGCATCCCGGTTGGCGCAGTTGCGCCAGAACCACACACATCAGCGCTTCGGCTGTACCTTGTGCAACAGCGCCGGCCAGCGTTACCGGGCCGGTTGCACCTGGTTGTATCGTCGGCCCCTGAATTTGCGGCATGGACAGATCAGCACAAACAAACAGGCGATCAATCACATCCGCCGGCCAGACGAGCGGCGAGATCGGCTCCGGATAAAAAATAAGAAACGGCCGTTGCCTGAGCTTATCGATGCCTCCGGCGACTTCAGCGGCCATCTCAAATGTAAGTTCAACACCACGGGGCGTGTAGCCGATAAAAACCGTCGGCTTGGTGGTATTGGTCACAACGGCCTCGAATTCATATAAATCGGCGACTGTCGGCGGTACATCCTGAACCGAACCCATCGGCATGACCCAGTCGATGTTTGCCAGGGCGTCGGCGACCTTGGCACCGGTGGCGATATCGGCCACACGGGTCGGATGAATTTTTCCGCTCAAGGCATCCTTGGTATTCGGGCTGGCAGTGGAGGTGCCGTAGTAGCTTTTGCGACCCTCGACTTCCATGGCGCGCTTACCTTCTCGATCATAGATTGTCCAGCCTTTGGGTGTCGTTGACAGACACGCGTTTACGAGGTGTTCCGGCACTTTGACGATTTCCCCGTTGACCAGAGCGCCGGCTTGCTTTAGCATTTTACGGGCGCCTTCGTGATGGACGCGAAACCCGACCTTTAACATGACTTCGAAAGCCGCCCGCTTGATTTCCTCGATCTGGTCGTCACTTAGAATCCGAAACAAAACCGATCTTTTTTCAATTGAACCTGTCTGAATCATGATGCCTCCTTTAATCTTAGGCAATTTAAACATTTTCAAACTTATGGCATCTCTCTGATTTGTGAATTAATATTTAGCTTATAATTACAAAGAACGTAAAGATTTATTTTACGCTTTTCGTTGTGCGAAGTTGCATAGATTATAAAATCCCTACCAATACGAAGTTATCTTGACAGAACTCTCTCAGTGCACTACGGTTAATTCTCAAAGAAAAGATCTTTATCATCTTTGATCAGTAAGACAAATGAGGAGGCCAAAATGAAAATATTAGTGGGTTATGATGAACTAGACGTTGATAAAAAGGCGTTGACGCTATCCCAAAAATATGCCAACGCATTCAAGGCTGATATCCTTATTATGACCTCCTTAGAACAGGGTCCAACGTTGCAAAAAGATGATATCGAAGAGGTTGAAGCAAGACTGGAAAAATTAAAAAAGCCTTTTAATGAAGACAATATAAATTGTGAAACCACCGCATCTGTCAGTTACCTGTCTCCCGGAGAAAATCTGGTTCAGTTTGCCAAAGATAACGACGTTGAAATGATCTTTATCGGGATTAAAAAAACCTCCAAAGTGGGCAAACTCATGTTTGGCTCCACAGCCCAGTATGTTTTGCTCAATGCCCCCTGCCCGGTGGTTGCGGTTCGCTAAACGTTTGGATCGCCTGAGTTAGAAAATTTTAATAAAACAAAAAAACCAGCTGAAAAGCCGGTTTTTTGTTTTTATCAGTGCAGTTTCTCTTTTTAAGCCTCGGGCTTATGCACAACCGGATCAATTTTACTGAGTTCCTCGATGGGGATATGACAGAGGATGCGATGCCCCCTCTGGGAGTCGCGCCACGGGGGGGTGTCTTTTTCGCAGATCTTTCCTTCATCCGGTAACATGTCATGTCGCCGGGGGCAACGCGTATGGAAGCGACATCCGCTCGGGGGATCCAGCGCACTTGGCACGTTGCCACTGAGGCGAATCTCTTTTTGCTCAACATCCGGATCCGGGATGGGCACGGCCGAAAGCAAGGCCTCGGTATAGGGATGATACGGTGGTTCATAGATGGCATCCGCCGGACCCAGCTCTACTATCTGCCCCAGATACATGACGGCAATGTCGTCGGAGAAAAAGCGGACCACGCTCAGGTCATGGGCAATAAAAATCATGGATGAGCCGAAAACCTGTTGGATTTCCAGAAGCAAATTGATGACCGCCGCTTGCACCGAGACGTCCAGTGCGGAAACCGGCTCATCGCAGATGATCAAATCCGGTCGACTGGCCAGGGCTCGGGCAATGCCGACACGTTGTTTTTCACCGCCGCTGAGCTGTCGCGGGAGGCGATCGTAGTATGTGGGCGGCAGGCGCACCGCTTTGAGCAGCTTGACGACCTCGTCTTTGACCTGATCCCTGGGCGCAGTTTTGAAGCGCCGTATCGGCCGGGCGATCTGTGAACCCACCGTGAAAGAGGGGTTGAGGGTCGAATCCGGATTCTGGAAGACCATCTGCATTTCTTTAATCAGGGTTGTATCCCGCTCTGTTACCGGCTTGGTGGTATCAATGCCCATAAACTGCACGTCACCGTCGGTTACCGGCTCCAGGCCGATGAGCCCCTTGACCAGAGAGGATTTTCCGCAGCCCGACTCTCCCACGACACCCAGCGTTCGTCCTTTTGCTACCCTCACACTGACATCATCCACGGCTTTGACATATTTCTTTTCGCCCATGCCAAACAGGCTGACCACTGAGTTGGATTCCTGAGGATAGTAGACTTTGAGATGTTCAAAGTTGAGCAATTCTTCTAAGGGGGCTTCAGCCTGTGCCTGTGCTTCGGGTGCCTTTTTCCGTGTTTTGGTTCGAGCGCGATCCTGAATTTCTGCAGCGTAGATACAACGGGCCACATGTCCGGATGTGATTTGCTCAAAGCCCGGGCGGGCTTTGCGGCAGTCTTCGGTGACATATTCGCAACGGGGCGCAAAAATGCATTCGGTCTTGGAGCGCTCTGCCGGAGGCGGCACCCGGCCCCGGATGGGATGCAGCAAAGATTCCAGCTTGCTATCCCCCAGCCGCGGCACACAGGCCAGCAATCCCATGGTATAGGGGTGTCGCGGATCATGGAAGATTTCTGTCAGGGGCCCGCTTTCCACCATTTGCCCGGCATACATCACGCAAAGATAGTCACTGACCCGCGCGACGACACCCAGGTTGTGAGTGATGAAAATATTGGCTGCATTGAAATCGTTTTTGAGCTCTTCGAGCAGGTCCAGTACGGCGGCTTCGACGGTGACGTCCAGGGCGGTTGTGGGTTCATCCATGATGATCAGCGCCGGGTTGTTGAGCATGGCCATGGCGATAACGACCCGCTGCTGCTGGCCGCCGGAAATCTGGTGCGAATAGCGCGTCATCACATTTTCGACATCCGGCATGTTCACGCGCTTGAGCATTTCAATCGATCTTTCCCAGGCTTCTTTTTGAGAAATAGCCTTGTGGCAGGTCAAGACCTCGGCCAGTTGCTCGCCCAGCCGCACCGATGGGTTGAGCGCCTGCATCGGGTCCTGAAATACCATGGAGATCCGGTCTCCGCGCAGCTTCTTGAGCTCTTCCTCAGACCGGCCCACCAGCTCGTCTCCCTGAAAGCGGATGCTGCCCTCCATAATTTTACCGTTGGGTCCCAGAAAATTAACAATGCCAAAAGCAATTGTGCTTTTGCCGCACCCGGATTCGCCCACCAGGCCAACGGTTTCGCCTTCTCTGACCGTAAAGGAGACGCCTTGAATCGCCTCGACATCGCCCTTGCGGGTTTCGTAATTTATCTGGACGTTATCTACCTCGAGAACAGTGTTGCTTGACGATGCGCTGGAATCTTGCATGGGTTGTTTCTGCCTTTCAAGGAAATGATTAAAATTGTGGTTATCTGTCTTCTGTCATCTGACTTCTGCTCCCTGAAAACAGACACCTGACACCCAATCTATACCAATTGACAACTGCCAACGGACAACTGTCATTACTATTGATACCGCATCGATTCCTCTCTGAGGCCGTCGGCCAGAAGGTTCAAGCCGACCACCAGAGAGGCAATGGCGATTGAAGGCCACAGAGCAGCATACGGGCTGCCTTGCAGGATAAATTCACGTCCTTTGGCCACCATGCTTCCCCAGTCCGGAGACGGTGGTGGTATCCCCAGGCCCAGGAAGCCCAGTGTCCCCATGGCAAAGATGGCATACCCCACCCGTAGCATCGCATCAATGATAATGGGGCCCCGGGCGTTGGGCAGGATTTCAAAAAACATGATGTGCCACGGGTTTTCTCCCCGGGTCTCGGCGGCCCGGATGTATTCCCGCGTGCGAATATCCAGGGTAAGACTGCGCACCAGCCGGGCAATACCGGGTGTTCCGACAATAGTGATGGCGATGACGACATTTACTGCGGAAGCGCCCAGGGCCGCCATGATGATCATATACAGCAGTATGATGGGGACTGCCATCATGGCGTCTAACAAACGCATAATGATCTCATCGATCCATCCACCGTAATAACCCCCCATCAACCCGAGGGTTGCGCCGACAATCAGCGCGACAATAACCCCCCAAATCGCGGTTCCGCCGGGTATCCAGAAATTTTCCGTTATGGGCATGAGCACCAGAACCACGCGGGCACCATAGATTAAACGAGACCACAGATCGCGTCCCAGCTCATCAGTTCCCAGGATGTGGGATGCTGATGGGCCCTGGTTCGGTGCTTTCCAATCCTGTTCCAATGGGCCGTAAGGCGTGAATAATGGGGCAAAAATCGCCACAATAACCCAAAACAGGACAATGGCCAACCCAACCAAGGCTATTTTGGATGCAAAAATAATGGAAAGCCCGGCCCAAATGCGCCTGAAGAGTCCAGGCTTTGCTTCTTCAACCTTAACCGGAGCGGCTGCTTGTTCAGCTGTTGCCATGATTTCTCCATCTTATTGATTGGTTATTTGTTATTCGTTAATTGTTATTCGGATGTTCGATCGATGTGCCTTGAGCAGAATTCCCCGAAAATCAGATAACAAATAACTATTAACAATTTACTTATATCCCGGCTCGTCCGGATTAGGCATATCTGATGCGTGGATTTAAAAATGTATAAATAATATCGGCGAACAGTTGCGTCAGTACGGCCACCGACACCAGAATCATGGCCCCGGCTTCCAGGGCGTTGATGTCCTTAAACATGGCGGAGTCCAGCAGGTACTTGCCCAGACCGGGATAGCCGAAGACCACCTCCACGATCACGATGCCGCCCATCAGCCAGTTGACGTGCAGCATGATGACCGTGATCGGCGCCATCAAAGCGTTTCGCAATGCATGTTTGAACACGATGCGCCAGTAGGGTAATCCCTTGAGATAGGCGGTCCGTATGTACGGTGACTTCATGACCTCTACCATGCTGGCGCGTGTGATGCGCAGGATGTAACCCAATTCGATCAGCGTCAGGGTCAGCACGGGCAGGACGACCATATCCAGCCGTTCCCAGGGCGCCTTATCACCAATAACTGTGGCGCCCGGGAGCCAACCCAGCCACACGGCAAAGATGAGAATTAGAAAGATACCGGTGGCAAACTCCGGGGTCACCGAAAACATCATGCCGCCGATAGAAAGTGTGCGATCCCGAAAACTGCCTTCCTTCAATCCTGCCAGGATTCCGAGAATCAGCGCCAGGGGCATGACGATGACAAAAGCAGTTCCGGCCAGAAACAACGAATTGCGCAGACGGGTCCAGATACTGTCGGAAACCGGCCGGCCCGTTCGAAAGGATTCACCCGGATCTCCCCGGATAAACCCCTTTTTCAGGGGGATATACTCCATGGCGCCGCCGGAGCTCTTCTTCCACCCGGTGCCGATAATGAAAGTCCAGACCTCTTTGTCCGTGCCCTTTTCCCAGCGCACCACGTGGTTGGCATCATCAACACCCCAGAACTCGCTTTTACCGGTTGCGTCCGTCTGCCATTTTTCGTTGTTCTTATATTTGGTATCGACACCCACGGAGTGCAGTCGGGCAATGGCATACAGATCCTCTCCATCAAGTTTCCAGCGCACCAGGGCGCCATCGTCCCGCACCGCCCACCACTCCTGGAATCCATCTTTGGTGGTGACGCGTTTCAACGGCATCCCCACTTTGCGAGATGCCGACCCTTCACTGCCGAAGAGCCAGTACCAATAACGCACATACACGGGTTTATCCAGGCCCACCTGAGCCAGGAATGAGGCTTCCTGCTCCGGGGTGACAAAAGCACCCAGGACATTGCGGGCCACATTGCCCGGTGAAGACTCGGTGATCAAAAAGACGGCCATCGACACCAGAACCATGGTAAGCAGGAGCAAAAGAATGCGTCTTACGATAAATTTTGCCATGATTAACCCCGCAGTTTTCCATCAGGAATCAGGGTATAAAATATCCCGATTTTCGTTATTGATCGCTAGTTGTGGCAGGCTCAGGCGGATCGTTAAGACCGCCTGAGCCTTATCGGTTTTCGATTATGCAAGCCAAGCATCATTGAAGGTAATGTACAACGATGGAACACCCGACACGTTCGTGACATTTTTCCTCAGACAATACCAGGCGTTTCTCCAGTAAGGAATTCCGATGGAACCTCGCTGTTGCTGGATATCCTCTAATTTGCAGAAGACCTTGCGACGTTCATCCACGTTGAGCAATCCGTTGGCTTCATTAAGCAGTTTGGAAAACTCATCGTCGGCCCAGCGGGTTTCATTCCAGGGCACCGGCTTACCCGCATCGTCGTTGACGTAAGCCAGGTTCAGGACCATGGTTCCTATGGGTCGGTGCATCCAGGGGGTGATCCCCAGATCGACCTCCGTCCATTTTTCCCAGTACTGGCTGGTGGGCATGGTTTGGATATTGATCCTGAAGCCGGCCGGCGCGGCATCTTGCTTGAGGACTTCCGCGTAGCGCACCACATCCGGCCAGGTGCCTGCGGCCAGATTGATGTCGATCCCCTTGGGGTAACCCGCCTCCTTCAACAGCTGTTTGGCGCGCTGGGGATCGTACTTGGGTATCGGCTTTTCGCAGTACTCGGGGTGTAGCTGATAGACGTGGAAGTCCTGTCCCTGGAGACCTTCATTGAAATAAACCAGCGACAGCAGTTTTTCATGGTGCTGACAAAGCTTCAGGGCGGTGCGTACCTTGTTATTATCCCAGGGTTTGAGATCAACCCGCATCCGCAGAACCCGGGTGGAGGCGCTTGTAACCGGTATCATATTGATGTTGGGGTCTTTGTTCAAAGCCTGGTATACATCCACGCCGGCGACATCGCCGAGGTCGACCATGTCGACTTCACCGGCTTTGATAGCGGCAATCTGGGGGGCCATCTCGGTGCCCATGTCAATGAATTCCATACCGTCCATGTAGGGCAGCGGCTTACCGTCGGCGCCCTTCTGCCAGTAGTCTTTGCGGGCCTTGAGCACGGCTCGCTCACCCGGCAGATAACTTTCAAGGGTGTACGGGCCGGTGCCGACCGGTTTTTTGATGAAGTCGCCGTCAAAGGTTTTGGCATTCAACACCAGGGCCGGGTAGTGGAAGAGGTGTTCGGGAATGGCGATCTCGGGTACCTTCAGATTCAGTTTGACCTTGTATTGATCGACTTTTTCGACACCTGAGAGGTCCATATATTTTCCGACAAGGCCGAGCATTGAGGAGCCCACGTCCTTGTCCATCCACTGTTTGAATGTGAAGATCACGTCATCTGCTGTGAGCGTATCGCCGTTGTTCCATTTAACACCCTGGCGAAGGTTCAGGGTCCAGGTCTTGAGATCATCGCTAACCTCCCAGTTTTTCAGCAGATAGGGATGGGTGATGTTTTTGCCATCGGTAAAGGTGAGGTATTCGGCAACCTGACGCCCTACCTGTGAGGGGGCCACCCATGAAAACTGGGCCGGGTGGGTGATTTTTTGGACTTGGCCGGCAATTTTGAGTGTCCCGCCTCGTACCGGTTTGGCGGCAAAGGCCTTTTTAGGCCACATCAAGCCTGCCATTTGACTTGCTGCTACCGCAGACATTCCGAGCAATGTGGCATATCTCAGAAAATCGCGGCGCGTGAGTTTTCCGTTGTCCATATCGACCTTAAGATCGTAAATGGCCGGATGGAGTTTTTCCTTTTTGTCCATTTAGTCCTCCTTTCGTTGCATACTTAGGTTGGCAGTTGGGGAACAATATATTCAAATCCACTTGATATTATTCAATTAATTGCAATATCAACAGGATAAGAAAATGATGGAACCACAGAATGCACGTCTAAATTTGGGATTTCTGTCGCTTTTTAAGGATTATGGTGAATTATTATTTGCTTATCAGCTTTATAACAATTCTAAATAGTTGAGAAGCGTTTAACTCTGAGGACGAACTTAAAAGCATAAAAAATCGGTTAATACACTTAAAAGTCATCGAACTTCAAAAAATCGGTGTATTCAATACATGCGAAGCAAAAGTAAAATTAAATAAATAAATAAAATCCAATAAATAAATCGTTTCCACCATAAATAATCAATTCTATGCTGTCAAGGTCAAATCTGAATTTCGGCAGTTTCCAAGCGTACATTATGTCTGTCGTTAAAGAAAAAGGGTCTCACAGGGCGGCAGGATTTTTAATTCGCACCGATAGCCGCCTTTTTCATCTAAAAAATAATAGAAATATATTGACAATATATTTAAAATATTTCAAAGTCTCTTATCATCTATAATTCGGAAAAATTCGGTCATGTCCAAAAAAATAAATCAGATAAAATCCCTGCCACTCAGTGAAATCGCTTATCAAGGAATTAAAGAACTCATTGTCACCTTAAAGCTGGGCCCCGGGGATCAGGTTGATGAGGAGGGGGTCGCCAAGGCGCTTTCAATTGGCCGTACGCCCATCCGGGAAGCGCTTTTTCGCTTAAACGCTGAAAACCTGGTTGAGATGGTTCACGGGCGAGGGTTTTTCGTGCAGGACATAACGTTGAACAATCTCAAAGATCTGTTCGAAACCATGTTGATCCTGGAACGATCGGCAGTGGCTTTAGCAGCCAACCGAATTAAAAAAAACCAGATTGAGGATCTCCAACAGATAAACAGCGACTTACGCCAAGCCTGGCTCGAAAAAAACCTTTTGCAAGTGACGTTGTTGAACAGCCGGTTTCACCGCTTCATCTACAAAGCCACGGATAATGCAATACTATTTTCATACCTGGACAATCTGCAGAATCAATCCCAGCGTCTGGCCTATATGTGTTTCAGCAAGGATTTGTCATCATATGATATGCAGTCTCATGCCGAGTTGTCTATCAGGGAACACCAGGCTTTAATCGAGTTGCTTGGGCAAGGCAATGATGTCGAAGCGGTAAATATCATCTCTGAACACGTAAAGCTTTTTCAACGTCGCGTTAATCATTTTATATTACCTTCCTTTGATATGTTGGATGCTGTAACGCCATTACAGGGGATTAAATATTAACAGTCAAAGCCGGGGATTAGCGTTCTTCGAAAAAAATGAGAAGAGGTAGACAAAGCAGATGATGAACGAGCTGCACAACCAACCCACTTTGAATGTGCTCAGAACAAATCAGATTGAGAAACTGCATTTGGCCACGATGACCGTTTTAACGCGCACAGGCATCCAGGTGACACACGTCAAGGCCCTGGAATTGCTGGACGGTGCGGGCGCCAGTATCAATGGGAACCGGGTACGCATTCCTGCTCAGATGGTCGAGGAAGCGATACACGCAGCACCATTCCACTTTGCTTTGGGCAAGCGAAACGGTGAACCCGCATTCATGTTGGAGGACAATGGAAGCTGGTATGGTGCCGGTCTGGATTGCATGGAGTATTTGGACCCTTTTTCAGATATTCGCCGTCCCTTTACCAGTAAGGATTGTCGTGTCACGGCCACGATTGCGAATGCCCTTCCCAACTATTCCTGGTCGATGATCCTCGGTTTTGCCGCTGATGTACCGGTTGAAATTGCCGACCGGGTGACCGCCAAGCAGGCGCTGACCTACTGTGAAAAGCCCCTGTTTTTTTGTTGCAAGGATCTTAACAGCCTGCGCGCTATTTATGACATGGCCGTATTGATCGCGGGCAGTGCGGAGCGCTTTCGGAAGGCGCCGTCCATCGTCGCCGTTAGCTCCGCGATTTCGCCCCTGTGTTATGATGATAATACGCTAGAGAAGGTAATTTTTTGCGCTGAAAAAGGTATTCCACAAGTTCTATATCCAGGGCTTCAAGCCGGCGCCACCTCTCCGGCTACCTTTGCCGGTTCAATTGTGCAAGGAAGTGCTGAATCGCTCAGTGGCCTGCTCGTTGCACAGCTTGCCCGAACGGGCGCGCCAGTCATCTATGGTGCTTTTACGACGATCATGGATATGGCCACTGCCATTTTTTCCTATGGTGCGCCTGAGATGAACCTGATGACCGCTGCCATGGCACAGATGGCACAGCATTATCAGCTGCCTTTCTTTGGCACGGCCGGCTGCTCCGATGCCAAGTTTCATGACGACCCCCAGGCCGTTATCGAAGGGACCTTCTCCTGTTTGAGCTCGGCACTCAGTGGTGCCAATTTGGTCCACGACCATGGTTTTCTCGATCATTCTGCCCTCATCTCGCCCAATTACCTGGTATTGATCGACGAAGTACTCTCTATGGTGTCTCAATACATGCGCGGTATTCGTGTCAATGATGAGACGCTGGCGCTTGGCGTCATTGATCGTGTTGGGCCCGGTGGACACTACCTGGAAGAGGAGCATACCATGCGACATTTCCGCGAGGTCTGGTATTCAGATTTGCTTGACCGGTCCAATTACGATGAGTGGCGCAAACAGGGATCAATTGATTTTGCAGAGCGATTGCGAGTAAAAACGCGGAAACTGATGGATATCAATACCGCCTCATTGCCAGCAGAAATTACTAAAGAAATGGATCATATGGAAAAGCGCTGGCGCAAGGAATTCGGGTCCAAAGACTAAACACAAAACAACTGATGAACAAATTCATCTACTACAAAGGAGTTAAAGTCCAGTGGAACTAAAAGCAATTCATGAAAATTGTTCCGGCTGCAGCACCTGCCTGTTGGCCTGTGCCATTGAAAATTTCCGAGAGGTTAATCCATCCAAATCATTGCTGTGTATTGAAGCCCGCTTTCCTGCACCGGGCGATTATCGTATCCACCTCTGTGACCAGTGCGGTGTGTGCGCCGATAGCTGCCCAGAGGATGCCATTCAACTTAAAAATGGCGCTTATATCGTGGATCCAGAGACATGTACGGGGTGTATGATATGTGTCGAGGTGTGTCCGCATGATGTGATGTTTGAGCAAAAAAATTCTGATATTCCAGTAAAATGTAATCTTTGCGGGGAATGTGCCGAAACGTGTCCGCGCAATGCGATTGTATGGGCCAAAAATCAAGAAAGTGAAGTGGCATAAAACAATGTCCACCCATAAAAAGCAGTGGTTTAGAATTCTATCTTAGTCACCTAAAATTGGAGATTTAAAATGTATGGATATGCAGGCACGCTTCTGCGCGTCGATTTGAGTAATAAGGCTGTCCGGAGGGAACCGCTGCCCGATTCGCTGGTGGCAAACTTTATCGGCGGCAGAGGGTTTGTGGCGAAAATGTTGTACGATGAAATTCCTCCCGGAATTGGTCCGTTTGATCCGGAGAACATGCTGATTGCAGCTACCGGCCCGCTTACCGGTCATTTTCTGCCAGCCAGCGGCAAGACCCATTTCGGCACTAAATCTCCGGCCACCGGCGGCTATGCCGACAGCAATATGGGCGGGCATTTCGGACCGCAAATGAAATATGCCGGCTATGACGTACTGGTGATCACTGGCAAGGCAGAGCGCCCCAGCTATTTGTTCATCAATGACGATGCGGTAGAGATTCGACCGGCTGCGGAATACTGGGGGGATGGCTCGATTACAGCGGAGAAAAAATTCAAAGATCATCTGGGAGAGGATTATCAGGTGATTACCATCGGGCCGGCTGGTGAGAACCTTGTGCGCTATGCCTGTATTTCCCATGATTTCGGACGCCAGGCCGGAAGGACCGGCGTCGGGGCCGTGATGGGAAGTAAAAATCTAAAGGCAATTGCAGTAAAAGGTACCGGGAGCATATCGGTTGCCGATCTGAAAAAAGCTTACGCAAAAGGCAAAGAAGCCTATCAAAAGGTCATGGCCAAGCCCGGTTTTGAGGGCTGGACGCCGGAGGGCACCGCCGGAATTACAAACTGGACGAATGAAGTTGGCGTATTTCCCACTCGCAATTTTCAAACTTCGCATGCCGGGCATTATAAAAATATAAACGGCAAGGCAATCCTCGAGCGCCTCAAAATTACAGATAAGGGGTGCTTTAGCTGTCCAACGCCTTGCGGAAAGTATGGGCGCACCCGGACACCAGCGGGGTCGGCCTACGTGGAAGGGCCCGAATATGAAACCATCGCCCTGTTCGGTGGAAATTGTGTTCTAAAGACCATCGAGGAAGTGGCCTATGCGAATTATTTGTGTGATGAACTGGGTATCGATACTATCTCCGCCGGGGTCGTTTTGGGCTGGGCCATCGAATGTTTTCACAAGGGGATCCTAAGCCGTGACGAAATCGGACGAGAGATCGATTTTTCGGATCTGGATGCGGTCGTTTATCTTTTGCATAAGATTGCTAAGCGAGAAGGAATCGGCGACCTGTTGGCTGAAGGCGTCAAAATTGCCGCAGAAAGAACGGGTAAGGGCTCGGAGCGATTTGCCATCCACGTCAAAGGTTTGGAGTGGTCGGGCTATGAATGCCGCAATGCCCCCTCGATGATGCTGGCCTATCTGACAGCCGATGTGGGGGCCCATCACAACCGCGCCTGGGTGCTGGGCCACGATATCGCCGGCGCCTGGACCAACGTGCACGATCTGATTGCCTCCGAGACGGAGATTGAAGCGCAGCCCAAGGCGGTTGCCAGCGAGCACTGCGCGGAATATGTGATCGCATCCCAGCATAAGCGCTCTCTCTTTGATGCCTTAGGAAACTGCCGGCTTCAAATGATGGAGCTGGGCTTCGAGGAAGAACATTACGCCGAATTGTTTTCACTGATCACCGGCGTGACGAAAACCTGGGAAGATCTGCTGGAGATTTCCGAGCGCATCTGGCATCTGACCCGGGCGTTTTCGGTGCGGGAGATAAGCGGTTTTGGCCGGCATCTGGATTTGCCCCCGGCACGGTTAACTGAGGATCCCATTGCAGATGGACCGAACGAGGGACATGTTATATCCAGGGAAGATATCCATCAGCTGCTGACCTGGTACTATTCCGCCAGGGGGTGGAATGAAGACGGTATTCCAACAAAGGAAACCCTGTTAAGCAATGGCCTATCCGAGGTCGTCGATGATTTCGAAGCACGGGGTCTCTTCTATTAAGCCGTTCAAAGGTTCAGTGGTTCAAAACCCGGAACCCTGAACGGTGAACGCTGAACCTTTGTAAAAAGGAGGCGGATATGGGAAAGATATTTACACCGAGTGAAACGGATTTCGGTAAAACTGATGCAGTGGTGATCGGCGGCGGCATTGTCGGCACGGCGACGGCTTTCTGGCTTTCCAGAGCCGGATGGGATGTTGTTGCCGTGGAGATGCGCGACGGTCTGTCGACCTTGACGACACCGGCATCGGCGGAATGCTTTCGGGCCCAATTTGCGGAGCCGGCCATGGCGTCTCTGGCGATACCGAGCATAGAGATGTTCGAGCATTTTGATGATGTCATCGGCCTGCCGGGATACAGCATTTCCATCAAACAGCAGGGATATCTCTTTCTGACAGATGATCCGGAAACGGTTGGCGATCTTAAAGAGAATGTGGAACAGCAACACAAATTAGGTGTTGCCGATTCAGAATTTCTGGAACGCGATGATATCATTGCCCGATTTCCTTTTGTTTCTTCTTCTGTATTAGCCGCCACGTTTCGACAGCGGGACGGCTGGCTGTCATGCCATGAAACCACCCAGGGATTTGCCAAAGGATGTGAGGCCCGGTTTTTCATCAACACCAAAGCCACCGGGATTCAAACGGATCAGAATGGAATCTGCGGGGTGGAGACCGATCGGGGAATTTTGCAGACCCGCACCGTTATAAATGCTGCCGGTCCTTTTGCCGCAGAAATCGGGCGCATGGTCAATCTGGATCTACCGCTGGAACCGGTGCGTCGTCAAAAAGTCTATATCCAGACATCGGTGCCGATTCCTCAAAATGCCCCTTTCACAGTAGATGTCAACAATAATTCTTACTGGCGACCTGAGCCGGGAGGTGCGATTATCGGCTGGGTGGATTCGGATGAGCCGGTCAGCAAGCCTTCTGAAAAAGTGCATACCGATTGGGAGTTTCCGGCCATAACCCTGGACAAAGTCAAGCGCTTAACACCGTTTTTCGAAGAAATTGAAAAGACCATCAGGCAACCTGATATGAATACGTCAGCCGGATACTACATGTATACGCCCGATGACCAACCCCTTATCGGCCCGGTGCCCGAAGTTCCTGGCTTTTATGTCAACTGCGGCTATTGGGCCGGCGTGATGCTCTCTCCGCAGGCGGGCAAGCGCATCAGCGAGCTTGTTACCGGAAAGTTGGATCCCAGAGACAACCCGTTACGACCGACGCGCTTCAAAGAGGGACTGGGGAAGAAGGGAAAGACCCTGATGAGCCACTAGTATCGTGTCTCAGAAATAATTTACAATATTTTCGTAGATACAAATAATCGTTGCTCCAATGCCGTTAAATATCGAGGACGAGGGCGACGACGAGTACGAGGCGGTGAGGCAATTTGCATAACACTCGTCCTCGTACTCCTCCTCGTCCTCGATAATTGTATTTTTGAGATAGCTTCTGGGCTCTTAAAGATCAGATTTTTGCTTTTTGTGATAATCAGCG
>CAJHYI010000022.1_pt1 | contig 15749 bp, 8 predicted proteins | sample 9198771 | NCBI WGS metagenome assembly CAJHYI01 (sample SAMEA7708367, study PRJEB35096) | sediment metagenome | biome: marine neritic benthic zone biome [ENVO:01000025]; feature: sediment [ENVO:00002007]; material: shallow marine sediment [ENVO:03000034] sea grass bed [ENVO_01000059] ...
CCTTATTATGGAGAGCTTAACGGTGGAATCAATTCGCATTCTGGGAACCGGCTCGCATGTCCCGCCGAAGCGGCTGACGAATCTTGATCTGGAAAAAATAGGGCTGGATACCACCGACGATTGGATCCGCAAGCGCACCGGTGTGGCGGAAAGAAGGATTGCAGACCCGGAAGTCACAGCAGCCGACCTGGGGTGCGCGGCCTCAAAGAAAGCCCTGGAAGCAGCCGGCCTGACTGCCAAAGACATTGACTTAATTATCATGGCCACGATTACGCCGGATACGTGCTGTCCGTCGGCTGCAAACTGGCTGCAGGCCAAACTGGACGCCCCCCAGGCAGTGACCTTTGATATCACAGCAGCCTGTTCCGGTTTTATTTTCGGCTTAAATGTTGCCGAACAATACCTGAAAAACAAATCCTACCAAAGGGTCCTGGTGGTCGCCTCTGAAATCATGACCCGAACCCTCAATTGGAAAGATCGATCGACCTGCATTCTATGGGGCGACGGCTCCGGCGCAGCAATACTGAGTTTAGGAACGGACGGTCCCGAGATTCTTTCCACCCACATACACACCGATGGTGCCAATGGTCAGAATCTACTGCTGCCCGGCGGCGGTTCAAAAACTACGCCGATTTCTCATGAAAGTGTCGATCAGGGCCTGCACACTCTCAACATGATCGACGCCAGTTTGGGCTTTCGCGTGGCCGTGCGGCATTTTATCGGCGCCATAAATGAGGCTCTTGAATTCAACAACTTAAATGTTGATGACGTCAACTGGTTTATTCCCCATCAAGCCAATAACCGCATGTTTCAAAATATTGCCAAATCGTTAAAGATCCCCTTCGAACGCTTTTATTTGACATTGCAAAAATATGGCAATATCTCTTCGGCCTCCTGTGCGATTTCCCTGGATGAAGCCATCCGCGACGGCAGCATCAAGGCAGACGATTTAATTTGTTTGCCGGTTTTCGGCGGCGGGTTGACCTGGGGCAGTGCGCTGATCCGGTGGTAAGCCATCGGCACAGATAAGGGGGGGAGCGCCAGAGGCTCCTCGGAGAAATTGATTTCTAATATCTGAAGGTTTTTTTCAGTTTATTTAAAAACTGCTCCGCCACATCAGTTATCTCATCGATCTTCAGTCCATAAGCCACAGCCGCCATGACTGCCACAAAAGCGGTTGCGATCAAGCCGCTCACCAAAACACTTCCAGAAAAGGTGGCTGTATTAATTCCTTTCAATATGTTGCTTTTGAACCAGAACAGTAAAGGGCCCAGTAAAGCGCTGAGAATAAACATCTTTGCATAAAAAACATAAACCTGTCGACCAGCGGTATTGCGACTTCTTTTATTCCATAACACATAAAGGACAGTCACCTGTAGAATCTCTGATAGCGAAATAGCGATCGCGATTCCCTTGGCACCATAGAGACGCAATCCGAAAACATAAAAAGGAATGCTCAATAAAACGGCAATGCTACCATAAATGGTCGGAAATAGCGTGTCTTGCATGGCAAAATAAGCCCTGGGTATAATCGTGTAAGCTGCCAGCGCAAAGGCGCCTGCCAGCAGGAAAATCAAAATATCGGCTGTTAAAGCTGTTGCGGCGGCATCAAATTGGCCGCGCTGGTAAATAATTAAAACCACCTCATCTTTGAGCACCATCAGCAATACCGAAACCGGTATGACCAATGCCAAATAACGAAGGGTTTTATTCAACAACGTGTTCATTTCCGCCAAATTATTTTCAGCGACCAATCGCGCAAAAAATGGATACACCGCTGTTCCGATTGCCTGTCCGAAAAGCGCTACCGGGATCAGCATAATTTTCAGGGCATAATTGATACCCGCAATACCTCCCGGGGAAAGATAAGATCCAAAAATCCTGAAAAAAAATTCCCGTGAAAAGGTCATCGTCAGACCAACCATAAGCGGAAGTGTTAACACGATGTATTTTTTGAGATCCGGATGTCTCAGATCAAATGTAAGCTGAAACTTCATCCCGACTCGTTTTGCACCTGCATACTGAACAATGAAATTACATACCGCCCCGGTTAAAACACCCCAGGAAAAACCGAGCATTCCAAACCGGCTTCCCAGCAGGCCCCCTCCCAGAATGATACCCAAATTATAGATGATTGGAGACAAGGCTGGTATGGCAAATTTTTCTTTTGCATACTGGACGGCCATGAAAAGCCCACTTGCAAAAAAGAAAATTTGAGCTGGAAGAATTATGCGCGTCATTAGCGTCACCGTTGCTATCAGCTCAGGGTCGTCATAGCCCGGCGCCAGCACCGAAATAACATCAGCAGCAAACACTTCAGCAATGCAAATAAAAAAAACCAACAGAATTCCAAAGTTCGTTAAGATAATGGAAAATACCTGCCACCCCTGGCTCTCGTTTTCCTCTGACAGGTAACGGGAAAAAATCGGAATAAAGGTGATGGAAAGAAACCCACTGGCAAGAATATGGTTCAGAATTTCAGGAATCAGGAAGGACAGCTGGTAGGCATCCACTTCCTGCCCGGCTCCGCGAACATAGGCAATCACCATTTCCCTGACCAATCCAATGAGATTGCTCAGAAAAACCGAAGCCATCATAATTATCGCAGCAATTCCAACTTTTTGATAGATTGATCGGGACATGCAAGGTGCCATTTAGAGTGTTCGCAGTATTAATTCAGCCGCAGACGTGCAAATGCCTTATCAGAAAGCACCGCAGAAGGCAAAACATCATCGATGCCTTTTGATACAGTGACTTGCAATTGAGGAATTTTGACCCAATATTTTGAAGAGCGCATAGAAGGAACCTCAAAATGGGTCGCCCTGCCGATTGGATCCCTGGAGCTTGCACCAAAACAAGTCAGAAAATGAACGCCTCCGGAGGACGCGTGCAAAATTCAGTTGACAGCTGGTCAAAAGTCCAATTCTTGACAGATTTTGGTAGATCTTTTAAGATAAAACCGCCATGACCAAAAGGGAAATCATATCACAGAAAATAACGGCACTTTTCGTTTACGGACGACCGCCGCTGGTGTTTGCAGGGTTGATCTGCGCCATTGCAGTCATGTGGACGCAAAACCCGATCATGTATACGATCGGCGTGCTGTTATTGTTTATTTCCATGAGCTTTGATCTGGTTGATGGCTGGTTTGCTGCGCGTTTTGAGCTACACCCGAACCTGGCGCAACTGGCCGACCGTCTGATGGATAAACTGGTCTATTCGATCATCTTTCCGCTGCTGGCGGTCGGCGTCATGTGGCGCGTTCACTTCAGTTCGCCGGATCCCACCCGAGGGGAAATGCTGCATGCTATTCTGGTGCTGTTTCTGGCGGTAACCGTTCTGGTCCGGGACAATTTTGCGCACTTTATGCGTGGATTCGCCGTCCGCTATGACCAGGAACTTGAATACAAAGAGTTTACCCGCTTGCGAACGGTTGTTGCCGCACCGGTGGGCGCTCTGCTTTATGCCTATGCGTTTTACGTGCCCGAAGGGCCGCCTTCAAAAATATATTTCTGGATATCGGGGTTGGGAAACCTGCCACTGAGGGGACTGTTCTTTATTGAAATCATCTTTTTGATCATTAATTTCGCCTCGATTGCCGGCTATGTCCGCAAGTATGGCAGGTTGTGTCTGGACGAACTGTGTCTGGGAAATGTGCAGATGCGGCGCCGCATCCTGGCCTTCTTTCCCAATGCGTTGACCCTGATGAATGCCATGATGGGCCTGCTGGCGGTATTTTTTGCATATCAATCGCGCATCCGGGAAGCATCTCTGTTCTTGATCGGTGCGGCCCTGTTTGACAAGCTCGATGGCGCAGTTGCGCGCAAGCTGGGTCTGACAGAACCGTTAGATGATGAAATACCGCAAGAGACCATCAGTTTCGGAAGTCTGCTCGACGACATCTCTGATGCGGTCAGCTTTTGTATCGCACCGGCCTGGATTTTTTATGTAACACTGTCCAGCTATTCGGATCCGGTCATTCAAAAATTGCCAATAGGCGGGATTGCCTGGCTGTATGCACTGCTGGGAATTGGCCGCCTGATTTATTTCACCCTGGATAAAGCACCGATACCCGGATTTTTCAAAGGAATGCCGACACCTGCAGGCGCTTTGCTGGTGATGTCGGGATTGATCATTTTTGGTCAGGCGATAAACAACGGCTCCGACTGGATCCGCTTCTGGGGTATTTTTAGCTTTGGATTAGTAATTGTCGCCGCCATACTGATGAATGCGTATCCGGTCCGCTATCTGCATCTGGGTCGTTTCATGAGCCGGCACCCCTGGTTCGCACGCGGCACGCTGATTGTCATTTGCTCTGTTTTTACACCCTATTATGGTCAAGCCAGTCTGATTTATATGCTGCTTTACACCCTATCACCCATCGTCACCTGGCGCATTGATCCGGATATCGCTGCCCAAGAAACCCGAACCAGACCTGCTTTGCCTTAGTGTCATGTCCCAGAAATAGCTTTAAAATGCGTGATGCAATTTGGGTGCTCATGGAACGATGACGTCTTTCGTTTCAAAATCAAAAAAGTATCCATCACGCTGCACCACAATCGGTTCCGGTACAGCCCAGCTGCCCCCCAAGGCGCGATGCAGATTGACGCGGTTGGTTAAAATGCTCAAATCCACCTGGGCCAAATTGTCTTCAGCTGTGAAGCGCGTTTGCTGGGCGTCGAGCACGTCCAAATATTCTGTCAATCCCTTAATGTAGCGGTTTTGAGCCACCCGTTGGGTAGCGCGGGCCTCCTCTAAAAAAACCACCTCGCGCTGCCGGCGCTCAAGTTGTTTTTTGCGGGTCAGCAAAGCACCTTCCACTTCAGCAAAGGCATTTAAAACGGTGTTGGCATAATCCGATACCGCCTGCTGGTATTGGGCTTCAACGCCACGCTGGCGGGCTTTCAGGCGGTCGGCATCCACCAGAGGTTGCGCGACGCCCCTGGCAAAATTCCAGATGACACTATCGCTTTTAAAAAGCCGGTCTTTACCGTCTGCATTCCAGCCATAAGTGCCGGTTAGGGTAATTTCCGGAAAGCGGGCAGCTTTCGCCGAGCCGATTTGCTGGTTTAAGGCCTGCAACCGCAACTCGGCTGCACGAATATCCGGTCGTTTGAGCAGCAGAGTGGACGCCAGACCGGTCGGTACCGGTTTCTGCTGCCGGTAGTAATCTTGGGGCTGGGGTCGAGCAGGCCTGGTTTCCGGATAACGACCCAGCAAAATCGCAAGCTGCTGCTGGGCGATTCCCAGTAGCTGCTGCAATTCGGGAACACGGGTTTGGGCCCCGGCCAGGATTCGCCGTGCCTGTCGAACATCCAACGCAGACGTCAGGCCCCGGCGGTAACGGGTTTCGACAAACTGCAAACTGCGGTTGAAAGCCGCAATGCTCTCAGTGGCAATTTGCAGTCGTCGTTCAAAGGCTTCAATCTGCAAATACAGGTTGGCGGTTTCAGCGACAAGGGTCTGGGCAACCGTCCGGCGGTTTTCTTCGTCAACCAGGATATCATTCCAGGCCGCTTTGGAGGCTTTGGCCAGCCGGCTCCACAGATCGATTTCGAAGAGCGCCAGGAAACTCACCTGGTGGGTGGTAATCGTCTCTCCGCGTCCGACATTGACGCCACCAAAACGACGTTGATCCCAGTCATAATCAAAATTTACCTGGGGCCAGCGGTCGGCACTGACCTGCACGTACTGAGCCCGGGTTTCCAGAATCCGGGCAGCGGCCTGTTTCAAATCCCAGTTACGCAACAGTACTTCCTCAACCAGCCGGTTGAGTTCAGGGTCATTGAAATCCTGCCACCAGCGATCGGTAATCACCGCATCGGCGGTGGATTTGATCGAATCGCTCTGATAAAATTCCGGGATTTCGATATTGACATCGGGGCGCTGATAATTCGGTCCCAAATTAATACATCCGATCAGCCCTGTAAGCATAATGCCAACCGTGCTGATCAGAAAATATCGCTGCATCATGGCTCTGTCTCCTTTGGCTTGGTCTCCAATTGATTGAAATTATTTAATTATCAACATTATACGGGTTGTATAAAACCTATGTTTTAAAGTCAAGCCCAACATCGGGTTTGCTCCTTGAACAGATGGCCCGCTATGGCACAATCTGTTATCTATCTTATTGAAATAAATAGAGTTTTATAAAATCATCGTTTCCGATTGCCCGATGGTATCAACCGATGGCATCAGAAACTGTCAAATCAATATGTTTCACAGATTCATCAAATTTGACCGTCGCAGAACATAAGCCTTGCAAGTCGATTGAAATTAAAGTAATAAAAAAAATACGTCAGGGCTCCGCCCCGAGAGGTAACAATTAGGCCTCGAAAACGCGGGCAGCCGCTTAGAAAGCCCTTCCGGAAATCCCGGCCTTTTGATTTTGGCACTAACGCCAGGAGACCGGGCATTGTTTTTTGCCAGCCTTCGGGTGACCGGATATTTGGACGATGAATTCCATCATCAGGTTCCAGGCCTGCTTGGGCATGAACCGAATATTGGGCCACAACAATCCTTCCCAATGGAAAACTGTTAGGATACCGGCTCATCATTACAGGAATAAATTAGATCGACTGGAAGTTGAAACTTAATCGATGGTTGCAGCATTAAAATCTTTGGGAATCTGTCTGGGTGCATCAACCGTATCGATCGCCCAGCTAAAACAGGCGTCGGTCCCTAGCAGGAGCAATGATGCACCTCAGCGCCCCAAACCGCTTCTGATAGAATCCGCCCTTTATCCCCACGAAGGTGATCCCAAACGTACGCTGCTAAAAGCCTTTGAACAACTTGATTTGAGCTCATTTGACCGAATCGCTGCCACCGGTCGCAAATTTCGCAAATTTGTAAATCTGACATCTATATCCGAACCCGAAGCCGTCGAATATGCATATCAATTCGTCAAACCACCGGATATAACCTGCCCGGCAGTAATTTCCGCCGGTGGCGAGACCTTTATGGTCTATGTTTTGGATCGCTTCGGGCGCATTGCCAACGTCATCACCGGTAACAAATGTGCCTCCGGCACCGGCGAATTCTTTTTGCAGCAACTCCGGCGCATGAATGTTTCACTTGATGAAGCCGCTCAGTGGGCGTCCATAGAATCGCCGCACCATGTTTCGGGTCGCTGTTCGGTATTCTGCAAATCTGATTGTACCCATGCCACCAATAAAGGCATTCCAAAATCCCAGGTTACCGCCGGATTATGTAAAATGATGGCCAGCAAGATTCTGGAGCTTTTAAAAAAGGTGGAGCGGCGCAATTTATTGCTCACCGGCGGCACGGCCGGCAACCGCATGATGGTCGATTACCTGAAAAAGGATATCCCGGGACTGATCGTGCCGGATGAAGCCCCTTATTTTGAAGCCCTGGGAGCCGCTCTATGGGCGCTGGAGCATCAAACCGCAACGGTTCGGAGCGTGGCAAATTTGTTCCATTCAGAAGTCACCTCATTCGACACGTTGCCGCCACTAAATGATTTCGCCGCTGAAGTTGAATTTAAAACTGTTGAAAAGGGGCATGTCAATCCTGGAGACACCTGCATTTTAGGCCTGGATGTCGGTTCCACCACAACCAAAGCGGTGCTATTGCGTAAATCAGATGATGCCATGCTGGCCTCGGTTTACCTGCGCACCAACGGAGACCCGGTCGGTGCTTCCCGGCTCTGCTATCAATCCATACTGGAGCAAATCCAGACCCGGATGGACCCGGCACAACTATCGCTTATCGGCCTCGGCGTCTGTGGTTCCGGTCGCCAGATTGCCGGTCTGCATGCTCTTACCGACGGCGTCATCAACGAAATCATCGCACATGCCACTGCAGCTGTGCACTTTGACCCCAAAGTGGACACCATTTTTGAAATCGGCGGTCAGGACGCCAAGTACACCTACATCACCAACAGCGTGCCGTCCGATTATGCCATGAACGAGGCCTGTTCGGCCGGCACCGGTTCGTTTTTAGAGGAATCGGCCTATGAAACCCTTGGGGTTGAAATGGAAAAAATCGCTGCTGTGGCCCTGAAAGGAAAGCATCCGCCGAATTTCAACGACCAGTGCGCCGCATTTATTGCCTCTGATATAAAAAACGCTATTCATGAGGGTGTTCGACACGAGGACATTGTTGCCGGACTGGTCTATTCCATCTGCATGAATTATTCAAACCGGGTCAAGGGCAATCGGCCGGTGGGTGAAAAAGTGTTTATGCAGGGCGGCGTCTGTTACAACGCCGCTGTACCGCTGGCTATGGCCTCCCTGATTGGCAAACCCATCGTGGTTCCGCCGGAACCCGGACTCATGGGGGCATATGGTGTTGCGCTGGCCGTCAAAAATCGAATTGATACCGGACTGATGCCCGAAGCCCAATTTGATCTGGCAACGCTGGCGAACCGCGAGGTCGCCTATGAAAAATCATTTGTCTGCAAAGGCGGCAAAGAAAAATGCGATCGCAGCTGTGAAATTGCCGTGATTCAGGTCGAGGGCAAAAAATATCCTTTTGGCGGCGCCTGCAATCGCTATTATAACCTGCGCCACAACGTGAAATATGATGTCGCCAAACTGGATCTGGTTCGAATTCGCCAGCAGCTTATATTTGAAAAATACGGCGCTCGCACGCCGGCCGATTTGGGATACAAACAACGGGGAACCATCGGTTTTAACCGCAGCTTTTTGATCAACACCTATTATCCGCTGTATTCCAATTTCTTCGCTGAGCTGGGCTATGCAGTTATTTTACCACCGGAACCTTCCCAGGAAGGCATTGACCAGCGCAACGCGCCTTTTTGCTACCCGGTTGAGCTGGCCCACGGATTTTTCTATTCACTTATTGAAGCCCAACCGCCACCCGATTTTATTTTTCTGCCGCATTTCAAAGCCGTACCCGATGAAAAAAACAGCGGGCAAGATTCTCAATCTCAGGTGTGTCCCCTGGTTCAGGGGGAAACTTTTTATCTGCAAACCACCTTCCGCAAAAAATTGGGGATGCTTAGCAAAACGGGCACAAAGCTGTTAACCCCCCTGATCGATCTTTCCGAAGGCATCGCAGAAGCCAGGAAACCCTTGCTGGCGTCTGCCCTACAAATGGGCATCAAACGCAAAATGGCCGAAGCTGCTTTTGAGGCTGCCTTGCAAAAACAAATGGATTGTATGGCGGAGATGCAGGCCATCGGTCAAAGGGCCCTGACAGAACTGGAAGCGGATCCGCAGAAATTTGCAGTGGTTATTTTCTCCCGTCCTTATAATGGGTACGCGGATGAGGCCCATATGGGCATCCCTCACAAATTCGCATCCAGAGGTGTTCTGGTGATGCCGCTGGACTTTCTCAAATTCAGCTCAGAGCGTTCCAAGCGTCATATGTACTGGGGCATGGGGAAACTGATGATGAAGGCAGGTCGGCTGGTCAAACGCCACCCTCAGCTGTTCGGCACCTATATCACCAATTTTTCCTGCGGACCGGATTCATTTGTGGTCGGATATTTTAGAGAAATTATGGGACGCAAACCGTCACTGACCCTGGAACTCGACAGCCACACGGCCGACGCAGGGCTGGAAACCCGCGTCGAAGCATTTTTGGATATCGTGCAGGCCTACCGGCAGCTGGTTGCCCAGAAAAAAATAACCCAGCCGCAGCAAACGTTTCAACCGGCCAAAATCATCCATCAAAACGGGATGGCCAAAGTGCTCACCTCATCGGGTGAAGCTCTGCCCATGAACGATCCGCGTGTTACGATGCTGCTGCCATCCATGGGCAAATTGCTCTCCGAAGCATTTGCTGCCGCGGTGAGAAGTTCGGGGTTTCATGCCAAGGCCCATCCGCCCGCTGATGAAGCCGTGTTGAAATTGGGCCGTGCCAACACATCCTGCAAAGAATGCCTGCCCCTGATTCTGACCACCGGAACGTTGCTCAGTTATGTCAATAACGGTAAGCGCGACGACGAGGTTCTGGTCTATTTCTTTGCCACCGGCTCAGGACCCTGTCGCTTTGGGCAATATTATATTTTTATGGAGGATCTCATCAAACGGCTTCAAATCCCGGATGTGGCTATGTTTACGCTTTCTGCCGAAAACTCCTACATCGGAATGGATAAAAATTTCGACACCCGGGCCTGGTGGGCAGTGGTCGTTGCCGATGTCATGGAAGATATTCGATCGATGATTCTGGCCAATGCCGTTGACCCGCAAAAGGCATTGGAGAAATTTGAGGCGGTGTGGCCGGATATTTTAACCGCCCTGGAGACCGGGGTGTTTTCCGCGCTTGAACGGCAATTGATGCGCACTGTCAGACATCTGCGCCACATTCCCATGAAGCGACCGCCAGAAACAGTCCCGACCATCACCCTGTCAGGAGAAATATTTGTGCGCCGGGATGCGCTCTCGCGTCAATATATTACCGAACGTCTGGCTGAAAAAGGGTTTGCCACAACTTGTTCACCGGTTGCAGAGTGGGTATTATATTGCAACTACATGGTCGATCAAGGGCTGCAATGCTCAGAACCCATGAAGATGATGGAAAAGCTCAAATTTAAGATTCGCAGCAAATTTCAGGCCCGTTACGAAAAACGAATCAAATCGATTCTTTCAGAATCGGGTATAGTTCACGCCGAGCCCCTCGATATCGACACCTTCGTTAATAATTCTTCGGCCTACATATCCAAAAACCTTCCGGGTGAAGCGGTACTGACTGTCGGCGGCTCTTTGACTGAGATCGTTTCCCAATCCTGCGGCGTCATCGCCATCGGCCCTTTTGGTTGCATGCCCAACCGATTGTCGGAAGCCATTTTAAACGAAACCATGACCGCTGAAGAAAAGCTGGCAACAGAGCCGGCAAACCAGGAATTGAAAGCCGTCTTGACCGACATCGAGCAACTTCCTTTTCTGGCAATTGAAAGCGATGGCTCCCCTTTTCCGCAACTCATTGATGCGAAGCTGGAAACGTTTTGTTTACGGGCCGAAAGGTTGCACAAGCGCATTATGAAATACCCGCAACCGACCGGTTCGCATTGAAGTATCACCTGAATTTAGGTATCCAGCAAAGCGAATTAGTGCCGGATTAAACATACGATTCGCAACCGTTAAACCAAGGATAGGAACCCATGCGCCCGGCCTATATTGGGGTGGTGGCCCAGGTGACAGTCGCCCTATGGCTGACTGTCAATCCTGCTGCACCCGGGAGATGTGAATCGATGTCGCCGTTAATCCTGAACCGTAAGATTCAGTTGCCTGAACCGCGTACCGATGGAGACATCTCGGTCGAACAGGCGCTGCAGGCAAGACGATCGGTGCGCTCTTATAAAAATGACCCCCTGGACCTTGCCGAGATTTCCCAGATCGTATGGTCCGCCCAGGGTATTACCCGTCCGCGTGGATTCCGAACGGCACCTTCTGCCGGAGCCCTTTACCCGCTGGAACTCTACGTCATCGCCGGCCAGATCAAAAACCTCCCATCCGCTATTTATAAATACAAACCCCGTGAGCATGTGCTGGTCAAAATGATCTCCGGCGACAAGCGGTCCGAACTCAGCCGTGCCGCCCTGCGCCAGGGAGCCATCAAAAAAGCACCTGCGGTTTTGTTGTTTTGCGCTGTGTATGAACGGACAACCGGCAAATACGGTCAACGCGGTATCCGCTATGTTCACATGGAGGTGGGCCATGCAGCTCAAAACGTATGTTTGCAGGCGATTGCCTTAGGGCTCCAAACAGCGGTAATCGGAGCTTTTCGTGACGAAGCGGTCAAAGAGATCGCTCAGCTGCCCGCCGATGAGCAGCCGCTGTATTTTATACCGATCGGAAGATAAGCAGCGTGATAGATCTTCGCACACTTCCGCCTTCAGCAATCAGCGTCCTTTGACTTAATTTCTCAGTGCGTTTAAACATGATCGGGCTGATAATCCTTTAGTTGCAATTTTAACCGACTCCAATCCTCTCTTTTTCTTCTGCACGAAGAGCAGCTTTAATTCCTTGTGAATGGTCGACGGTCGTCAACACGAGACCGCCGATAAAAAAGAAAAGAACAATGGCAGCAATACTCAACCTGCTCGTACCTGTTAATTGTCCAACGATTCCGAAAAGAAAGGGCCCAAGAATGCCCGCAAATTTACTGCTCACATTATAAAAGCCAAAAAATTCTGCTGATTTTGATGGTGGGGACATGGAACCAAACATCGATCTGCTAAGGGCCTGAGTACCACCTTGAACCATAGAAACCAATATGGCCAAAAGCCAGAAGTGAAACGGTTCACTCATGAAATATCCCAGAAAGGTAATGATTGAGTAAATTCCCAAAGCAATAAGAATGGAATTTTTTGTCCCGATTTTATTAGGCAGCCTGCCAAATATTAGCGTAAATGGAAATCCAAGGTATTGCACCATTAAGATTGCTCCAATCAAATGGGTTCTGCCTATCCCAATTTCCGCGCCAAATATCACGGCCATTATAATTATGGTGCCTACCCCGTCATTATAAATCCAAAAGGCCACGAGAAATTTTACCAGCTCTTTAAAATTTTTAATGCTTTTCAACGTTTTTTTCAATCTCTGATATCCGGCTAAAACAGGATTGGCACTTTCATCTTTGGAAATGATAGTACGAGGCTCAGAAACATACTTGAAAATGGGTATAGAAAAAAATGCCCACCAGATGCCAACAGTTAGAAAAGATATCCGCGAGCCCCACTCAGCATCAGGAATCCCAAATAAGGCGGGTTTTAATATCATTAAAAGATTTATTGTCAGCAAAATCCCGCCACCCAAATATCCATACGCATATCCTTCGGCAGAAACTTTATCAATTTCGTCTGCTCTGGCCACATGGGGCAATAAGCTGTCATAAAAAATATTGCCACCTCCAAAACCGATTCTGCCAAAAACATATAGGAGCGATGCATAAAACCACATCCCACTTCCGATACACATTAAAAGCGAGGTGGATAAAACCCCAATCAGAGCGAAAAGACCAAGAAATCTTTTTTTAGCTCCTGAATGATCTGCAATTGAACCCAAGATAGGTGCAGACAAGGCGATCATTAACATCGCTATTGTATTAGAATACCCCCAATAACTGGTTGCAGTGGTTTTTTCCAGTGTAGCGCCTGCCACAGAGCTATAAAACTCAGGAAGAACGGCTGCCATGATAGTGGTTGCAAACGCAGAATTTGCCCAATCGTACATTGTCCAACTTCTGATTATCTTCTGACGTTCCTTGTCCATAGCTAAACCTTATTTAATCGGAGCCTAAAAATAAGATTAACAAACAAGCTCGCTCATTCTTTGTCATTTAAAGAATGCGATAGAAGGCGATTAACAACCTTCTGCAGTTCAACCGCGTTATCGGAAAAAATCCACTCCACGCCCCTATTCAGTTCACGAAACAAACAATTCTTGGAGTTCACATAACCGGTCGCCAAATTCTGCATGAATGCTTTATGCCTTTTTAGGCGTGACCGGGTTAGCAGAACGTAATGGCCGGCAAACCCGCTATAGTTTTGTTCTATTGCCAATTTGCTGAGTTGGAAGAAGTTAAAACGGGCAACCGGCAGAAATGCGGTTCTGGGGACACATTCGATTACATTAAACATCCGCGGCGTCATCGTGAGGAGGTGATAATCCTGCACCGGTTGCAATGGGGAAAACAGTTTTTCTAAAATCCGGTTCTGACGAGCCGGATCCGGATACACCTCTGCCTTGATCTCAATCATCAGATGGATCTTTTTGCCATATCTGGGGATCAGTTCGGCCAGCATGGGAACGACAGGGCATTCGGATTTTAGTTCCGCCAGGGTGGCCTGGTGGATGTCTAAATCGGCACCGAACACCCTGCGCAGATTTGTATCATGCAGAACCACCGGATGAAGATCCTTTGTCCAGCGCAAATCAAACTCGATTCCCCAAACACCGGCAGCGCTGGCACTGTCAAATGCCGCGACCGTATTTTCAAAAATACGCTGATTGTCGTATGCGCCCCGATGAGATATAATTTTACATTGCTTCAGACGATCTGCAGTGGGCATTGTCTGCGGCCAGCGGGTATAGAAATGGTCCAGCATGTGAAGAAAACGGGTTTCTATGTTTTGAAAAATTTTCATTTTGTATGATAGTCGCGCAATAAACAGGCCCAAGGGCATAAAAATTCAAAATTAACATTAATTCATAAGGTTATATAAACTTTGCATTTTTATTTAAGCCCCAAAATAACAAATATTGTCAGATTTTGCGACAAAATAATGCTCATCCCACCGGCAGCATCCGGGTGTTTAACAGCGATCTGAACCGTAAAATGAATTACAAAAAAAACGGTTATTGGGTTAAAGCCTTTGTGGAAAATGCCGATAAAAAACATATACCTGGAGCGTACAAATTCACCATTATTCCTGCTGACTGCGGTCCACTATGCTAAGGCCGCAAAAAGACTGAAGGGTTCATGTTTAAACTAGTTCAAAAATCGAATCCACAAAAATATCACGAAACCCAAAAGACAAGTTTCCTGGTTGGAAATTCAAACCGCTGTGAAATCGTAATCGGTGACCCTCAAGTTTCAGACGTTCAGGCCAAGGTCGGCACAAAAGACAACCGCTATTTCATCAAAAACCTCGGCCCCGAACCGATTTCTGTAAATGGACACCCAACTGAAGGCCAATTTATAAATAACGGAGACGAACTCGCACTTGGCAAATCCGAATTTGTCATTCAGTTAGCGGAGAAAAGGCGCCCAGGATCCCAACAAACACCGGCGGAAGATAAAACAATGGTGTTGGACACGCCCAGCGATGAATCGCTGGGGCCGCGATTGGTGTGCACAACCGCTGGTGGCAAAAGTAAAATCATTCCTCTGAAACTGGAAAAACTGATCATCGGAAGATCTAACGAAGCCACCCTGAAATTGATGCACCCGTCGATCTCCCGCAAACACTGCGTTATCGAAAAGCAGGAAAATAGTTTTGTTGCCCGAAATATCAGCACCACCAACCCCCTTTACCTGAATGATCAGATGATTTCCGAACAGCGCCTTTATTCGGGAGACCAGCTCCGCATGGGAACGTTTTCAATCACCTTTATTTCTGATCAACCGTCCGATGCTCGTCTGGCGACCCAAAAAATTATGCCACCCGCGAAACGATCAAGCCGGGGCCTTTGGCTGGCAGCAATGTTGATTTTTACTTTTTCAGGATACTTGCTCTATATGCACGCCTATATTCCCTGGAGAGCCGAGCAAATACTTGCCGAGATTGGGGGCCAGATTGAATTGGGTGATTACATGCCAGCCAGGGATGCACTCAAAGAACTGCTGCTAAACGATCTTTCTACGGACAATGCCCAGACTGCAAAGCACATGCTGGCGCAAATAACCCTGGCCATCACACAGCAAAAAGCCGAAAAGGGAAAAATAGAAGCCGCCAAGGTAGTTTTAAAAAATTACCTGGCGGAATATGGCCACGGGAAAGAAGCCGAAGCGCTCTGGGATCGTTTGGATTATTATCGCTTAACCCTCGGTGAACAGCGGGAATCTATCAATCAACATCAATCCGCCTTGAAGGAATATTCTTCCATTAGGGAAGACAGTTTGTACTTCGAAGAGGCCCAGAAAGCCATGCGGCGAATCTGGTTGGCTTATCAGCAGAAAAACCGTCAAAAACAGGATGTCGCCCAGCTGCTTAAAGAAGCCGAGACGCATTTTCTGGCCAAACGGTATCTAACACCGGTCAATAAAAATGCCTTTGCTGTATACCAAGCCGTTCTTGCGCTCAATCCCAAACATGA
>CAJHYI010000485.1_pt1 | contig 15677 bp, 13 predicted proteins | sample 9198771 | NCBI WGS metagenome assembly CAJHYI01 (sample SAMEA7708367, study PRJEB35096) | sediment metagenome | biome: marine neritic benthic zone biome [ENVO:01000025]; feature: sediment [ENVO:00002007]; material: shallow marine sediment [ENVO:03000034] sea grass bed [ENVO_01000059] ...
GAAATTTCGCTGGATATGTCCCGGGATGTGAGGTGATCAATGAGATCAGAGGGTGAAAATGGCAAATAAGCGAAAATCTGTTTCTCCAGCGCTGTGGTTTTCTTCCACAGCAATCGAATTCGGTGTTTGTCACCCGGCTGACTGCCGTACCTTTCCTGGATATAGCGCATGCGCTCATCCAGTGAAACGATGCGGTCATGAAGCACCCGCTTGTCGGCATAATTGATAACCACGGCTTCTGATAGATTTTTCGGATCGGCATAATCATCCAGCCGTACATGCTGCCGCACAAGATGGCCAATCTCCGGATATCCCAGAGCAGTCAATTCCTGCCCGCCGGTAAGTGCGTGGTTTTCGGCAGTTTCAAAACTGCGGGTCTTGGTGATATCATGCAGCAAACCGGCAGCCTCCACCAGCTGCCCATCCAGATGAACCCCTTCGGTTTCGAGATGGTCTACCAGACACATAGCAACCCGGCATACCTGAATGGAGTGGGCCACGATGTGTTCGGGCATCTGCATGTCGCACATCAACTGAAAACAATCATTTTGGGAAGGAATATTCATTTCGCCAGGATTAAATCCACCATTTCGGCAAACCCGTGACCGCCTTCCTGCCGGGTTACATACGTCGGCTTATGTTTAATTTTTTCTTTGAATTGTAAAATATTGGCCACACCCACCGAGTACGGAAAGAATCGAAACATGGGCACGTCATTGGGAGAATCCCCGATAAAGATAACGTTTGTTTTTACGGCTTCCAGTTCGTCTTTAAACACTTCTGCAAAGAGCATCCGGGTCATGGTGAGTTTATCATATTTACCGAACCAGCCGTTGACATGAATCGAGCTGATTTTGGCCCGGGCGCCCGCTTCTTCGAAGAGGGTAACAATTCGATCAACGTCTTCCATGGACAATGCGGCTACGTCCTCACAATAATCAATAGCCAGATCTGCCTCCCGATAGGCCTGATCCGCAGATACCCGGCAGCCGGGGATTTTTTTTAGGATCTCCAGTTTGAGGGCCCCCAGTTTTTCACGATCGGTGCTGCGTTGCCCTTCTGACCTAAAATAACGCCGCCGCATTTTGCGCTCTCTGTCATCGTAATAGAAATAAAAGGCGCCGTTTTCCCCGACGATACCGTCCACCGGCCACATGCGGGCGATATGGTCACACCAGCCCGCCGGCCGGCCCGTAATAGGAATCATGAATATACCGGCTTTTTGGAGACGCTCCATCGCGCCAAACGCAACGGCCGGCAGCCGGCCTTTGAGGGTCAGGGTGTCATCGATATCCGTCAGAACATATCGAATCTTTTTTTTGATGGTTTTGGGCATTTTCTCGATTGGCTTCATCATTCTACCCCTGAGGTATGATTAAGATAAATACTGCAGGTGATGCTTACAGATGTCGCATTAAACTTGTCAACAGGAAATAATTAAACCGCAGTGAAAGTAATTTATGCAATAAATGGTCAAAAAAATCTGGATCTTTTTGTTTCTAATCCAAAGAAAGTGTAATAAAGTATAATTTAATTAATTGCACTACCCTGATTGATCGATCTATTGAGAGAGGACACGCAAATTGAGGGAAGAACTGCTCACCGCCATGGAAAAGGCGGTCCAGGAAGTCAGGCAGTGGCCGCAAAAGGAAGTCCAGATTTTTCATCATAATGATTCCGATGGCCTCACCTCGGGCGCCATCCTCACAAAAGCTTTCACAAGAGCCGGTTTTAAGGTTCAACGCTCCTGTCTCGAAAAACCGTATCCGAAGTTGCTGAATAAAATCTACGACCAAACGGGCGGGTTAATCATATTTGCGGATTTTGCCGGCCGGATTGCCCCTCTGCTGTCAGAATTAAACCAGGGCCGGAACCTCACCTTGATTTTGGACCACCACGTGGCCGAAGCTGCCACCGACCCCATGGTGCACAACCTGGATCCCGATCTTTTCGGTCTCAAGGGTGATCGCGATATTTCCGGATCAACCACCTGTTATCTGTTTGCAAAGAAGCTGGATCCATCCAATGGCGACCTTGCCCCGATCGCCGCCATCGGTGCGGTGGGCGATGAGTTTTTTGTGGATGGCTGTCTAGCCGGCGAAAATCGGGATGCTGCCGCTGAAGCTGTTAAACAGGGGAAACTGGAAATTCACAAACACGAAGACGGTGAGCGTTACTATTTAAATACGCCCGGAGGGCCCGTTGCCTGTGATGAACTTGGCGCCTATCTGGACACCCTGGGTGCTGCCGGCTATTATCAAAATGGACCGGACATGGGAATCAAGATCTGTCTGGAGGGCGCTACGGCTGAATCAGACCGGATGCTGCAACAGCTGCAGGCCATCCAGAATAAAGCCTTTGAGAGGGAAATTGCAAAAATTCATTCTGGCGGATTGAAAAAAACGGCCACCATCCAGTGGTTTCATGTCAAGAACCGCTTTGCGCCCATGGGCGTTAAAATGATCGGTGTGTTCTGCGATACCATCAAAAATTCCGCCGATGTCGATCCGCATCGCTACCTGGCCGGTTTTCAGATCATCCCCAACAAAATTCCGGGTTTCGGCCCCATCGAATTCAACGAAGTTAAGATTTCCATGCGGGTTTCAACTCAGATAGTGGCAGAAATCCAGGCCAATAAAAAAATGGGGCTCAACGTCTTATTGCCTGAAGCCACCAACAAACTCGGCGGTTTCTCTGATGCCTGCCATAGTTTGACAGCTGCAACCACCGTGGCCATCGGCATGGAGGAAGCGTTAATTCAGGAAATGGAGTCTATCCTTATAAAACAAAATAGATAAATAATAACGTATGAGAAGCACTTTACACCCAGCTCTACTTTCGCCGGAGTAATGGAGTATTGGAGTGGTGGAGTAATGGGTCGGTGGATGGAATGATTAATTAAATCTGCATTACTCCAGCGCTCCATCACTCCATCTCTCCAGTTTGACGAGGCCATATGAATTGATGGGCGCCAGAGGTTAATAAGATTTTCAACTTTAAAATTTAGGAGAACACCATGGGTAAGGGCACTGCTTTTGGGAAAACGATTCTGATTGGAGATGCATTTGTGCTGCGGGAAGTTCCGGCCATTGTCTCTTCCATTCCGTTTGAAACCGAGTGTGTGGTTGAACGCTTAAATGGCGGACAGGGTTGGACGCTGGCAGACAACCGCACAGAAGTCCCGGGATACAAGAACAAGAAAAAGGACCAGCAGGTGGATTCCATCAACCGGATTCTGGAAGTGATGAACGTCGATGTTCAAAAAAATCCCATTAAAATCACCTATGGCGGATCGCTGCTGGCCGGCAGCGGCGTCGGTGCCAGTGCAGCCAGCTGCGTTTCGCTGGCCCGCGCGCTGAACAATGAATTCAATCTGAATCTTCCAATTGAGGAAATCAATCACGTTGGCTGGGAAGGCGAATTTGCCTATCACGGCATCCCCAGCGGCGTTGACAATACGGCTTCGACTTTCGGCGGGTTGATCCTGTATCATATCAAAAACGGAGAAAAGACCTGGGAACGCATCAATTTAAAAGAACCGGTCGAAGTGGTTTTGGGCAACAGCGGGGTGACGGCCGATACCTCGAAATTGGACGCGCATGTAGAAGCCCAGCAGGAAAAAGAGCCTGATGTGTTCAAAAAGCGGCTGCAAGCGGTCAACGACCAGGCATTTGAAATGAAAACGGCATTAGAGGATTACGACCTGACCAAAGTGGGTCAAATCATGACCGCCAATCACAAGATTTTAATCGACATGGATCTTTCCCATGAAACGCTGATGTATCTGTGCAACATGGCGATTGAACTCGGTGCTCTGGGCGCCAAAGTGACCGGTGGCGGCCGGGGTGGTTACATGAACGCCCTGACACCGGGCAAGGAACTTCAAAATAAAGTGGCTTCTGCCATGGAAAACGAGGGCTATAAAGTAATACGGGCAACCATCGGAGGAAGTTGATGGTATTAACTAACACCTAAGATGAGCGTTCCAAATTAAAAAAAATGGATATTGATATAGCTTCTTTTTAGCGGTTCGGTTCAGCATGCTTTTATCAATATCTCGCTGAAATGTGAACCAGCTCCCATTCTACAGTATGGATCGTTCGCAACCAAAACAAGTACTGTTAATCGCAGACGCTAATCCGGAAAACGTTAACGTCCTGAAGACGATGCTGGCCTCTGATTACGATATAAAGGTCGCCGTTGACGGAGAGGAAGCGATCAGGCTCGCCTCATCTTCGGTTCGCCCCGGATTAATCCTGTTAAACAACATGATGCCGACTGAAGATATGTACGAGATTTGCAGAAAGCTAAAAACGGACAAAACCACTAGGCAAATCCCGATTATCCTCATTTCGGAGCCGGCAATGGAAGACACGGAAGAAAGGGGATTTGAACTTGGCGCAGCGGATTACATAACGAAGCCCTTTAAAAAATCTGTGGTCAGTGCCAGGATCCGGACCCACTTAGAACTAAAGCGTTATCGGGACAATCTTGAAAATAGAGTAAAAAGGCAGATAAGCGCGCTACATGAGGAAATTAAGGAACGTAGAGATATTGAAGATACATATCGTGCGCTTGTAGAGCATGCAAGGGACGGAATTGCAATCATCCAGGATTTCACAGTCAGATATGCAAATCCCGCGTTTTGCAAAATGATCGGCTTTTCCGAGAAAGAACTTATCGGTGCACACCTTAAGAAATTTATATCAGAGGAAGAATTTATCAAAAATACCAAACGATATTCCGACAGGATCGCCGGCCTAAATTTACCCCGTATATATAAATCCCAGATTATTCATTCAGACGGATCTACAATCCATGTCGAACTTAATGTTAGCGTTGTACCGTATGGAAGATCACTTGCCGCCTTGGTATTTGTTCGAGATATGCGCGAAGAGGAAGCCTGGAAATATTTTAGATGATAGCCAATAAATACAAACTCCACGGCGGCTTAAAAGTAGATGGGAGTGAAAAGCCAAGAAAAATCCGTGGAGATTTTTTATTTCTGTTGCTTCAGATTGTTTTTATTAAAACGACCGCTGTTTCTTTTGCCTTCATATTGTTGCGGCCCATCATTTGGATTTGCGGCTGAAATAAAGATTCAGCAACGCAAGCAGCGATGTACCCACGATCAGCAAAAAAGAAATCGCATTGATAACCGGTGTGCTGCCGTCTCTGACCTGCAGGTATAAGTTAATCGGCAAAGTGGCCTCGTATCCCACCAAAAACAGGGTGGTGTTGAAATTTTCGAAAGACATCAGAAACGCCACCGCACCCGCTCCGATAAGCGCCGGTCTTAAAAATTTTAAAGTGATGTGCCAGATGACCTCAAACCGGTTGGCACCCAGATTCATGGCCGCCTCCTCGAGGGTGCGGTCAAACTTGCGCAAGCGAGCGGAAACCACCAGCGTCACCAGAGTGGCAATAAAGGAAAACTGCCCCAGCACCACCAGCCAGAAGCCGGGACGAAACAATTCCACATCTATCTTCCAGCTCTCCTCAAAATGGGTGCCCAGCGTATTGCTGAACAGCAAAATGGATATTCCCAGAATTACACCCGGTATGACCAGCGGCGCCAGCATCAGAAAATAAAGCCCTTGTTTAAACCAAAAATCTTCCTGCTCGAATAAAAAAGAGGCGCAGGTCCCCACCGCCAATGCCAGCAAGGTCACAAAAAAAGCGACCCGGAAACTGACCCAAATACTGTCCAGATTGATCTGATCATGAAAAATACCGACCCGCTGCGGCAAATTGGCCGTAAACCACTCCAGCGTAAATCCTTTCCAGGGCAAAGACGGGAACTGGGAATCGTTAAAAGCCAGCACGCAGGTGACAAGCAGCGGCGCAAATAAAAAGACAAAATACAAAACGACATAGAGCTTGAAACAGCGGTTATATGTTTTGGAGGTCGGCAGTGTGCGGATCATTGCACCACCTTCTTTAAATTCTGCCGGGTCAGTTTAAGTCCCAGCCAGACGACGATTGAAGACAGCACCAGCAACAAAAAGCCGAATGCAGATCCCTGGTTCCAGTTAAAAGAGGCGATAAATTGATTATAAATTTGCTCGGTAAACCAGAGCGAGTTTTTTCCGCCCATCAAATTCGGTGTGAGGTAATTGCCCAGCGTCAGCATGAACACCACAATAGAGCCCGATACGATACCGGGAGTGGCATGCGGGATGATAATTTTAAACAATATGGTCCACATGTTGGCGCCCAGATCATAAGCGGCCTCGATCAGGCTGTTGTCCAGGCTTTCCAGCACCGAAACAATCGGTACCACCATAAAAAGCATGGAGGTATACACCAGGCCCAGGATCATGGTGGAATCTCGGTAAAGCATCTCAATCGGTTGATTTAAAATCCCCGCTTTCAGCAAAAAATGATTGATTACCCCGCTTTCTCTTAACAGGATCATCCAGCCGTAAACCCGGACCAGCTCACTGACCCAGAAAGGCAACAACAGCAGGACCAATAGAAACCCCTGATATTTGGGGGTGACAACTTTGGTGATGTAAAATGCCACCGGAAGGGCAAGCACAAAAGTTAGAAAAGTGACCAGGATAGAATAAATCGCAGTTCGCACGAACGTCAGCCAGTAGATGGGCTCTTCAAAAAAAGTTAAATAATTATTCAGGCTCCACTGCATTTGACCTTCATTGTTTTCAAAACGAAAAGACATGATCAACAGATCGATGTGCGGCAGCACAATCATCACAAACAACCAGAGCACCACCGGTGCCAGGAAAAAAAACAACCCCCAGCGTTTTTGACCCTTCAACACAATTTATACCCGTTATTGGTTGCGAGTTAATGTTAAAAGTATTGGGTGTCCCGCCTTCGCGAATGCTTCGGCGCGGCAGGCAGGTGTCAGTCTCCAGGTTCAAAGGTTCAGCGTTCAGAGGTTCAAAGGTTGAAAAAAAGCAATAAGTGCTGAGGACTGAGCAAAAAGTTTGCCTGATATCTGACACCCATCAGTTAAACCCTGAACCTTTGAACCCTGCTTGCCGCGGCGCAGCTCGATAAAGCGAAGCCGGGAACCCTTGAACTTCTAAACTTGTTTACTCAGTCCTGAACTTCCTTTTTTTGAAAACAGATGCCGGATTGTTCGTCCCAGCCGATTTCGATCTTATCGTTTTTCTGGATGTAATCATACTGATGGGTTTGGGGTAATGCGATGAGCAACTCCGTGTCCGCATCCAACGGGTGGGCCAGCAAGCGACTGTTGGCGCCGTCAAAAAGCAGATCCTTAACAATAACCTCAAAGCGATTCAAATTCGCCAGGCCCGCATCGGGTTGAATCAGCATGGCTTCCGGGCGCAGGAAAAGATCAGCTTCATCGCCAGGCTGCAATTGTTGCCTAATTTTGGTCCGGAAAACCCTGCCGTCGGTGGTCTCAATCTCGGCGGCCTGCTGATCACATTGCCGGATTTGGCCGGACCAGGTATTGTTGTCTCCCACAAACTGTGCCACAAACGGGGTATCCGGGCTGTTGTATAAATTCTGGGGGGTATCGATCTGCTCAAAAACGCCCTGGTTCATCACGGCCACATGGTCGGACATCACCAGGGCTTCGGACTGGTCGTGGGTGATATACACAAAAGTGGTACCAACCTTGGCCTGAAGTTTTTTCAACTCAACCTTCATTTGCTCCCGCAGTTTCAGATCCAGTGCTCCCAAAGGTTCATCTAACAGCAAGACCGCCGGCTCCAGCACGAGACAGCGCGCAATGGCCACCCGTTGTTTCTGGCCGCCCGAGAGCTGATCAACTTTTTTATCATCAAAACCGGTTAGATCCACACGTTCCAGAATCGTTTTAACCTTCTTTTGAATAGTGGCTTTATCGTCTCCACGTCTGCGCAGACCAAAAGCAATGTTTTCGCCGACATTCATCATGGGAAATAGGGCCAGGTGCTGAAAAATCAGATTGACCGGGCGTTTGTTGGGGGGGATGCCGTGCATGCTCTTGCCACGGATTTCAATGGTGCCTGCAGAGGGTTCGGTCAGCCCGGCGATCATCCGCAACAGGGTCGTTTTGCCGCAGCCGGAGGGCCCCAGAATGGAAAAAAAGCTGCCATCGGCGACTTCAAACGATACATTGTCAACGGCTACAAAATCATCAAAGGTTTTGCTGACGTCCTTAACCGCTAAGTCAATTTGCATCAGAAACTTTCTTGGCGAAGCTTTTTTATTTTAATAAAAGTAAAATAATGGGTTCAGCGGAAAATTTCGATAGGCAAAATGAAAATTTTCCGCTTTATTAACCCATTATTTCATTATTCCAACATTCCATCATTCCGCGTCGATGGTGTATCTTAGTGATCGATGGTAGAAATGCCGGAATTCTTATTAAAAATTTCAATCCGTTATCTGGATTTTGCACGAGTTGGAGGCTTTCATTTTCTCATTAATTTTCATGCAAGATTCAGATTTCATTTGGCGGCTTTAACCTTGTCCAAAATTTTGCCTTCGATTTCCTCAAGCTTCGCCGGCACGGGTGGATACCATTTGACATTATCAATTGCTTCCTGGGGAAAAGTGCGTTCAAAATTCCCACGGATGTCCACATTCGTCAACATGATAGCCCCTCGAGAGGCCGTCCCGTATTTTTCCATATTTGTAAATTGAGCAGCATTTTCCGGCTTGAGCATGAAGTTAATCCACTTATAAGCTGCATCCAAATTTTTGGCTTTGGCCGGTATGGCAAAGGTATCGATCCAGCCCAGCGCGCCGCTTTTGGGCGCCAAAAAGTCGATATCTGAATTTTCCACATGCAGTTTCCAACCGCCACCATCCCAGGCCATCGCCAGGTGCACTTCTTCAGAGCGCATAGATTGCAGCAGAGCATCCCCATTGGTCCAATAATTTTTAACGATCGGTTTGGCATCGATTAAGGCCTGGCCGACTTTTTCCATCAATGCCTGGTAAGCGTTGACGTCACTGTATTTGGCAAAGGGGTCATCCCCCATCGCAAAAGCAATGGCAATCAGCGTCGGCCTTTTGAGGCGGTAGCTGACACGGCCTTTGAACGCTTGGTTGAGCAGATCCGAATAATCTTTGGCATCCGGCGCAAATTTGCGGTTAACAATTAAACCGGATGTTCCCCAGCAAAAGGGCACACCGTATGATTTAACATCGACCATGGTATTTAATTGCACAGCCTTGAGCATGGAGGGAATAATCTGAGCCGTATTGACCTTGGACATATCAATCGGTTGATAAATCTTATATTTTCCCTGAACCGCAGCAATTCGGTCCTGGCTGGGTTGGGCCAGATCAAAACCGGCGCCACGCGTGGCGCGCAACTTGGCGATCATTTCCTCATTGTTGGAATACGTCACCTTGACGTTGATACCGGTTTCCTTTTGAAATTTTTCTACCAGATTTTTGGGCGCATACCCTTTCCAGGTCAACAAAGATAAGGTTTCTGCTGCGTATAGGCCGCCGGTAAATACCAGCACAAAAGCAGTAATCACGCCTAAAACAAGAATGGTCTTTTTGGTCATAATGATCCTCCTTTCAATTGATTGAGATTTGCTTAAAACTTAATCTTTACCCACAGAAGAATGAAAATGTAATAACTCAGACACAGATGAAGAAAGAATTACTGATGCATCCCCGCGTTAGAACAGCAATTCAACGATCATTTGAAGAGCGTATTCGATACAAGCCGGCAACTTTTAAGTTAGGAAAAAGTTGAATTATTCGGCTTTATCAGCTATTTAGAGAGGGCATTTTTTTTGCTTAAATGTACACTCAAAAAACCAAGTTTTCAGTCAAAAGTCAATCGATATATTAAAATTTGATAAATGAATGCTGGCCTCCTATTTTTATAGAAATATTGACCGGTAAAAATGAAAAAATTGACCATTGTATGGGATTTTGACGGCACAATTCTACCGCACGATCCCTATGATAGCGAGCAGTCCCTCCTCGTTCACGTCATGAATCGAAAGCAGAAGCCGTTCGATTTGTTCAAGAAGGGATATGCCAAGGCGATCATTTATGCCGATCAACGCGAGCGTTTGCGCAGTATATTTCAAGTGTCTTACATCAGGCTGTTAAAAGGGACACCGTCTTCTGACCTTGATGACGTATGCCGGAACCTGGCCGGAAAAATATCAGTTGCGGACCGCGACATCTTCCAGAAATTAAAAGAAGATGGGCATGACATGATAGTATTGAGCTGCGGGACGGCTGATTTAAGCGAGCGGGTTTTAGGATTTGCGGGGCTTTTGAACTGTTTCAGCCTTGTCGAGGGCAACCGGTTTCGGTTTGCTGACGGCCGCATAGCAGCAATGGAACTTCGATTACCGGATCCAACGGATAAGCTGGAGATGATGCACCAATTAAATTTATCTCCGGATCTCACCATGGTCGTCGGTGACGGCTATACTGATTTGCCCCTTTTGGATTGGAGCACAATGCCGGTCCTCATAGACCGCAGCGGCAAGAAAGAAAAACTATTTTCAGCTCATAAATTTGATTTTATAACGTCCATTCCGCAATTAAAGGATATTATCAAAAAATTTCAAAATTAACATTCAACGGGAAAATAGATGCAACATTCAAAACTGATTGTCTTTGATATGGATGGGGTCCTGATCGATGTCTCCCGGTCGTATCGCGAAACGGTTCGCCAGACGGCTAAACTCTTTTTTCAACATTCCCCGTCATCCGAAAAATTGCCGGAGCCCCTTTTTCCGCTGGCGGACCTGGCTGCGGTCAAGCAAGGTGGTGGATTGAACAACGACTGGGATCTATCTTGCCTGATCATCAACCTGATGTTTAACCAAATAGAAAAACCGCCGGTTTATGAGAGCAAAGACCCTTGGACGCAGTATCAGGAAACGATCAGCCAGTGCGATATGCGTGCTCTAGGTGATTTTTTGACATCAACCCCAACGCCGTTGTCGGATTTGCTGCGCAAAGTCGGTAAAACCAAAAATGCGTTTATTTACGGCCTATACACGGGTGATGTAGGCAGCGGCAACATCGTCAAGCAAATTTTTCAGGAAGTTTATTTGGGAAAAGATCTGTTTGAAGCCACCTATGATCGGGCGCCGCAGTTTTACCACGATGCGGGTTTGATCCATTGCGAACAACTGCTGGTTGAAAAACGCCTGCTTGAGAAACTGGCCGAAAAACATGTTCTGGCGATCGCCACCGGCAGGCCCAGAGCCGAGGCGGATTATCCCCTGGCTCATTTTGGCCTTGGCAAATATTTTACAAAAATCATGGCGTTGGAAGACTGCCTCAATCAGGAAATGCGGGTTTTCAAAACAGAAGGCAAAAAGGTTTCTTTGAGCAAGCCCCATCCCTTTATGCTCGATGCCATTGCAGCGGATTTGCAGAGGCCGGTCGTTGAATATTATTATGTGGGCGACATGCCCGATGATATGGTGGCCGCAAAAAGAGCAACAGCCGGATTCAAGGGCGTTGGAATGCTTCTGTCCGCCCCTGACAGAGCCCGCTTAAAAACCGATCTTCTTAAAGCAGGTGCCGACACCGTTGTCGAGGATTTCGCGCAGCTGAAATCTTTAATCGAGCCCACTAAAAAGTAGCCCTGTCACCAATCTCAAAAATAGGCAATCACGCAACCTCCCTTTGTCCACCGCAGGCGGGTTAGATGCATTTTGGAGATAGGTTTCTAGCAGAGTATTTTTTTGCGCTCAGGATCATATAGAGCCCGCCCAAGTTCGCGCGTGGCCGGGTAACTCTCCTGATAGGACTCTATTTCATAACCCTCTGAATGCCCGGCTTCGACAGGCGGCACATACCCATAGGCAATGTTTTTGGCGACACTGTATCCGTAGCCGGCGCTGGTGGTCACACCGATGACCTTGCCCTTATGAAGAATCGGTTCACTACCCCGCAGCATAACCGGCTGATCAGCGTCAATCGTAAAGGTGCAGAGCTTCCAGCGCGGGCCTTCCTTTTTAGCTTTGGACAGGGCCTTGCGCCCGAGAAAATCACCCTTGTTTAATGCCACACAGAATCCCTGTCCGGCATCATAAGGAGTATATTCAGGCGTCAATTCGGCCCCCCAAAGACAATAGCCTTTTTCCAGACGCAAAGAATTTATGGCCCGGTAACCCGCGTTGGAGACCCCCAGGGGTTGGCCGGCATTCCAGAGGTTCTCATAAACATGACCGGCGAACTCAGCCGGTACGTATAGCTCATAGCCAAGCTCCCCCACATAGGTAACCCGCAGCGCCCTGACGGGCGCACTGCCGACCGTGAGCGTTTTACATTTACCATGGCGAAAATTCTCCTTGCTGATGTCACCGCGCGTGACTTTTTCAAGCAATTGGCGAGACTGCGGTCCGATCACATTGATCATTGCCAGAGCAGCGGTTACGTCCCGGAAAGAAACATCGCCGTCTGCGGGCATCTGTTTTTTGATCCATTCGGCATCATGGCGCCCGAAGGCGGTGCCGGTTACCAGGAAAAATTTTTCCTCGGCAACCCGGGCAATGGTCAAATCGCATTCGATCGTGCCGCGCGTATTACATAATTGAGTATAGGTGACACTGCCCACAGGCTTGTCGATATTGTTGGCCGCCAGCCAGTCCAAAAAATCCAGGGCTTTGGGGCCCTCGATTTCAAATTTGCAAAAAGAGGACTGATCGATCAACACTACCCTTTCGCGTGCGGCCTGGTGCTCGTTGCCGACATGCTCGAACCAGTCGGGAATATCAAAGGTCAGCCCGTCCCTGGGCTCGACGCCATCAGGCGCAAACCAGTTCGGCCGCTCCCAGCCGTATTTGGCTCCGAAAACAGCTCCTTTTTCTTTGAGAATCGAATACAGCGGAGTTCGCCGGACCTCCCTGGCTGATTCGTGCTCTTCATTGGGCCAGTGGATAGTGTAATGCTTGCCGTATATTTCCCGGGTGCGCTCCAGACAATATGATCGGCTGAGGTGGTGCGGCCCGAGCCGACGAATATCCAGCGGCCAGATATTCAGGCTGGGTTCGCCTTCGATGATCCATTCGGCCATCATCTTGCCGGCACCGCCGCCGGCTGCAATGCCAAAGGCGTTAAAACCCACGGCAACAAAACAATTATCCAGTTCCGGTGCCGGCCCCATGATGGCATTGCCGTCCGGTGTGAAGGCTTCCGGGCCATTGATCAATTTGGAAATGCCGGCCTCCCGCAAACAAGGGGTGCGCTTCATGGCCGGCTCGGCGAGCTGCATAAATTGATCGGTGTTGGATTCAAGCAAGCGCGCGCTAAAATCATTGGGCACCGCATCAACTGCCCAGGCGATGCCGTTTCTTTCATAGCCGCCCATCACCAATCCGCCAACTTCTCCTTTATAATAGATCAGATTGTCTTTATCGCGGATGGTCGGCAAATTTTGCGGAAGTCCCTCAATCGTGTCGCTTACCAGATATTGATGCTGAAATGGCACCACCGGCGTATTGACCCCCAGCATGCGGCCCATCTGGTAGCCCCACATTCCGCTGCAGTTGACAACGATTTCGCACTGGATATCACCCCGGGTGGTTTTAATCGCCGAAACACGCTTGCGGCCAAATTCAAAGCCGGTCACCAGGGTATGGCGATAAATTTTGACCCCGCGATTGCGAGCCCCTCTGGCCAGGGCCTGAGTGATACCCGACGGATCGGCCTGCCCGTCCGTCGGCATGAAGGCGGCCCCCATGAGACCATCTAAAGAAATAATTGGACAAAGGCCATAGGCTTCTTCCGGCGTTATGATGTGCATTTCCAGCCCGAAACTGCGCGCAGTAGTGCCGCCTCTTTTGAGTTCCAACATTCGCTCTGCGGTGCTGGCAAGATGCAGGCAGCCGGTTTTTTCCCATCCGGTATTTAAACCCGTTTCCGCTTCGAGCTGCTCGTAGAGACCGACGCTGTATTGCAACATGCGTGTGAGGTTGCGATCCGAGCGCAGCTGACCCACCAGTCCGGCGGCATGCCAGGTGGAACCACTGGTCAGCTCATCTTTTTCAATCAGCACCACATCCTGCCAGCCCATCTTTGCCAGATGGTAGGCGGTGCTGCAGCCGATAATACCGCCGCCGATAATAACAACCTGCGCGCTGTCTTTCAAAACACTGCTCCTTTGGTTTAAAGCCTTCGGCTCATTGAATAACCCATTTCAAATATGCGTTTAAATGCTCCTGGCGGGATTGCGGGCATGTTATTTTCTGACAGGCGCTATGTTGATTAGTCACCCCGAAGTACATCGTGGCCTGATATTTGGGATGAACGGGAGCCATGCAATTGGAATTGGAAGCTGCGTGGGTCGAATCCCAAATATCAGGCCACTGGCAACTTACAGATCATAGCGCCATGAAGAAAATGACATGATCCGCTCAAATTAGAAAAAATTTGATTTAAACTGTTTTCTACCCAAAATATTCGCGGATAAATTTAATAAAACGCTCATTTTCTTCATCAACACCGGGCGTGACGCGAAAATAGCCGCTCTTGCCATGGATTTCTCCGATGCGCTTTAAGTACACCTTATGGGTCTTGATGGCCGCATCCAGAATTTCAGAGGTCGTTTTGCCCGTCATGGAAGCATCCACGAGCATGTAATTGCCGTGCGCCGGATAGGGCTTGAGCCCCAATTTATGCAATTCGTCGGTAAATCGATCCATCCAGCTATTGTTGTGTTTGACCTTAGCTTCGACTTCCGCGGGGTGATCGAATATGGCCTCAGCCGCTGCAGCCGACATCAGGCTGACGTTCCAGGGCAAAAACATGGTATTAAAGGCCTTGATCATCTCTTCGGTTCCCAGCACAAAGCCGAATCGAATGCCGGCAAACCCGTGGGCTTTTGACAGGGTAACGGATAAAAACACGTGGGGGTATTGTTTGATCAGCGGGGCTTTGGTCTTTTGTTCCGGTGTATAGGCGCCATAGGCCTCGTCAATGCACAACGGAATTCCGGTTTCACAGAAGCGGACCAGATCGTCCTCATCGATAAACACACCGGTGGGGTTGTTGGGATTGATCACGAGCATCAATTTGGTCTTGTCGGTTATGGCATTGAGCATGCCGTCGACATCATACTGCAGATCGCCCTCGCGCAATGGGATTTGCACGGCCCTGGCCCCGCACAACTCCGCGCGCACCGGAAACAATTCAAATGTCGGCGTGGACATGATGATTTCTTCCCCGGGCTGCATGAAAATACGCATCATGGCATCGATGGTTTCCGAGGAGCCGTTGCACAGCGCAACATTATCGGGACCCAGATCATACATTCGTCCGATTTTGGTTCGCAAGGCTTTGAAGCTGTCTGGATACCAGTTGCCGTGCCGGGCCGCTTCGGCAATGGCTTCAATAATCTTTTCAGACGGCTGAATCGGATTTTCATTCAGCATCAGGCGGGCATGATCGGGCTGGGCCCAGGCTTTATCCAGAATGCTGGTATTGTATTCCCTGGCCGTCATCAGCCATGGCACGAACCAGTCCTTTAATTCCTTTTTCATTACAGTCTCCTTCAAATAAATTTATGTCCTGAGGTTCAAGGTTCCGTGGTTCAGAGTTCAGAGGTTCAAGGCTTGCATATTACCTGTGTATACTGTTTGTTTTCGACAGAACTAAAATTATTCTAAAACTGGTTTCGGGCCTCATGTTATGGTCGAGGGCCCCGCCCATTTGGCGGGACTTCACGTCTGATTAATAAAAAATGTGTTCAGCAA
>CAJHYI010000314.1_pt1 | contig 15612 bp, 13 predicted proteins | sample 9198771 | NCBI WGS metagenome assembly CAJHYI01 (sample SAMEA7708367, study PRJEB35096) | sediment metagenome | biome: marine neritic benthic zone biome [ENVO:01000025]; feature: sediment [ENVO:00002007]; material: shallow marine sediment [ENVO:03000034] sea grass bed [ENVO_01000059] ...
AATGGGCCTACTCCGCTCCTAACAGGAAATTTGTTACATTCTGTTGGGAGACGAGCATATAAGATGTCTAAAATCATTCGGAAGACTTCCCTAATTCAGGTTGTTGCTATGCCAACGGATCTTAATACCTCACAGAAAATGAAAGGAGATAATTATGATAAGATCAGCACTTATTGTTGTTTTAGGTCTCCTATTGTTTTTTCCTGCAGCGCAAGCTGAGGAAAAATATGAACTTAACCATTGCTATTCTGGAACCGGGTTCTATATTCATGAAAACAAGGACTTGCCAGCATTATTTACTTATAAACTGGACGGGATACTCATAAGCAAAAGTGATCATAAATTTCTGGATAACTTATCAACCCATTGTGAAGGTATAGGTATAGGTCAAGGAGCTAAGACCAAGGTGACCAGCTACTGTATCGCCATTGATCCTGATGGAGACTGGATAACCTGGGGAGGACCACGAAAGGAGGGTGTAATTAAACGTGAGTTTAATGAAGGCACCGGAAAATACAAGGGCCTCAAAGGTACTATCGTATCTGAAAAACTTGCAGCCACCAAAAAACAAGTAAAGCCGGGTACTTTTCAAGAGTGTAGAAAATTTACAGGAACGTTTGAAATGGCACCTCAGTAAAACTAAAAATATTATTTAAATATCCCCTAAAGGGATTAGATCAGATGATACTATAAAAAGGCAGAGTTATAAATGGCTCTGCCTTTGTTGTGCGTGAAGGTTGTCGTAACTCCAACATATTAAAGGTCTTGAACCTCCGAAAAACTTGCGATATTCAGTTTATATCAGGTGCAATGACCTGCTAATTTATTTTCTCCAGGATTGAAGATTAGGCCACACAACCCACACTTTGGCTGAATTTTAGGTTTCGGCTATCAGTCCAACCTTTTGAATAAGTTCACCTTCCGTTCGCCAATCTTAAATTTTTCAAGTACCTTGAAAAATTCGATGCAGGCACGAAGTCCAAATTTTGTAGCATAACATTTTTTTGTTTATTGGCATCACCAATCTACAATCTGAGAAGTCTTTTGGTATTCAATAAATCACAGATTCATTGATATTTGGTTTTCTGTCAAGATACCCCAAATTATACTCGCCTTATAAGCATATATAGATTTGCCTCCAATTATCCAGCCTGCAATTATCCTTGACCTTCTATGCCCCTTTGGTTATTTATAATGATTACAACATATCGTAATTGCTCTCAATTTTCGTTTTAAAACCTGAAACACGTAGGAATCTCCATGAATCCAGAAGGTTTTAAACGCAAACTCACCGCTATCCTTAGCGCTGATGCTGTAAGTTACAGTCGCCTCATGGAAGAAGACGAGGAAGCTACCGTCCGCACATTAAATGCTAATGTCGAGTTAATCACTTCTATCATCGAAAAACAGCAAGGGCGCGTCGTGAATGCACCTGGAGATAATATTCTTGCTGAGTTCTCCAGCGTGGTAGACGCCTTGCGCAGTGCCTGGGCTATTCAACAGGAAATCAAAACCAAAAATGATGCAGCACCGGAAAACCGCAGAATGTATTTTCGGATTGGCATTAATCTTGGAGATGTGATTGAGGATGAAGAGCGCATATTCGGAGATGGAGTTAACATCGCCGCCCGACTAGAGGGATTAGCTGTTAAGGGTGGAATTTGCATTTCCGGAACAGTCTATGATCAAGTAAAAAAGAAACTGCCCTACAGATACAATTTTCAAGGAGAGCAAACTGTAAAAAATATCCAAGAGCCGATCCGCGTTTATCAGGTCCTAATGGATTATATGGATGAAAACGATTCTGATGGCGCTTCCCCAGGGATAGATGCAAAATGGTATAAAATACAATATCTTACGCCATTAAGAACAAAGCTCTGCATCCCGCCGCCGCGATCAAGCTGGATTGCGCGATCGCGTCTGGTCAAACAGATGGATGAGGGGTTTGCGCGTAAACTCACTCTCATATCAGCACCGGCCGGTTTCGGCAAGACCACACTTCTGGTCGACTGGGTCCATACCCGCAACATACCGGTCGCCTGGTTTTCTATGGACAAAAATGATATTGAACCCCTGCATTTCCTCACCTATGTCATCTTAGGGCTTCAGACCTTGAAAACCGCTACGGGTAACGCAGCTTTGACGATGCTGCAATCCCCGCAACCGCCGCCGATGGAAGCCATTCTGATAAATCTGATCAATGATGTCATCCGTATACCGACCGATTTTGCGCTTGTTCTTGATGATTATCATTTAGTCGATGCCAAACCAATCCATGACTTAATCGCATTTTTGCTGGAAAACCTGCCAGAGCCAATGCACATGATTATTGCCACCCGGTCTGACCCGCCACTGCCGCTGGCCCGCGTGCGCAGCCAGAACCAGCTGGCCGAGCTGCGCGCGGCTGATCTTAGTTTCCGCGTCGATGAAACCGCCCGCCTTTTTGATCAAAGCTTGGATATACATCTCTCAGCCGAGGATATTCAGATGCTTGAAACGCGCACTGAGGGGTGGGCTGCCGGTTTGCAACTGGCCGCGCTGTCGCTGCAGGGGCGCAAAGATCCATCCGATTTCATCAAGGGATTCAAAGGCGATAATCGCTATATTGTGGACTATCTCACCGAGGAGGTGCTCAGCCGCCAATCCGAAAACCTGCACGATTTTCTGCTGCAGACATCCATTCTCGAGCGGCTATCAGGCCCGCTCTGCGATGCCGTCACCCAACAGGATAACAGTGGGCAGGTATTAGACAACCTTGAAAAGGCCAATCTGTTTGTCATCCCGCTGGATGACCAACGCTACTGGTATCGTTACCATCATCTATTTGCGGATCTGCTTACACAGCGGTTGAACATACAACAGCGTGATCTAGTCCCTGAACTCCATCGCCGGGCAAGCCAGTGGTTGGCCCACAATGGCTTCAAAAACGAAGCGGTGGATCACGCGCTGGTCGCTAATGATAATGATTATGCTGCTCAATTGATGGAAGAAATTGCTGAAATCGATTGGGATCGTTCCCGGGAAAGTCGGTTGCTACACTGGTTCAAAAAGTTGCCGGATGAACACATTGACGCGAATCCTAAACTCTGTATCTTTTATGCCCGTGAACTGTTTAAAAGCGGATACGTAGATGATGCCGAAAAGAAACTGCAGGCAGCCGAACAGTTGCTCGATTCAATTTCGATTAGTGCTTCGAATAAGGAGGGCTTGCTGGGAAGAATTGCGGTGATTCGCGCCTACATATCAACTCGAACGGGTGATCTCTCCGGCACCATCACCTTCTCGAAGCAGGCACTGAAACTACTCCCCCAAAGGGATTTAAACTGGCGCAGTGTGGCTGCCACAACGTTGGGAATGGGCTATGTGACCGGCGCGTTAGTTGAACAGCAGCAGGCTTTTGTCGAGGCGATGAAGATTAGCAAAGCCGCCGGCAACATATATTATCACATCTTCGCCGGCAGTTGTCTGGGATCAATCCTTTTTAGACGCGGCCAGTTAAAAGAGGCCGAAGATCTGAACCGGCAGCTGCTGGATCTTGCCATTGAGAATGGCATTGAACAAACCGGGATTGCAGGCTCGCTGTACGGAAGCTGGGGCAGCATTTTATGTGAATGGAACGATTTCGACGAAGGCATACGCTTGCTCAATAAAGGCATCGAACTGAGTGAACTGGGGCGTGATCCGGTGATCCTGGCGAGCTGTCAGATTGGTTTACTGAGAGCCTTAATGTATCGGAAGGATATTGCCGGTGCGTTAAAACTAATGGATGAAATAACCGAGCGCGCGGGCAATTTTGCGCTGCCCCCCTGGATTACCAGCCCCCTTTCTGCGATCAAGGTGTTTTTCTGGTTGGCATCCGGTGACCTGAATGCAGCCGTCAATTGGGCGCAAGAACACGGTTTGAGCATTGATGATAAAATCAGCAACCTGTATCAGCTGGAATATCTTAGCCTGGCTCATATTCTCATCGCTCAAAATAGACTGGATGACGCGGATCACTTGCTTCAGCGTTTAATTGAAACGGCAAAGGCCGGTGATCACGTTTATATGTTAATCGAGATGAGATTATGTAGATTAATGATTTTCATGCTAGAGGCTGATACGGCCTCGGCGACCGCTGAGCTGAAATCCTCTTTAGCGCTGGCTGAACCCGGTAGATTAATAATGATTTTTGTCAGCAAAGGAAACCCCGTGGCTGATTTACTGGAAGAAATTGCTGCGGTCAAAAAGCGGGATCATGACCCGAGCCAGGCAGGATTTACTTTATCGTATGCTAAAAAAATACTGTCAGCATTCAAAGCCGCCACCCCGCCAAAAACCGAAGGTCTGATGGATCCAATCAGTGAGCGCGAATTGGAAGTTTTACACCTCATCGCAGCCGGATTATCAAACAAGGAAATCGCCGAGAAGCTTTTCATATCCTTAAACACCGTAAAAACCCACACCAAAAACATCAACAGCAAATTGGATGTCAACAGCCGCATCAAGGCCGTTACGCGCGCCAAAGAACTGGGTCTTTTATAACCCGCTTCCTTTCTCTTAACACATCATCTTTTATTAAATACAAGCGATCCTAAAAATAGTAGATTACGCTTCCTTCTTAAAGGCGGGATATCACATCTGATTTTAGTAAGTTAAGGTTTTCAACAAGGCAAGGCGAAAACGACTCGACTGAGCTCGTCGCAGGCCGATTCAAAAGTGGAGCATATAAAAACTAAAATAGCTTTCGCGCGTATAAATCATCTGCAATCCTGCACCTGATCCTTCAATTCGCACTTCTGACTAATATAGAACCTATATTAAAAATAGTGGATCAGTGTTCAGGGCAAGGCTTTCCGTGAATTGAAAACAGGGCGTACACAGAGTACGTGAGTATTTCAATGTGCGGTACAACGCAGCCCTAGTCACTTAGACACATTTTTAAGATAGGTTCAAAATCACCCCTAAATATCACCCCTTCGTGTGATGACCGCACCTGTCTGATTTCCTATATTTACCCCAGACAACGTCACAAAAGCCGGCGCATTTTAGCGGTCCACTGTTTGGCGTGCCGGCAATAGGAGATCTTCCCATGACAAACACGTACACATATCAAGGCGCAATCGACTACCGGATCAAATTAAAGGGGCAACTCGACCCTGAATGGTCAGACTGGTTTGATCAAATGGCGATTTCCACCGAAGGCGGCGCAACAATTCTGAGCGGTCCGGTTGCCGATCAAGCCGCATTGCACGGATTGTTGATGCGGATACGTGACTTGAATCTGACGCTGCTGTCCGTCGAACGCATCGAACCGGCGCGGCCGCAAAAGCAATAAGCTTCACAAATATCATTCAATCAAGGAGGCACAATGAATTTATTCAACATCACATCAACGGGGGTAAATATGGTTAAGGTCAAAAATTTTCTCAATTTTATTTCGGCCAAATCAGTATGTATTTTATCTATTTATATATTGGTTGGTTTTTCAATGGGTTGTTCGGCAGAAGGTGAAATTAATGGTGGCACAGTTAATCTGCCCCCAAAAGACCCTGCCCTGGAGTGGGTACCACCGGAAGAGGTGGGCTGGTCCTCAACCGAATTGCAGGAAGCTGATGAATTTGCCATTCAGACAGGATGTCAGGCAGTCATGGCGCTTCATGACGGCAAGGTCTTTTTTTCGCGGGGCAATATTTACAGGAATTATGCGGTCGATTCAATAAGAGAAACATTTTTAAATGCACTCTACGGTATTCACGATGCCCGGGGGTATATCAATCTTAATGCCTCCCTGGCGGACTTACACATTGATGACATCCCGCCGGGTCTGACCTTTGCCGAAAAGCAGGCCAAGGTAGAACATCTGTTAACGTCGCGTTCCGGTGTTTACCATGTAACCACCGCTGAAGACCAGACAATGATCGATGAAAGACCTGCAAGAGGAAGCCATGCCCCGGATACGTTCTTTTATCATAACAACTGGGACGTCAATGCATTAGGGACCATTTTCGAGCATGAGACCGGTGAAGAAATATGTAATGCTTTTAAGAAGGAAATCGCCGATGTTGTTGAAATGGTGGATTATAACATCAGCAACTGTTTCTACCAATATGAATGGAATAAATCACTGCACCCGGCATATCAGTTTAAGGTGAGCCTCAGGGATCTGGCCAAATTCGGTGCGCTCTACCAGAAAAATGGCCGCTGGGAGGGCTCGCGGATTATTCAAGAATATTGGATAGATGAAAGCACCATGGCTTATTCAACCATGCCGGATACAGATGGTCTGGGCTATGGGTACTTGTGGAAGATTATACCGGAGGACTCAGATCTCGGGCAGTTGATTGGCTATCCGGGTTACTATCATATCGGAACGGATGACTATGTACTGGTGGTTATACCGGATTTAAAACTGGTCATTGTGCAGCGTTACGATAAGAATCACAACTGGGAAGATCCTGACGATGATTCATTTGAGCTGACAATGCTTATCATAGATGCCCGCCTGGGCGCATAAACTAGGCGGACCCGGCTAGGAATTGAGGTCTTCAAAGTCGCTCATACAAAATTTTTACATTCACTTTTTCTCTGAAGGAGTCGTTATGAAATTAACTGAAACCATTCGAACCTTTGTTGGGGCCACGGCAATTGTCACCGGCGCCGCCTCCGGCATCGGTAGGGGGCTAGCCGAGGAATTGGCAAAACGGGGGGGCGAGGTGGTCCTGGCCGATCGACAGATTGAACTGGCCAAAGAAGTGGCCTTAAAAATCTGCGCTTCAGGCGCTAAAGCCAGGGCGCTGAAGGTTGACGTGACCCATTTTATGGCTGTCGAACAGCTGGTTCAAAAGACCGTTGAGCGAACAGGTCGTCTGGACTATATGTTCAATAATGCCGGAATCGGAATTGGCGGCAATGTTAACCACTACGGTATCGAAGATTGGCATCAAATGCTGGATGTCAATCTGCGCGGTGTCATCAATGGCGTTCAAGCAGCCCACAGGGTGATGGTCACCCAGGGATTCGGGCATATTGTCAATACTGCTTCAATGGCCGGGCTGACACCCTCTCCGGGAAATGTGGCCTATGCCACAGCCAAGCACGCCGTCGTGGGTCTTTCTAATTCACTGAGAGCCGAAATCGCTCATCTATGTATCCGCGTCAGTGTTTTATGCCCGGGTCTGGTTCGAACGGCGATTTTAGAAGGCGGAGGGAAATACGGCAAAATGCTTTTCGATATTCCACCTGAACGACATCGTGACCTGTTGGCAATGATCGAAAGATTTAGGCCCATGTCCCCAAATGTTTTTGCAAAAAAGGCACTGAATTCAGTTGCTAAAAATAAAGCCATCATTGTAATTCCGTTGTGGTGGAACCTGTTCTGGTGGATTTACCGTTTATGGCCTTCACTGGCAATTTTACTGATGCAAAGGCCTTTTGAAAATTTCCAAGAAAAGCTTGGTTTTGTGCAAAAAAGCTGACGATTCGAGGATCAAGATGAATGACAGGCTAACCCCAACGGCCATATACGAATGGGTTGCAGAAATGGGGTTTAAGAAATACTTCCATCTGGGTGGATTCGACGCCACAAGAGCGCTGATAGATCTTTGCCCGATCCATGCGAACAGCCATGTTATTGATATTGGCTGTGCCTCCGGAAAGACGGCCTGCTATTTAGCCCGGCGTTATGGTTGCAACGTCATGGGAGTGGATATTTTACCGGGTATGGTTGAGCGGGCCAAGGAGCGTGCCAGAACTGAAGGTGTTGCTCGAAGCGTCGCTTTCATGGTTGCTGATGCGCAAAAGTTGCCCTTGGCAGATGATTTGTTTGATGTGATTCTGGGTGAGTTCATCACCGGATTAACGGATGACAAAGAGGGCGCCGTCAAAGAGTATGTCAGGGTGGCCAAACCCGGCGCAACAATCGCGCTTAACGAAGCGACCTGGTTAAAAGTGCCCCCTCCTCAAGAAATAATTGGATTTTTAGCCGACGCAGTTGGTTTTAAAAATGAGCTTTTTACCTCAGATGGGTGGCAGAACCTTTTAGAAAGATCGAGGATAAAGCAGATCAGGGCCAACACATACAGGTCCGAATCCCTCAGCGATCCGAAAGAGGATCTCAAGGACTTGGTGCGATCATTTCCAAAGGTTCTGTATAATTTAATCCGCCACCCCGAATTTAGAGCGTTTATCAAACTGTCAAGGGCTGTCCCCGATCATCTATTGGATTACTTCGGATATGGTCTGTATGTCGGCCGGACGTGAAGAACAATCAACCATAACAAAAGGATGTAAGCATGAAATTTAAAAAAGAATTAATGCCACTGCCGGCTATCGGAGCTGTTTTTTCCGACGGTGGCTTTTCGATCAAACAATATCACGAGGAGTTATCGCGTGCCCGCAGTCGCATTCTTCAAGACAGCCAGGTGGTTGAAACCGCGCATGGACCCATAGAATATTCAACCACCGGCAAGGGTTCACCGGTATTATATATCCATGGCGCCGGTGGCGGGCATGACATGGGCCTAATGTTAGCTCGACGGATCGGTGATGATTTTTCCGGGATTTGCCCATCGCGTTTTGGATATCTGCGTACGCCAATGCCGCAGGATGCATCCTTTGAATCCCAGGCGGATGCCTACGCGGCCCTGCTGGATTATCTGCACATCGAAAAAGCGGCCATTTTTGGATTATCTATCGGGGGCCCTTCGGCGCTGTTGTTTGCTTTGCGGCATCCAAGCCGCTGCGCCGCGTTAGTGCTTCAGTCCGCCATAACAAAAACTACGCCAAAACGTCCCATAGCGGACTGGTTTTATAATGCACTCTTTCGTTCCGACTTTATTTATTGGGTAATATCTCACACCGTTAAAAATTTCCTCATTAAAAAATTTGGAGTCGACCCGGCAATTCTCAAAACCTTGCCGCCCGATGAAAAGAAATGGGTAGAAGAAGCGCTGCATATATTTCATCCCGCCAGCGAAAGATATGCGGGAATAAGAAATGATCAAAAGGCAACCATCTCGCATAGGCAATATGATCTGGATAAAATACATCTGCCGACATTGATTTTGCATGCCTTGGATGACGGCCTGGTTGATGTCGATTTTGCAAGGTACGCTCATTCGTGTATAGGCAGTTCCGAGCTGATTACCTTTCCAAGCGGCGGGCATTTTCTGGTTGGAATTCACCAAGAATGTCAAAACGCTATTGCCGGTTTTTTAAAAAAACATTTATAAATCGGGGACGCATAAAAACCAACAGTTTCTGCTTTTCCAAAAAGAGGACCATATGACAACCAATAATAAGTCTTCATTCCCGGTGGGTTACCATGATTTTCATAAAGACCCGGGTTTCAATTTCCAACTGAATCGCTGGAATTCCATGGGATACATAGCGTTCGAGGATTTGAAAGAAGTCGGCCAAAAGATTAATTCTTTTGAAGAATGGAAACAGGAAATGTTAAAACTGGCAGAGATTGCCGTATCTGAGGGCCGGTTGCTGAATGCAGCCTTTTCGTACCGTGCAGCTGAATTATTTATAACGCAAGACGATCCTGATAAAAAGCGTCTTTACGAAAGATTCATTGACTGTTTTTACAGAGCTTTTCAAGACAATGAAATCAACAAATATGAAGTGCCCTATAACAATACGTTTCTGCCGGCAATAGAAATACCCACTGTCAATAAGCAAAAAAAGGGGACTATTGTTCTGCACGGCGGATTTGATTCCTTTATGGAAGAATTCTATTCCATGATGAGATATTTTTCAGATCATGGTTATGAAGTAATTGCCTTTGACGGGCCCGGGCAAGGTACTGCTCGCATAAAATACGGACTGGCCTTTGATTATGAATGGGATAAACCGGCAAAAGCTATTTTAAATTATTTCAGGCTTGGCGATGTGACCTGGTTTGGTATATCCATGGGCGGGTGGCTCGGTCTCAGAGCCGCTGCATTTGAATCACGCATAAAAAGGGTTATCGCTTCAAGTGTCTCCTTTGACGTTATTCAATATACGAATATTGTCGGTCAACAATTCGCCAAACTGTTTTTTAGACATTTTAGAAATTTCACCAACAGTGCAATGTTGAAAAAAATGAAGAAAAACCGGATGTACTCATGGTTCGTCAACAATCTGATGGCTATCACCCATAAAGAAGTACCCATTGAAGCCTTCGATGTTCTTTTGCAATTAAACGCGGAAAACCTTCATTCAGATTTAATCAAGCAGGATGTTCTGATTCTTACGGGAAAAGAAGATCACCTGGTTCCATTTAAGATGCATAACCTTCAGGTAAAAGCATTAACAAATGCCAATTCTGTCACAGCAAGCGTGTTCACAAAAAAAGAAAATGCGCAACATCATTGCCAAATAGGAAACATCGGTCTTAAACTTGATGTCGTCATCAAGTGGATTGAAAAATACATCAAACCCTATAAAAAGAGCTGATCGTAAAAGCGGGGATATGTTACCCGCTATGGTGAGCCGAACAAATGGTCGGAGGCCTTATGAAAAAAAGATTGCCGATTTATCGCACACCTGAAGGTCGCGCACAGTACCTAGCGGCCTACGAGGATATGTTTTCCCTGTGGCAAGTGCCCCATGATGGCATTGATGTCAAAACAAGTTATGGTTCAACCCATGTCAACGTCAGTGGGCCCGGCGATGGGTTTCCGCTGGTTCTTTTGCATGGAGCCGGTTTGACTTCAACTGTCTGGTTCGCCAACATTGCCGAATTAAGCGCCCATCATCGCGTCTACGCGGTAGATGTAATTGCGGACGCCGGCAAAAGCGTGGCTGATCGACTCCTGATGAAGCGGGCCGATTATGCACATTGGTTAAGAGAAGTATTTGACGGCCTCAACATCGAAAAAGGTTATCTTCTGGGGCACTCCTACGGGGGATGGTTAACGCTGAATATGGCCCTGGCCTATCCGGAGCGGTTGCGCAAAATTGTCTTGCTGGCGCCGGCCGCATCTTTCCGTCCTTTAGGTTTCGTAACGAAACTCATATTGCATCTGGCGGAATTCAAGATCCATCCTCCCGCAAAATCGATGCTACAGGTGGGGGCAGCCAAAGGAACGGTGCTTGAAGAGACATTTATTCATCATATTGAGATGGTCATGCGATACTGTCGCCCGGCAACCAGCATATGGCCGACAGTCTATACCGATGCGGAATTAAAGCAGATCGATCACCCCGCTCTCCTGTTAATCGGTGCCGGGGATAAGATTTATAATCCCCAAAAAGCAATCGAACGTGCGCAAACATGGATGCCTCATCTCAGAGCTGAAATTATTCCAAACGCAGGTCATCTCCTCATTATGGATCAGCCTGAAATCATCAATGCACGAATTTTGGAATTTTTAAGCAGTGACTAATACCAAGATTACCACAGGTGCTTGGCAAAGAAATTTCTCGCAAAGGCCTAAGGTCTTCGAAAGTTTCTTAACCTGAAGCCCAATCCTGCAAAACAGCAATTAATTCCCAGCATATCAATGCCATAGATTTAAAGATTGGAGAATACAATTTCTAATTCGACATGAGTTTGGATTCCGGCTGAAGAAGCAATCGAGAGCTATTGCATATATCATCTGGCAAACCAAAATATTTTTACACCCTAAAATTGCATGTTACTCCAACATATCTTTACTTTTGAGCTCCTGAAAAACCTGCGATATCCATTTTATATCTCAAGTTAAAAAATCCGCCATCTTAGTTACTATCCGATATTGCATATTAGATGCTGCAACCCACACTTTGGCTGAATTGTGGGTTTCGGCTATTAAGAGAAAATCGCAACTTATTACATATATCGTCAGGTAATTCCAAATATTTTCAAGTCTCAAAATTGCAGATTACTAAAAAAATCGGTAAATATCAGTTCTGAAATTTCCAGTGATTTCGATTTTAATCACAACTCAGAAGGGTGAATCCGATTATTTTGCGATTTCCTTAATCTCGTTTCTGAGCCTGTCGATCTGTCTGTGGTGGGTGTCGAAATGTGCCACCGCAAGCTTCAGGGTGCTAACCGGATCAAGCGGACCGGCTGCCGGATGGCTGAACATGACGTCATTCAGATTTTCCTCGGCTATCTCTTCCAACAGGTCGCATAGCGCTTTTCGTTCCCGATTCCAAAGAGCAATGAGTTCATCCAGTTCCATTGACCCATCAGGTTCCACAGACACATCCGGCACTTCCACGGGGATATCTTTCTTTAGTACATCCATTACGACAGCTAACATATTTCCGGTTTTTAATTGCTGACGTACAGGGTTGTTGCGAAGTTCGGCTTCTGTTAAGCGAATGCCGCGTTCGCCGAGTATAATATGCTGCAACGCCATAAGTATCGACCACCGTTCGGGTTCCGGTTGAAACCGCAGGCGTTCATTGGAATATGTCATTAGATCTTTGAGAAGTTTCGATTTTCGATCTTCTAAGTCATTTAGGAGAACTTGAATTTCAGGCAACATGGCTCCCTCATGTGTGGCGTCTCAATTGTCCGGTAAGGTTATCCAGAATTATGAAAAGGTTGAAACGTTGGAAGAGTAATATTGAGCTGTACGACTGAATGCCGTAAACTTAAAATTGAAGTACAAGCATCTCAGTGGGTTTTGTAAGCAACTAAACGAACGCACAGCTTCTTTTCAAGCTCTTCAATTTTTGTTAGCTGCTCGGGGTTGAGATCAGCCGATAGGTATGGGGTGGCGTAAGCCATAATAAGCGTGCCCGTTTCTTTTTCGAGGGCTTGAATCTTTGCTACTTCCTCATCACCTACGTAATTTGCATATGTATGTTCTATTTTCATTGGTAGTCTCCTTGAAAGTAATGTTGTATAGATCATCATGTTACAGATGAGATTAATTTAATGCAGCAAAAATGATCGTCAATAATATATTAGAATAATCCCGGCCGAATACACAATCCCTTTGAATACTATACGATGCTTTCATCGGGCACTATCTATAAACAATTTAAATGCTAATAAAATTTCTTATTCGTCATTGGGCAATCCACAAAAAATACCAGCTACAATTGACTCACAAATGTTTAAATCAAGATACCTGTAGCGGACTCAGCCTACAGCATCTTCTGAAAAGCCTTGTGATATTCGCTTCACCTCTGTAAAATTGACCGGATGCCTGCATTCTTGTTCTGTCGGTATTTAATAACTATTTAATTTCATTAAAGCATTGTTAATATTTATATTTTAACAATTCTCAGAAGACTTTCAAAATGGAGGTTCCTCAATGGGAAAGGCTCTAATAGATTTCAAAAAACTACGTTATCCATTGCCGATAACACTTGTCGGCGCTATCGTAGAGGGGAAACCGAACTTTTTAACCATTGGCTTCTTTGCCATCCTCAGCCATTTACCCCCTATCGTTTCAGTATCTTTATACAAAAACCATTACACTGTAAAAGGAATCAAAGAAGGCGGTGCATTTAGCGTAAATATTCCATCTGCAGACATGGTCAAGATAACGGACTACTGCGGTATATTTTCCGGCTGGAAAGTTGACAAATCGAAAATTTTTAAATCTTTTTATGGTCAACTCAACACCGCGCCAATGATCGAGGAATGCCCACTAAATATCGAATGCAAGTTATTTCGAACAATAGAAGCCGGAAACAATCTAATATTTATCGGAGAAGTAGTGTCTGTGTACGCTAATGAAGAAGTCTTGAGCGAAGGTGTGCCTGATATTCAGACAATCGACCCATTGGTGCTGTTTGGGTCTGTCTACCACTCCTGGAAGTTTGGGCCGGAAATCGCAGAAGCATACCGGACTGGAAAGAAACCCGATGAATAAACTGCCCACCAAACAGATCAAACATTATAAAAAGTCATATGCAGAATAAGAAACAAAAAAAAATATCCCTTTATGACCTGAAATTGGTCCTATCGTACCACTGCCAATGGTTGAATTCATCGGGCAAGCAAGGGCGAAGAGCTGAATTGAACGGTATTGACCTATCCGGTTGTGATTTGTTTGGTGCGATCCTGACACGCGCAGTTATTCAGGATGTCAACTTTTGCGGTGCCAATTTGCGGACAGCTAATCTCCAAAAGGCAAATATTCGAGGATGCCGTTTAAGCCAAGCCCATTTTCAATGGAGTATCCTGACGAGGGCTAAACTATATGGCTGCGATCTGAGCCGTGCCGATCTCCAATTTACCGATTTTTCCGGTGCCACCTTAATCGATGTAAATCTTGAGGGGGCCTTTTTCCATAACGCATATTTAACAAAAGCAGTACTACAAAGGGCAAATCTTACCGGCAGTAACTTAAGATTCTCAACATGGGAATCAGCCGTTCTTGAACAGGTCAACTTAAGTGATAGCACCATTCAATTGGCTGACTTTCGCAAAGCAACGCTGCGAGAAACCGATTTTCACGACGCACAAATATTCAACACTAATTTCACGAATGCTCATCTCAGCACTGTAGTTTTTAGTGGGGCTAGACTTAAAAATGTTAATTTTCAAGGTGCTCACCTTGATCCTGAATGCATTCAGGATGCGACGGTGCTTCTCGATTAGCCGATGTCTAAAATACAGTATTGATATTTTCCCAATAAAAGAAACCAATTAGAAGCTGCTCGGCCCTGCTCCTCTTGGGCTTGGGGGAAAAGCGATACGCCAAACTCATGCCGATGAAGTCGTTCATTGACAACAGTGTGCGGGTGGCAATGAGTGCCGACTGGCCGACCGCTCCACACATGTTGGGGTTTCTTTTTCCTTGACTCATATGGGGTGCTTCTCTATAGTTTCTGCCTTGAAAAGCAAATTCTTATGAACTTGTTTTTATTCCAGAGGGAATCAAAGACACTGTTTCGGAGGGATTCGGTCGGTGCATTTATTATCGGCAAAAATTATCAAAAAGGAGATTTGAAAATGACGACAAGCGACGAAACGAAAAAAAAGCCTCTCTGGTTGTTAATCGAGGAGAATATCCTTGAGCTCGATTCGCAGGACCTCTCAGGGGAAAACCTGGAAGCGTCGATTCAACGAGTTGCCGGTGAACTTGATAATGCGGGTTACAATGTTTCGCATCATGGGGGCAATATGCTTCAATTGAGATGGGCTATGAATGAAGCAAGCAAAGTTGGAAGGCCCCTTATGGAGGATTTCAACACCGCGATCGAGGCACTTACACTGGAGGACGTGGACGACCCTTATTTAACAACGGATAAGCTCATCCGCGACATCGGAAAGGCGTGGCCAAAACTCATGAGATCCGAGCGCAGATCGGATGTGATAGGGATTGTCGAGAAGACCAAACTCGATCTGCTCATTGCCAAAGCAAAAGGCCTGCCCGACGATGAAGGTATCCGCTTGCTCATCGAGGAACAAGTTGCTCCCGATGTGATCGTTGCCGCGTTGGATATTACCGGGGAGAAGTTGGAACAGGTGAACACCGAGATGGAAAACGAACGCGCAGAGAGGGCAAGAGTAGCAACGCTGCTCGAGGCGGTAGAGGGCAAGTCCGACGAAGAAAAGGTGAAGCACCTTTTTGCGAGTAACGTCTCCGAAAAATTGATAATCGAGATGGCGCGAGTTGACCAGGACGCTATCAATGATGCCAAACAGGCAATGGAAGCGGAGCTAAAGGAAAAACAAAGGCTGGAAGA
>CAJHYI010000206.1_pt1 | contig 15607 bp, 12 predicted proteins | sample 9198771 | NCBI WGS metagenome assembly CAJHYI01 (sample SAMEA7708367, study PRJEB35096) | sediment metagenome | biome: marine neritic benthic zone biome [ENVO:01000025]; feature: sediment [ENVO:00002007]; material: shallow marine sediment [ENVO:03000034] sea grass bed [ENVO_01000059] ...
CTGTCAAACATCAAGCAAAATGAGCAGCATTCGTTTGTGAGAACTGTTTTGGAGATGATAGCAATTTAGATCAAAAATTCTAAAAAAATAATTTTTTGAGGACATAATTCTATAAAAAACAAAAATAAGATTATGAAAACTCATAAATTTTTGATATAAATTATTATAACGAATCAACAACTTATCCACTGCATCGATTATTGGAACTTTGCGAATGGGCAATTGGCCGTCAATTGGGGTTTTATTTTTGGTGTTGTCTCTGCTGCAAGCATGTGTCGCTGATCAGCAGCTGCAAGATCAGAATGTGCTTCTACAAGATCAGATCGAGCATTTCCAGTTACAGCTTAATGAGTCCGAGCAGCAAATCAAGAGCCTGAATGCGGAATTAACGCGCTTGCAGCAGGTCGAAATTAAATACAACCAACAACTGACGGACCTGAAAGCGAAGAACGCTTCCCTTCAAAATATCAATTCGAAGCTTACCCAGAAAGTCGAGGGGCTGACCAACGCCCTGGAAAAAAACAAATCGGTTATCAAACTTCAAAACAAGGTTATCCGGCTGCTGGACGACACCAAAAAGACCATCGCAACAAGCCTGAAAGATGAGATTGTGTCCCAGGATATTGAACTGATTGGATTGGCAGATACGCTCAAGGTGATTTTTATTGATAAAATTCTGTTTGATTCAGGCAGCGTTGAGATTAATGAGAAGGGGAAGACATTGCTGCTAGCTTTCGCTGAATCAATCCGGCAGCAAAAGAATCAAAGCATTCTGGTAGAAGGACATACCGATAACATGCCGCTGAAACCGACCTTAAAAGAGCGATTTGCCAGCAACTGGGAATTATCGGTCGCCCGGGCTGCGGCAGTGGCAAGATTTCTTCAAATGGAGGGACGATTACAACCGCAACGACTGTCTGCGCGGGGATACAGCTTCTATCAACCGGTGGCATCAAACAAGACGCTGGCGGGGCGGCGCCAGAACCGGCGCATTGAAATCATCCTGAGCCCATCCGAGAAAACCCCTAAAATTGAAAATTGACAATGGGTTGAGTCAATTGATCTACCGGTTTGTCGCTAACGTTAGACAACGCTGTGCGAGTACAAAGTCAAAAATATTCAACTCTCCAGAACTTCTCTGATTTTCTGGGACAATTCGATGATATCGAAAGGTTTTTGAATAAATCCATTGCAGCCCAATGCGAATAATTCTTCCGTTTGTTTGTTCGTGCTATACCCGCTCACAAGCAAGACCCTGACATCGGGGTTTATTTTTTTCAGCTCCTCATAGGTCGCTTTTCCGCTCATCTCCGGCATAATCATGTCCAGAGCAATCAGATCCACCTTTTCGGGCTTTCCAGCATATATGTCGATTGCTTCCCTGCCGTTCTCAGCAGTAATAACCGAATAACCCAATTCTTTGAGCATCAATTTTTCCACTTCAATAGGCCCTTTTTCATCATCCACCAGCAGGATACACTCGCTACCTTTTAGCAACGTAAAATCAGTTTTGGAATCATCTGTTTCTATGGCCTGTGAAGCCGGCAGATAAATAACGAATGTGGTGCCATGGCCTTGCTCACTATAGACGCGGATGATTCCATTATGATTTTTAATGATGCCGTATGCAGAAGCCAGCCCCAGACCTGTTCCTTTGCCGATTTCTTTGGTTGTAAAAAAAGGTTCGAATATTCTTTCAATGGTATCTTTGTCCATGCCGATACCACTGTCGGTTACCGAAAGTTTAACATAATTGCCGCCTTTGACTTCAAACGGCTCACAGTATGCATCACTGAGGACAACATTTTCGGTTTGGATATACAGGTCTCCGCCATCTGGCATTGCATGCCAGGCGTTTAAATACAGATTGATCAGTACCTGTTCAAGTTGCCCCTGATCCACCTCCACGTTCCAGAGTTTCACGCCGCAATGTTTGTGCAAGGTGATTTCTTTTTGGGTACGCATGAACATGCGGGTACTTTTTTCTATGATATCGTTGAGGCATGTCGGTCGTAACGTATATTTCCCTTTTCTGGCAAATCCCAGCAGTTGTTCAGTTAGGTTTGCCGCGCTCATGACATTGTCCTCAATCCCCTGTAAATATTTGCTGTCTGAATTTTTATCGAGGTTCCCCGATTCGTTGCCCAAACGCATCAAGGATAAGTAACCCTGGATGCCCATCAGGATATTATTGAAATCGTGGGCAATTCCGCCTGCCAGGGTGCCGATGGCCTCCATCTTTTGGGCATGTATGAGCTGGGCCTCGAGATGCTGCTTTTCCTTTTCAGCTTGCAGCTGATCGGTGATATCTGAAATTTGACTGACGATTTTTTCTTTTTCAGTCGAATCCCGAAAACGATTTGCGGTAATTTTAACGGAGCGCTCCTCGCCGCTGTCCCGCATGATTTTACAGACTGGTCCTGAATTTACAGCCAACCCCTTCTGTATTTTTTGAAAATACAGTTCTACATTGCTGAACCCGGATGGTTGCAGGTATTTTTTAAGGGCATGACCCTCGATCTCTGGTCGCGGGCAACCGATAATTTTAGTAAAAACCTCGTTGGCGTATAAAATATTGAGATCTTTGCTGAGGATGACAATCCCATCTCGTGAATTCTCAACAACGGAACGGTAACGCTCTTCACTTTCGCGGAGTGCTTTTTGGGCTTCGATGCGTCTGCTGACGTCACGGGCGACATTCAAAATAACTTTTTTGCCTCTGTAAGTAATGGCCCGTGAATGTATTTCAACCGGAAGATGCTCGCTATTTTTGTTGAAATGGACAGTTTCAAGGTTAAGTTTGGGTTGCGTTTGTACTTGAGCCTTTTCAACAAGCTCGTAGAGAATTAGATTGACATGATTTTCCGGAATGATTTGATTCAAATTGAGCTTGAAAAACTCATCGAGCGAATAGCCCAATTGGGAATAGGCGGCTTCGTTGGCCTCCAAAATATTGCCGGCCAAATCCATTATGTAAACCGCATCATCCACTTTCTCCAGAAGCTCCCTGTAGCGCGTTTGTTCTTCGGCGTCCTTCAGGTTCGCCATCATATAATTGAAGGCCTCCGATAGTTGGTTAAATTCCCAATAGTTCCGCCGATTCGTTTCAAAAAGAAGATCCTTCTGGCCTTCTGATATTTGAATGGCCTTGGCGGTCATTTTGCGCAATGGTGCTACCATTTTTCTGGCCAAAAAAACAGCCATGAGGGTTGAAACGGCCAGAACGACAATGGCAAACAAGCTCATCCAAACGGTGACTCTCCGTTTCTCCTGAATGAGGGTTTCAAGTGAGGACTGGAAATAGAGATGATTAAATCCACTAATCCGGGAAAGAATTAAACTTTGGCCAAACGGGTAAAATTCGGCGTGGCTGGTCATTTCCTCCCGGCTCTGGGGATCAAGAGCAAAGATTTTGCGTGAGATCAGGTTAAATGCCTGATCGGGGTGGATAGCCGACAGGCTGATACCGCCTGCTTGCTGGATGGTTTCAATGAGTTTTTGGTCCTGAACCATATCATACAGCGCATAGGCCGTACCCATGCGACCGGTTTCATTCATGACCGGCGCGGAAAATATCCACAACAATCTGGTTTTTCCCTGATCCTGCAAAATCCTACCCTTCGGATATTCTGCTAGTGCAAATTTGATAATTTGTTCTGGCAGACCGGGGTAATTACTCGGCACGATCTGTTTTTCACCCACTTTTTTTACAAAATGGTACACACCGTTTACAGGTGGATAAGATTGGGTGATTCGATCCTCTATATTAGATGTGACGTCCAGCATGACAGTAACTCGAATGATGTTGTCGGATCGAAGCTCATTTAAAAAACTTTGAATACTTGCCATGCGGTTATTTAAGATAATTTCGACCTGGCCCTTTTGAGCCCGTAATTTCTCGTAAAATTCAGCCTCTACTTTTTTGCCAAAATACCGGTAAATGGTTCCCAGAATAATCATAACTGACACGCTGACGAGGACAACAAAAGCCGTCATCAAATACGTGGAAAAGTGCTTATTGTGATTTAATTTCAACATAACTATTAAGCATAAAATAAAATAGCTTAAATTGTCAAAAAAAAGTTAAGATCACAGTTGTTTAACGTTTGTCTGACGGGCGCGGATAATCGCAGGGATTTAAATGGATACCCCAGGCATGCTTCCGTTTTGATGGGATACAAGAAAACAACTGATTTCTTTTGACTTCGCATCAGCTAATGCAATACAACTTCATTTAAGCGATGTCTTTATCAATCAGGTTCCGGCGGGTCAGCGTTTCTTCATGGGTCACAACCGATGCCGATGTGGAGCGCAGACTGGAGGCGATTTTGCGCATTGCCAAACAAGTGACGGACTTGTGCCTCATGCAAAGACGCTATGACGCCAAGTTCACCTTTGACAACAATTTTGTAAGTGCCTGATCGCTGATCAAGGAGGGAAAATGAAAGAAGGCAAAATGCATTACGGTTGGGTGGTCATCTTTATGGGGCTACTGACCACCATTGCCGCCCACGGGTTCGGGCGGATGTCCTATACGATTATCCTTCCCGCCATGAAAGACGGACTGGGCTTTAACTACACTCAGCTGGGGCTGCTGGGAACCGGAAATTTCATCGGCTATCTGACCATGGCCATCATTGGCGGTTTTTTGGCCGCCCATTTTGGAACCCGTATCATTATCACGGCAGCTTTGGTTTTGATGGGAATCACGATGATTCTGACCGGTCTGGCACAATCATTTGGCTTTGCCTTTGCAATGCGGCTGCTCACCGGCCTGGGCAATGGCGCGTCTTATGTCCCGGCCATGGCTTTGGGTTCAGCCTGGTTTACTATGAAAAAAAGAGGTTTTGCGACCGGTATCGTCTCTGCCGGAATCGGAATCGGTACGCTCATCTCCGGCCTGGTGGTTCCACCGATTTTATCGGCTTTTGGCGCCAATGGGTGGCGGTTTTCTTGGTATATATTGGGCGGCGCTGTTCTATTGATATCCGGAATTGTCTGTCAGTTTGTGCGCAGCAACCCGCAGGAAAAAGGACTCCAGCAGGTCGGATCTGAAAAAAGTGGAGCCGTACACAGCGATTCTTCCGCAACTGAAAAGGCAAACGCTTCAAAGTTGACGGGCACTATTAATAGTGTCGTTAAAATGGGGGCGGTCTGGTATCTGGGTGTTGTTTATTTTTTCTATGGTCTTTCCTACATTATTTATATGGTTTTTTTTGCGGCTTATCTGGTTAAAGAAATAGGCCTCAGCCAGGAATGGGCCGGCGGGTTATGGGCGCTGGTTGGCGGTTTAAGCATTCTTTGCGGGGTGATTTGGGGCAAGATATCGGACGTGCTCGGAAGAAGCCGCGGTGCCGCCCTGGCCTACCTTGTGCTGGGACTCTCTTATATTCTCTATGCGCTGATAAAGGTCGATTTTGGTTTTTATCTTTCAGCCATTTTATTTGGTCTTACCGCCTGGAGCATTCCCACCATTATGGCCGCAGCCGCCGGGGACTTTGTCGGCCCGCGCCTGGCGCCCGCTGGACTGGGCTTTATTACCCTGTTCTTCGGCATCGGCCAGGCCCTGGGGCCGGCGCTTGGCGGATATCTGGCAGATGTCAGTGGTTCATTTACATTGCCGTTTCTGGTCGCCGGCGTTATTTCCCTGGTCGGGATGGTATTATCATTTTACTTAAAGACGCCGGCCGCAGAATAGAAGCTGCCTGTTAGACCTTGAATTTCGAAGACGAAGACGACGACGAGTACGAAGCGGGACAAATGTTGCAAACTTCGTCCTCGTGCTCCTCCTCGTCCTCGATAGAGATGCCTGCGCAGGTTTAGTTCAGGACTGATGAACAACAAATAAGGAGTTAGTGATGATAATCGAAGCCAAGGGGATCAAAATCAATTATGAATTCTCGGGTAAACAACAGACGCCGGTAGTTGTGTTGAGTCACTCTCTGGCTTGCAGCCAGATGATGTGGTGGCCTCAGCTCGGGCGGCTGGAGGCTCATTTCCGGGTTCTGCGATTTGATACGCGCGGACACGGACTCAGCGAGGCGCCGCCGGCGCCCTATACCCTGGAGCATCTGGTAGATGATGCTATCGGTATGCTGGATGCACTGAAGATCGATCAGGTGCACTGGGTGGGCCTGTCGATGGGGGGCATGGTCGGGCAGGGCCTGGCGTTAGCTCATCCCGGCAGACTCAGCACTCTGGTGTTGGCCGATACCGCCGCCGTCATTCCCATTGAGGCGCAGCCGGTTTGGCAAGAGCGCATCGACGCTGTAACTGGCGGCGGTATGCAGGCTGTGGCCGAATCGACCCTGGAGCGCTGGTTTACGCCGAATTATCTGAAGCAAAATTTTTCTGAGATCGATCGAATCCGGCAGCAGATCCTGGCCACGCCGGTGGACGGATACATTGGTTGCAGTGAGGCGATTCGCCGCCTTAATTATCTGGAGCGGCTTGACGCAGTTGGAGCAAACACCCTGATTATGGTCGGTGCCGATGATCCCGGCACGCCGGTGGCGGCTTCGGAGGCCATGCATGCGCGAATTAAAAATTCAAAGCTGGTGGTGATTCCGCAGGCAGCCCATCTTTCCAATATTGAACAGGCCGATCTTTTTAACGATCATTTGATGGCGTTTCTGCAAGGTAAGAATTAGGACCCCGCGTCATCACTGCCGGATTTCTCTTTCGCTGATTCCCATCAGGTAAAGCAAACCGTCCAGCCCGACGCTGGAGATGCTGCGCTGGGCGTTTTGCCGGACGATAGGCTTGGCATGAAATGCCACTCCCAGGCCGGCGATGCTGATCATCGGCAAATCGTTGGCACCGTCACCGACTGCAATAGTCTGTTTTAGGCTGATATTTTCGACCTGGGAAATTGTTTTTAAAATCTCAGCCTTTTTTTGGCCGTCAATGATATCCCCTTTGATGTTTCCGGTGATTTTTCCGTTTGTGATCTCAAGCTGGTTGGCGAAAACATAATCCAGTCCCAGTTGCTGTTGTAAGCGCTTTCCAAAAAATTCAAAGCCACCGGATATGATACCGATTTTGAAGCCCAGCTGTTTGAGTTTGTCAATGACGCGTTCGACTCCTTCCGTCAATGCCAGATTTTGAGCGACCGCTGCAAGCGTATTTTCGTCCAGGCCTTTTAGCAGGGCCACCCGTTGGGTCAGGCTTTCTTTAAAACCCAGCGTTCCCTGCATACCGGCCTTGGTAATCTTAGACACTCGGTCGCCGACGCCGGCCATTGCAGCCAATTCGTCAATAGCCTCTCCCTGGACCAGGGTTGAATCCATATCGAATACGACCAGCCGGCGGGCATGGCGATAAATATCATCGACATAAAATGAGATATCAATACCCGTTTCGGTGTGGATGTTCAGCAGCTCGCCCCGCAACATAGCGGGATCTTCGATTTCACCGGAAACCGTAACCTGCACACAGGCCTTTTGATGAATTTCGTTGTGGTTCACCGACACGCGCCCTGAAAGCCGATTGATGACATCGATATTTAATTTGAATTTCGCAATTACGGCGGCCACTTTAGAAAGCTGTCCGGCCGTCAACTGTCGTCCCAGCAGGGTAATAATCCGGCGCTCTTTGCCCCGTTGGGCGACCCATTTTTCGTAAAGGCCTACCTCTATCGGGGAGAAATGAATCTGAATGCCCAATTTATGGGCTTCAAATAAAAGATCTTTTAAGATCGATGAAGATTTAAACGCGGCCGGGATTTCAACCAAAATTCCCAGCGACAAATAATCGTGGATGACAGCCTGCCCGATATCCAGAATCACGACATTGTATTTGGCTAAAATGCGCGTCAAACTGGCTGTGAGCCCGGGCTTATCTTTACCGGTAACATTGATCAGTATGATTTCTCTCATGATGGCTTACCCTGGGATGCTTAGCGATATATGCGTTTGGCAAAAAGAAAAAGCGTACTATAGACACAACTAACCCCATGTTGCAACCTGAATGAACGGCTGGATGCCTTTTCTACCTTAATTGATCGTAAACGAAATGAAATGCAGGTCTAGAGAATGCTACCTCGAGTTCAGGAAATCTAAAACTACCTTTTGAAATAAGGCAGGGGCTTCGGCGGGGATGCTGTGTCCGGTTTCCGGGAACATCCTGTGGCGCCCGCGGCAATCCTTTGCCAGCTGCCGGGCATCCAGTTGGCTGACAATTGGGTCCTCGGAACCGGAAATGACCAGGGTCGGACATTGAATTGAATCGACAAACGATTCCGGTGACGGATAATCGGATATGGCCCTGAAATGGGCAATCAGCGCTTCTTTATCATTGCGAACTGCTACGGCGGCAACGATCTTATCGGATATTTTTTGATTCTGATTTAAAAATCGCTTGCCAAAGACCAACGGCAGCGCAGCCCATGCCATGGTTTTAAGATCTGAGCGGTTTAAAATTTGCAGCCACACCTGAACAATTTGTTTAACGTAAGCCTGTGAATCCCTGCCGATGCTGCACAGCACAAGCCGGTCGACCCATTCAGGCGATGTTGCTGCCAGTCTTAAGGCAATATAAGCGCCATGACTGATGCCGACCAGGTGGGTTTTTGGTACGCTCAAATGCGCGAGCAATTTTTTCAAGTCGCGGATATGGATTTCGGCTGAAATTTGATGGGTACCGATATCACTTTTTCCCTGGGCCCGGGCATCATAGCGCAGCACCCTGAAATGTTTCGCAAAAGCCGCTGCGTGTGGTTCCCAGTAAATGGTTGTCTGGCTGGTGCCGTTTAAAAGGACCACCGCCGGCCGGTCGGCTTTGAAATTATCGGTGGTATAATAGAGTTTACAGTTATCGGGGGTGGTAAGGTAAGGCAAAACATTTCCTAAATTCAGATTTATAGGGATTGTCAAAAAAACGTTCCGTTATTCATGCGCTTTTTTCTACAACCCCTTATGCCGCACTTCCATATTCCGGAACATTATTATAAAAAACGGTATAATTAAAAATCAACCTTTTAACCCGTGGCTATTTTAAATAGACCCTTGGGACCCGGGTGGCAATGTTGGTGACGATTTCATAATTGATGGTATCCAGTGTTGCCGCCATTTCATCCACGGTCAGGCTTTCATTGCCCTGTTGACCGAATACAACCACCTCGTCACCCATTTGAACATTTTGGATGCCGCCAATGTCCAGCATAGTCAGGTCCATGCATACGCGGCCAATGATGGGAACGCGCTGCCCGCCGACGAGCATCTGGCCGCGCGAAGACAGCCGCCGGTTTAACCCGTCGGCGTAACCCACCGGGACAGTCGCGACAGTGGTGGGTTGTTTGGTTGTATAGGTCATGCCGTAACTGACTTTGAATCCGGCGGGGACTTTTTTGAGCTGAATAATCCGTGTTTTCACCGCCATGGCGGGCTTAAGCGATACCCGCTGTCTATCAACCTCATTGGAAGGATACAGCCCGTAGATCGCAATCCCGGGGCGCACCAGATCAAGGTGGGACCGGGGCATATCAATCAGTGCTCCGCTGTTGGCGGCGTGCTTCAGCGGTGGATTCAAACCGGCAGTTTGCAAGCATTTGAGATAGTCTAAGAAGAGATCAAGCTGGTATTCAGCATAGGTTTTATCGCCGCTGTCGGCGGATGCAAAATGGGTGAAAATGCCCTCAAGCTCAAGTCCGTTCAGGCCGGCAATGGACAGAGTTTCAGCGAGCGTATCCGTATTGATTTTCGCCGGATTGTCGGATTTGAAATTTTGCGGCAACAGGCCCAGTCGGCCCATGCCGGTATCAATTTTCAAATGGATCTTTATGTTTGCCCCTCGTCTAGCGGCTGCCTGGGACAATTCAAGGGCGGATGCGGTTGTGTTAACGCTCGGGGTGAGATCATAATTTAAAAGCTTTTCAGCCTGCTTCGCTGGGGTATAGCCAAAGACCAGAATCGGTACGTTGATGCCGGCCTTTCGAATTTGAATTCCTTCTTCGATCCGAGCCACACCGAGAACCGTGGCACCATTTTGAAGCGCACATCGGCTGACTTCTACAGCCCCATGGCCATAGCCGTTGGCCTTGACAACTGCCATCAGCCGGGCGTCCGGCTGTGTGATGCGGCGCAACTCGCTGACGTTGTGGGCGATGGCCTTTAAATCGATTTCGGCCCAAACCGGTGCAGCATCCAAGTTTACACCTCGTTACCTCGTTTGAAAATAAGCGGCCCGACGGCCTGATAAAGCTCCTTGGCATGATATGAGCTGCGGACGAATGGACCGCTGGCGACTTCAGAAAAGCCCATCTCAATGGCAGTTTGCCGCCATTGCTCAAATTCTTCGGGTGGAACAAAGCGCTTGACCGGCAGGTGCGCTTTTGAGGGCTGCAAATATTGACCCAGCGTCAGAATGCGGCAACCCACCTCTACCAGGTCGTTCAGGGTCGAGCGGATTTCTGCGGAAGATTCCCCCAGTCCCAGCATCAAGCCCGATTTTGTCGGTAGCTTCGGGTCAGATCTGTACACCTGTTGTAGCAAATGCAGAGAGCGCTCGTAGCGAGCTTGTGGTCGAACGAGCGGGTAGAGGCGGGGTACCGTTTCAATGTTATGGTTGAGCACATCCGGACGGGCTTTGAGAACGGTTTGCAGGGCTTCAGCATCGCCCTGAAAATCAGGGATTAGAATCTCTATCACGGCTACCGGAATCTGCCGGCGGATTTCGGCAATGGTTTTGGCAAAAAACATCGCCCCGCCATCCGCCAGATCGTCCCGGGTGACGGCGGTAATGACGATATATTTTAGCCCCATTTGCCGGGCGGCGGCTGCAACCCGGGCCGGTTCAGCCGGATCGGGCGGGCCTGTTGGCCCCTGTGCGACCGAACAAAACCGGCAGTTTCGAGTGCAGTGCGATCCCATAATCAGGAATGTCGCGGTGTGTTGGGAGAAGCACTCCCAGATATTCGGGCATCTGGCTTCCTGACAAACGGTGTGCAAACGGTCCTTGCCGATCAGGTTTTTGACATTTTCATAGGCCGGACCGGTGGGCAGTCGCTTTTTAAGCCAGCGGGGCTTCTGATGGGGTTGTTGTGTCATTGTTGGTTTAGAGCTTGGTGTTTAGTATTTGGTGTTTGGTATTTGGTGTTTGGCACATGGTGAATGGTTTGGCTAACTGAACAGAATAGTCAAACACAAAACACGAGACACTAAACACTATCTGCTAAAGTTAAACTTTCCAATTTAGAACCCAGATCAACCAGCTTTTTTTGAATAAATTTAATTCCAAAAACCGCTTCAAACTGTATTTTAAGTACCACCCGCACCTGGTTCATCGATAACGTTCGGGCGCATTCCTGCTGCATGCTGGTCATACCCACATCCTGCAGACCGCAGGGTTGTATCCAGGAAAAAGGCCTTAAATCCGTTTGGACGTTTAATGCCAGACCGTGAAAGCTGATGCCCCTGCGCACGGCAATTCCAATGCTGCCCATTTTCTTCGGGCCGACCCAGATGCCCCGGTTGGCATCATTGCGCTCGGCGGCAATGCCCCAGTTTTGAGCAGTTCGCAGCATGACGTCTTCGAGACCGCTGACAAAGTCAACCACCTTTATTCTGGCGGCCTGTAAATCCACAATCGGATATGCCACCTGCTGGCCCGGCCCGTGATATGTGATGTTGCCGCCACGTTCCACCTGAATGATCGGGATGCCGGCTTTATCAAGAAAATCCTCCGATACCAGCATACATTCCCGCCCCCCTCTGCGACCCAGGGTAAAGACCGACGGATGTTCCAGAAACAAAACAATGTCGTTTTGCAAAATACCCGCTCGCCGGGCCATGATGAGTTTTTCCTGCAGCACCCAGGCCTTGTGGTAATCCACGCGCTCAAAATCCATGCTCAACCATGTTTTAAGGTCCGCTGTTTGTTGTTCGTTGTCCGTTGTCGCACGACCACCGGTTGAGAGTGGCTGACCGTTACTTATGGATTTACTGTTGTTTTTGGTTATTGTCATTATCCCATATAACTATTGGATGACCCCGGGCGACAGACCACTAACTACGGACAACTGAGCTATCCAGTCAGGCATGGTTTTCGCGCAGCGGCGGTCTCATCCAATCTTCTGCGTTTGGTCTTCCGGGGGGCCGCGTGCAGTAATTCGGGGTTTTCTTTTGCTTCTTTGGCAATGGCTTGCATTGATTCGATAAACAGGTCGATGTCTTCCTTGGATTCGGTTTCGGTGGGCTCGATCATGATGGCGCCGGGTACCACCAGCGGGAAATAAATGGTCGGCGGATGAAATCCGTAATCCATCAGTCGCTTGACGATATCCAGGGTTGTCACCTTGTGCGGTTCCTGGAGTTTATCTGAAAAGACACATTCGTGCATGCACGGCCGGTCGTAGGGCAGATGAAAAGTTCCCTTTAATTGATCTTTGATATAGGCGGCATTTAAAACTGCAAGCTGGCTGGCCTTTTTCAGATCTTCAGGTCCCATGCTGAGAATGTAGCTGTAGGCCCGGATCATTACGCCCACATTACCGTAAAAAGCATGGACCTTTCCGATGCTCTCGGGGAAATCTTCAGACAAAGCATAGCGCTCATCTTGTTTGATTACACGGGGTATCGGTAAATACGGCTCCAGATGCTTGCTAACACAAACCGGCCCTGCTCCGGGGCCACCACCGCCATGCGGACTGGAAAAGGTTTTGTGCAGGTTGAGATGCAGCACGTCAATGCCAAGCTCTCCCATGTTGACGATTCCCATAATGGCATTCATGTTGGCGCCATCACCGTAAACCAGGCCGCCTTTGGCATGCACGATCTCGGAAACCGCTTTAATGTTTTCTTCAAAAAGACCCAGTGTGTTGGGATTGGTGACCATGATTCCGGCGGTGTCCGTATCCATGATGTCACCAACCGCCTGCGGTGAAAGCACGCCCCTCGCATTTGATTTTACCGGAACCGAACGGTATCCGCACAGCGCCGCGCTGGCCGGATTGGTGCCGTGGGCCGTATCCGGGACGATGATTTTGGAACGCGGTGCCCCCTGGCTTTTATGATAGGCATAAAATAAAAGCATGCCGGTGAGCTCGCCATGGGCACCGGCAGCCGGTTGCAAGGATGTGGCATCCATCCCGGTGATTTCGGTCAAATATTGTTCAAGGTCATACATCAGTTTGAGAGCCCCCTGTGACAGATGCTGCGGAAGCAGAGGGTGCGCTTGCGCGAATCCCGACTGAGCGGCTTGTCTTTCGTTGGTCTTGGGATTGTATTTCATGGTGCACGAGCCCAGGGGATACATGCCGGAATCAACCGAAAAATTCCATTGTGAGAGGCGGATGAAGTGCCGCACAACCTCAACTTCGCTCAGATCGGGGAATTCCGGGCCGGGGCCCTCTAATTGTTTGTCGACCGGATGTTTTTCCACATCGCGCCGGGGAAGTGAAAAACCGCTTCGACCTTTTTTCCCTTTTTCCCATAGCAAGGGCTCATTGAATATCAATCCAGTGGTGCCTAAGATCTCTTTCATGATATGATCTCCTTGACCAGGGCATCAATATCCGCCCGGGCCGTTGTCTCGGTTGCGCACAGCAAGTAATGATTTTTAAGTTCCGGATAAAGATCGACCAGCGGTAGGCCGGCGACTATTTTTTTCTGCAAAAGGCCCTGATAGGTTTTCTTGAAATCGTCCGGAAACTCGACCACAAATTCATTAAAGGTCGGCCTGGAAAACGGCAGCTTGAATCCGGCCTGGCGCAATGCCCCTTTTAAATATTCGGCCTTGTCGTAATTGAGCCGGGCCAATTCCTTAAAACCGCTACCGCCTAAAGACGCCATATACATCACCGCCGCCAGCGCGCATAGACTGTGATTGGTGCAAATATTGGAGGTGGCCTTCTCGCGTCGAATATGTTGCTCGCGGGTGGCCAGGGTGAGCACGTGGCCTCTTTTGCCTTGTTCATCGACTGTCTGGCCCACCAGACGCCCCGGCATGTTGCGAACGTATTTCATTTTGGCGGCAAACATCCCCAGTCCCGGGCCACCGAACGTGCGCGGGATGCCCAAACTCTGCCCCTCACCACAGGCGATATCAGCACCGCATTGACCCGGGCTCTTGTACAGGCCGTAGGCGAGCGGCTCGCTGAAGCATATAACCAGGAGTGCTTTTTTGTCAGGCAGCGATCGTTTGGTGGCTTCCAGGTTTTCCATGCAACCGAAAAAATTCGGTGATTGAATTGCCACCCCCCCCAGATCGTCCATATCTTTCAGCAGGCCCAAATCAGTGGTACCGTCCGCAAGATAGGGCAGCTCTCTGATCTTAAAGCCGGTGGGCTCAAAATAAGTCGCCAGTACCCGCCGATACATGGGGTGCACCGCGCTTGAAACCGCGACTGTTTTTTTTCGTGAAACGCGTATCGCCATCAGCATCGCCTCGGCCAGGGCCGATGCGCCATCATATTGCGATGCGTTGGCAACCTCCAGGCCCAGCAGCCGGGCGGTCAGCGTCTGGTATTCGTAAATGGCCTGTAAAGTTCCCTGACTTACCTCTGGCTGGTAAGGGGTGTATGCGGTTACAAATTCTGAACGGCCGGCTAAAAAGGATGCCGCCGCAGGGACATAATGCGCATAACTGCCAGCGCCCATAAAAACCTTGTATTCAGGAGAGACCGCCATGGTGGACGCCAGCGTGTCCATATGATCGTTTAATTCCCACTCCGTTAGCGCTTCGGGAATTTTGAGCGTTTCTCTGCGGCGGCAATCTTTCGGGATATGTGAAAAGAGCCCCTCGAGGCTGTCAATCTGCACCGCCTTGAGCATGGCGGCGATATCGTCCGCTGTATGGGGTAGGTAGCGCATTGGATCATCCTTTCAAGGAGTCAAGATAAGCATTATTGTCCATGAGGTCACCTATTTTAGATGTATCATCCGCTTTGATTTCAAGCATCCATCCGTCGCTATAGGGCGAGTTGTTAACCTTTTCAGGTGCATCTTCCAGCGTGTCATTTATGGCAACCACCTCACCGGCGACCGGCATGTAAAGCTCGGAAACCGCCTTGACGGATTCCACCGTACCGAATTCCTCTCCCTTGCCAAATGTGTCTCCGACCTCCGGCAATTCCACAAAGACAATATCGCCGAGTTGGTCCTGGGCGTAATCCGAGATACCGATCTTAAGCTTATCCCCCTCGAGTCGGGCCCATTCATGGGATTCGGCATACCGCACATCATCAGGAAAACTGAGTTCATTGAGTTCTTTCATAGCTGTCCTCCTTAAGTTTGCTCTATAATAGGTGGGCAAATACGTCTTTTTAGATTAAGCTCTTTTTCCTACAAACACCAGATTAAAATATAAGCCTGGCGAGCCGGAACCAAAAAGTAAAATGAATATTGCCGATAGAGAAAATATACCAAATAAACTTATTTTACCGAGAAAAAAAATAATTAAATGCCTAAAGTACATAGGGTACCTTCAAATTATAGCTTTTGTATACCACAAAGGTTTCTACGGATTGAACATCTTTGACCCTGGAAACTTCTTCGGTATAAAATTCCAACAGACCGAACCCCGACTTCAAAAGGACCACCAGAATCAGGTCGAAACGACCGGTTACCACACTGACCGAAACCACACCTTTGAGATTGCTGAATTCTTTACC
>CAJHYI010000245.1_pt1 | contig 15502 bp, 9 predicted proteins | sample 9198771 | NCBI WGS metagenome assembly CAJHYI01 (sample SAMEA7708367, study PRJEB35096) | sediment metagenome | biome: marine neritic benthic zone biome [ENVO:01000025]; feature: sediment [ENVO:00002007]; material: shallow marine sediment [ENVO:03000034] sea grass bed [ENVO_01000059] ...
CCGGAAAAGCGAAATAAGGCAGCCCCTCGACGATCATTACCATTCCGATCACGCTTAAAAAAAATTCCATTCGATTTTTGCCCCAAACTCCCCGACGCGGTTACAATGTGGCGCCTCGTTATTTTGACAATGAAATTAGACAGTTCTTTCAAATTTTATTTACTCGCTTAAACTTGTATTTATAATCTTTTACCGTCTCTTTTGTCAAAACAAATCAGAAGTTTCCAGCGAAACCGCATCAGTGACCTCCTGGCAGGCCAACGGTATGCAAATTTTATATGGTTTTATACCGTTTTCCATAATAATGTTCCGGAATGCGGAAGTGCGGCATAAGGGGTTGAAGTTACAATTATATGGTTTTCAGATCAAAAATATTTCTGCTTGTCAAAGTGTTAAATATAATAGTAAACATTTGAAGCCTTATGATCCGAAAAAATCCCCTGTTATCGCACAGATACTGTCATTAAAAACGGCGACAAAGGAGCTATGCAATGGAAAAAGCTGATATACCGGTCGTTAAACGATCGCTTTTTTCCTGGGTCTTTGCCGGCAATGTCAAACTGCAGATTCTGCTTTTACTGATCATTGTCGTAATGGTTGCAGCCAGGGTGCTGCCACTGGAAATGCAAAAACGCATTGTCAATGAGGCGATTAATCTCAGAAATGTAGATTTGTTATTTCTTTACAGCGGTATTTATCTGGGCGCGGTCGTTTTTTTCAGCTTGCTCAAATATTTAATCAGCATTATTCAAACCCTGATAACGCAGCGAACCACCGCCCGAATGAGAAAATCATTGTACCGTCACATCTTGACGCTGCCATTGAGCTTTTTCAGAAATACGCAACCCGGAATGGTCGTCAATTCTCTCTCGTCAGAACTCACACTTCCCGGAAATTTTGCCGGCATGGCGGTTGCTGCCCCGGTTACCAACCTCTTGACGCTGCTGGCGTTCGCCGGTTATCTGTTTTGGCTAAATCCGCTATTGGCAGCCGTCTCTCTGAGCATCTACCCTATTGTTATCTTTCTTATTCCTTTGCTTCAAAAAGGCGTCAATCGCTACAATAAAAAACGGGTGGACGCCGCCAGAAAATTTTCGGCACGCATCGCCGAGGCCATTTCAGGTATCCATGAAATCCAGGGCAATGGTGCCTATGGCATCGAAAATAGAAAATATGACCGTCTGGTGGATCGGTTGCTGAAAATCAGAATCTTCTGGAGCCTGTATCGGTTTGGCGTAAAATCCGCCAATGGTTTTTTTACCAGTCTGGGACCTTTTCTGGTATTCATTCTCGGCGGCTGGCTGACCATCAAAGGGCAATTGGAACTTGGTGCGCTGGTGGCCTTTCTTTCCGCCCAGGAAAGGCTTTTTGATCCCTGGAAGGAACTCATTGAATTTTACCAGGTTTATCAGGATGGTAAAGTGACCTACAACCGAACGATGGAATACTACGACTTTGAGCCTGAGTACGCATTAGAGCCCAAAGACCGTAAACCATTTGAGCTAGACGGAAGTGTTCAAGTAAAAGATTTGTCTTTTGTCACCGAGACCGGCATTCGTCTACTGGACGGTATAAATGTGTCATTACAGGCCGGAGAACATCTCGCTCTGGTGGGCTTTTCCGGTAGCGGCAAAAGCACCCTAGCGCTGTGTATCGGCCAGCTGTATAAGTATACCGGCGGCCACGTTTTAATCGGTGAGCAGGAAGTGTCCGACCTGACCAAAAAAGATATGGTCAACAATATCGGCATTGTGGCCCAGAATCCTTTCATTTTTGACGGGACCATCGAAGAAAACCTGCTCTATTCCTGCATGGCCAAAGTCAACGGAAGCGGTCGCGACAGCGAAGGCCTGCCAACTCTGGACGACATCATTGCGGTGCTCCAGCAGACCGGCATATTTGTGGACGTATTGCGATTCGGCATGAATACCATATTGGCCCATGACGAAAACGAGGATCTGGTCAACATTATTATCCGGGTACGCGATAACTTTCAGCGCGATTTTGGTGAGGAGCTGGCGGATTATGTTGAATTTTTCAACGCGAATAAATATCTGCATTACTCCAGTGTGGCCGAAAATTTAATTTTCGGCACCCCCAATAAAAACGCGTTTGCGGCTGCCAATTTATGCAACAATCAATATTTTCTTGACTTTTTGAAGCAGGCGGATTTAACCCGCCCCTTGCTCAGCCTGAGCGCTGAATTAGCCCGGCAAACGGTGGATATTCTGGGCAATCTCCCGCCGGAGTCTGTATTCTTCGAGCAAAGCCCCATCGGCCCGGATGAACTGGAAGATTTTAAATTACTGGTTGAACGTTTGAGGCGCTCGAAACTGCACGAGCTGTCCGCCGAACAGCATGAGCAATTGTTGGATCTCGCTCTACGCTTTGTGCCGGGAGTCCACAAGATGGTAGCCTTGCCGGCCATATTGGAAAATCTAATTTTAGAAGCCCGGGCCCTGTTTCGCGAAAACATAGTTAGGGATGACCCTAAAGCGATTACCTTCTATCAGGTGACGGAATATATTTATTCTCAGACAATCCTGAACAACATCTTTTTTGGCAAAACCAAGACGGCCAACCCCCAGGCCCAGGAGAAAATCAATCAAAGCATCGTCCAGCTTCTGATCGCCGAGGATCTGCTGGAGACCATCATCGAAATCGGCATGCATTACCAGGTAGGCACCAAAGGCGATAAATTGTCCGGTGGCCAGCAGCAGAAACTGGCGATCGCTCGTATATTTTTGAAGCGCCCCAGGATTTTGATCATGGACGAAGCAACATCGGCTCTTGATAACAAGTCGCAAACACGCATTCAGAACCTGCTGGAAACCCGCTGGAAGAAAAAAAACACGGTTATATCCGTTGTGCACCGTCTGGATACCATCAAAAACTATGATCACGTGGCCGTTATGAAAGCCGGCAAAATTCTTGAAATCGGGACTTATGACGAACTGATAGCCCGGAAAGGAATGCTATATGAACTCGTCGGAAAAAAATGAAAACAATCCCTCCAGTGAGTTGGAAGAGAACCTGGAGATCTTGAGGCAGACTTACTTTTTCTCGGGACTGCCGCTTGAAGCACTGAAGATTTTTGCTTACCTTTGCACCAGAGAAAAATTTAAAAAAGACGAGCATATCTTCAAACAACACGAAGATGACGGGCGGGCATTTTATATCATCACCGGCAGAGCCAGCCTGGAACGCGAAGATAACGGCCGTGCCAGGGAAATCAGAGACTGCAACGTCGGAGAATTTCTCGGTGGGCTGACCTTGCTGGGGGAGGTTCGCCGCCTTTTTTCCCTGAAAGCCACCGAAGACACCATCTGTCTGGTGCTGGAACGGGAAAAATTTACCAAAGCCCTCAAACAATTTCCGGACATCATGCCCCGCATCTTCAAGGCTGTGGCCAAAAATATCGATTCCTGGGAGGAGCGTTTTTTGGCTGATCGCGCCGACATGTGTGGAGAATGCATGGAAAACCTGGGGGTTAGCCTTATTTGAGGTGCGAAAAAAAATTGTTTTCAAGATCGGTTATTTTGCGTTACAATGGGGCACATTCATCGGCTCTGGCTTAATGCCTTAGAGGTAAACCTTGATGGCCAAAAATAAAACCACCTTTAAACTTAAAAACAAGCTGTCCGAACTGGATACCCTGTGCCAGAATTTAGAACGCTTTGGGGAATCCATCGGACTGCCTCCCAAATTTGTTTTCGAAACCAACCTGGCCTTGGACGAATTGTTTACCAATATTATTTCCTACGGATATAGAGACAATAAAGTACACACCATTACAGTTGAGATCTCGCTTCAGAATAACGAGCTGCTCTTTAGGATTGAAGATGACGGCATGCCGTTCAACCCCACTGAGGTCGAAGAACCGGATCTGGGATGCTCCATTGAGGAATGTAAAATTGGCGGATTGGGGATCCATCTGGCCAAAAATCTGATGGATGAAGTTTGCTACCAGCGCTGTAAAGAAAAAAATATTTTAACACTTAAAAAAAATATTCAAGAATCTCAACCCGCAAAAAAACGGGTGAAGGGCTGAACATATAGTGGTTGTCAAAAAAACGTTGCGGTCTTCAAATGTTTTTTCTACAACCTCTTATGCCGCACTTCCGTATTGGGGAACATGATTATGGAAAGCGGTATATAATTTGAACCGCTCAAATTAGGATAATTTGTATGGAGGACAGTAAATGGAAATTATAGAAGAAAACCACGGCGGGATTAACATATTTAAGCTCAACGGACGCCTTGATTCCAATACATCCCAGGGGTTTGAGAAGAAGATATTTCAGGCCATCGATGACGGTTCAAAAAATATGATCATTGATTTCAAAGATCTTGATTACATTTCAAGTGCCGGCTTGCGCGTTATTCTCAAAGCCACCAAAGCGCTTAAGCGCGAAGAAGGCAAGATGCTGCTATGTGACATGCAGGATTACGTAAAGGAGGTTTTTGAAATCGCCGGATTTGATTCTTTTCTGCCAATCGTCGGCACCATGGATGATGCCCTGCAAGGCTTTTAAACATTTTGCGGTCGGATGCAACCGCCGGGACCATTTAGCGCATACCGATCAGACCGCGCCTGCCAAGCTCCCTTAAAAATTGCGTGACCGCAACCTCCGCCTCCCGGGGCTCCAGTTGATGAGTTGTGGCAAAACTGTTGATCAGTTGCCGCACCGAGCATTTTCCGTCAATCTGCGCCCAGACCGAAGTCCCCAGTGCATCCAGCTGAAGTTTTTTGGTCTGTATTTGAACCCCGGGACCGCCAAAACGCTTAACCAGACCTGCAAATAATGGCCGCATCGTTACGGGATAATGAATAACGACCTCACCGCTATCCAGGCGCTCCTCGCTAATCTGAACGTTTTTATCCGGTATTCGATCGAGAGCTTCTGCCCGGCTGATTGACGGGCCCTTCGACTTTTTTTTAAACAATTTCATAATGCGTACAAATGTGGTCCAACACCGCTGTGTCGAGGGGCTTTTTGCCTTCGGCTTTGACCCCCAGAATACGATTTTTGGCTTCCAGATGCCAGAGCCCCATCCAGCAGTAGGAGGCCTTGCCTTTGAAACGGCTCAACTGCCGCTGCCAGTCGGCAACCGGTGAGGTGCTCCACTCAACCATGTCGTGTCCATCAATGGTTCCGGCAACCGGTTCGGCTTTACCGAAGCGGGCGACCGTTTTGGCAAACTGCACCAGCTCCTGCTTGTCCAGCAAAACAGAAGCCATTGACCAGCGATACAAAACAACATGCTGGCTGCCTTCAGTAAAATCAAGCTCATATTGACCGGCTTCAAAGCGATAGCTTTCCAACTGATACGTTTCGGGCATCAGCGCCCGGATATCGTAGGCCGCCCACAGAATTTGACCGTCCGAGCGGTGATCACGAATCGAAGCTAAAATGTCGACTGTAAAGGCCTGGCTTGGATTGGAGCGTTTCTGAAAAAATTGAATCAGGGTGGCATTGCGGCAGTTCGGGCAGTACAAAAGCGCACCCCTGCCGCGGGTTGAATGGGATTGCCAGGAAAATTCGCTGGCGTTGAAATCGGACAGGGCCTCGGCCCAATCTGAAGAAACTGGTTCGGGCTTGACCGATTTTCGGAGCTGTCTTTTTTGAAGAGCGCTTAATCGCTTGAGGTGGGTTGAATGGGAAAATTGACCTTTAACCGGCGCCCATTTAATTTCCATCACCGGACCGAGTTCATCTTCGATGGAAAGATAGCGCACCCCGATCTGGCTCAGCTGCCACTCGGCGGGAATTTTAAAACGCATGCCGTACCAGGCGATCTCTTTCCATCGATTCAGCAAAGCCCCTCCGCTTTAACGGATATGGTCAACCCACTCGGGGAACATCAAACGTTAATAAACGGCCTGGATTTATCTTTGCCGAATATTTCAGAAAATTCAACAATAGCATTAATCCGCTAGCGCGGTAGAAAAAGCTCCCAGCCACTATCTTGAGGCTTGACGGCTTTCCACTCTCGCTGTCGTAGTCTTTCCCGAAAGTCGAGTTGCTTGTGCTTATAGCACAGATTATCTTCTTCAATCAGGGTCGTATTGGCGAGTTTGACCGCATTACCCATTTTTTTCTGCTCATCCATGGCGTTGTGCTGTAAGGTGAGGCTGATTTTTTGGTTCTGCTTGTTGACAAATGACCATTTCCAGGCATCCACGATTTTAAAAGGATCTCCCCGATATTCGTCGGGCTCGCCGAATCGCTTTTTAAATTTCTTGAGCAGGTCTTTATAAAATCGTTTACTCGAATCCGCATATTTTAATTTGATCCTGACAATATGGCCCGGCTTTTCGCAGGTGCCATAAGCAATCAGTCCGCTCTTAAACCCCTGAGTAAACTTGATTTCAACCTCCTCAATATTTTCCGCATAGCGCACTGGTAGGGCCGTATCCATGATCACCCGATCTTCAAACGCTTTAATGTTCTGATTCAGAACAAATCCGCCAACCTGGCCGGGTGCCTCTGAGAGAGCCATGGCGGGGGCTCCTAAAAGGAGCAACGTCAAGCCGAGTACTGTCTTAGTTTTCATAACGACCTCTCAAGTTAAAATGGGTAACCTTCAAAACTAAATCCTCCATTTGAATTCCCGGTCGCACAAATCTTAATAGGTAAATATAACTCCGCTTAGAACCGTTGTAAAACCGGACCCGCAATGAGCCTGATCAGCCGCTAATACGCCAACCGTCCCAAAGATTTGAGTATCAGGGTGACGCCCATGGCAAACATTCCGGTCAGGCCCATACCGCAGGAAAATCCGGCCAGCAATACCGGCGCATACTGGCGCCACATGGTCCCGTAACGTTTCAGGAAAAAATAGCGCCCCAGCAAAGCCCCGGCCACTTCAAGGAACATGGCATGCGGCAGAGTCTGACCCAGGCCGCGCACCATACCATACACCAGCATAATCGGAAGACCAAACAGGGTCAAAATGGTATAGGTAATCACGCCCAGCCCCGCACCGGCAATCACGTAAGCAACATTCAGCGCCTGATAAAAAGCGGCATTGCCTTCCAGGGTCGAGCTTTGCATCAGCAGCGTGTTCAAGGCCTGCAAATGCCAGATTTCCTGGGCAAAGGGGTAAGCGCTGGAGGGTATGGGTGCCAGGCGCCAGATAAATTGTGAAAAAAGCAAGCTGGCAGTCATAACGATCGGAAAGACCACAATTTCCGACTTGATAATTCCGCGAATGCTGGTGCCGGTCAGCTCGATTTGCCGAAAATTTACGGTGGCTTCCCCATAATTGTGAATGGGAATCGGCGCATACCAGATCTCAATACCCTGATAGCCGAAATATTTGGCCCCGGCAATAAAACTAATCTCGCGAACCAGCGGCAAACTCACGAACTGCCCGGCAATACCTTCCATTCGGGCGGTAATGTAGGAAACGATCGGGGTGTAGATAAAGCCGTAAGCGAGAAAAAAAGGCCAGGGAAAATTGGGAACCAGCCATAGGCAAAGCAAAACGTAAGAAATTGTAGAGAAAACATATATGCCGATGGAAATCCAGAAATTAAAGTCCCCCCGGCCGGGTGGCGGGCGAAACAAATCCCGCATGCTGCCTCTTGTACCCCCTTGCTTACCAAAGGAGCGCACCACATGCCAGATCCCCACAAACGCAATCGCCAGGCCCAAACCGATGCTGAAGCTCATGTAAAAATCGAAATTATTGGCAAACATCGTATCAACGGTTTCCATGCCCGGATGCCAGCGGGTCAGAATACCGTTATTATATAAAATCGGATTGGCAACCACCGTGATGAGAATTCCCACCAGTCCGCCCATGACCGCCCAGAACGGCAGCACCATACCGATAAAAACAAGGCCCAGGTCCAGTTGAATTCCGGTGGCGACCGCCGGCAGCACCCCTTCGGTATGGCCGGTTAGCTCGACCCAGGGAATCGGAATCAGACGAATCGGCTCCATCAGAAACAGGCCCGATACGGTGGGCAGCAACACGTAAATCGCCCCGAAAACCAGCCCGATGACACCGCCAATGGAAAAGATCCGCCATTTCCAGCTTCTTTTCTTGTCCTCGGTAGATTCGGCCAGGGCCATGGTTCCCAAGGCCGCCACCGGTGCCATGGGAAAAGGCAGTTTTTCAACATCGGAGGTAATCCGGAAAAGCGCATATCCCAACCCGAACTGATCGATGCGCTGAATGATCTGGGTGCCGACCAGCAGCAGAATCGGAATCAGCCAATCGCGGTGGAAAAAAGTGCGTTCCACCAGTGAGGCGGATTCCGGCGCCGGCGCCACCCATGTGGGGATAAACTCAGTGACACCCAGCATCCGCGCCGCATCGGACTGGACGAGGTATTGACTCCACAACAGGCCCTGAAACGGTGTGGACAATGCCGCTCCGGCCATATAATACAGCAGAAATATTTCCTGTTGTTTTAATTCGCTATAAGACCGTTTGGCCAGTTCGGCAAACAGTATGATGGTTACCCAGCGGGCGGCGGGTCCGATACCGGTTCCGATGACCAACTGCAGATACATGCTGCCGGGCATCATCAGAAAGCCGATAAAAATTGCCCCGACCACAGTCTTCCAATCAAAACCTTCCTCAAACTCAGTCGGGGTTTCCAGCAGGTCCCGATACTCTTGAAGTTCTTTATCTTCGTACATAAATGTTTTCCGTTATTGGTTATTTGTTATCTGTTAATAGGTATTGATTGAAAACCGCATTCACGAATAACCAATAACCATTAACCAATAACTTCTTTCAGTCAGGTAACACCAGATAGCTGGAATAGCTGAAGAGTCCGATAATGGCCCAGGTGCCGGCCATAAAAATATCGCCGATAATCAGTCCGATAAAAAAGTTACGCAGCTTTTTAAACAGCCGCACTCCCCCATACCGCATACACAGGGCATTGCAGGCCCATCCAATAAAAAAACTGAACCATAGTATGCGCATGGCGGAGCTATAGGCCGTCAGGTAGCCGATGGGATGGATCGGCCACCAGTAAAAACGATGATAACAGATGGCCAAAATCAGCATGACCACCGCGCCGGTAATCGAAAAAATCAGCACCCAGTCACCCGGCTTTGCCGGTGATTCGACCAGGCTGTAAACATTATCATAAAGTGCCACAGTGGTGCGAGTGGCCCAGTCCAGCTGCAGCTCTCGCATACCAAATTTGTAGCACAGCGCCAGCATGGCCAGAAAAGAGATCAGCACCCCGCCGACCAGCGTGATGGCAATGCCCAGAAATATCAATCGATTGTTGCGCGTCTTGTCCGTTAGTTTGCGGGCGTGCAGTAATGAGGGCATGAGTGATTCCCGCAAATCGACAAACAGTACTTTCTGAATGACAGCGGCAATCAGGATTCCGACGCCGGTGAAAAATTTTGGCCCGAAAAACGCCATCAGCCCGTCCATGGGCGCGGCGGTTAGGGTAAAATACGCGATTCCGCCCTGACAGATGACCCGCATGGCAACCAGGGTAAACATAAAAAAGGCAAAAACTACCAGTATTGAAAATAAGAACGGAATGCCGAAATAATGACACCAGATGACAATCGCCAGGCTACCCAATACAAATCCCCAGAAGGCAAAGCGCGTTGACAGCCATTCGGATGCCAGATCGTCTTCTTTTTTGAAGCCGATACCAAAACGGACAATATTGATAAAATGAAATCGCGCCAGCCAGGCCAGAAACAGAAAAAAGACGATGTAAGCGCCAATCATCTGAGTCTCTTCGGGGCGCGAAATAGTGGGACCGAAGGTGACACCCAGAGCCGCTGCCGGGATGTTTAAGCCCAATACACTGAGTAAGCCAAACAGCAGGGTCCCTATAATGAAAAAAAGCCAGAATGAAAAAGAAATCTGTTTGGAGGTTAAAAACGCAAAACCGATAAATGCCGGATAAATGTAGATTTTTAACTTGAAAAACCCGGAAAGAAGGCCAAACTTCGGAAAATATTTACCCGCCAGAATCAGGGTCGGAATCTGGGGGATGGATGGATTATAAAAGGCCAGCCCATTGAGCAAATGCAGGCAAACCGGAACCATCAGGCCGGCAATCAGAAAACGATTGGCAAAAAACTGCCCCAGCCCGTTGCGGTCCAGCGCCTCTTGCATGACAAACGGCACCCGCAACAGCGGAAAGTTCATGCGTTCATTATATAGCGGCTGTTTGCTTAAAAGATTAACAATACAGACCATGACAAAATAGCACAGCAAAACAAATATCGTCCAGGTCAGCAGGGGCGTTAGCCACGCCGCCCATGGAATCTGTTTAAGAACTTCAAACCACCCCAGTTGCCGGCCACTGGCAAGACCGTTGTAGATGCCGGTAATGGCATCCTGGCTCTGGGGATACCAGCTTTCGGGCAAAAGCGGGTGCAACACCTCTGACCAGCGATTTTCAACAGTGGCAAAGTGAAAGGGTGCGGTGAGGTTAACAAAAAAGGTGCGCGCTAATCCGGTCCAGGCAACTCCGGACAATAGCAGCATCAGAGCCCAGGACACCAAAAGCTCTTTGCCGGTAATGAATTTCTGGCCTTTAAACACAAAGCGCATAACGGCGGTCAGGACCATCAACCACACCAGAATATAAAATGGTGCCAAAGGGAAATGCCCGCCGCCCAGGGGCGTTGCCTGGCGGAATGCATTGTTAAAGGGGGTGATTAGACAAATTGCAAGCGCAAAAAACGACCCCAGCACAATGGCCCGCAAACGGATTTTTTCTCCGAATTTTTCCTCCTTAATGGTAGTCAGCTGTTTTTCATTGGACGCGGGTTGCTGATTTTCGGTCATCTTTTCTGATCCCAGGTTGTTTCGATACCTATTTCCTTTTCAGCTTCAGCCAGCAAGTGTTCATAGTGTTCTTTGGTTGATAGCTCAAAGGACCGCCACAGTAAAAGCTGTTTGCGGATGTTGTGTAAAAAGCCTTTATTGATCCGGTGCCAGGCATTGGCTTCGCCTGACTCACGCGTCAGATGGATCTTGATCTCAAGAAACCCGGGCTCATCGGCAGCCGGACAGAATTGTAAATCGACTTTCTGATTGATTCCGAAATCAAAGGGTGCCAACCAGACACTGGCCCGCACCTGCAGGCAAGCATCATACTCACAGGCTTGCTCCGGGCAGTCGTCAGCTTCACCCTTAATACCGGGCGCCGTCTGGCAGCTGAAACCAAATTCAATATCACCGGTAGAGAACAATCCATGGGACACATCCTGGTGGCCTTGAAAATACTCCAGCAGAAACCCGCCAATGCTGCGATGTTCCGCATAGCTCATGTAAAAGGGCAGCGTTACCTCAAGGGTATTTCCCACGGCCCTGGGAAGTGTCCAGGCCCGGTTTACATCCGGAATGGCAATTTCGCCGGCCACCTTTGACGGGTACAGAACAGAAACCAGCACAACAATGATCACCAGCAGCATGGCCGCCACACCGGACCAGGAAGAATAATTAACGGTGATCCCCGACCAGAGCGCAGTTTCGGCAAACAGCTTGGCTGAGGTCTGGGCCAATAGATACCCCAGAACCACACTGATAACGGCCAGCGCCATGGCCTCGGCAATAAATAAAAAAGACACATGCGAGGGCGCCAGCCCCACTGAGGTATAAATTCCGATTTCACGCTTGCGTTCATAAACACTGCCGATCATGGTATTCAAGACAATAAAAATCGAAATAATAATGGGGATGATAATGTTGGGCACGCCGCTGTAACTCATGGTGTTGCTGGCATGATATAGATAGGTTCCGTCCGGCTCACCGCTGAACAGCGTCAGTCCAAAGCGGTCTACCAGATTCTGAGCTTCTTTCTGAATGGAAATATTCTCCTGCGGTACGATCGCCACGCCTTTCAGATGCCCGCCGGCGGCCAGAAGGCTGCGATAAGGAATGATCATCGTCAAATCACCGGGGCTATGCTTGTAGAGACTTTGAAATTCGCGTACATCGTCACCGGACTCCATGGCTTCAAGCTCTTCTTCCGTCATTTCGGTGGATACTTCTCGCGGAAAAGTAGCCGGTGTCAGCGGCTCTCCGTCCAGGTCGGTCCGCTGCTGCAGTTTTTTACCCGAGAAAACCCCCACCACCTCAAAGGGCATACCCCAAAGGGACACCACCGCACCCTGCGGTTTTTGTGGATCAATACCCAGGCTTTGCGCCATGCGTTCGGGCAACAAAATCGAGTTGAGTTCATTTTCCGCCAGCCAGCGCCCGCCGATCAAAATCTCATCGAGTTTCGAAACTCGGGGTTCCAGATGGGAGAGGCCAACCAGGCCCTGGGCTTCAAATGATCGGCCGTTATGATAGACCGGAATACGCGTTGTTCGGGTTCGGTCCGCATCCTCCAGCCAGACCCGCGGGACGCTGATCCCTTTTTGGGCGAAATTATTGGTAATGAATTCAAGCGCCTGAGGGGGTAAATCGCGCCAGTTGACATTCTTTAAAAGAAATCCGTTATAAGGCGCGGTCGGTTCATACAGCAGCCTGGAATGGTGTCGCATGGACTTGACCGCCGTAAAACTCATGATCGTAAAGGTTAATATGACCAGGGTGGCGCAGGTGAGCGCGGTTCGCAGGCGCCGGCGCCTTAAATTGCTGACACCCAGCAAGAATGCCGCCACAAATGCTTTCCAGCGCCCCATTTCTTCGGCCTGGATCAGTTTCGCTCGGGTTTGCAGCTGCGTCATTTCGCCTTCAAACCGGAAAAAGATGATCAGCGTCACCATCAGGGAAAGCCCCATAATGAAAAAAGCCAGAATCACCACCATCGGGCTGTAGGCCAGCCGAAAGGCCGGATGCACATTATAGATTAGCGCGATCAACAAAATAAGAATACCGATGAAGGCAATAATGCGTTTATAAATATTGGCGTAACAAAACAAAAGGCGTTCCATACAGAAAGCAAAGGGAACAAAAAGGGCAATGTAAAATAAAACCCCGTATAGCACGTCTTTTTGAGTTTTTTCCACATCATCATAGACCCGTGTGGCCAGCGCCCATGAGCGTACACTGGCCTCTGAAGACAGGTCGTACATTTTATCCTCGTAGGCTGATTGCGCGGTCTTTAAAGCTTCCAGCCCCTCCTTCTGAAGCGCACGAATGCGCTCATTGAATATCCCGCGTTTCTCTAAATTTGAAATGCGGGGTTCCAACAGCGTCCACATGTCTTTGGCCACCCGATACTCGGTGCGATACAAAAAGGGCGTATGGCCCACCATGTATCCGATACCGGTGGATTTATCCTTGCTGGCATTGATCAGAACCAGTTTATTGCGCAACACGGTATCCGATAGGGTTAGCTTCAAGGGGGTACCCGGCTCTAAAAAGGTGGTCGAGATAATCGACGCGTTGGAATAATCAGAGATCCAGGTATCAAGCCTGCTCATAAACCAGCGCAAGGGGTCGGATTCCCGGCGACCGTCGAGAACTTTCGCTTTTTGCAGGTGGCGAAAGGTACGCGGTTCCAACAAATTGAACAGCGTCATGCCATTGCTGGCAAACATTACCAGGTCGGTTTCCATTAAGCGACGGAACATTTTCACGCGATAGGCGGCTTTGCCGGTTTTCTTTTTATCGATGGTCCAGATAATGTTGCCGCTTTCAGGATCAAATTTATAGCCTTCGAAAATAATTTTATGATAACTGTGCTTTTTATCTGCCAGTCCTTTGAGGTAAAAGTTGCCCAGGTGATCGACCATAACATAAAAACGGGCCGGGCCCTGATAGCAAAGCAGCACGGTACCGGGTGCCGGCTGGTCGGCAAACAGCTCACCGTGCCGCAGAAATTTAGCCCTTCCGTCAATAGCGGAATAGCCAAATCGGGGGAAAATTTCATCATGCAGCCTGGGGGTTTGAGCCAGATGTTCGATCAAGCGGCAGACCACCGCACTTTGTTTGAGTGCAAAAGCCGTATCAACATGTTCAGGCGTATCAAAAGGCGTTCCCCAGCGGGCTCTGGCATCATGAGTGGTGACAAAAGTTAGCCCGAGAATGCCGCCCAACGCGGTGAGCTCCCCGCCCAGCGGCGGCTTATCGAGAAAATAGCTTTGCCAGGAGCGTTTGCGACTGGGGCGCAGGCTATCTTTATACATGCCGCTATAACCCAGCTCATTTTCAATTCGGGTGGCCCCCTGGCGCAGGACCTCATCGAGGGTGCTGTAGATAGCGGTGCGATTAATCCGGGGCCTGAACGGAAACGCCCACCCATAATTGAACCCGCCAAAACCATCGCCATGGCTGGATAGGTGCAGCGATACGGCTGCATCCAGATCATAGGCTTTCACCTGGCTTCTGAAAGCGCGGGCATCGCCGATCTCTCTGGCATGGCGGCGGACATCTGAAAGGATCGCCTTTTGATCACTAATGGTCTGGGGGATTAATTCTGAAAGTGCCTGACGGTCATCAACGGTCAGGTCCGAAAAATCAGGGCTCCACATCAGGCGCCTGAGCACCAATCTTTGGTCGGTCAGTTTCTGAATCTTTTTGGTATTGGCCGAATCTTTCTGCTCTAACCGCAGGCGCATCAGCTGTCGGGACACGCTGTCTGATTCTGTCTTTAGACGTTGGTCGAGAGCTGCTTTAATAATCCGGCGGTTCTCTTCATCCGGCGGCTTATTTGCGGCCGCTGGATTGGTAGACATGCCTTTTAACAGTTTGATGGTATTGCTCTTTTCTTTGACGAGCGCTTTAAATTTTTTTTGTAATTTCCGCAGATCTTTAGATCTGGCAGAAATACTCCAGATCATTTCCCGCATGCCCGCAAGACTCTGGGCATGACCGCTGCTGGCAATCAGCAGCACCGATCGTTTGGGCGGATGCGCTTTTAGAAAGCGGGCCAATTCCAGGAGGGTGGCAATACCGACGGCTTCATCAGCACCCGGTGAAAGCCCCGCCACGGCAGCAGCACTGTCATAAAAGGCCTCCACCATGATCAGCCTTTCCTTTAACTCAGGGTCAGTGCCGTTGACAAAGCAGTAAATATTTTCTGAGCTGACAAGTTGCCAGCGGCTCTGCGAAACCAGCCGTGCCTCGGCCGCAATTTGACCGCCGGGGGCCTTTTCAAAATCGCCGAACACTTCTCTGGCTTGGGCCTGTGGCATCCAAAAACGCGGGAACTGAAGCGGTGACAGTTCGAATTTTTCCTCAAATATTGATTTGGTTGAATTTCCGCGATCAATGTAAATGAGTGCTCTGGCTCCCAAATTGGCGGCGTGCAGCCAATTTTTTCCCGAATCCAGTTCCATTAAAAGAATTGAATTTTTGATTTGCTTGCCATTTAATTGGGCCAGTTCGCCCCGGCCGGCATAAATCAGCGGACCGGAGAATCCGGGTGACGCAACGGTTTGAGGTGTCACGGCATTGCCGTTTAGAGGATGCAGTTCTATGGGATGTTTGCGGTGTGACAGGCTTAAGTGGCTTGTGGCATGTTGAATGATCGGTACCGAAAATCGGTAGGATCCCACTTCTTTATAGCCCAGCTTTTCAAATTTCTCCTTGAGATAAA
>CAJHYI010000366.1_pt1 | contig 15417 bp, 14 predicted proteins | sample 9198771 | NCBI WGS metagenome assembly CAJHYI01 (sample SAMEA7708367, study PRJEB35096) | sediment metagenome | biome: marine neritic benthic zone biome [ENVO:01000025]; feature: sediment [ENVO:00002007]; material: shallow marine sediment [ENVO:03000034] sea grass bed [ENVO_01000059] ...
CTTTGCCAATTTGGATATCCTGGGGACAATATTTTTCGGCTTTAGAATAGTCGGCCTTAGCAATATTTGATTTTACATCTGCAGGCAGCGCATTGAATAACCTTAAAGCCGTATCTTGATCCCCGTAGCTGTGATGGTACATGGCGTAGCGTAAAATATCACTGATCGGTACATCAAGATCGACAACTGATTCGCAAATCTGCGAACAACCAGCGCAGTAACCGGAGGACGTAATTTGCGCATATTGTTGCAGGCGTTTGCGGTCACCCCTGGACAATTCTTTCTTGTTCAAAGCTGCGTCTACATTGGCCTGCAGGATCGTCATATTGGACATCGCCGAACAGATGCTGGCAATATTCGGATTTTCCCAGACCACCTTCAGCTTCGCCTGCTCTGCGGTGTACCCTTTCTTCAAAAAATTTTCGGTCATTTTCATGGCATCATCTGTTTCAGATCCGATGGATGCATAAAAATTTGCCGAAAACGCGGCCTGTGTTTTCATGGCGGTCAATCCGATCCCCGCCTCAACGCAGGCATCAACCGCTCTTTTCATCTTGTCCTGGACCATGAGCCGATAATTATAACTCATCATGATGCCATCGATCCAGCCCAGCTTGGCAGCGGCAAGCATGCTGTCTTCCATATTTTTATGCGCGCTAAATCCAAACAAACGAATTTTTCCTTGCGCCTTGGTCTTTTCGGCCCAGGTTTTAACGGCATCGGTTAATTCTTTTTTTGCATTACTAACGTAATGAATGAAATACATATCAACGTAAGATGTATTCATCTTTTGAAGTGAGTTATTCAAATTCTCGGTTAATTTTTGAGGATTTGAGGTAGCAGCTTTTGTTACCAAAAAAACTTTTTTGCGGTCATCCGGAAATTTGGCGAAGTATTTTCCGATGGCCTTTTCATTCTTTCCCCAACCATAGGAATTGGCCGTATCCCAATAGGTGACGCCCAGCTTAAAGGCCTGCCGGAAGACAAGCTGATCAGAAGGTTTTAAAACACCACCCAATGAGAGGATAGAAACATTCACGCCGGTTTTTCCGAATGGCCGCATTGGCACCATCAAATGTTCGGGCGCATTGGTGGTCGAGCTGCCATGTGCCTGTGATAGACCGTTTAAGGGGATCAGTGCCGATCCTAGCCCTGCGGCACCGGCCCGCTTGATAAAATCTCGCCTTGAAAAGGTAACCTTTTTGCCGGACATAGTTAAAATCTCCTTTTGCCATAAGCTTACTAAAAAATACATCTAAGGTTTATATGATTCTTCGGTTTCAAACATGAGCCATCAGAGGACCTGTTCCCTGCTCGTAATTCAGCGATAAAAAAAAGAAGGCCAGCAACACCATTCCATGATCAATTTCTTTACTCTCGATCTTCGCTCGAATGTCTTTGAGGGGTACGGTTAAAATTTCAATGTCTTCTCCTGCATCCAGGTTTTGCTCGTGCTCTTTGACAGCGCCTTGAGCCAGGTAGAAAAAACAGCGATTGCTCAGGATTGCCGGCTGGGGATAACATTCGCCAATCAGCCGGATGTTCGATACCTTAAATCCGGTTTCTTCCAGTAGCTCCCTTTTAGCGGACAATTCTGGGGAGCTGTCTTCCGGGTCTACCAGGCCGCCAGGCAGTTCCAGACATATCTGTTCATTGCCGTGCCTGTATTGTCGTACCATCACAACTTCCTGCTGCGGCGTCAGCGCCAGAATCAACACCCAGTCAGGAAACTGGATGGCATGCACATCACTTATTTCGCCCGTACGGGGTGAGCGAACCCGCTTTTTATGCAGCGCAAAGATTTTATATTCAGCCACTGGCTCACGCTTTAATATCTCCCAGTCTCGAATCATCGCCCGGCTTCCTTTTCTCGTTTATTTAGTTCATCTTTGGCGATGCGGTAAGCGGTCTGCGTAAAAAACCAGTGGTTCATGTATTTACGCAGGCGGCTTAATCCTTCGGTGACGGTCTCTTCAAACCGCTTGTTGTCAATCTCAAAGCCTTTTTGGGTGTAGCGCCAGAGCTTATCGGCATCCTTAACGATCTGATCATTAAGCGATAGGGCCTTTTTCCTGGAATCATGACCATCGATTATTTCGAGGATCTCAGTGATTTTCTCTTTATCGTATTGAACTTTTGACAGGATTTCGCCGGCGATCTTTACGCCTTCTTTCTCATGTGTCCGGTTTATCTCCGGTGACGTTGCTTTGGGCCCAAAAGCCTTCAAATGAAAGGCTTCCGGCACTTTTTTCCAGCCCACATCATGTAAAATGACAGCCGGAATCACAATGCTTGCTTCACCGCCCTCGGACCTTAGTAACTCGCGTGCAAGCTGCAAAGATATTTCTATGTGAACGTCATTGCGTCGCGTGTTAAGATACGACTGGGCCAACTGGTAAATATGCTCAAATACAAGCCTGTCAGTCATAAAGATTTTCACATTCCGTTAATTTTTCTTTGCTTCTCTTTACGCTGGGAGAGAATTTTGGCCATCAACAGACCGATTCCCATGGGATGCAGATCTCCCGATTTCAAGCCGATCAATGTATCGACAAAAGCCTTTGCCGGTGGTGAAAGCACCTGCTCCTTCAGATAGGCAATGCTGACATCCAAATACACTTTGGGCCCTTTCAGGGGAACGGTCGTCAACTTTTTTTCTTTCAGTTCTGTGGCCACGGCTTCTTTGACAACAAGCGAGACGCCTTCGCCACGCTGCACCAGCTGTTTAATAAATTCAGTATTGCTGGTTTCCATCAGAATATCGGGTGTGCAACCCTCGATTTTAAATAATTCTTCCACCAATTTGCGGGTCCCGGAGCCTTTTTCTTTCATAATAAACGGGACTGTCGCCAGATCTGTAAAGGAAATCGCCTTTTTGCGCGTCAGGGGATGCGTATGTGAGATAATCACCGCCATTTCCTCCTGACTAAACGGAAAAAAATGAACCTCAGGGTTGTCTTCGGCTTTGGCGATAATGGCCACCTCGATTTTAAAATCAAGCAAACTGTGGATCATATCCAGTGAACTGCCCTCATTCAATTGAATTTTAATGTGGGGATAGTTCTGATGAAAGGTGGTGATCATCAAGGGCATAAAATAGCGCGCATAGGCCTTGGTGGTTCCCAGACTGAGTATGCCCCTTTTGAGTTCACGCATGTCATCGATGGTGGCTTCAATTTCTTTTTCATATTTGAAAATTTTGGCCGCATATTGATATAGCGATCGACCCTCATCGGTTAGATAAATCTTGCGGCCTCTTTTTTTAAATAATTTCAGGCTGCAAAATTCCTCAAATGATTTGATCTGAGCGGTAACCGCCGGCTGGGTAATAAACAGCTCGCCGGCTGCGGCGGTAAAATTCAGGTTTTTGGCCGCATAATAAAAGACTCTGAACTGATTAAAATTCAACATGGCTTAAATATCGTGCATTCGATATCGGGTATTTGTCATTGGTAGCCGGATATCGCGTAGTCGTATTTAAAAATTTATATTAATATAAATCAATTATTTATATAGATAATCTAGCGTATCACATAATCATTTATTATCGTGTTGTGCCATGCTAATTTTTTTTTATGGAAGGATTTTATCCATAAATAGAACTTATGCATAGCATAAATTAAATTAGTTTGACAGTTTTTTTTTATTAGTTCATAAAAAATGAATCTTATTTAATTCCAGGCTTCTGTGCTCACGCCTCAACTGGTACAGCAATGCATTCGAGTTCCAGTTCCTCCGACCTAAAGCCTTTAATATTATTTCGAAAAATTGCGTAAACTCGCCAAATAGCGTTTAACCCCACCATGAAAAGGAGGAAGAAAATGGCCGAACAACCTGGTAGATTCCCGGACCCTCATGAGTTCGAGGTCCCTTCTGAACTTGAAGGTTGGGAAGAAATGTATCCGACGCACCACCTTTTTTCCGAAGACAGAGCAGATTGGGAAAAGGCGCAATTCTGGTATCAGGACAAAATTCACGCACCGGAACCCATGCCGCCCCTGGATTTGATTTTCCAGGAAGCCTGGCAGATCGCCCTCTCACAGTACACCACCCGGGTATTTTGCATCCCACCGGCCCAGGGAATCGCCCAGCGCATGATGGGCTGTTACATGTACATCTGCGCCATTGCACCGCCGCCGGAGGAAATCATCGGTGAGAAAGCCGGGCATTTTGAAAAACGCGTATTTTATGTGTTTGAGCATTATGATGAACTCTGGGACAAATGGCTGACCAAATTTAAAGCCCTCGGCGAGGAGATGGCAGCGGTTAAAGTTCCCACCGAGTTGCCGAAATATGTTCCCGAAGATGAAGTGCTGCCGGCGCCCACCGGGGTGTACGACAGCTATTATTTGATTGAAGCGTTTGACAAGTTGGTCAACCAGATGTTCAAGGGCTGGCAGTATCATTTTGAAATGCTGAACCTGACCTATCTGGCTTACCTCATGTTTGCGGATGTATCCCGCAAGCTTTTTCCCGGAATTAGTGAAAGCGCCATCGGCAAGATGGTCGCCGGCGCCTATGTATCGATGTTTAAACCCGAAGAGGAGCTGGTCCGCCTGTCCAAACTGGCAAATTCCGCCAAAGACGTTTCTGCGATACTCAAGAGCGACAAATCGGTGGAAGACAAGATGGCGGAACTGGAAAAATCAGCGGATGGGAAAAATTGGCTTGCGGAATTTGAGAAAGCCAGAGATCCCTGGTTCTATGTATCCTGTGGCAGTGGCTGGTTTCATTACGAGGGCAGCTGGCTCACGAATCCGGAAATTCCCTATAGTTACATGAAAGATTATGTCCAACGGCTGGAAAAAGGCGAGACCATCGAACGTTCGCTGGATCAGATCGAAAAGCAAAGAGATGAAATTGTAGCGGAATATCGCAAACTCATCAAAACAGACGAAGATCGCAAAGCTTTCGATGATGCCTACAACACGATTCGAACCATCTACCGCTATGCCGAAGACCATCTGTTCTGGGTTGAACATTGGTTCCACACTATCTGGTTTGACAAGATCAGAGATTTCGGAAAGCTGCTGGTAGATTGCGGTATGATTAACGAAGTCGATGACATCTTCATGTTCAACCGCTATGAAATTCCTCAATTGCTGACCGAAGTGTCGACCGGCTGGGCACTGGGAGTAGATATTCCCATGCGCGGGAGTTACTATAAATCCAAAGCCGCAAAGCGCCGAAAAATCCTTGAAGCCGCCGGCAAGTGGAACCCGACCCCGGCGCTGGGTGTTCCGCCCGAAGAAGTAGCCGAGCCCTTTACGATCATGCTGTGGGGTATCACCACCGACAAAGTCAAGGAATGGCTCAAAGGTGTTGACGCAACAGCAGGCGAAGATGTCTCTGAAATCAAGGGTTTTGCCTCATCGGCCGGTATCGTCGAAGGCCCGGCCCGCGTGCTCAAGATGCTTAAAGACATTGTCGATCTGCAGCCAGGCGAAGTACTGGTCTGCCCGTCCACCAATCCGTCCTGGGCACCGGTATTTACCAAGATCAAAGCTGCCGTCACAGACATCGGTGGTCTGACCAGCCATGCGGCCATCGTCTGCCGGGAATACGGTGTTCCATCGGTGACCGGCACCGGTGTATCAACCCAGGTAATTAATACCGGCGATATCCTAAAGGTGGACGGTGACAGCGGAGTGGTCGAAATCGTCAAAAGAGCAGGATAAACACAAAGCGAAAGTAAACTGAACTGCTGCTTAGTTATCAGCTGTTTAAGAAATTTTGCTTTCTGCCAACATACCTCCGACTGAAATCCCTTCCCGCCCGGGAGGGGATTTCAGAAGGATGGACGTCGGAGGAATAAAAATGGATTATATCCTGGATTTTGAAAGACTGGATAAAAATTCACTACCCATGGTCGGCGGTAAAAATGCAAGCCTCGGTGAGATGATCAAAGCCGATATCCGGGTCCCGCCCGGATTTGCGGTGACCACCGATAGCTATTTACTGTTCATTACCGATGCTGGAATTAAAGATAAAATTATTGAGATTGTATCCAATTTAGATCCCGATGATGTGGCGGCCCTCAACGAGGCCGGTGCCAGAGTGCAGGAACTGATCAAGCAGACGACCATGCCCGAACCTGTGGCCCAGGCCATTACGGAAGGTTATTTGCAACTGTGCAGCAAATGCGCTGTCGAGATCATTCCGGTTGCCGTTCGTTCAAGTGCGACCGCTGAAGATTTGCCCACCGCCAGCTTTGCCGGTCAGCAGGATACTTACCTCTGGATCCAGGGAACTGATCAGGTGATTACAAATGTCCAAAACTGCTGGGCCAGTTTGTATACCCCGCGCGCCATCGCCTACCGGATCAAAAACGACTTTCCCCACGAAAAAGTGCTCATCAGTGTGGGTATACAGAAAATGGTCAACTCCAAAGCCGCCGGCGTGATGTTCACGATTAACCCGACGGATGGCGATATATCCAAAATCGTTATCGAGGGCAGCTGGGGCCTGGGGGAAACCGTGGTTTCCGGCTCGGTCAACCCGGATAAATTCGTCGTCGATAAGGTCATGCTGGAAATCAATGAGCGAACCATATCCACCAAACACATCGAATGTATCTATGACCTTGAACAGGGAAAAGTTGTCGATGCGGATGTCGCTGAGGACGTGCAGTGCACCTGTTGTCTGGCAGATGATGAAATAAAAGCGCTCGTCAGAGCCGCCAAAAATATCGAAAACCATTATGGGCGGCCCATGGACATTGAATGGGCTATTGATAAAAATATCGCCTTTCCGGAAAACATTTTTATCGTCCAGGCACGACCGGAAACCGTCTGGAGCCAGCGTAAAACAGAGTCGGTCATCGGCGGCAAAACCGGTCGACAGTTGTTAATGGAACAGGCCATGAAGCGCGTAAAAATTCCTTAGGCATAAATTCTTAACCCAAAACACCACACCTCTGCAAATCGTTACACAACGTCATTCATCGAATTGGATGAGGAGGATAATAAATCGCGGAAACATCTCGTCAGGATAAGGCCTAAAAAGGTCTCAGAGATTAAAATATATAAAAGATTTAATCATTCGCTAACAATATTTTGGCTATTTTAATTACCTAATTAAACTTTAAGCTTTGGAAAAGGAGGAACAATTTATGAGAGACATGAGGGATTTTGTTGCCGAAGGTGAAGAAACCGGTCTGTGCAAGCGGATCAGCGCCGAAGTCGACTGGAACCTGGAGTTGTCGCATATCGCCAAGCTTAACGAAGAGCAAAGCGGTCCGGCACTTCTTTTTGAAAACGTAAAAGATTATGATACGCCGGTCATTACAAGTGTCTGCACCACAGTCGAGCGGCTGGCTTTGATTATGGGGTTGCCGCTGGATTCCACACTGGTCGATCTATATGAAGAATGGGCCAAGCTGGGTGAAAATCTAACACCGCCTAAAGAAGTGGCATCATCCGGTGCACCGTGTAAAGAAAATATATTAACCGGCGATCAAATCGATCTTTTTAAATTTCCGGTTCCCCAGTGGTATCCGCTGGACGGGGGGCGTTACATCGGTACAGCCCATTTCATAATCAGCAAAGATCCGGAGTCCGGATGGGTGAATCTGGGAACTTATCGCAGCCAGCTGCTGGCAAAAGATAAGATTGGGACCCAATTTATCAAAGGCAAACACGCCGACATCATGCTTAAAAAATACCAGGCCATGGGCAAACCCATGCCGGTTGCGTCGGTGATCGGATGTGATCCTCTGCTGTTTGTTTTAGGGGCTGCGCGTGTATCTGCATTTGTCTCGGAATATGACGTATACGGCGCGTTGCGCGGTGAAGCCATCGAAGTGGTTAAGGGTGAAACCGTCGATCTGCCGATACCGGCCAATGCCGAAATCGTCATCGAGGGTGAAGTGGATGCCGACCAATTCATGGAAGAAGGTCCTTTTGGCGAATACACCGGTTATTATTCCGGTGTCGGCACCGACCCGCGCAATTTTATCGATGTCAAATGCGTCACCCATCGAAACAATCCCATTTTATGGGGAACCACCGTGGGCAGAGCTGTTACCGATACCCATATGACCATGGCTCTCTCATACGGCGCAACTCTGTGGCAGCAGCTTTTGGCAATGAAAATACCGGGGTTAAAAGCGGTTTACTGCCCGCCGGAAGGCTCGGGACGATTTCTGGCCATCATTTCCATGAAGCAGATGTATCCCGGACACGCCGATCAGGTCCTGACCGCAGCCATCTCTACCGAGATGGGCGCCTATGGTTTGAAGACGGTCATCGTGGTTGATGAAGACATCGACCCCTGGGATATACCTCGCGTGATGTATGCCCTGAGTTTCCGATTTCAACCCAACCGGTCTCAGGTCATCAAGCGCGGAAGATCTACACCTCTGGATCCTTCTTTGCCCATCGAGGCCAGGGAAATTACGGGCAGGCTCCTGCTGGATGCCACCATTCCCTATGATTGGAAGCAAAAACCCATTCCCATCGAACTGGATCCGGAAATGGTTGCGAGGATTAAGGGCAGGTGGTCCGAGTTGGGTCTCTAGGGAAGCTGCCTTAAATTGGCAATAATGCAGTGACTAAAGTGAACTAAAGTGGGAAGTGACTAAAGTTTAGGTGTCGCTGCGCTCCATCATTTTGTTTTAAAATGATCTAAATCAATAACTTTAGTCACTTTAGCTCACTTTTTACTTTAGGCACTAACCTTGAAAATGGAATGGTAGAAATGGCAGATAACAACGTGTTGGAAGGCAAGCGGGTTTTGGCCGTCGACGATGAACAGGATATTCTGGATACCCTGGTCGATTTGCTACCGATGTGTGAATTGGTGACCGCATCTTCATTCGAGGATGCCCAGAAACTGTTGGAATCCCAGCAGTTCGATATGGTCATTCTCGATATTATGGGAGTTGACGGTTACGGTCTGCTGGATATGGCAACCCGCAAAAACATCCCGGCGGTTATGCTGACCGCGCATGCGTGGAGCCCGGATAACCTGGTGCGTTCGATCAAGGAGGGTGCGGTCTCCTATCTGCCCAAAGAAGAGCTGGCAAACATCACAGATTATTTAAATGATGTTTTAACCGCTAAAAAGGAAGGCCGTGATCCCTGGGCGTCGTGGCACGAGCGGTTACCGGCCTCCTACTTTGAGCGGCGCTGGGGTGCTGCCTGGAAAGACAATGACCGGCAATTCTGGGAAACCTTTAAAGCCGGTTTAAAGGCCAAACGATCCGCATCCAAAAAAGAAGATTAGAATCACTGATTATAGACCTAACTTTTAAAGGGAGGAAAGTTGTGAAACCGATCCGTTACCAAAAAGAGATGGTGGACGAATTCTTAAACGAAGGCTATTGGACTCAAGAACTTTTCTATGATTTCTGGGATAGAAATGCCCGCGAGTACGGCGACCGGGAAGCGTTGGTGGATTCAAAATATCGTGTTACCTGGGCGGAAGCCAAACGCCTGGTGGACGGGATTGCCTCTACCTGGGTTCAGATGGGTATCCCCCAATATTCGCGCATCATTATTCAATCACCCAACAGTGTTTACGGCTTTCTGGCCAGAATCGCCGCCGAAAGGGCCGGTCTCATATCTCTGACAGTCTATCCGTATCTGCGTCAACGGGAATTGGAATACATGGTGGAAAGAACTGAAGCTTCAGCGGTGGTCATTCCCCATGAATACCGTAAATTTGATTACTTGGAAATGTATAAAGAACTGCAACAGCGGTTTCCGCATCTCAAAAATATCTTTCTTTTTGACGACACGGTGCCGGATTCGGCCCCGGAGAACACCTATTCGCTAACCCAGCTGGCCCGGGAGGCCGCTGAAAAACCCATCGATGAAAATGTGCTTTCGGAAAGACGATTGGATCCGCTCTGGAATATTGCGCTGCTGACAACCACTTCAGGCACTACCGGACTACCCAAACTGGTGGAATGGCCCACTGCCCCCCGGGTTTGCACGTCCAAAGGGCGGGTGAGCATCTGGGGTCTAAACAATAATGATATTACCATGGCGATTGCCCCGCATGCCGGAGGGGCAGCCGGGACCCTGACCTATTTTGCCGCACCATTGGCCGGTGCCAAAACGGTCATGCTCGAAGAGTTCATCCCGGAGGATGCCCTGGCCCTGATTGAAAAGGAAAAAGCCACGGCTATCGGCGTGGTCCCCACGCATCTGGTGCGCATGCTGGAATGCGACACATCCAAATATGATCTTAGCTCCCTGCGGTTTATCCGCTCCGCCGGCGGCTATCTTTCGCCTCAGATTGCCGAAGAGGCCGAGAAAGCCTTTGGTGCTGTCATCACCAGCGATCTGGGCACCCAGGACATGGGCTCGGTGTCCGGATGTCGGGTCGAAGATAGCAAAGATTTACGCCGCCGAACCGTCGGCCGGATGCTGCCCGGCAACAAAGTGGTCCTTAAAGATGAAGACAGCAATGAGGTGCCGGACGGCGAGCCCGGCATCCTGTATTTCAGAGGTCCCCACGCGCCTGCCGGCTATTATCGCGATGAAGAGCTGACTTCCACTGTGTTCGATCCCGATGGGTGGACCACCACCGGCGATATTGTCAAATTCGATCAAGAGTGCCTCTGGATATTGGGCCGCGCCAAAGATATGATTATCCGCGGAGGTCAAAATATTTATCCAGCTGAAATAGAGGGTTTGCTGAATGATCACCCCAAGGTGGCCGCGGTCGCCGTTGTCGGCTATCCGGACAGAGAAATGGGTGAACGGGCCTGCGCTTATGTGATACCCAAAGCGGGTCAGGATTTTACCTTCGATGAAATGGTGGAATTTTTGAAAGGCAAACAACTGGCCATGTTCAAACTGCCGGAGCGCCTGGAGGTGGTTCCAGAATTTCCGGCTGTCGGTGACTCGGGCAAAGTCAATAAAGAGACCCTGAAGAAGGAGATTGCGGAGAAGGTAAAAGCAGAAAATGCATAGCGTTTGAGTTCTCACGCAAAGCCGCGAAGGCGCAAAGAGATGTTTAGCGCATAACTTTGCAAACTTAGCAGCCTATGCCCGTCATCGCGAATTGCTCCATTTGGCCCGGGCTCATGGCCGAGGGCAGGCGTGGCGGGTGGGGTTGCGTGAACAAGACTTTACGATCGATAACAGATGGAAAAGACCGTATTGATCATATCGACCCTGGATACCAAGGGATTGGAAACCGAATATCTGGTGGAAAAATTAAAAGGATTGCGTCTCAATACGCTTTTGATGGACATCTCCATGCGCGGCGATGCGCCATCCCGCGCAGACATCCAACCCGATCGCGTTGCCGCAGCCGGCGGCAGCAATTTTGAAGAAATCCGCAACTCACGCAACCGCTCGCAGATCACCAATATTACAATGGCTGGCGCCTCTCGTATTGCAGTTGAGCTGCTTTCTGAAAACAACCTCGACGGATTGATCGCTATGGGCGGATCGACCGGTACGCTAATGGCCACGGAAGTGATGCGGGCCCTGCCCTTTGGCATACCCAAAGTAATGATTTCTTCTACGGCAGCACTGCCGGGGCTTGCCACCCGCTATATCGGTACCGGCGATATCGCCCTTTTCCATTCAGTAATTGAAATTTCGGGGATCACCGATTTACTTAAAAATGTCATGGATCGTGCAGCTGAAGCCCTGGCCGGGATGGTGCTGGGTTCGGTCACCTCACCTAAAACCCAAAAAAGTAAAGCAATTGCATTGACCATGCTGGGTCCCTGTGAAAACTGTGCCAGCGCCGTTCGTTCCGGTCTTGAAAATAAGGGCTTTCAGGTCATTGGTTTTTCGGCTGCCGGTATCGGTGACCGGGCCATGGAAGATATGGTTGCCAATGGTTTCTTTCAGGGCGTTGTTGACCTGGCCCCGGGTGGCGTCGGTGAACATCTGTACGGATTTATGCGGGATGCCGGACCTAATCGTCTGGAAACAGCCGGCAAGGCCGGCATCCCCCAGATCATTTCAACCTGCAGTGTCAATCACATGACACCGGCCAAGTCAAAATACAAGCCGGACTATCATAAGCGCCGTAAGTATGATCTGGATAAATTCAGAACCTGGATTCGTTTATCAAGCGATGAGCTCAAGGAGGTGGCCGGGGCTTTCGCCGCTAAACTCAATAAGGCGTCCGGTCCGGTCAGTGTCGTCATACCGCAAAAGGGATGGTCCTCTGTTGACAGCCCGGAAAATCCAACTTACGACCCTAAAGAAGATCAGGTATTTGTCGAAACGCTTCGAGAACAGCTGAATTCCGATGTCAGAATAATTGAAATCCCGGCCAATATGGAAGATGAAACCTTTGCGCAGGCAATTGTCACGGCTGCATTGGAGATCTTTTAAATGGCAACTCTGGATTTTACCGTACAAACCGAAGAAGATGCTTATAATCTTTCCGCCAATGTCAGACTGATTGGCGCTGACGTGCTGGTGGCCATCTGGGGCGGAGAAAGACCTCATATCGGAGCCGTGGCGGTTGCCCAGCCCCGCCCCAGCCTCAAAGACCCTGCAGTGACCAGTGCCAGCGCATCCGTTATATGCCTGGTGGGACACAAGGAAGACGAACTGGCCAAGGCGACGGCCGAGATTCTGGCAGCGGCATTGAAAACGCAGGTTGTTGTCACAGCCGGTATCCATTGGGACAACCTGGCACCGGAAGCCATCGAGCGTATCGTCCGGCACAGTGAAATTCTGGTAGACAAGATCATGGAGCGTTGCATGGTGGAGTTTCCATCGCTCATGAAATAAGCTACAATTATGGCTTAATTCTTTGATGTTGTTCACCGCAGAGACGCAAAGGTCACAAAGTTTATTATTTCTTTTTCCTTTCTGTTGAGAGGGCAGAAAGGAAAAAACTACGTCTCTTCGGGAAGGTTTATAATATTTAGTTACAGCGATAGAATTTGTTGTATAAAACAAACCACGCCACGGAGTGGCTGAGTGGTTTTCATTTGCCGGAGGCCGGCCGCTAAGACTAAGATTAGACCGGTCATCCCGTAAATAAGCGGGGCCTCTTACCGGCAAATGAAAAAAAATAAATCTCAGCGCTCTCTGCGCCTCGAGCGAAGCGGGCGGTAAAACTTATTTTCATAAAGGACAGATTTATGACAAAACGAATCGTCGTTGGCATATCTGGTGCCAGTGGGGTCACCTATGGGGTCCGAATGCTGGAGTTACTTGGAGAAATGGATTTCGAAACCCATTTGATTATCTCCAAGGCTGGTCGGTTAAATATCAAGATCGAAACAGACTACCAACCCGATGCCGTTGAAGCCATGGCGGATTTTACCTACGACCATAAGGATATGGCTGCATCTTTAGCAAGCGGGTCTTTTTTAACTGAAGGCATGGTTGTCGTACCCTGCACCATTAAATCGCTTTCCGGTATCGCCAATTCCTATAATGAAAACCTTCTGGTCCGGGCAGCGGATGTCACCTTAAAAGAAAAGCGGAAACTGGTGCTGGTTATCCGGGAGACACCGCTGCATGTTGGGCACCTGCGCCTGATGACCCTGGCTGCTGAAATGGGCGCCCACCTGCTGCCCCCGGTCCCTTCATTTTACCATCAGCCAAAAACCATCGAAGATATCATTGACCAAACCATCGGTAAGGTGTTCGACTATATGGGCATTGAACACGATCTGTTCAAGCGTTGGGGAGAAAACAAACAGATAGAAAAACCCCGTAAAAAGAATACTCGAATTTTACTTGCACAAAAAAAATGATCGGATCGCCGATCGTCTCCTTCTGATTGTTCTGCGAATAGATTTGGACGCCTCATCGAATGGTTCGCGCAACAGCTGCCGCGATAGAACGAGTTGAGCATACTGCTGTCGCTCCGACGCGGTCCGCTGCATGCGCTTTTTTGCTGCCTTTAGTCTCTATAGTAATAATTTCGACGTGCTCCATCAAAACGCTTCGTTTTTATGCAACACTTCTTAAAACAAGCGCCCTGATCCACAGGGACATGGATCGTTTCTGCCAAGTTTCTCGATCAGTTCCTTGTCCCCGTGTACGATGCGAACCCCTCGCTTCACATTTGTCTCGGAGGGGAAACCTCTTCTGCGCTTGCTCATCGGTTCAAAATAACACCTTCCCTCTGCTTTGTTGCTTCCGTTTTATGGTACACCTCACTTTCTATGGCGGCCTCACTACAGGACAGCTAACTTTTAATACCAATTAGTTAACATTTATTTTAAAATTGCGTTCTGAAAATGCCCTCGCGGTTTACGGGGGTAAGGTTTTCGATGGTTCAGACTAAATCTGCGTTCTGACCGTATTTTTCTTGCTACTTGGCTTCTACGGTCAAATTTTTTCCGACGGTCCTTGCCCAATCTTTTTTCTGGGAAATAAGTTATACAAAGAAATTTCCGTCTATCCTTTCCTGAACGGGTTCCACCATTATCTGTCAGCTTTAATTTCTTTGTCCCAGCTATCTGGTCTTTGTTAGGTACACCGATGATATATTTCAATTTTTTCCGAATTGTTCTGGAATGCTTTTTTTTATGTTTAGATAAAACGTAACCACAATATTGACATTTATGGATCCCGTCTTGCGGGAGCTTACATCTTGGACATTTTTTCATTTTTGTTAATGTTTTTTTTGGAATGGAAAATAGGATTTTCCACTAATTGAGGCTAATTCTACTACTTAATTACCTTCCTAATAATGGCAGAGATGACGATCAAAACCAATCCAAGCAATATCATCGACATAGTTTCTGGCTCCGAAATAGGTGGTGTTTGGATAGACTGTCAGTGTTACTTCTGAATTTGATAGGTGAATTGGATTTGTGACTTATGAGGAGTAAGCTAGAATTTAATTCAATTTCATGCAATGCCCAAAAATATATACAGCCACACGATGAACCACAAGAGTTCGAAACTCAAATTCAATTAAGCAACGATAGAATTAATTAATTAAAAACGGTAAAGGATGTCAAGTAAAAAGCTGCAAGCTAATAAAAAATTAACAATATTAACAAATAGTTATATAGCAACAAAAATATATGGTTATATTGTTTTCTTTAGATAAAGAAATTTATATATTGCATTAAGAGGTGTATCGGATATTTAAACCGGGATCGGAGGTCTTTAGCTGGAGAGATATCAACCAATCTTTTGTCAACTAAGCAATTTGAAAAGCAATAATGTAAAAAAAATCCCAATAAGAACCAATATAACGATGTACGCAACTGTTTGAAGGATTTCAAGGACTTTGCCAGTCCCGATATTTTCTTCGGGTGTTGGTCGGTATAATCTAAAACTTTTCATTGTCACCCCCCTTTTGCTCTTTGACAATTTGAAGGCAGGGCCGCTTAGGCTCTGTCCTAATATGCCCTCACCTATACTTGATTAGACAGAATCGGAAAGTTAGTTACAGCTACTTGGAAAGCATCTTAGAGCTTCAGATTTCGCTTAACAGGTAAATTTGAATAGCAGGGCGAACTGA
>CAJHYI010000358.1_pt1 | contig 15293 bp, 13 predicted proteins | sample 9198771 | NCBI WGS metagenome assembly CAJHYI01 (sample SAMEA7708367, study PRJEB35096) | sediment metagenome | biome: marine neritic benthic zone biome [ENVO:01000025]; feature: sediment [ENVO:00002007]; material: shallow marine sediment [ENVO:03000034] sea grass bed [ENVO_01000059] ...
CAACCGATGTGTCTTCCGAGGTCCTGGGAGAGGTTGCCGATGATTTTAAACGCATTGACGTTAATGTGTCATATAATAACGACCAATTCTCATATAACTTAACGACCTATCGGTTTCAGAGGGAATAGGCAAATCCCAGGGAACAGACAACAGATGCCAGAAAACAGCGGTCAGAATCGTACTACGCGTGTCCGGCAACACGAAGCCAGAAGCCAATACGGGGCAGCCGGCTTTACGTTGATGGAGATTCTGATAGCCATCGCGATATTGGCAATCGTGGTGACGACCGCTTTGGCATCGTTTAATGCCGTATTTTCAACCACGGAGGTGCTCGACGACAGTGCCAATCTATATGAAATGGCCCATACCTGTATGAAACGCATCGTGGCGGACCTGACATCGATGCACATTTCCCAGCGGCCCCTTTACAAACCGCCGGAATTTGATCAACCACCGGACCCATATCGCCTGCTGGCGACCACCGAGGAGACCGGTGGCACGGGATTTGCACAAAATTTAAGATTCACCAGCCGGGCCCACCTGCCCTTTGAAAAAAGCTCCAGGGAAGGGATCGCTGAAATCATATATTACCTTCAGGCCACCGATGACGGGTATCTGAAGTTGAAACGTGCGGATAACAAATACCCGTATCCTGTCTTTGAACAAAAAGGCAGCGATCCTGTATTGTGTAAGTACGTCAAATCATTGTCGTTTAAATTTTTTGACAAAGACGGAATTGAATTCGACGTCTGGGATTCAGATTCCGATGAATTCGGTTATGCGACACCAATAGCGATTGCCGTGAAACTGGAATTGGCAAACAAAGCCGAAGCGCACACCTTTGAAACCATGGTGCCCTTGCCCCTGTTCCGGGAGAGAGCGGAATAAAACATGTTTCGTATAGCCAAAACGATCAACAACGATCGAGGCATTGCCCTCTTGTTGGTCATTTCCGTGACGACCATTCTGGTCGCAACGGCGCTGGAATACAATCGCCGGGCACGCTTTACGGTACTGTCAACGACGGCTGCAAGGGATCGCCTGACGCTTTCGCAGATGACATCTTCAGGCATCCACGCCGCCATGGCACTGCTGGCAAAAGATCGCGCCGAGTCGAATATTGATTCTTTGCAGGAGGACTGGGCAAATCCGGACAAAATAGATGAACTTTTGAGTGAAATCCCGTTTGACGAGGGCGAGCTTACCGTCTCCATCACCGATGAAATGGGACGGATTCAAATCAATGCTCTGGTAACGTTTCCCGATAGCCGAAATTTTAATAATTCACAGCGCCTGCTGCTCGAGCGGTATTTAAATTTTTTCAAGGATGCCACTGAAGAAACGCCGGAAGATAGCCAGCCGCCGGCGATTATCAATTCGCTCAAGGACTGGCTGGATTCCGGCGACGACGACGCTATTACCGGGCTAAGCGGTGCTGAGTCCGCATATTATCAGGATTTGAGCCCATCTTACAGCAGTCGCAATGGTCCCATAGCGGACATCCATGATTTATTAATGATCAAAGGCATCACACCCGAATTGTTTTACGGCAGCTCCGAAAAGCCTGGAATCGCAGCTGCTTTAACCGTATATGGCATGCAACCAGGGGCCGGCACTGCGTTTACATTTCCCGGCAAGATAAATGTCAACACCGCTGAACTTCCGGTCTTGGTCGCCCTGTTGCCGACTGAAAATCCAGATCTGGCCCAGACCTTATATGATTTGCGCCAGCAGGTTGCCACTGATAAAAATGCCCCTGACTTGTCAGACCCGGGGTGGTATAAGAATATCGTCGGACTCAGCGGTTTAAATCTGGATACAAAACTGATCAGCACAACAAGTGACATATTCAGGATTGTATCTGGGGCCAAAGTGAACGATGCAGTGTTGATCGCTACCGCTGTGGTTCAACGGCAAAAAAACGAAAAAAGCGGTAAATGGTTCTGCAAGATACTGAGCTGGAACACAGAATAGAAGCTGTCTCAAAAATGCATCCAATTTAATACCCATTTTCCCGGCATTTTGGTATTTTATATATTGAAAGCTATTAATGTTGAGTTCAGAGTTATAAATTGTTAACCTAAGAGCCTATGGTCCCTTCGGATAAGTAAATGAACCTCCCTGCAGCGAGCTACAGGGAATTATCAAGTTAAAGATTCTATGAGCAGAAAAGTTCTCGGCCTAGACATTCGAAATCAATCACTAACCGCCGTGCTTTTAAACAGCAGCCTGCGGGAGTACCACGTGAATGATTTTATTTACCTGCCATTTTCCGGCCCTGATGACCTGGAAAGAAGCCTGTCGGCCGCTCTGGAAACCCTGACCGAAAGTATGGACTTGACCGGCAGTGACTACGTCGTTTCCGTCCCGGCCCACCAGTTTATTTTCCGGAACATGCAAATCCCCTTTCACAATTCCAAAAAAATCCGAATGGTTCTGCCCTTTGAACTCGAACCCACCCTGCCCTTTGCGGTCGAAGACCTGGCTATCGATTTTCACACATTGAACAGCGCCCCGGCCGGCAATCAAACCGAGCTCATAGCGGCGGCCATTGAAAAAAACCATTTAGCGCCATACATTGAGGCCCTTGCATCGGTGAACATCGACCCGGAAAAGCTGACACTCAGCGGTTTACCCATCGCCCTGTGCCTGGCCCATCAGGCAGATCCGCAGGAGGACCTGCTTTTTATCGAAATTGACAACGCGCATGCTACCCTTTTTGTTCTGGTGGGCGGCCGCCTGCAACTGATACGATCGTTTCCACTGCCGGCCGCCGGACCTTCTAAAACGTCAATACTGTGTGCACAGATACAGCAAACATTGGCGGCTTTCCAGGAATCATCGACGTTGAATTTTGAACCCATAGAAGCGGTCTTAAACGACACCGCAGACGTCGAAGGCGAAATGACGGCCGCTATTGCCAAAGTATTGGAAATACCGGTAAAAGTCGCATCAATTGCGGAACAACTGAACATCCCGCTGGAAACAAACAGGGAAAGTCAGTGGATTCCGGGCCGAATGGACAATGCCCTGGCACTGGCGTTGATGGAGGTCGAGGGCTATGAAGCGCTCAATTTCCACAAGGGCCAGTTTGCCGCCCAGAAGTTTATAGCCAAGCATAAAAGCGCCTTAATAAAAACCGGCATCCTGGCTGCAGCCGTATTGGTATTGATGTTTTTTAACCTGATGATGAAAACCCATACGTTAAACAAACGCATCGACACCATCAACAAACAGATGACCCAGATTTTTAAAGAGACATTTCCGGAGGTACAAACCGTTCGTTATCCCTTTCAGGAGATGCAGGCCAAGATGCGCGAAACAAAAGGGAATGCAGCCTTGCAGGCCGAAACCGGCCCCCATGTCCGCAGTATTGACATCATTAACAACATCAGCGAAAAAATACCCACAACTATCACGGTAAATCTGAACCGGTTGGTCATTCAGCCTGAAAATGTGTTAATCTCGGGCACAACCGACACCTACGACGCGGTGGACGCGATTAAAAGTCGCCTGGAACAAATTCAGCAATTTAAAAAGGTTTCCATCAGCTCGGCCAACATCGATCGCTCGGGCAAAGAAGTACAGTTTATGCTGAAGGTTGATCTATAAAACATCCGCAACAAGGTTTGATATGGAATTTATTCATAAATACCTGAATCTAAAGAAACTCAATCGCCGCGAAAAATATATTGTGTGCGGCGTCGGTTGCCTTTTGGGGTTGCTGATTATCGTGCAGTTTGTCATTCGGCCTTTTTTTGAAAACAAAAATCAGCTGGCGCGAAACCTGCAGACCAAAAAAGTGGAGCTTGGGCAAATGCGCGACCTTCAGGCGCAATATAAAGCCCTTGAGGGGAAAGTGCAGCAGTCCGAACGAAGCGTCAAAAAAAGGCAAAAAGGGTTTACGCTTTTTTCGTTTTTGGACCAGCTGGCCGGCCAGGTAGGAATCAAGGACCGCATCAGCTCAATGAAACCGTCAAAAACAGTCCAGAAAAACAGCAACTATAAAATTTCGCGGGTTGAAATGAAATTGGATGCCATCACACTGGAACAGCTGACCGCATATCTGTACGGTGTTGAAACATCAACAAACATGGTCATGGTCAAGAAACTATCGATCTCAAAGAAAGACCAAAAAGAGGGTCTTATAAACGTGATTTTGCAGGTCGAAACCGTTGAGGCCTGAGATAATTCCGGATTGCGTTATAACTCAATGGGGCGTTATTTGTTATCGGTTAATCGGTCGATCCGATTTAAATCCGCTTCTGCTGATAACAAATAACTGTTAACAAAAAACACCCACTAGGATGAAATTTTTTAAATCGCGAATTGCCTGGGCAGTTTACATCATCGGCGCCGCCCTGTTATTTTTATATGTCCTTTTTCCGTCCGATCCGGTAAAAGAATACCTGGCGGATTTGATCCGCCAAGCGCACCCGAATCTGACGCTGGAAATTGACCGGCTTAAGCCTGGATTTCCGCCGGGTTTAAAATTGTATGATATTCGTGTGTATCATTCGGGCCGGGCCATCGCCGATTTAGAAAATCTGAATATATCGCCGGACATTTTGTCCTTATTTTCAGCCACAACCCATATAGCATTCAAAGGCAAAGGCTACGGCGGCGATGTCGAAGGCGTTGCAGACATTATTAAAAAAGCTGAGAACCGGGAGATCGTCATCGATGCTGATCTTGCAGGAATACAGGTCAATCAACTGGAAGCATTGAACACTCTAACAACCCACAAAATCTCTGGCAACCTGGACGGAACATTGACCTTTACGTTAAACGTGCCCCGACAAGCGCTCAGGGGAGAGCTGACCCTTACAGACGGAAAGATTGAATTGTCGCCCCCGGTTTTCGCGCAGAAGGTGTTGTTGTTCGACAGTATTGAAGCCGAGCTGGCGTTCAACGGCCGTTCCCTGATCATTGAACGCTGTGAACTGGAAGGCAATCAGCTCGATGGCGAGGTGGCGGGTTCGATTAAACTTAGCAAACAACCATCAGGCAAGGTCTTAGATTTAGCCGGTACCGTAAGGCCGCATGAGGCCTTGCTGGCCCAGTTGGGGAATCAAGTCCCGAAATTACTGGCAAACAAAAATTTGCAGACTCAGGGCGTTCCATTTAAGATAAAAGGATCCGTGGATTCGCTCACATATTCTTTTTATTGATCCGCCGCTTTACAGCGGCTGAAGATTGAAGCTCAAAAGGCACAAAAAACATATCCGGATCATTTAAGGCCGGATGGTCTGAGCTGAGCGATCCGCGATCGGATGAAGCTGATGATAATGACGCCAAAAAAATACTTCATGATTATCAACGTGCTGCTGATTACGACAGGCCTGTATTTTGGCGTCAGTGCCTTTTATACGGTCGGCACCGCCTGGCTCGGAGGTCCCGTTGAAAAGCCGGTGACCCATTCGTCCAAACTGGCTGCTAAGCCCCAGGCGGAAAACCGGCCCCTGTCTGCCTATGGCGCCATTGCAAAACGGAATTTGTTCAATACCAACCCGGATACCGCAGCGCCGGTTCAAGCCATTAATGTCGACAATTTGAGAGAAACCGATTTGAAATTAAAACTCTGGGGTACGGTAGCCGGCAGAGAACGCCGGGCGTACGCCGTTATCGAGGATACCAAAACCAGAGAGCAGAACCTGTATCGCATCGGGGAAACCATCCAGGATGCAACTGTAAAAATGATTTTAAGGCAAAAAGTGGTTCTGAGCGTCAACGGCCGCGATGAAATTTTGGGAATGGAAGAGATCGGCTCCACCAGCAGAGGCGGCCCAAGTCCGCGTGTTGCCAGACAGAACACCGCACCGCCTAAAATGCCGGTATCATCTTATCCGCGCCAGCTGACATTGAAAAGCGATCAGATTGGAAGTGCGCTGGAAAACCTGGATCAGCTCATGGAACAGGCCCGCATCCGGCCGCACATTGAGGAAGGCAGGCCATCCGGAATTTCAATCACCGGGATCAAGCCCAACACAGTTTTCAGAAAAATGCGATTGCGCAATGGCGATATCATTACCGGCGTCAACGGCGCCCCCATCGAATCGGTGGAGGATGCGATGAAAATTTTTGGCGACCTGTCATCGGCTTCGGAAGTACAGCTGGAGATAAAGCGTCGCGGCCGGAAACGGGTCCTGAATTATAAAATTGAATAATATAAACGGTTAATAAAAATGAAGACAAATTTTAATGTTATTTTGATACGGATTATCGCAGCATTAGCGATAATTTTAATACTGCACCCCTTATGGGTAGCATCCGGTAGTGCTCAGGAGACCAAATCGGCAGCGGCGCAACCGCAGGTCTCTGATCAGTTTGTCTCAATCGATTTCAATAATGTGGATATCAATGTTTTTATCAAGTTTATGAGTGAACTGACCGGGACCAATTTTGTCGTTGATCAGCGCGTCAAAGGCAAGGTGACCATTATATCCCCTTCCAAGATATCGCTTAAAGAAGCATACCAGGTGTTTGAATCGGTCCTGGAAGTTCATGGCTATACCACCGTCAAATCAGGAGAGATCATTAAAATTGTCCCGTCACCGGACGCCCGATCAAAAAGCATTGAAACCCGCCTGCGCGAAGAAGCAACCGATCCCGGGGATCGGGTCGTCACGCAACTGATACCGCTGAAATACGCTGATCCAGTTGCAATTAAACGGCTGTTTACCCCCATGATCTCTAAAAGCAGCGTTATTCTGGCCTATCAGCCAACCAATATGATGATTATCACCGATGTGCTTTCCAATATTCAGCGGCTGCTCAAGATTCTCAAAAAAATCGATTTGCCCGGTATCGGTCAGCAAATTACGGTGATTCCCGTCGAGTATGCCGATGCCACCAAAATGGTCAACCTGCTGAGCACGGTCTTCAAGCCCACACGCAAACGCACTAAAGGCACCCAGCCTGAAACAGTTACTATGGTGGCCGATGAGCGTACCAACGTCATTGTTATGCTCGCCAACGAAGTGGACACTCTGCGCATCAAAAAGCTGATTGCAATGATTGACAAGGAAACGCCCCGGGGCAAGGGTAAAATCCATGTTTATTATTGTGAAAACGCAAATGCTGAAGACCTGGCCAAAGTCCTGCAGGAGGTGCCCTCCCAGCAGGCAGGAACGGCCAAGGGCAAAACACCTGCCCCGGTGGTGGCCGGCAAAGTCAGGATCTCTGCCGATAAAGCCACCAACAGCCTGATTATCCTGGCGGACCAGGAAGATTTCCTGGTCTTGGAAGAAGTCATCAAAAAACTGGATATCCCACGCTCCATGGTCTTTATCGAATCGTTGATCATGGAAGTGGAGATGGACGCCAGCCTGGATATCGGGATTGACTGGCAGGCGTTTGGGGAGATAAGGGATGCAAATGTGGGTGCAGCCTTTAGCGATAGAGTCCAGCCGAGTTTTGATCCGGGAACCGGAATTCCTATAAATCCGTTTCAAGGAGGGTTTGCGGTTGGTTTGATCAGCGGCACAGTCGACATTGCCGGTATTACGGTCTCAAACATCTCGGCTATCATCAGGGCCGTTAAAACCGACGATGAATTTCGCATTTTATCCACACCCCAGATATTGACCACGGACAATGAAGAGGCCCGTATAACGGTCGGTGAAAACCGGCCCTATCAGACGCGTTCGACCACTGACCCTTCGGGCGGAACATTTGAATCTTTTGAATATCGGGATGTGGGCAAAATTTTAAAAATCACGCCAAGCGTGACCGAGGGCCGTCTGGTGCGCATGAAAATTTCGCTGGAGGTCACCAACATCGACCTGACAGCGACCGCAGTCACCTCGGCGACCCTGCCAGTCACCAAGAAGCGGACGGTCGACACCACCGTTATCGTCAAAGACAACCAGACGGTGGTCATCGGCGGTCTGATCGATGAATCGAGCGCGCGCAATGACACCAAAGTCCCGGTCCTGGGTGACGTTCCTTTACTGGGATGGCTGTTTCGCAAACGAACCGAAACCAATGAAAGGGCCAATCTCTATATTTTTCTAACCCCTCGGGTCATCAAAAGTCCGGCGGAGGCCCAGAAAATCTTACAAGACAAGAAGGAACAGATGAGCACCATCGAAGAAGGCGGCATAAAAATGTATGAAGAAAATGCACCGCCACCCAAGGAAATCGAATAAGATGTCAACGTATTCGGAAATTGGAGTAATGGAGTGGTGGAGTAGTGGAGTTCTCCTTGATCGCAAAAACTAAGGGTTTTAAAAGCACTCTAAAATTTGCCTTTTTATGGATTATCACACCCTATAATTATGATCACGCGTTTAACCGATATACTCAAAGATAAATTCGGCCTCAATCAAGACCATCTGGCTGAAGCCCAGCGCCTGCGCACCGAATCCGGTGATAACATTGGTCAGATTCTAATCGATCAAAAAAATTTATCAGAGGCCCAACTGCTGGAGGCTTTGAGCATTCAATACGGGATGCCCTTTTGGTCCCGATTGCCGTTTGAGAGCACCGAGTCGGATTTCACCGATAAAGTTTCCATCCAATTTTTGAAAAAATACCATCTGGTCCCCCTGGAATACACCGAACCCATCTCCGCCAAAGATTGTGGCCAGCCAGCCACAAATGAAGCGCAAAACGAGACAACCCAATATCAACCGGGCTGCGTTATCGCCATCAACGATCCGCTCAATTTCCAACCGCTGGATGATCTCGTAAAAACCATCGGTATCACCGATTATCGAGTCGTTCTGTCGACCCGTGAAGCGATTGTTTCGGCCATCAACCTGCAATACGATTTACGCCGGGATTCAGCTGAGCAACTGGTGCAGGACATGGAGGAAAACGGCAGCAATATTATCAGCGAAATTGAAGAAACTGCTGATTTGCTGGATGACACAAGCGATGCGCCAATCATTAAACTGGTTAATCACATCATCTCGCAGTCCATAAAAGCGCGGGCCAGTGATATTCATTTTGAGCCCTACCAGAACAGTTTTACGGTTCGCTATCGGGTCGACGGGATCCTGTATGACCTGCTAACGCCGCCCAAATGGATTCAGCCGGCTTTAATCTCACGGGTCAAGGTCATGGCAAAAATGAATATCGCTGAAAAACGACTACCCCAGGACGGGCGCTTTGAAGTCAAGATCGGCGATCAGGATATAGATGTGAGGGTGTCCACCATCCCGACCGCTTTTGGTGAACGGCTGGTTTTGCGGCTGCTCAACAAATCCGGTTCTTTGCTTGAACTGGAGGATCTGGGCCTTGACCCCGGCCGTTTGAAACTGCTGAAACGGCTGGTGTCAAGCCCCAATGGAATTATCCTCAACACCGGCCCCACCGGTAGCGGTAAAACCACAACCCTGTATGCGGTTTTATCGTCTATCAATGAGCCCAACATTAATATTATTACCATCGAGGACCCCATTGAATATCAGATTAAAGGCATCAGCCAGATTCAGGTCAACCCCAAAATCGAGCTGACTTTTGCCCGCGGTCTCAGGTCTATTGTGCGCCAGGACCCGGATGTCATCCTGGTCGGCGAAGTCCGCGACAAGGAAACCGCCGATATAGCGGTCCAATCCGCCCTGACCGGACATCTGGTCTTTTCGACTCTGCACACCAACGATTCCGCCAGTGCCATTACCCGCCTGGTGGACATGGGGGTCGAGCCCTTTTTAATTTCATCATCCATTATAGCGGTGGTCGCTCAGCGCCTGGTGCGCGTGCTCTGTAAAGACTGTCGCAAAACCTATGAGCCGAACCCGATTTATTTAAAGAGCATCGGTTTTTTGCCGGAACTTTTCAGCGAATACACGGTTTACAAAGCGTCGGGGTGTGAAAATTGTTTTAGCACCGGCTACAGGGGGCGGCTGGGCATATTTGAAATCATGGTTTTAAGCGAGCGCTTAAAGGGCCTCATTCTTAAAACCTTTGATTCCAACCGTATCAAAAGTGAAGCTGTGCGGCAAAAGATGAGAACCTTGCGCCAGGACGGCATGGCAAAGGTTTTAAAGGGGTTGACCACGGTTGAGGAGGTACTGCGCGTCACCCAGAAATAAAAGTTTCCAGCCCATAATGGCTATTTTCCCGCTGGGCTGTGTTCTCCGCGGCTCTACTTCCTCGACGTACTACAAGTACGCCTCTTTGGAAAACCTTGTACGGCTTGTTGAACACCTTGAAATCAAAAATCAAGACGTGAACTCCCGCTTAGCGGGGCCCGGCGAAAAAATCCCTCATTATTGATCCGGCAATTTAGCGTAAATCTACTTCAAGTTTCTGACCGGCAGTGCGCGGTAGCCGCGCTTGTGCGCCTTGCGCACCGTGTAGTGATAGACGTTGTCAAAATTAAAAATCCGCGCGGTGGGAGCGATCGGGTCGGTCTCGGATGTCCAGACCCAGCCGCAACTTAATTTTATCTCGGGCACCGTCTTTACCCACTGGCCACATTCCGTTTCATATCCTTTGTTTTGCTTGTCCTCGACAAGCAGGCTTTGCAATTCCGCCAGCGTCGGCAGTCGCCAGTTTTCGTATCGCTTTGGAATGGTATCGGGAAAAGTAAATTGCACCCACTTTTCGGCCTGTATCCAGTTGATATCGCCCTGATTGTCCGTTTTCGACCACATCAGATTAAATTTGCTGTCTGTAACGGTTCCATCGCCATTATCGCTAAAACGATCACCGGCCATTGCCGGGGCCCAACCGATCAAGATCCCGGCGACCAGGATAATGAGCGTTACACAGAGGTACCTGAACATCATGCCCTCCTTCCAGGGTGGCAGCCCCACCTTATGATAAATGGATATGCTTTCTCAGACGTTCAGCATTGTGTTCATCCCGATAGGATAGTATCGGAATCGGAGAGCGGCGAAAAACTTTTTCCGCTACAGATCCGATCAGAGCATATTCGAGATCCGTGCGGCTCTTAATGCCCATGATGATTAAATCGACTTTTTCCTTAACGGCAATTTTCATCAATTCCTCGCCGGGGTTACCGACTTTGAGAACCATGCGGATCTTTTCAGGCGAATGACCGATTTTTTTTAAAATATTGACAAATTCCTGTTGTCGCTCAGCTTTGATGCCGGCCACGTAATTATCGCCGTCGACTTCATACCCCATGTCCGCAATCGTCCCCACGGCTTCGACATCACGCGTATTGATGATGCTGGCACAGATCAGCCCGGCATTCATGCTGTCGGCTATATCCGTCGCATATTTCAACAGGCCTTCCGTATAGCGATTCATTCCAACCGCCACCATAATTTTTTTTACAGCACCCATAATCATATCCTTTCATGCGGTAACCGGTTCCGCGACTGTTTTCGGTGTTCGCGGCCGCTGCATCAGATAGAGAACGCCATATAGGCCCAAACCCATCAGATAGGTCCAATAGCGTTGGCCGTGCGGAATACTCAACCAACGGGCAATTAAATCCGGGCGCATCAACGTCAGGGTGACACATAAAAACAGCGGGATCTCATAAAATCTATTTTTGGCCACAAACCATCCCTGGGTGGCCGATGCAAAAGCAAAGTTGCCGACACAGGCCATGGCAAAAATAAGCAGGCCCTGGGGCCAGCTGCTGATATTATGCAGGATCAGGTCAGAGTTGAAGATAAACATAAACGGCAGGATGGCGGTGCGAATGTCGTACATAAATCCCTGCAGCCCGGTCGGAATCGGCGGTGATTTGGCAATTGCCGCGGCCGCGTAAGCCGCCAAACCCACCGGCGGCGTATCGTCGGCCAGAATGCCGAAATAAAAGCAGAAAAGATGCGCCGCCATCAGGGGCACGATAAAACCCTGCATCCCGCCGATGGTCACGATTGCCGGTGCGGTCAGCGATGCCATGACGATGTAAGTGGCTGTCGTGGGCAATCCCATCCCGATGATCAGACTGGCCACAGCAGTTATGACCAGCATCAGAAAAATGTTGCCGCCCGAAAGGGTATCGATGATCTGGGTGATCAACTGACCCAGCCCCAGAGCCACCACTCCGACAATAATACCGGCAGCCGCGGTGGCCAGGGCCACCGACACCATGTTGCGCCCACCGGCCGCCAGGGCCGAAAAGATGTCGGTAACACTCTTTTTAAACGCCGGTCCCAAGGGCTCCTTCTTCAGATAGGCCTTTACCGGATTCTGCAAAAACATGACCAGCGCCATGGCCCAGATCGCATGAAAGGCAGCCAGCTCCGGAGAGTGCCGCACGACGATCAGCTCGTACAAAAGAAGCAAAAGCGGTATGAGAAAATGAGCGCCACTCAATAAGGTTTTAAAAAAAGGCGGCAGTTCGGACCGCGCCATACCCCTGAGTCCCAATTTGGAGGCTTCGATATGGGTAATAAAGAACAGAGCCGCGTAGGATGCAAAAGCCGGAATCGCCGCCGCTTTGATCACATCGATGTAGGCCACATTGACGTATTCGGCAATAATAAAAGCCGCCGCCCCCATAATCGGCGGTGCCAGCTGGCCGTCGGTGCTGGCGGCCACCTCAACGGCGGCCGCTTTGGTGGCCGGGTAGCCGACTTTTTTCATCAGCGGTATGGTGAAGGTGCCGGTGGTAACAATATTGGCAATACTGGAGCCGGATACCAGACCGGTCAGACCGCTGCCCATGATGGCGGCCTTGGCCGGACCGCCTTTAAACCCGCCCAGCAGGGCAAGCGCCAGTTTGATAAAATACTGACCCGCTCCGGCCTTATCCAGCATGGAACCGAACAGGACAAACAGAAACACAATGGTTGCCGACACATCCAGCGGAATGCCGTAAATTCCTTCGGTTGACATGGTCATCTGCCCCACCAACCGGTTGAGCGATGCACCTTTAAAGGCTATTAAATCGGGCATGTGGGGGCCTAAAAGAGAATAGATCAAAAACAGCGTGGCAATGGCCGGAAGTGCCGGTCCGATAACGCGGCGCGTGGCTTCCAGCAAAAGAACAATCAGGGTAATTCCGATGACGATGTCCCGCGTAATCGGGGACCCGTAACGGGTGGTCAGCCCGGCATAATCAATGACAATATAAATTGCCGCAAAGGTGGCAATGATGCCAACGACATAATCAAGGACGGGAATTCTATTTTTAGCGGAAAAATACTTCAGGCCGAAGCGTGTTTTCTTGAAAAGGGGATAATTCAAATATACGATGAGAAGGGCAAAGCCCAGGTGAATGGCACGAATGAAAGTTGAATCGAGGATTAGCCAGCTGGCAATGGACAGCTGAAAAAGACACCATATTACTGCAACGGTGGGAACCACATATTTCGCAGGGCCATGGGGTCTTCTACCGATGCCCTCTTCTTCTTCGGCCATCCGCCTTGCAATTTCAATGCCCTCGTCCTTTTCTTCGATTTCGTGGTTACTCATAATAATCACCTAATCTGTAAGGAAAGTTTGACGGCAAAAACCCGCTATCCGGAGCGGTATCCCAATGTGACGGGCACGCAAGATTCAAACGGCGGTCAAGATCGGATAAAACTCAGCACAGTGGCAGCAAAGACAAGATGCGCCCGATCAGCGCGATGAAACCGTTTAGCTGATAAGGATTTTCAGAGCATTTGTGCGGAGGCGGCGGTTGGCCACTGCCGCCTCCGCAGGCAGGTTACGCAATGGTCTATGGGTATTGCTTACTTTAATCCGGCTTCTTTGTAATATTTTTCAGCCCCCGCATGAATCGGTGCAGATTGCCCTTCGAGCATGTTCGCTTTGGTCAGAACGATATATGCCGGATGAAGCTTTTTAAAATCTTCAAAATTATCAAAAACTTCCTTTGTAATGGCATAAACAACATTTTCCGGCACTTTGGCAGAGGTGACAAAGGTGGCTTTGACGCCAAAGGTTTCGACATCGGCGTCATTTGCGGCCCCCGGATAAAGTGAAACCGGAATTGTAGCTTTGGCATAGTAAGGATTTTCGGCAACGAGTTTATCAATACCCGGGCCGGTAATTGGAACAATGCGCACTTTTCTGGCACCGGCGGTTGCTTCCTTGATGTTGCCGGCAGGGTGTCCGACGGTATAGAAAAAGGCATCAATACGGCCGTCCTGCAGCAAACCGGGGGCTTCGGCGGCCTTGACGCTTTCGGCGGTTATGTCCGTATTGTAGTCAATACCCGCCGCCGTCAGAGCGTCGATCGAATTCTGGCGCTGGCCTGAACCGGGGTTGCCGATGTTGACCCGTTTGCCTTTCAGATCCTCAATACTTTCAATACCGGCATCAACCGCTGCCACCAGGGTAATGGATTCCGGGTGAATCGTGAAAACTGCGCGCAAATCTTCCTGTTTGCCTTTGTCCTTCCACTCGGCCATTCCATTGATGGCCTGGAACTGCCTGTCGGACTGGACCACACCAAACTCCAGGTCACCGGCCATGACGGCATTGACGTTAAACACCGAACCACCGGTGGATTCGACCGTCGCCCGGATACCGTACTGATCTTTTTTCTTGTTCATGATTTTGGCAATCGCACCACCGGTGGGATAATAAACGCCGGTGATCCCGCCGGTGCCGATGGTGACAAAGGTTGTCTTCGCCGGCGCCTCGGCGGCAGCTTTTTCTTCAGTTTTGGCCTTTTCTTCGGGCCCACAGCCCATCACAAGGGCAAAACCAAAGATCACGGCTAAACTAAAAATAAGTACTTTTTTCATCAGAACCTCCTTATTCGTTATCCGTTAATGATGCGGTTAACCACAAAAAGTCGCGTGTGGCTTTGTTCTATTCTTTAAGCCATAAAATAAGCGGCATGAGGCATAATTCAATATTGGATTGCGTGTTGAAGATCTAACAAATCTGAATTGCGAATGCAAGAAATTTGTAGCAATTTCAAACCCAATGGCTTAATGACCGCAGGTGCTAAAGCAATAAATAGCGTGTCGCGGTTGCTCTTGGACGCCCACCGATGCAAACCAGAATTTTAAAAAATAACGAATAGATAGCAAACAGATGCCGGTAACACCCTTTTGCTTTCTATCTTCTGTTATCTGTCTTCTGACTTCTGTTTATCGTATTTTACGGCCAGCTGATAAAAGTACTTGGCTTCTTCTTCCCGCCCTCGCTTGCGGCAACCGCCGGCATAAACGGCACATTTTTCTTTTAATGTCGTAATCACAGCCTGCTTTTGTTGCGGTGCCAAAAGGTTGCCCTCTAGTAATTTCATTAAAGACCGGATCCGATATTTATCCAGACCTGCGGCCTTGGAAAGCTGGTCCTCATGTCCACCCCGTTTGATGATCAACGGTGTATCAATCAGATGGACCGGATACCGGCAGCTGATGCGCAGCCACAGATCATAGTCTTCGCAAGCGGGCAAA
>CAJHYI010000087.1_pt1 | contig 14610 bp, 11 predicted proteins | sample 9198771 | NCBI WGS metagenome assembly CAJHYI01 (sample SAMEA7708367, study PRJEB35096) | sediment metagenome | biome: marine neritic benthic zone biome [ENVO:01000025]; feature: sediment [ENVO:00002007]; material: shallow marine sediment [ENVO:03000034] sea grass bed [ENVO_01000059] ...
AATTGCCAAACATACCGTTATAGCCCATCCCAATGCTGACGCGCGACATCTCTTTAGAGATCAGGCCCAGTCCGGCCGGATGGTAGATGCCGGAAAAAAGTCCCAGGGCTGCCAGCGCAGAACGAAGTATGAGCGGAGAGTCCAGCCACAGAGCGGCAGCGACACTTGAAAAACCGGATCCCAGAAAAAAAAGAAACAGTAGCGCCCGGGCACCGAAGCGATCTGCCAGTAGCCCCCACACCAGGGCTGTCAGTCCGAAAAGTAGATACATCCAGAAGCTGAGCGACAGTACCTGTGCCATCTGCATGTCGAGGCGCACCATCAACGGCAGCACAAGGGCCGGAAAAACCAGCATGTTAAAATGGCTCATGAAATGGCCATAGCAGGTATTCAATAGGATGCGTCGATCATGCGGGTCGAGTGTTGCAGATGGTTTCGATTTCATCACATACCCTGAACGATTAACACAAAAATTCCCAAAATTTTTAGCATTCTAAAGGTAGTTGCTGGCTTCTGGCCGCTTATACTGATCTTTGGAGCGATGCAGGGTTGCCCCACAGCGGAAGTAATAGCCCGCCCTAATTATCACGAGACATACCTGGATATCGACCGAGTACGAGGACCAGTAGGAGGACGAGTACGATAGGGAGTTTAAAATTTTCGTCCTCGTGCTCGTTCTCGTACTCGAGAACTGAAACCACCCGCAACGCGCAACCTGAACAGACCCACAATAATTAGGAATCACTATCAAGGACGTCGTCGTCATCGATGGTTACCGGCTCCATTAATTTGGCCGAATCCGAGTCGGGCAGCTCCTGGACCTTGCTGAGTTTGCGCGTAATGACCCGGGTGCGCACTTCAGCCTGATCGATGGTATTGCTGGCTTCCTGCAGCTTCTTTTTGGTCTTGGCCAGCACTTCACCGAACTTACCAAACTGGGTTTTGACCGCCCCCAGCAGTTCCCAGACCTCACTGGATCGTTTCTCAATGGCCAGGGTGCGAAACCCCATCTGAAGACTGTTTAAAAGAGCGGCCAGCGTTGTCGGCCCGGTAACCACTATGCGATATTCTCTTTGCAGGCTGTCGCACAGGCCCGGAAGTCTTAAGACTTCAGCGTACAGGCCCTCCACCGGTAAAAACATGATCCCGAAATCGGTTGTCTGCGGCGGATCGATGTATTTCTCCCGGATCGCCCTGGCTTCGGCTTTAACCCGGATCTCCAGATTTTTAACCGATTTTTCCGCCAGGTTTTTATCAGCCGCTTCCTGGGCATCCAGCAGGCGTTGATAATCCTCCTGGGGAAATTTGGAATCAATGGGCAACCAGACGGCCTTTTCCGGATGCGAATCCGGACCGGGCAATTTAATGGCAAATTCCACCCGCTCGCTGCTTGATTTATTGGTGACCACGTTGGCCGCATATTGGTCCGGGGTCAAGATCTGCTCCAGAATATGACCGAGCCGGATTTCACCCCAGGTGCCCCGGGTTTTGACATTGGTCAGCACTTTCTTCAGATCGCCCACGCCGGAGGCAAGGCTTCTCATCTCACCCAGGCCTTTATAAACCTGTTCCAGGCGCTCACTGACCTGTTTGAACGATTCGCCCAGTCTCCTTTCCAAAGTTGACTGTAATTTTTCATCCACCACCGCGCGCATCTGCTCTAATTTCCGGCTGTTATCTTCTTGCAGTGTTCGCAGCTGGGTTTCAACCGCTTTTCGCATCGCTTCAAATTTTGTTTCATTGAGCCGGGTCATCTCCAGCAGTTGTTTGGAGAAGCTATCCAGCTGATCTTTTTGCATGCCGGCAACATCACGCATCTGTTTGAGCTGGGAGTCACTGGCATATTTCAATGTGCTGCCGATTTCCTCCCGAGCCCGTCTGGCGCTGCCGGCCGATTCCTGGCGATTACGCGTAAACTCATCTCTGACCATGCGTTCGGCCTGCTTTTGTTGTTTTTCAAGGCTTGCAAAAAAATCCCGCGACTTGATCTCGCGGCGCCGAACCAAAATGATCAGTAGGACAAGGGCGGCCACCAGAATAATACCGACCAGAATCAGGAGCAAATTGGTGAATCCGACTTCAGCGACGATGGCGTTCAAATGAGGCATTTCGAAATAGGGTTCTTCCTGTTTTATAGTGCCTGTTAAAGAAACGTTGCTGTGTTCAAACGTTTATTCTACCCGAATATTACATGAAATTTAATGAGAAGTTGAGACTACCTTAAATTATAGCCTGTTAAATTGATTGTAGATGTAAAATAAAATACGGATCAAGTATAATGGATGAAAATCATTTGATCTCATTAATTTTCACCCTTCGGGCAAGCCGGAGGCTTCCATCTGCTGCGTTATTAAGGCCGAGGCATAGTTCACTATAGCTTCGCCCTTAACTGCCTTGCAGATGAAAGCCTCCGACTCGTGCAATATCCAGGTTCTACAACCACTTATGCCGCAATTCCGTCATTCGGAACATTATAATGGAAAGCTGTAACCTGTGGTTTGGCGCTATGTCACATGAATACCTAAAGCAACGTATATCCACAACCCGACCTGAAGAATGACGGGCTTACCTAACAGAGGGTATATCCTTGCGAATCGGAAAGCAACATGCTAACGGTTCCGATCAATACAGGGTAATTCCATCGGCCAGCATTAAGAGCACCGGGCACCGACTTGAATTTTGCTATAAATATTTAATTTCAAATAGTTATAAATTAATCGAGCGGTTTGTTCAGGCTCTGGGGATTATAGAGAAAACAGGATAGAGCGTCAAGCGCTCCACCCGGAATTCGGTAATATTTATTGTGGAAAACGGTATAAATGAAGCGGCTCTACAAAATTATGTTCATCACCTTTCTGACGGTGGCAATTTTGATTGCAGGTGGTGGTATTTATCTGCAGCAACTGAAGCCGCAATATTCGGGCGAACGGATTCTTCCTGGCCTTCACCAGAAAGTGGAAGTTTATTTTGATCCGTGGGCCGTCCCGCATATCTATGCCCGGAACGAAGCAGATGCCTATTTTGCGCTGGGATATGTCCATGCCCAGGAACGCCTTTTCCAGATGGAGATCTTACGACGAATCGCCGGCGGGCGCATGGCCGAAATATTCGGTGAAAAGCTGGTTAAAACAGACCGCTTCTTCCGTACCATCGGAATCGGTCAGAATGCCAAACGGTCGGCAGAAAAATTTTTTAGCGAAGATACAAAGTCATACCAAAAAGCCGGGCGGGCCTATCTGGCCGGAGTTAACCAGTATATCGAAAAAGGAAAAACGCCGATTGAGTTTCGCATCCTCAGGATCCCCAAGGAAAAATTTGCGCCTCAGGATTTTTACCTGGTGGCGGGGGTTATGGCATTCGGTTTTTCCCAGGGCTTTCGGACGGATCCGCTGGTCGCCAAAATTCACCAAAAATACGGATGGCCCTACCTGAAAGATTGGGTGCTGGGGTGGCCTGAAGGCGCCCTGAAGATTCCGGTTCAGGGTTCAAATTTTAGTCCATCAGCAGCCAGGTTAACAGCTGCGATCCTGCCCATCATCGACCGGCTGCCCGCTGCGGCATGGATCGGCAGCAACGGTTGGGTAATCTCCGGCCAAAAAACCACATCGGGAAGGGTTCTTCTGGCCAATGACACCCACATTCTGTTTACCCAGCCTTCGGTGTGGTACGAAGCCCACCTTGAATATCCCGGATCCAGCTTCTACGGATTTTTTGCAGCCGGAATCCCTTTTGGCCTTGTCGGCCGCAATCGCTCGATTGCATGGGGACTGACCATGCTCCACAATGACGACATTGATTTTTTTCGGGAACGCGCCAACCCGAATAACGCCGATCAGGTCTGGGTCGATGATCACTGGGAAAATCTGCAGATCCGAACAGAAACGATTCAGGTTCGAAATGCTGAGGATGTGAGCTTTAAGGTGCGGATGTCGCGCCATGGCCCCCTGCTGAATTCGGTTGATGAAACCATAGCCGCAACAACTTCCGACCCCATTTCATTATGGTGGACCTTTAATCAATTTCCGAATACGTCCATGCAGGCAGCCTATCAATTTTCCCGCGCCGGGAATATGGATGAGATGCGCCGGGCCGCCGCGCTCATTGATGCACCGGGGGTCAACATCATGTATGGTGACCAAAACGGTAATATTGCCTGGTGGGCGGCCGCCCGTCTGGTGAGGCGCCCGGCGCATGTGAATCCCAAACTGTTTCTGGATGGGGCCAGCGGAAAAGATGAGCCGCTCGGTTATTATGATTTCACAGAAAACCCCCAATCGGAAAACCCGCCAAGCGGCTTTGTTTATTCGGCCAACAATCAACCGGAACCGTTGACGGGCCGGTTGTACCCCGGTTATTACGTGCCGGACCATCGGGCCAGACGCATTGTGGCATTTTTGGAATCAGACACCGTCTGGTCGGTTGAGGCCGTAAAAGAAATGGGAACCGATAGCGTATCGCCGGTAGCGCCCGAAATGTCCCGGGAAATTTTAAATACCATTTATAATCAAGAACGCCATGCAAAATCGCCACAAGTTGAAAAGGTCTATCGAATTCTTGAGCAATGGGATGGCGGCCATCAAACAGATGATGTGGCTCCCACCATTTTCTATAAACTTCTCGCTCATATTGCTGAAAGCACGTTTGCCGACGAATTGGGGAGCGATGATTATCAAACCTTTATGACGACCCATTTGATGAAACGCACCCTGCCGGTGATTCTGCAAAACAATTCATCTTTGTGGTGGGACAACATCCACACCCCAGACATCAAAGAGACACGTAAAATGGTCTTTGCTCAATCCTTTGACCGGACTCTGCAGGATCTGGAAAAACAGCTGGGCCCTGTCATTTCCGATTGGCACTGGGGGAAAGTCCACACCCTTGAACATCAGCACCTGCTCGGCAGGAAAAAACCGCTGGATAAATGGTTTAATGTCGGGCCGTTTTCGATACAGGGGGGCGACGAAGTGATCGCCAATCTGGCTTTTCGGCTCAACACCGAAGGCCGCTACCCGGTGCTCTACGGACCTGCCATGCGTTTTATCGTCGATTTTTCCAAAGCCGACGGTGCGCTGGGGATAAACCCGACCGGGCAGTCGGGTTATTTTTTAAGCCGCCACTACGACGACCAGACAACGTTATTCAACACCGGAAAATTACGACCCCAGATGATGAACGCAATTAAAATCCGGCAGAATCATAAGGGAAAATTGATTTTAAAGCCTGATAAAGAAAATTAAGTGACCGGCATATAGGGGTTGTCAAAAAAACGTTCCGGTATTAAAACGTTTTTTTTTACAACCCCTTATGCCGCACTTCCGTATCCCGTAAAATTGTTATGGAAAACGGTATAACTTTTAGAAAATTTTCCTGAGATGGCACACCAGCAAACTTAAGGGGAAGGCGTGTCTGGCTGGGTCGCTTTATACTGGCGGTACATTCCGCGAAATTGATGATAGGTCAGGCCTAAAATCCGGGCGGCTTTTTTCTGATTGTACTTTGCTTTTTGCAGGGCGGTTTGCATCATGGTGGCCTTTAGCTGCCAGACGGCTTCCTTGAGGGGACCCTGCAGCAATTTGCTTAGGTCCGTCCCGGCGGCACTTTCATCCGCAGGCGGTTTTGCAGCTGCGGGGGCTGCTAGGTTTTCGTAAGGGGAATGAAAGGGATGAAAGTCAATCTCGGTAATGGTGGCCGCATCGGAACGATAGACCGCCCGCTCAACAACATTTTTCAATTCCCGGATGTTGCCCGGCCAGATATGATTTTCCAGCGCCTCGACGGCTTCTTCACTAAAAACCGGGATTTCTTCCCATCCGAGTTCCAGCGCCATCCGACCGGCAAAGTGACTGGCAATTAAAAAAATATCTTCTTTACGCTCTCTGAGGGGCGGCAAAAACAAAACTTCAAAAGAAAGCCGATCCAACAAATCCTGTTTGAAACGGTTTTTGCGGGCCAGATCCTTTAAATCGGCATTGGTCGCGGCAATAATGCGGACATCCGATTCTACGCTCTCTGAGCTGCCAACCCGCTCGAAGGCATTATACTCCACTACCCTTAGAATTTTTTCCTGAACTTCCATCGGTATACTTCCAATTTCGTCTAAAAACAGGCTTCCGCGATCAGCGGCCTCAAAACGGCCAATCCGCCTCTGCAAAGCGCCGGTAAATGCTCCTTTTTCATAGCCAAACAGCTCTGGCTCGATTAGAGACGGCGACAGGGCCGCACAGTTCAGTGCCACCATCGGGGCCTGCCATCGATTCGATAGATAATGCAACCGCGATGCAGCCAATTCTTTTCCCGTTCCTCTCTCACCGATTAACAAAACGGGTCGATTTACCGGAGCAACCCGGGAGAGCCGTTCCTGGAACGCCAAAAACGGCTCCGATTGGCCCAGAGCCTCTTTTACAATTGTTGCCGTATGTGCCATAGTTAATTTTACCAATTTTTAGCTTTTATTGCTATATATAAGCATTTTTCGCTCATCTGTCAAGAAAGGTTTTAAATCCGTATTAAACATAAATTCGGTTATTTAAAGCCAATTTCGCCCCTGGCACGATATATGCTCAAATTGAAATTATTCTTTTAACAGATAACAATTAACACCGAATTGAGCGTTATGGGCGTTAATTTGCAAACAGGGAGGTCACCATGGGTATTTTTACACGCTTTCGTGATATCATTAGCTCCAATATCAATGCGATCCTTGATAAAGCGGAAGATCCGGAAAAATTGATCAAGCTGATGATCAGAGAAATGGAAGATACGCTCGTTGAGATCAAAGCGGCCTGCGCCGGCGCTATGGCCAGCAGCAAAAAAGTTCAACGCCAGCTGGTAACATTGCAGGATCGGATTCATTATTGGGAGGAAAAGGCACAGCTGGCAGTCAGCAAAGGAAGAGATAATCTGGCTCGCGAAGCTCTGGTTGAAAAGCGCCGTTATACCCGCCGGATAGATGACCTTGAAAACGAGCTCACCGAACACAATCTTCTGGTCGAACAATATCAGGCGGACATTCGCCAGTTGGAAGACAAGTTGAAATCGGCCCGTGATAAACAACGCCTGCTCGTCCAGCGCCATATTCACGCCAGTCAAAAAATACAGGCTCAAGAAGAGATCAGACGGGTGGATGGTGCGGCGGCCATGATGAAATTTGATGAACTTGAAAACCGCATCGAACGCATGGAAGCTGAAGCCGATCTGGTCAATTTCGGGAAAAAGTCGGTTCTGGATGCCGAATTCGACACATTGGGTGTGGATGAAGAAATCGAAAAAGAACTGCAGGCGCTAAAAACTCCGGAATCGATCTCAAAACCCAATGAAAAACAAACTTTAGATGGATGATCGGTGCGTTCGAATTTCTGTTGAGATTTTTATTGATCGTTTGGCGCGAATAATTTTATAACCTTCTCAAGGATTCTGAGGGCACCTTCGACGGTTGCAGACAACCTAAATGATTAAGCCAAGGTAAATGCAAAAATGAAAGAAGTATTGATTGTAGCCATTGTATTTGGAAGCATCCTGCTGGCGCTGGCCATCATCCCGGGCACGATTCTTTTGGCGATAAAATTTTTTCGCGGTGGTCTATCTGCCGATGATCAAGCCGAGGAGGCCAAAATGATTCAGGAAATTTATAAAGGGCTGGCGCGCATGGAAAATCGTGTTGACGCGTTGGAGGCCATTTTGCTGGATCAAAAAGGGCCGAATCGAGCGGCACCGAAAGGAAGCTAAACCATGAAACTTCATACCCGAAAAGCCCGCAATGGTATCTATCGTTCACGCAGCGGAATAATCCTGGGGGTGTGCAAAGGGCTGGCAGAACACTTTGATTTTTCAGTCCTGTGGACCCGGGTAATCGCCCTGATTATGCTGTTTGTCGCCGGTTTTCTGCCGGCTATCGGATTGTATTTGCTGGCCGCCTTGCTGATGCAACCCGAACCGGTTATCCCCATTAAGGATTCAGCGGAAAAGGAATTTTATGACAGCTATACGCACTCCCGACACAGCGCCGTTCAGCGGCTGCAAAGACGATATCAAAACCTGCAGCGACGCATCCAGCGCATGGAACATATCGTTACTTCAGCTGAATATGACTGGGAGAATCGCCTCAATAATGGATAACCGTGCGAATCAGATTTGGTCCAGCACAGTTGAGGGTACGTCGAATGTCTCCATGACGGAATAGTTATTGGCGCTGGAAATGGAATCAGACAAAACCGTCTGAATTTGATCCAAAAGCTCGCATTCTTCCATGCAGCCGGGGAAATCTTCTCTGGTCGGGCATGCTTTGCAAGGGCTTTTGACAAGATGACCAATGTTGAAATCAAAATTGTGATTGTCTGCTGCTTTGTCTAACATTTTTTACACCTTATCATTTGAGGTTTTTGTTGCTGGCCAATTTCATGCAAATCTTGTAATCCTAATATCGGTCATTGGGCATGAAAGCATTAGGATCATTTCAGGCAAATGAACTACATAGCCATACAACTATCATGCCAATCTTACCTAATTTTTTAATCTACATATTTTCAGGTAGTTATGAGTTTGACCATTTTTTCGATCGGCAAAATGTGACAAATGTTGTCAAAAAAAGGGTCAAAAAATTGTCAGTCGGCCAGATATAGTGGTTGTCAAAAAAAAGCGTTCCGATTGCGGGACGTTTTCTTTCTGCAACACTTATGCCGCTATCCTATTTTTCGGAACATTATTATGACAAGCGGTATAATTACTAACTGGGTCGGATATCCTAAGAAAGGAAGGTTGAGGGTGTTTGGGGTCAGAGGTTCAGGATTTTAGGGTTCTGGGTTCTCGGCTGGGAGATGCGAATTTCGAGTTGCGGGTGAGTTGAGTTTTCGAGGACGAGGGCAAGCACGAGGACAAAAATTTTATACTCCTTGTCGTACTCGTATCCGTCCTCGTACTCGGATGCTATCCAATTATGCCTCTTTACAGATTAGGACGTGTTGTTGCTTCCGCTGTGGGACAACCCTGTGCCGCCTCATAAATCAATGAAAACCAGCCAATGGATAGGATCCCATCGTCTATATCCCACCCTGCCGATTGAGATCACGCCTTTTGCGCCCCACATGTCTCATAAGAACCAAGGCGATTGTGATGATTGCCCCCAGCAGGCACGTTGTGCTGTTAAATTGCATACTGGAACTGGCCGTGTCGATAAAGCAGTTCAGACCACTGCTGCTGCTGCTGCCGTCTGAATCTTCCCGGGCTCTGAATGTTTGAAAAACAAAGGCGGCGCCGGCATCGATCAGCAAGCCGACCAGATCGACATCCGGTGCCCCAATGATAATGGTATCGCACGCCAGAATGACCGCAGCGCCAAAAGCTTCGTCGGCGACTGCATCCGATGCGGTCAGTCTGGTCCGCAGGCTGAACAAACCCGTGTCCGGATCGCGCCTGAAATCATAGGCCGCGCCGGCATCAACCCTCAGCATCATGCCCTCCGGCGGCAAATCGACACCCGGTGCGCCTACCACAGCCATGTTGCCGGCCAGGGTCACAGCGGTGCCAAACGCATCGTCGGTGGCCGCATCCAAGGCTTCCAACTTCTGGAGTTCGGTCCACGGATCGGTGGTATCCGTTGGATCACGCGTAAATACATATACCGCCCCGGCTGTCAGCACTCCTGTGAGATCCGCCTGGGGCGCACCAATTATGGCCGTATTGCCGAACACAGAGACGGAATGCCCGAACTGATCTCCCGGACTGGCATCTGAGGCTGTCAGTTTTTGCTGACGCGTCCAGCTGTTGTCATCCGGATCGCGTACAAACACAAAAACCGCCCCGCCGCCATCTTCAAATGGTGCGCCTACCAGAGCCGTATCGCTGTTTAGGGCCACTGAAGTGCCAAAGCGATCATCCATATCCTTATCGACCCCGGCGGTCAGCTTGTCCGTTGCACTCCATTGATCGGGCGCTGCTTGGCCCGGATCACGACTGAAAAGATAAGCGGCACCGGCATTGGGCGTCGCATTCGGGTTGTGAAAGGGTGCACCGATTAAGATGATGTCGGCGTCAATCGCAACAGCGGCGCCGAAGTTATCCAAGGGGTTCACATCGGCTCCGGCGGTCAATTTGACCGCTTGATCCCAGTTGCCGGAGGCCGAATCCCGGTTAAACACATAAGCGCTGCCGGCATTGGGATCGCCGCCGATATCAGCATCCGGCGCACCAATAACGGCGATGTCGGCGTCAACGGAAACAGCTGCACCAAAATTATCCATCGTGGCTCTGTCGGCAGCCGTCAGGGTGATTTCATCGTCGAAAACCTGGGTGTCCGGATCGCGCTCAAAAGCAGAGATTTCCCCGGCATTAATATCCCCCCCCGGATCGGCATCCGGAATCCCGATCAGTGTGTTATCCCCGCTAAGCCCCACCGCGCTGCCAAACCGATCGTTTGCGGCGGCATCGGCGGCGGTCAATATGTCGGTTTCCTGAGAAATGTCATTGTCCTCGGGCTCCAGCACAAACACAAACGCAGCGCCTGCAGAAGTGGATAATCCCTGATTCCTTTTGGGTGATCCAATGATGGCGGTAGCGGCATTGAATCCCACGGCCCCGCCGAATTCTGACAATGCCGCCGGATTGCTGCCGGTTAACTCCTGCTGCTGGCGCCAGGCGCCTGAAAGCGCGTCGCGCGCAAAGAAAAACGCCTTGCCGGCGGAGTTTGATGTCAATACACGTGCCAGAGCAGCACCGATCATCGCCGTTGGGCCGTCCACAAAAACAGACGTGCCAAACTGATCATCAGAGCCTGGATTGCTGGCATTTAAAATTTGTTTCTGGCTGAAAGCAGCAGATGCCGATTCGCGGGTGAAAATATAAGCTGCTCCGGCATCGTTGGCACCGGTGGTATCTGCCCGCGGAGCACCCGCCAGAACGGTGTTGGCATCCAGGGACACGGAAGTTCCCAGGCGATCATCCGCTTCGGCATCAGTGGCGGTGAGCTTTTGTCGCTGAGTCCAGGGGTCCAGGTTGACGGTTTGATCCCGCGTAAACACATACAGCGCGCCGGCATCAAAGGAGGCGCCCAAATTCGCCAGGGGCGCACCCACCACAATTGTATTTCCATTTAGCGAAACAGAGGTGCCAAACTCATCTTCAGCCGCCGCATCGGCGGCTGTCAGCTTTTGTTGCTGGGTCCAGAGAAAGCCCGGATCGTCTGGATCACGGGTAAATACATAAGCTGCACCAGCGGCAGTGGATGTGCCGTTGTCCTTGCGCGGCGCGCCCCCCACCAGGGTATGGCCCTCCACATACACCGAGCTGCCAAAACGATCATTAGCGGCTGCATCGGCAGCAGTCAGTTTTTGCTGCTGGGTCCAGGGGTTACCTGCAGTCAGGGGGTCTCGGGTAAACACGTAAACCGCACCGGTATCAAATAAAGGGCCCGAATCCACCTGGGGCGCACCGATGACCAGGGTATTACCGTCTACATAAACCGCACTGCCGAACTGATCTCCCGGGGCCGCATCACTGGCCGTCAATTTTTGCTGCTGGTTGAAGACCCCGGTTGACGGGTTCCGTACAAATACGTAAACCGCACCGATATCAAATGAAGTGCCCGAATTTAATCGCGGTGCGCCGACCACGATGGTATCAACGTCTACGGCCACCGCACTGCCGAACTGGTCATCTACGGCCGCATCTGAGGCGCTTAAAGGCTGCTCGGAGCTAAACATTGGATCAATTGTCACCGGATAGACCGCACCGGTGGTATCGACGGATATGCTCAGATGATTTCCCGATAACTGAAACCCGGACGGCAGGATCTGATGGTTGGCATCAAAAGCCAGTAGTTGATTGTAATGTATTTGAACCCGACCGGATGCGTCTTTGAGATCAAGCCCCGTAGCGGCCAATTCGGGGATCAGATCTCCGCCGAGTTTAAAATGAAGCTCGAAATTATTTTGAGTGTGCGAACCGGCCCCGGTTTTCGGTTCCTGAGATGCACGCATCAGGTAAAACCCCTGTTCGATACCTACCGGCGTATTGATAAACCATTCGCTCAGGTCAGGGCCGTGAATCATCTCCACCCGCACACCGTTGATTTGTAAACTGCCGGAACGTGTGGTTTTTAAGCTACCTTTGAAACCGAAATGAGTGAGCTGCATGCTAAAAGTGAATCCGTTTGCACACATAAGGCGGATACCCTGCGGATCGATGCGGGCATTCAAGCGCTGCACCGGATTGCGCAGCTGGACGTCTCCGTTACGCATCTGACCGGGGTGCCAGTAATCGGGCAACTGCTCCACCACCTGCTGCAGGATCTGCGGCATCGCCGGATTTAAGGCCAGTTTGGGAGCAGCAGCGCGGGCCGTTAGAATTGGAAACAGTAAGACCGCAAAGGCCGCTAAAACCGCAACAGCAGCCCACTGCCGGTTGACATTACGGGGTTGCATATCGGCAAACATGGTGCACCTCTTGTCGGTGAAAGTATCGGTGACTGCCGTATCGGACAGATCGCAAAGCATATCAAAATTTCAATTGGTTAATTGAAAAAAACGGATATGTACGCAATTGGGACCAATTTTTGGCGGAAATGATTCCTCAGGGAATACCGGAAAAAGCGTCAACTTCTTGGATTTTCATTAAATTGACGATTGGCAAGTATCATAAAAGCCACAGTAGTGCAGAATTGTCAACTCAAAATATGCGCATAGCTATATCTCTATATAGTCTGTTTATCTATATATATCGATATATTGCATATCCACCGGCGCCGGTCGGGCACGTCAGGCATTAAGAGAATAATCCCCGATGCCGCAAGGGGCTGACGGTGGGCAAGGTGGGGATCAGTTATTTCGAGCGCCACGCCGCTGGCGGTCATTTCGCTTGAACTGCCTTGGATTGTCCTGATTCATGCGGCGCTGTTTGCGATATTTCTCTCGCAACTGGCGTTTTTTCTCCGGAGACAGATTTTGCCACCTTTTTCTTTTTTCCAGCAACCGCTTGCGCTGCTCCGGGGTCATATTTTCAAACCGGCGCCGGCGCTCCCGAATGCGCTGTTTCTCTGCTTCACTCAAATTTTTCCAACGTTGATATCTGTCCCGTACCGATTGGCGTTGAGTTGCATCCAATTGCTGATAGCGCCGCCAATTATTTCGAATTCTGGTCTGCTTTTCCGGTGGCAGATTTTTAAAACGCTCATATCTGGCCTTTATTCGCGCTTTTTGTTCCGGTGTTAATTGCTTCCAGTGTTTCAGACGCTGACGGTATTTGCGTTTTTGCTCGGGAGAAAGGTTTTGCCATTTTTGGCGAGCGCTTGACCGACCTTCAGTATTCTGAGCCAAATAATAACGAACATAATCAGGCTGATCACTCATCTGACGGTGCTGCGTTAAGGATGAATCCATAAGGCCTTTAAGGAGTCGAACCTCAGATGGATCCATTCCCGCAAGATGTGTTGGGGTCGCATTGACCGTCGCGATCATCAACACACCGCTCAACAGGATTGCAATTGCAAACGCCAAGATTTTGTCCCGCGGTTGTCTAACTGTCATCGTCATCTCCAATTTCGGTCATGGTTTCCAGAAGGTCTAAATCTTCTTCCAAGAAATCCAGATTTTCTAAAATTTCTATGATCTGAATGACCTCTAAATCTTCATCTGAAAGTGCTTCATCCTGGGCAAAACCGACAGATCCCTGCGATAGAAACCAAACCGCAACCCCCAGAATGATTTTTTTTAGATTCATGCAAGCGCCTTCTGCGATAAATGGTGCGCTCAGGAAGCCTCGAGCCCATTCATATTCTCAATAATTTCAAAATCCGAAAAAAAATCCATGTCCTCAATAATCTCATAATCTTCTGCCAATTCAATATTGGCAACCATCTCCAGCTCCGTGTCATTGAGCGCCGCCAAAACCGCCGGCACGTGTGGTTTTTGCAGATATTGAACGATGGTAATGACACTGACCAGCAAAACGATAGCCGCAGCGGCTATCGCAGGGACCCAGCGCCGCTGCAAAAAGGCGGCCCGAACACGCTGCAGGATTCTGGCATGCAATGGGCTGCGGGTATCAACCGATCGCCAGAATCGGATCCTGTAATTGGGATCCGGCTCTATAGCCTTGATCGCGCCGAGCAGTTCCCAGGATTTTTCGATTGCCCTGGCTTCCGCCTGACAATCGGCGCAGGCCCGCAGATGCTCAGCGACCCGCTGACGGTCTGAGGCTTCAAGCTCATCGTCTAAATAAACCGGAATTAATTTTTTTGTTTCCTGACAGTTCATGTCTTCATTGCTCCAATCCTTTAAACACCCAATAATCTGAAAAGTTGCGGTAATCAAACCAAAAAGCACACGAAAAACACAAAGAAAAAGATCTGGAAGCCATTTCAAAACCTCTTTAGAGCTAATTTTGCGGACTTTTGTTAAAAAGCGCTTAGCGCAGCGGAGCGTAAAATCTTGAACTGTTTGAGGGCCTTAGCCCGAGTTTTCAAGATTTAGCGCAACAAGCTTAGCGCTTTACAAAAGCCGCAAATCGGCTGAAACGGGGTTTTGAAATGGCTTCCAGATCTTTTTCTTTGTGTTTTTCGTGTGCTTTTTGGTTTGATTACCGCAACTTTTCAGATTATTGGGTGTTTAAAGGATTGGA
>CAJHYI010000167.1_pt1 | contig 14431 bp, 13 predicted proteins | sample 9198771 | NCBI WGS metagenome assembly CAJHYI01 (sample SAMEA7708367, study PRJEB35096) | sediment metagenome | biome: marine neritic benthic zone biome [ENVO:01000025]; feature: sediment [ENVO:00002007]; material: shallow marine sediment [ENVO:03000034] sea grass bed [ENVO_01000059] ...
GTATTTATCATCGACCATATTAGGCTAATAATATGCCACAATGTAATAGAGTCAACTAAATAGGACTGTTAGGGTTTGGCTGACTCTGCGAAGTCGATTGAATTGAATCAAAATGAGGTTTTTGGGCTTTATACATATTTTAGGAACAAAACCAATTTATATATACCATCAACTAATATAAAAAAATTTTGCCTACATAAAATTGTGACTATCGTGCCTAAGTCGCCAATTCTCATTTTAAATGAATTTGTTTGTCATTCCCGCAAAAAGATGAGTTCAAAAAAATTAAGGTTGTACTATCAAATCTGAATTTTTCTGGACAGTTTTTGGGGGCTGCTGTGGGGAAAATCAATTTTATAAACAGAAAAAGGGGTTATCATAAATGATACCCCTTGATTTTTTTGTGGTGATCCCAGGGGGATTCGAACCCCCGTTACCGGCGTGAGAGGCCGGCGTCCTAACCACTAGACGATGGGACCATTAAATTGCGATGACAATAAAATATTCAAATAAATATATTTTTGTCAAACCTTATTTATAGGCTCCTGGTCACTTGCAGCTTGCTTCTGACTTTCAAAAACAGACACTACAAGAAACCAGCAGCGAGTAGCCGGAAATCAGAGGCCAGGGGCTTCCGAAGGCTAAATTGTGCCCGTCTGTTTTTTCCCCTTCCGGAATCCAAAAAAAAGGTAGATGATAAACCCAACAAAGGGCAGCGAAGCAATAATCCACCACTGCGCTTTTTTACCGGCGGTGCCAAAATCTTTTTGAGCCACATCGATGATGGCCCATACGGTGGCGATAAAAAATGGGATACATAAGGCCAAAAATATGCCGAGCAGTTTTAACGTCATCTTATCGACTCTTACAACATCAATGTATTAAGTTTTTAAGCGTTTGGAAATTTTTAGTATGGTGTCGACGTAATAGCTGCTGTGGTTATAATGATAGATGATTTTTTCGGCCTTTTTGCGGTTTTGCCCCGGACGCCATCCATGGCTTTTGAGGAAGTTGGCGATACTGGCCATCGAGTCGGCGTGGTTGAGCATATCCACCATCCCGTCGTTGTTCCCGTCTTTGCCGTAAGCCAGAATGCTTGTAGGCATAAATTGGGCAACGCCCACCGCACCGGCAAAAGAGCCGGGAATCGATGTCGGATCAAATCCTTCGCGGCTGGTGTATTCTAAGAAGGCTTTGAGTTCCTTATACGCCCAATTTGATCGTGAGGATGCCTTCTTTTCAAATTTTTTTCGCGAAATTTTTTTTGATTCCGGGATTAAGTCCCATAGCTTGTTGCGAACCATCGGGTCTTTCAAAGCCGCCATGGTGGAAAGCGTGTTTAAGGTTGAGCGCGTTCCCACCGAAGCGCCCAGCCCGGTCTCAACCAGTAAAATTGCAGTAATGACCTTTTTATCGACACCGTATTCTTTTTCAATACGCGCTAAATCGGTTTCATTTTTCTGAAGATACTGCTTGGCTTTGCTTATGGACCACTTATTTGTGAATTGGCCGTAATTCACCTGGGCTTCTTTATAGGTAAAAAGCAGTATGACGCCATCGGCTTCGAAAGATACTTGCGGGCGGCTGTAAAGCTGCTTTATTTTCACCGGTTCAAAGCCGTCGGCGATCAATTGTTTTTGAACAGTCGTAAATGGCTGACTGTGGGTTTCAACGGTTGCCCCGGTTTCGGTAAAAACAAAAAATCCGGCGACCAACAGGCTGGCTGTGAGGCGTATCCATCTTGTGTCCCGTTTAAAACTGTTTCGCATCGTCAATACTCCCGCTGAGATCTTAAGTTACAAAAATTCGCGTTCATTTCAATGGATAGAACCCGCTTGATTGCATTTATATCCCGTGTTATTTAGTTTTTTATTGAATATAACACATTTAGCGGTCTATTTCTATTGTGAAAAAAGGCGCCAAAATTATCTATTGCTGCCAGGCCTGCGGTTACCAGACCCCCAGATGGATGGGCAAGTGCCCGGACTGCGGCACCTGGGATTCCATTGTCGAGGAGCAATCAACAGCCATGTCTTTGCGGGATGCCGGCCGCACGCATTTAAGCCCGCATTCCACACCCGTGGCCATCGACTCAATTGAGCTGGAAAGAGGAAGCCGCCTCTTAACCGATATCCAGGAATTTGACCGGGCTCTCGGTGGCGGTCTGGTGCCCGGAACCCTGATATTGATCGGCGGGGATCCCGGAATCGGCAAATCAACACTGATGCTGCAGGTGTTATTCGGGCTTGCAAATCAGGGCCACAGGGTTCTGTACGTATCCGGTGAAGAATCCCAGCAACAGATTCGATTGCGCAGTCAGCGGTTGGAGACGGTTTCATCCAAATTGATGGTGGTGTCGGAAGTCGATATGGATGCAATTCTGGCGACCATCCAATCCGAACCGCCCCGGGTTGTGGTCATTGATTCGATTCAAACCATGTACAACGCCGAAATCACCTCAGCCCCGGGAAGTGTCAGTCAGGTGCGGGAAGCGGCGGTCCGCTTGATGCTGATGGCTAAAAAGACCGGAATACCTACTTTTCTGGTCGGTCATGTGACCAAAGACGGTGCCATTGCCGGCCCCAAACTCCTGGAACATATGGTCGATACGGTTTTGTATTTTGAGGGAGACCGCAATCACATCTTTCGGATCCTGCGTGCCGTAAAAAACCGATTTGGCTCCACCAACGAAATCGGGGTTTTCGAAATGAAAGATCAGGGATTGGACGAGGTTGCAAACCCGTCGGCGGTCTTTTTATCCGAGCGGCCTGCGAATGCGCCCGGATCTGCCGTTACCGCCAGCATGGAAGGCACGCGACCGATTCTGGTTGAACTGCAGGCCCTGGCCAGCAGCACCAGCTTTGGTACGCCCCGGCGCACCATTCTGGGGCTGGACCCCAATCGGGTCGCCCTGCTGGCGGCGGTTATGGAGAAACAGCTCGGCATGCACCTGATGGGATATGATATTTTCATGAATGTGGCCGGCGGGGTCAAGGTGGTCGAGCCGGCGGTGGATATGGCGATTGTTGCGGCGATCGCATCCAGTTTTTTGGACAAACCGGTTGCGCACGCTACCGTGGTTTTAGGAGAGGTGGGTCTCACCGGTGAAGTCCGGGCCATCGGTCAGATTGATACCCGGGTGGCCGAAGTCAAAAAAATGGGTTTTAAACGCTGTCTGGTGCCGGACGGAAATAGTAAGCGCATTCGCAAGGTGGACGGGATCAAAGTGACCGGGATAAAAACCGTTTCCGAAGCAGTGGAAATGCTTTTTTGATATGCACTAGTTCACCACAAAGAGCACGAAGAAGGACGAAGATTTAAATAAAATTTTTTCATTACGTGTCTTTTGTGAACTTCGTGGTAAATTTTGTGAATGTTAACATTCAACCCGAAATAATGAAGCGCGTCTCAAAAAAAAAGCAGCGTTGGAAGGATCACTATTCTGAGCGGGCCAGGCAGGAACGTTATCCGGCCAGATCGGTGTACAAGTTAAAAGAGGCCCAAATAAAATATCGGCTCATCAAAAAAGGCGACCGGATTCTCGATCTCGGTTGCTCGCCGGGTTCCTGGATGCTCTATGCTGCCGAACTGATCGGTAAAAAGGGCAGGATACTGGGGATCGATCGCAAAGCGGTTACGCAGAAAATGCCAGCGCAGGCGGAAACACTTACGGCTGATGTCCTGACAATTGATCGGGCCTGGATTGAAAAGCAAGAATTGCTGAACCACTTTGATGTCGTCTTAAGCGACATGGCACCTGCAACCACAGGCAATAAAATGCTGGATGCGACCCGGTCGTACCAGTTGTGTCAGGCGGCCCTGAATGTTGCGGAAATGGCCTTGAAACCGGGCGGGTCGTTTATATGCAAGATTTTCCAGGGTGAAGAATTTAAAGAATTTTCAGAATCCATTAGAATTCGATTCCGGGACCATCGGATTTTTAAACCCCGGAGCAGCCGCAAGGAAAGCAAGGAGATTTTCATTGTGGGGATGGGACTTAGGGGTAGGGGATAATAAACATATAATAAATTCGAATATCGAATATCGCTGATGTTTTGAACCTTGAAAAATTTGAATTTAGAATTTGTTTCGTTTTTCGTGCTTCAGATTTAGAATCTATCGGATAAGCCAAGCCCGTCAGGCCACAGACGAATGGGCGTTGGCTTGTCCAGCACAGGAGGAACTATGTCGGGTCACAGCAAATGGTCAAGCATCAAACATAAAAAGGCTGCTACAGATGCCAGACGGGGAAAAATTTTTACTAAACTGATCAAAGAAATTACGGTTGCCGCCCGCATTGGGGGCGGAGACCTGGTGGCCAACTCGCGTCTCAGAACGGCCGTTCAGGCCGCCAAAAGCGAAAACATGCCCAAGGATAATATCGAACGCGCTATTAAAAAGGGCACTGGCGAGCTAGAGGGAGTGAACTACGAAGAAAGCATTTATGAGGGTTACGGCCCCGGGGGAGCGGCCGTTCTGATCGAATCCCTGACCGACAATAAAAACCGAACGGTAGCCGATATTCGGCATATATTCAGCAAAGCCGGCGGCAGTATGGGTGAAAGCGGTTGCGTGGCCTGGATGTTTGATAAAAAGGGCTACATCGCAGTTGAAAATAAAGCGGTGGATGAAGAAGCCTTGATGGAAGCAGCGCTGGATGCCGGAGCCGAAGATATTCGCGAGGACGACAGCAATTTTGAAGTCATCACCGCACTCAAAGATTTCGAGGCTGTTAAAACGGCCATTGACGCCGCCGCCATTCCCTATATCGTGGCTGAAGTGACCATGCTGCCGCAATCCACCACCTTTTTGAAGGGCACGGAAGCCGAACAGATGGTCAAGCTCATGGAGGCCCTGGAGGACTGCGACGATGTCCAGAAGGTTTATACCAACGCGGACATTCCCGAAGAAATTGTCGATAATCTATAATTATACAGAACGACATAAACCATTGCGCATACATACGCAGCGTTATGCTTGTTTGACCCTACACAGTAGTTTTTAAATCAGCGATTCAAATGGCAGTTTCGCAATTTATTTTGACGCTGTGTATAATTGATATTGGCTACTTGCCACTGGCGACTGACTTCTGATTTCTGACTACTGTTTTCTGAGCTCCGGCCTCACTTATCGATCTGCAGTACATCCACCCCCTGCGGGATCTCGAAGCTGAACAGCGAATCATCCAGGTTGCCACCAAAGACAAAATTAACCAGATCGATGCGGGTTTCATCGCCATAAAAATTTAGGGTGATGATCTGCAGCACATTAGAGGTTTGTTTGGAGACCATCAGACGGATCTCAGAAATGTCCAGGGTTTTTTCGCGTGGTTTCAGTACCAGGTGATGAAACAGGTCACTTTCCTCCGGTGGGCCCTGTTCCAGGGAGATATCAAATTTTTGCCGAATCAAGCGAATGTCTGACAGAAAACTGGCACCTTTGCCGTCTCGAAAAAAGGTGGGCGCTTTGCCGGTCATAACCTGATTGTCTTCGGGCCGGTAGATCCACAACTTATCCGCATCGGTAATAATGATTTGTTGCTCCGGTTTTTCATATTCCCAGCGCATCATGCCGGGGTATTTGATATAAACCCTGCCGTTTGCCAGATCCGTGATGTCCATTGCTTTGATGGTGGACGTTTGGATAAAATCTGCGCTAAATTTCGAATTTGCGTATTTGTTTTCGACCTGTTCTAGAATCTGTTCCACCGTAAGGTCGCTACTTTGAGTTGCTGCTTCCGGATTCGCCTGCCCGCTTGAGAGCATCAGAATCAGGACACCGAGCATTACAGTTGTATAGCGCCTAAAAATTTTGACGGTCGATTTCATAACAGATCTCCTCATGTCAGGCCTGTGAGTTTCCAAAATCAACATAGCCTGCAAATACTTCGGTACGTTTCAATATTCCTATCAGAGGATCGCCCCTAACCCAATTCTTTGATCAGTTTATCAATATCGTCCTTATTTTCCAGAGAAATGGATTGCTCGTCCGCGGGCATCAAATCAAAAAAGTCGGTTTTGCCAAAAACGGCCAGGCTGATTCGATCAATCATCCGGATCTTTTTATGCACATCAGCCTTATCCACATAGGCGACCCGGGTCCCGCTGAGCAAAAGGGTTTCCACATTATGTTTTGACAGCTGCGCATCTAATTTAGCCGCTTTTTGCAGGCCTTGAAAATAGAGCTTTTTATAGGTCATCAACTCCTGAAAAATATCCGTTTTACCTTTGAGTTCACCCAGAAAGTTTAATATAAAATCGAGATATTCGAAAAATTCATCTTCTTCGATTTTCAAATTTTCTAGAAAAGACTGCAAAAATGAAATTTTATGGGGTGCGGTGATCGCTCTGGCGTTGCGGAACCTGACAAAGCAGCGGGTTTGAAGGGCGCGCCGGACATGCCGGGCGATGGCCTCTCTGATTTTCGGATCCAGCGACCGAGATAAGTTCAGGCGGTCAATAAATGCGTTTACACTGGCAGGGCTGACCGACATTTTAAAGGTGCCTCTGCCGTCCGGAAAGCAAAAAGGGGTCTGAACGGATTGGTCGCACACCCGCGCCTGAATGGCCTGTTCGTCCTGTTGCTGAAGCTGAGCATCTTCCAACAGATTTTCTAATTGCAGCTGCACGGAATCATCCGGAAAAAAGAGCAGCTCCATCAGCGAATCTTTTTCACAGCCGGATTCATTTTGCAACAGCCCGTCAAGTTCAGCGATGGTCGGATTCGAAAAAGTTGAATCGATATAGTGCAGCGTATCCGCGTTAATCGTCAACCCGCTCCGCAGAATGTCAATTATCTTATCAGCAATCTCTTTGATTTTATCTTGCGATTTCATCAGTGTTACTTTTTAGAAATTCACCTAAAACCTTTAGATGTATTTTGACATTTTGAGCATAAGCTCATGCTTCTGCAGCCCCCCGGGCATGTTTTCTTTCATCAGACCGTTATCAAAAATAAACAAAAAGGGCACGCTCATGATATTGTATTTGTTCGCCAGCATGGGGTTGGCGTCGATATTGATTTTACCCACCCGCACTTTGCCTTTGGCCTGGGCAGCGAATTCATCGATGATAGGTGTGACAGCCCCGCAAGTCGGGCACCAGGGTGCCCAGGCAAACACCAGCACCGGCAGCGGGGACTTCAACACCTTGACCGCAAAATTGCTGTCGGTGAGCATCACCGGCTGGGGTTCGAATAATTCTTCGGTTTTTAGCAAAGCGCCGCACCTGCCGCACCTGGCGCCGGCCTCAATTTTAGCGGCCGGAATTTTATTCTTTGTCCCGCATTCGGTGCAGCGCATCTTGATGGCTTCGCCCGGAACGGCTTTCTTTTGTTCAGCCGGCAGGAGGGCCCGGCATTTTCCGCATTTGGCGGCCATGCCGGTTTTTTCGGTCGGTATCCGGTTGGCCGCTCCGCATTCAGAACAACGGACGATATGAAAATTGGTTTGACCCATCAATTGCCTCACGCTGGCTCGAAATTTTTCTTTAACAATAAGGACTCAGTTACGCAAGTAAAGGTCGACTTTTTGATTCAATTTTTATTAACCGCAGACTGACGCAGACCTTTTCCTCTGACGACCCGTCAGAGGAAAAACAGTCATCGCTACGCGAAAAAAATCCTCTTAATGAACACCACGATTAAACATGTGCGAAAATGCGAATATCCACGCACAAAGGAAAAACCTTTAGCCAATGACAATCTTGCAGTATCTATTACTCAGCAACCATTACCCCATACCGAATCCCCAATACCCGTCTACTTCATCACGTCATAGGTTTTTAACTTTTTATGCAGGGTCTTGCGTGTGATTCCCAGGCGGCGTGCCGCCTCGCTTTTATTGCCGGCGGCCGCCTGCAGCGTGGATAGAATGGCGGCCTTTTCGACTTCCTCAAGGGGCATATCCCCTTGCATGGCAGACATAACTGAACCGGACGTGTCCCGCTCATCTTCTTGCAACGTATTTTTCATAAACGGAAAGTCGCTGATATCCAGATAATTCGCTCGTGCCAGGACAACACCGCGTTCGATCGCGTTCATCAATTCCCGGACATTTCCCGGCCAGTTATAGCGGATCAGATTGTCCATGGCCCCGGGTGTAAACCCTTTAATCTCTTTGTGGTTTTTAGCGGCAAAAATCTCCAGGAAATGCTGGGCCAGCAGCGGTATATCCTCTTTTCTGTCCGGCAATGGCGGCACTTCGAGTTCGACCACATTCAAGCGGTAGTATAGATCCTCACGAAAGGCGCCCTCATTTATTTGATCCATCAGGTTTTTATTGGTTGCGGCGATCACGCGCACGTCAACCTTAATGGTGGCCTCACCGCCGACGCGGCTAAATTCGCGTTCTTGCAGGGCCCGCAGCAATTTTACCTGCATCATGAGCGACATTTCACTGACTTCATCCAATAGCAGCGTGCCGCCATGGGCCTGAGAAAAGCGCCCCTCTTTGCGGCGCTCGGCACCGGTGAAGGCGCCTTTCTCGTGGCCGAAAAGCTCTGATTCCAACAGCGTTTCCGTAATGGCGGCACAATTGATTTTAACAAAAGGGCCGTCTTTTCGCAGACTGTTAAAATGAATGGCGCCGGCTATCAACTCTTTGCCTGTGCCGGATTCACCCGAAACTAAAACGGTGGCTTCAGACGCCGCAACCTGCGCGACGGTTTCTAAAAGTTTTCGCATGGCGGGGCTTTTACCAATGATATTTTGGCTGTCAAATTTTTGCCCCAGCGTTTCTCGCAGCATCCGGTTTTCTTCCTTCAGCCGGGTATGCTCCATGGCCCTATCGATGGTCAGGCGCAGTTTGTCAAAATCCAGCGGTTTGGTCAGGTAATCATGGGCTCCCTGTTTCAGAGCGGCCACCGCCGTTTCAACCGTTGAGTAGGCGGTCATGATGATCACCGGTATGGCCGGATTAACCGATTTTATGGCTTCAAGGGCTTCCAGGCCGGAAACCTTGACCATGCGAACGTCCATCAGAACCAGATCAAATGATGATGCCTTCACATTATCAATGGCGGTCGAACCGTCATCTGCTTCCGAGACGATATAGCCCCAACCGCTGACCAGGGTGTTGAGCATGGTACGGTGGGCGTGGTCGTCATCGACAATCAAAATTGTACATTTATCTTTCATAAGGATAAATTACCCGCAATGTTGGTTAAATTAACGCTCTTTAGACTTTAAGAAAAGGGGATCATTATACTGAAAGCAGTTCCCTTTCCCGGATCGCTTTTCACCTTTATGCTGCCGCCCATGGCCTCTATGATATTATACGCCATGGCCAATCCCAAACCGGTACCGCCTGATTTTGTCGTAAAGTAAGGATCAAACACCTTGGACAGATGTTCCGGGCTGATTCCACGCCCGGTGTCTGAAACCGTGATACCGATTTGGCCACTCTGGCCATCTGCTGAAAGCTCCACCGTGAGTTTCCCGCCATCTTCCATGGCGTCAATTGCATTCAGATATAAATTTAGCAGAATCTGGTTGATGCGATCCGGGTCGATTCGCGTTTCATCCACCCGGGCATTATTCTGGACCTGGACTGAAATATTTTTCTCGGCGGCCCGGTCTTTAATAAGCGTGAGGGAATCAGCGAGCAACGCCGAGAGCGAAATTTTTTGAGGTTTTGTTGCAATCGGCCTGGAAAATTCCAGAAGCTGTCCCACGACCCGATTGAGGCGATCGACTTCCTGAATCATGATTGCCGCGGTCTGTTGATCCTGCGGTTGATCGGGATATCTCTCCTTAAAATAAGTGGCAAATCCTTTAATGGAGCTCAAGGGATTGCGGATTTCATGCGCAACCCCGGCCGCCAGCCTGCCCACCGAGGCCAGACGCTGGCTTCGGGCGACTTCCCGTCTGAGTGCGCGGACTTCGCTTAAATCTTTAAACAGCAGGACATTGCCCAGAAAAACATCATTCTCATCCTTAATACGGCTGGCCCCGATTTCCAGGGGGACTATTTTTCCATCAGCCGTTGTACATTCGATTTCCTTTTCAATGACGTCATCCCGGATTCGGGAGTTGTCGATCTCTTCCAAGAGTTCTGTTGGAAGACACTTTTGGGCCGCCTGACCGATGACTTCCGGTGCTGAAAGCTGCAGGATAATCTCCGCACCTTTATTGAAGGCGGCAATTTTGCCCTGATGGTCCATTGCCAATAAACCGATGGGCACATTCTCCACGACATTATCGGAAAAGGCCTTGATCCTGGAAAGGGACGCCCGTGTGGCCCGATAACTTTGGACCACAAACAACAGCGTAAATCCGGCAAAGCCCACCAGCAGCAGGATGGCCCCCATAATAACGGCGTGCCGCACATCTGCCTTTTGGGCCTCTTCAACGGAACGCATGTCCAGGCCCACGAATATAATCCGGTCCAGATCCGCGATACGTTCATTTTCCTGCCCGCCTGATTGCGATTGGCGTCCCATCATCTGCATGTGGCGTCGCATCATGCCCCTTCCCCGGGGCGGGCCGGAAGGTATGAATTTTCGATACACCTCAAATACGTTTTGACCATCGGGCTGGATGATCTGACGCCATTGCAGGCTTTTGGCGCCGAATATTTTTTTAAGATCCAATTCAGCACCATGGATGCGACCGATTTGCTCGGAGCTGTTATGAGCAATGGCTTTTCCGGCCTTGTCGGTTACCATGAGATAAACGATATCGGGTTGTTGAGCCGTCTCGGCAAGCAGTTGTTGAAGTTGAAATCCTCCCCATTGCCGACTCATCATTCCGGTACGGGTGCCGGCTTCAAAGGATCGAATCAAGGCCGCCCCTTTTTCCAGCAGCAGATGGATGCTTTTTTCTTTGTGGCGGTTGATGTTTTCAAGCGTTATAAAAACGACGATCGGCAGCAGCACGGCCACAGCACCGATCAATACCCAGGGCGGGACCCCGATCCAGAATTTTTTGTATTTAGATTTGGCAAACATAATGGGTTTTAGAGCAAATCAGGTGCCACTTTCCGGTTGACCGCTCATCTTGGTGTTTCCACCGCGGTGTTACCGGCTAAATAATCGATATAAAGACTTTTTCTTCGTAAACTTTCAGGTCAACCGGAAAATAAAAAGGCTGAAAAACTTTTTGCCTGTGTATAAAATACCCAATCGATGAATTTTGGCTGTATAAATAGTATCCATTTTTTTGTTTTATTCAAGCGATAACATTCAAAATCAATCACCGGCAAATGAGAAACAAATAAAATAAAATATTTAATATCGATAGGTTAAATTATTTATGGTTTTGTACTATCAATTCTGGCATGCGACTTGCCTTATAAAATCACAACAAAATGAATTCCGACCTAAATTAAAACTAAGTAAAAAAACTTAAAAAATGAATCTTAGACGCCAATAACCAATAATCGATAACCGATAACCCATAACAATTCAAAAAGTCATATTAGATTATGAAAGATGGAGGTAAAAAAATGAATTTTAACAAAGCAGGTAAAATTTTTATGGTAGTGATCGTTGTGGCTGTTTTTGCAATCGCAGCGACCTCGTTCGCCGGGTGGGGCAGAGGCCATGGGGGCTACGGCTATCACATGGGACCTGGTTACGGGATGCATCGCGGCTGGGCTGACGGGCCCCGGGGCTATGGCGGGCAGGGCTATCAGAGCAATATGAGCGATGAAGACATTGCCAAACTGGACAAGCAACGTCAGGCTTTTTTCGAAGCCACTTCCGATCTCAGAGAGCAACTTTACCAAAAAGAACTCGAGCTGCGCAGCGAGCTGGCCAAGCCGGAGCCGGATGCCAAGAAAGCTGCCGGTTTGCAGAAAGAAATTTCCGGTCTCGAAAGCGAGCTGGATCAAAAACGCCTTGATCAACGCCTTAAAATGAAAAAAGATTTTCCCCAATTCGGATCCGGGGGGCGGGGCTATGGTCGAGGCGGACGGGGAATGGGCCGCGGAATGTATGGCGGCGGCTACGGACCCGGCAGCTGCTGGAACTAATACCTCAATTTAACCGGTAAGAAAATCAAACGGGGGGGGGCATTTTGCCCCCCCCATGCTTTTTTCTGAGACATATCGGAAATCAGAATTTTTTCCTGTTGATGCAAATCCCCTATCCGCATTTTTTTTCGTCCTTGACTCAGCATCGCATTTTCATTATTTACCTACTTAGGTCGACATTACCTCCTTTACCCTACTGCCTCCACCCGTAACAAAAAGCACGTGCTATTTAAAACATAGCCTGTTTTTGTCCAAGATAAACTTTATTTAATATTTAACGTAGGATTAACCTTTTTTCTGTATGTGAAACCTTTCGTGTTTTTTAAGCGCAAATTCCATAAGCATTCGCACATCGATGTCTAAAAAATGCGTTTGGCTGATGTTTCTTTCCAGACGTTAAAAACACAAAGAAAGGGGGTGATTGTCCAAAAGAAGTGATTGTCATATTTTGGGGCTTTGGACCAACTGATAAAACGCTCACAATAGGAGGTGATTGAGGATAATAGTCTATTAAATTTTTCAACTGTGACTTGATCACAAAAAAAGGAGGTCAAAATGAGAAAGAAAATCCTGGCCACAACTATTTTTACCGTCTTTGCAATGGGGCTCCTGCTTCTACCTATCCTTGTAGCGCAAGCGCAGGCGGCCGATAAAGTCGGCTGGGTAGGTCCCGTTTACAAGGAACTATCCGCCAGTCTGACCAAAGGATTCAAGGCCTATTATAAGAAGACCTATGGCAAGGACGTGGAAATCACGTTCGTGCGGCCGGGCGGGTGGCCGGTCTGTCTGGACAAAGTCAGAGCATGGGGCGGCAAACCGGATGCCGATATATTCCTGGGTGCCGGTGCTCCGGCGCATGAAGTCTTAAAAAAAGAGGGATTGATCGTCCCGTATCAGCCAAAGAATTGGGATAAGGTTCCCGCCGATTGGCACGGCATGAAGGTAAAGGATAAGGGTGATTTGTGGACCTGTTTCGCGCCCTGGATCGTCACCAATCTATACAATGAAAAGGTTTTGAAAAAGCTGAGACTGCCGCCGCCAAAAACGTGGAACGATCTGCTCAATCCCATCTACCGGGGCAACATTGTACATACCCTGCCTTACGCTTCCGGCACCATGCACGAAACCATTGAAATTCTCATGCAGGCCTTTGGAGAAGAGGAAGCCTGGCGCTATCTCCGATTACTGGCAGCGCAGCTGGCGCGATTCTCCACAGGCAGCACGGATACGACCCAACTCGTGGCTCGTGGCGAGGTGCCCATCGGGGTCGCCCAGCCGCAAATGAATGCGATGGCTGCGCGCAAAGACGGCTTTCCGGTGCGTGATCTGCTTCCGGAAAAAACGATCCTGGTTCCCGAGGCCGTGGCATTGCTTAAAGGCGCACCCAACGAGGCCACCGGCAAGATTTTTCTGGACTGGCTGTTTAGCGAAGACGGACAAAAATACGTGTTGGAGGGCCGTTACTTTGCGGCCAGCACAGATGTTAAATTCGACGCTTGGGAAAAAGAAGGTGTCGAAATGGCGACGCACGCCAAAAAAGCGCTGGGCGTTAATTCTTTCTGGGATCTTAAAGTCGACTTCATAGAATACGACCTTGATCTGGCGACCAAGAGATGGGACGAAGTCAATAAGAAATACGAGTACGAAATCTACCGCAAGTGGGGCGAGTTGAAGAGCAGCCTGTTCCTGATTGAAGAAGTTGAGGGAGAAATTAAAGCGGCCAAAGCCGAGAAGATGAATGTGACCAAGGCGGATGCCAAAATAAAAGAAGCCCGTAAGCTCTTCGAGATAGATGGAAAGTATGCCGCAGCCCGCCTGGCTGCGTCGAAGGCACGCGCTTTGCTGGTTGCACCGTAACGGCAACCTAAAACCAGAATACTCACCGGATTTGATGCACGGGCAAGCTAACGCTCGCCCGTGCATTCCTTATGAGATAGGTGATTGTTGAAAACCCGCATCATTTTGTCGCTCCCGCACAGGCGGGAGTCCAGAATATACGGAGTCACCGGATTTCCGTTTTCACGGGAATGACATAAGCCAAATAATCATTGTCTTTTTTAGCAGTCTGACAGTAAAGTAAAGGATCTGATATGTCGCGCGGCAATATCTCTCTGGCAGCACTCCTGTGGTTGGTGATTGCCTTTCTTGTGCTTTATCCGCTGTCAATTCTGGTGGTGGAGAGCTTCAAAATCGCCGAAACTGGCGGCTGGGGCATAGGTAATTACCTGGAATTTTTCCAGGACGCGTATTATCTTAAAACCTTTAAAAATACACTGCTTCTGAGTACAATGGTGCTCGTGGCAACCACTGTGTTCGGAGTGCCCCTGGCATATATTTTGGCGAGATATCGGCACCGGGGGAAGACTGTTTTCACAGCCCTGATCCTTTTGCCGATTGTTTTGCCCGCTTTCGCCGGTGTATTTGCTTTCATCATTTTTTTTGGAAAGTATGGAACTGCAA
>CAJHYI010000153.1_pt1 | contig 14250 bp, 12 predicted proteins | sample 9198771 | NCBI WGS metagenome assembly CAJHYI01 (sample SAMEA7708367, study PRJEB35096) | sediment metagenome | biome: marine neritic benthic zone biome [ENVO:01000025]; feature: sediment [ENVO:00002007]; material: shallow marine sediment [ENVO:03000034] sea grass bed [ENVO_01000059] ...
AATAAAAATAGTTCCCCATTTTTAGAATTTGAAACGCTCAATTTAGAAAAAACATTTGCGCACTATAATTGACCCTCCCGTACCTATACGAAAGATGTTTTTCGTCTCTACTTTACTATACGTAACGACATCTGACACCGTAGATGCGGTAAGATCGGCAATCCCGAAGGGTTTTAAATTCTAAAAATTAAAAAAGGTAGAATTCCTCTAAAATAAAAATAGTTCCCCATTTTTAGAATTTGAAACGCTCAATTTAGAAAAAAAAGGGGGTCACTGCAAGTGACCCCCTTTTACCATTAGCAGATAGGTTTTCCGTATCTGCCTTATTTTAATTAGCGAAAATGTTATCCAGGCGCTCAAGGTCATTGACCATGCCCCAATCGCCGCCGCCTTTTTCCACCTTGGAACGCCAATCCTCCACGCGCGCCATATATTCTTTCGGGTCGATATTATCACCGCGCAGCTTTGTGACATTTAAGGCGATGACGTTATAATCAGGCAGTTGGAAGGGAATGTCGCGCTTATACCCCTTGGCCAGCTCTTCTTTCAGGTCTGAAAAAATGAGGATGTATTTTTTGCCGGATTCGGCCTCGTTCAGGTATTCAATGGCCTGTAAAATACCACCCGAAATGTCGGTGTAAGGACTGCCTTTGACCTTCGTCACAAAGGTTTCAACCTGCTGCATAAAGGCCCTTTTCTGGTTGTTGGCCACCGACGGCCGTTCGTCAAATGTAACTTTTGATACAATATCTTTTTCACTAAAGCTTCCGGTATCGATGCGGGCCACTGCCAATGTGTCGCCGGGCGCCAGAACACCCAGCAGGTAATTGAGAATTTTCTGGGCTTTATTCAGCTCCACGGCATAGGTGCCGGAGGTGTCCAATAACATATAAACCCCAGTGGAGCGACTTTTGGTATCGGTGCAACCCGCAATCAGAAGGCAAAGGACAACGGCTATTGCGAATAGTTTTTTCATTCCAGCGGTTCCTTTATTTTAATAGTTTCTTCATAACTGTCGACTGCTTCTTCGACCAGATTCGTATCTTCGGGGACCTCTGCTTCCGGCAAAGGCATTTTTTTGCCTTTGGTTGTCAGAACGATGCCCTCCAGCCAGATTGCCGGGAAAATGGCCAAGTCATATATATTGACAATGAACCTTCCGGAGTAGAAACTGATGTTGCCCAACAGCCGCAGAAAAAAGGCGAACAGTCTTAGCAGCCATGCCATTCCTGCGCCCAGCACGGTGCGGGAAGAGGCCACAAACATTTCGAGCGGAATGGCGACAAAAGCCAGCGCAAATGGCAAGATAAAGCCTAAAACCATCTGCCCCACGGTGGGGATGATGCTGGGGGACAATCCCATTTGTTCCGCTCCGGCCAGGGTTTGTCGCAACACTTCCATGTCGTGCGCGATGCGGTCCCGCATGAAGGCCAGCGCCGATTCCACGCCTGCCAGAATGGCCAGCAGGGTGAAGGTGATGATAATCATGCGGTGCCGCATTTTGTCGTCCATGGCGCCGATGATCGGAAACAGCCGTGTGATTCGCAGCGATTCCATCAGAAACAGTCCCATGGTCAATTCAACCAGAATAATCACCAGGCCGGCGACATCTGAGGTTTTGAAGGGGCCGATATAACTGGCGCCACCAACCATTTCCGACATCGGCAGTGCAATCAGGTTAAAATTAATGATAGCCCCCCCGACGGCAATCAGCAGCACCAGTGCGGCGATGGCAAACTGCGTCAGCGCCGATGTGGATAGGGCGCGCGCCGCTTTATCGGAGCCGGCGCGGATTTTCTCGTATTGGTCCATGCTACGATCAACCGTTTTGGCGCGCTTTTTGATGTTGCTCATGGAACTGGCGATACCGTCTAAGGATCTTTCCACTTTGCGCCAGAATGGCATCATCTTGTTTAAAATGGCATGACGCGCGGCTGTGGAGTTGCGATAGTCTTCGATGGCTTTTTTGTTCTGCTCGGTTAGCGAGCGGTTGATTTCGGCCAGCATATTGGCCACCATCGAGTCGCCGCTATGCTCGATTTTAGCAATCGACTCGATAATCGGCATCCAGTTGGGCAACGACGGCGGCACATCGGCGCTGGTGGTGTAGTCTTCATCCAATTTGACGATGACTTCCGATAACTGACGGTGAACATTGGGATAACTTTCAAGATCCCGGGTCACCGCAGCTGCGATCCGGTCAAATTCCCGTTCAACGATTCTTTCGGCATTTTCCAGGCCGACTGCCATCAGAACTTCTCGATTGCGCACCAGTAGGCGTTTCTCCGCCGACAGCACGGAGGCGGAACAAAGGCGCAAGGCGTTGCGAATAATTTTACTAAAGGACATGACCGCCTGGTGAAACGGCCGGCGGGCAAAATAAAGCGCCAGCAGAAACAATACGATCCATATTAAAATGGATAGTGCCGGGCTGTTGGTGATATTCAGCATATTGGCAAATGTCATAAAACCCTCCATTTTGGTTTATACCGCTTTCCATAATAATTTTCCGTATTACGGAAGTGCGGCAAATAATGAGGGCAACGTGATCGGTTCAAATATGCACGTGGTCATCGGACGGCAGTTTTCGGAATTGATATGTATTTTATCAGCTTATCAAAAAACAGGTTCAATATCAATTATTCGAGGCCCTCGATTTTTGGATAATTCAATTTTTACCCTGCAGTTGCCGGCAAATTTTGCTGTTCGCTGGCTAAACGAAAGCCACACCCAGAGGGTGTGGCTTTCTGCTAAGATGCGTCAGTTTACGATTGTTTGTTGCTTACTGGGTAATTTCGAAATTGATCGTTTCCAGCAGGTTGCCCGACATGTCCAGCACATCCACGCGCCATGAACCGATCTCATGAGCCTGAATGGCCTTTGAACTGTAGGTGCGCCAGGTGTTCGCATTCACTGCCAGAGAAACCCGGGCCCGTTCGACATCGCCGTAGCTCCAGACATGGACGACTTCGGTGGGCGATCCGGCGCCCACAATTTTGGTAAAGCAATACAGCCGGGGCGTTGAGTTGGCAAAACGGGTTCCAACATTAACCGCTTCCCGGCCTTCGATGTTCTCACAGATGGCGGCCGCCACAACGTCAAGTTTGTCCGTTTGCTGGGCTCCGGCCGCCGGAATCAATAAGCACGCGCAAATAAGCCAAATGACAACACTGGAAAAAGAAACCTTGATTTTCATCAAACTGTCCTCCTTAAATCCAAAGTGATCGAGAAATTCTCAATTGGTGGTGCACGCAATTGAGGCACCCTGATTTGATTCGGTGCGATAAATGGTACGAAACTCCATATCGGCATAAATGACAAAAACTTTAGCATTATTTCACGTGGCAGCGGTAGCCAATTCAAAAGGTTACTCCGGTTGATCGGATGGATTTACGAGGTTATTGTGGTACTCCATTTTTCAAGTATCCAAACATTGCTCGGGTGTTTGAATGTGGGTCACTTTAGAATAAGATATTGTGTGGCAGGACGCACCGGTCGCAGGGCGATGGTGATGTGATGATATTTTAAGGACGAATATGGATCCGACTGTCAGGGACTGGGCGGTTAAAACGTATGATTACTGTTCTTTTACATTGCCTTCAAAGCTTGACGGTCGGTTGAAGTATTCTGCCGGATCCCGCATCAGGGTTTCCAGTCGATACCGATAATATCCGATGCGAACCCGTTTGTTTTTTTGCGAACCGTAATAACTCAGTGGTTTTTCTTCAAGCTCGGTGATTTTTTCTTGCAGCCGTTGTTTTTCTTCTGCGATGCGCTCTTGTTGGGTTGGTTGTCGGTTTTTCTCGGCTGCTTCAGCTTTTCTTCTGGCTTCGGCTGCCTGCCGCGTTTCTTCTTGCTCGAGTTTCTTAATGAGTTCGGTGATCTCTTTGCTCTGGTCAGCCTTGCTTCGATTATCGGCAGCCGCATTGTAGGGCTCTTCTTTGAATACAACTCTCACGTTGGCGGCATTGTCGGGCGGCTGGTTGCCGAAATATTTGACACCGTTTTCATCGGTCCAGGAATATACATCCGCATGCATAGGCGGAACCCACAGCAGAATTCCCATCAGAATAATGATGCCGGCTATGTGTTTCATAATTCACCTTTTTTTGAAGCGATCGGCAAATAGAAGAAATGCTTTTTGCCGGGAAGCTTGCGGTTAAGGACGGGTTGCGGTTTACGATTTCCGTGCGGTTTTTCCTCAGAGATATAATAACGCTGAAAAAATTCGCTGTCAATTGAACCGGGCCGTTGCGCTTTTATTTTTCCTGCTCGATAAAAGATTTTAAAAATTCTCCCTGGGGCGCGGACACATTATCAAATTTCACACCAAATCCGCGCGGGCTACCCCATGAAATCGTTCCAATGAGCTTAAATGGCGCGGGGTAGTTGGGCAACGTGAAATTCAGGCCAATTTTTTGACCGATGTTAAATGTTTCAGCGGTTTCGATAAACACCCCGCCGACGCTGATATCCAGGATGTAGCTTTTATAGTCTTTGTTCTGGATACGGTAATTGGCGTTTATCAAGCACGGTTTGCGGGGATTTTCCCGCATCGAAGATTCGTTTCCCTCCAGACTGACCGTTTTTTCGGGCATCTCCACCATCGGCGTGGCTTCCAACTGCTCGAGCAAAATGACCTGTTGATCTTCAGACATTTCCACGATCAATTTACACAACTGGGAGGTTACATCCTCACCGATGAGTTGCTTTAAAAGGATCAATTTTTTGTCTTTGGGCAAGTCATTTATCAGCTTGAAAAGGCGGGCGGTAACACCGTACCTGCCTAACTGCGGATCCATATCCAGCATTGTTTTGCTCCTTTTTGACTATTTAAAGGCTCCAATCGCTTAAAATCTTATTGGTTAAGCGGTCGAGTGTCAATATTTAATTTAAATTTTAGGCGGTTAGGTTATATGATGGTTGCAAAAAACGTCCCGCTGGTTAAACGTTTGTATCTACAATCACTTATGCCGCTATGCCGTATGTGGTAACTTAATTAGGGAAAGCGGCGAAATTAGATCAGGGCTGCGCGCCTGAAGGGGGCGCAATATTATCCGCTGCCGTTATTAAACTCCAGTTGCGCAGGAGCAGGAAAAACCACTATGGGAAGGTGTTATTAAGCGGGTTCAGCGGCGACGATTTCATATTCGGTGGTGATTTGCGCCACACCCCTGATGGTTGCTGCCACCGAACAGTATTTATTCTGGGAAAGACCAATCGCCTGCTCAACAGCTTTTTCGGTCAAGTCTTTTCCGCCCAGCCGATATTTGACATGGATTTTACGATAGGTCCAGGGCGGCTCGGGATCCTGTTCGCCGCTGGCAGTGACTTCGAGCAGCGTTAATTTCTTGCGCTTTTTTTCTAAAATTCCAACGACATCCACCGATGAACAGGCGGCCAGTGCCACCAGCAACATCTGGGAGGGACTGACCCCGATCCCGTTTTTCTGACCGGACAATACAACCGAGTGGCCGGTTGCATCCACCCCCACAAAGTTTCTTTCATTTATCCAGCGAACCGCTATTGTTGCCATTGTCGCGCCTCCTGATTTTCGTGTCCCGGGTTATGCGTGTTTGGTGCTTTGAGTTCTCGAGAACGATTACGAGGACGACGACGAAACCTTATGTTCCTTATCGTACTCGTCCTCCTACTCGTCTTCGTTCTCGAGGCGGCTTCAACTCACCTGTTGCCATTTACTTTAATGATCACCAGGGTGGTATCATCGGCCGGTGCAACCCCCTGTTGAAATTGGTTTAATTCGGCCAGAATGGCATCCTGTATTTTGGCTGCGGTGGTGTGCGCATGATGGCGGATGATATCGGAAATGGCCTGCCGGCCGAACATCTGATCCTGCGGATTGCGTGCCTCCCAGATGCCGTCGGTGCTTAACAAAATAATATGACCGGCGAATAGATCGCTGCGTTTTTTGGCAACATACTGCCAGTGGCGATCAACACCCAGGGCAATACCCTCGCCGGCCAACTCCTCAAAACGATCGGTTGCGGGATCATACAGCAATGCGGGTTCATGCCCGGCCCGCACCCAGCTCAGGCTGCGGTTGTGCATATCGATCTGAAGATAAAACAGGGTAATGAACCGGCCGGTATCTTCCACGTCTTGCGTTAACTGGCGGTTGACGTCGCCGACAATGTCGGCAATACTGCCGGACAGGGCCGTGCGCTGCCTTAAAAATGCTCGGGCCGAGGCCATCAGCAGGGCAGATGGGATGCCGTGGCCGGACACATCGCCGATAACCACCCCATATTTTTTGGCATCCGCACCGGCGTCATCAAAAAAGTCAAAATAATCACCACCGGTCTCATCACAATAGATACTTGTGCCGGCAATGTCTAAACCGGGGAACTGGGGGTCTTTTGCGGGCAGCAGGTTCTGCTGCACTTCTTTGGCCAGATCCAGTGATTGGCGCAGGCGATAGCGGTCTTTGAGGCCTTCAGTCATCTGATTGAAATTTTCGGCCAGCGTGCCCAGCTCATCATTGCTGTTAACCATTACGGTTGCCGTTAGCTCCCCTTTTTCGACTTTGGCCATGGCATTTTCCATCTGCCGGACCGGATCGATGATGCCGGTTGAAAATGAGCGGGACAAGATGATGGCCACCGCCAGGGTGACGACCAGCAAAAAGGTGGTTAAATAAAGCAGGCTCTGGATGACCTGGCCGGGATCCATCTCCAGCATCATACTGGCTTTGTTGTATGATAAAACGGCCATTAAGATCAGCGGCAGAATGCTGGCCAACACAAAGATGACGAACATGCGGGTGCGCAGTTTCAGGCGAAACACCCCCGGGGTTTTGGCCAGGCCGCCTTCAGGGAAAAAGTCGGGCCAGATCTGGCGGCATTTGGCTTCGGTAATGAAAAAAATAATCGCAGCGGTAATAATGCCGCCGATAATGCAGCCCACAAAAACCCTTAGCCCTTCGATCAGCTCAACCGCAAATGATTCGGTGCCGCTGGAATCGGCTATGATGCTGTAGGTTGTCATGGTGATGGCGGCTAAAAACCAGTTAAAAAAACTAATCAGAGCTGATATGAACGGCAGATGTAGGATTTTACGCTGGGCTTTTTTGCGTAGATCCGCCTCAATTTGTCTATTTTGCGCCGTTAACTGTAAAAAGTAGCCTAAGTCTTTTTGCCAGAAATTGAAAAAGAAGAAGGCGATGGCAGCCAGGAACGGAAACATGATGCCAACAACATAAAAGGTATTTTGAATCCGCATGGCCGGAAACACCCGGTCAAAAAATACAAAATAGGATGTAACGGTAAAGGCCCCGATAAGGTTGGCGCCTAACTGCCACCATCCGACGGTGCGTCTACCTGATCGAAACAGAGCTTGCGGGGTATCCTGTGAACCGCTCGTTTTTGCGTTCATGTTGTCACCTTCACAAATTCTGGGGTGAAGAGATCGCATCGCTTGCGAGATATCCGTTTGACACTCAGAATGGTTTTATCTATTATTTTCTACGATAAAAGCGCAACAGAATTTTTAACTTCCGCCAAAAAAGGATCGTCAGCAATGGGAAAATTAAACAAAACCGCGTTAAACGATCACCATGTTAAACTGGGCGCCAACATGGTGGAATTTGCGGGCTGGGAAATGCCGCTCCACTATCAAACCGGTATCGTTCAGGAGCACCTGATCACCCGCAAAGCAGCCGGTCTTTTTGACATTTCACACATGGGCCGCTTTGCAGTGCGCGGTAGTGATGCCCTTGAATTCCTGCAGCACGTGCTCACTAACAATGCCGCCGCGCTGGAGGAAGAAGAGGGCCATTACACGATGATTCCCAATGAAAACGGGGGCGTCATCGATGATGCCTACCTTTACCGTTTTTTTAGCGATGAATTCATTCTGGTGGTCAATGCGGCCAACCGTGAAAAAGATTTTGTCCATCTGGAGAAAATCCGTTCAGCATTCGGCCAGGTTGAGTTAATCGATCGAACTGCTGAGCTGGCCATGCTAAGTTTGCAGGGGCCTGCGGCCAAAGACATCATGCTGGATCTGATTTCTGGTGGTCGATTGCCCGAACCACTGCGCAACTGCCTGAGCACAGCCCAAATCAACGGCAGCCAGGTGCTGATTTCCCGCACCGGCTATACCGGTGAGCCGATTTGCTTTGAACTTTTCATCGCCCGAGCGGATGTGGCTGCGATCTGGAACGCACTGCTCGATAAAGGCGCACAACCCATCGGCCTGGGTGCCAGAGACACTTTGCGACTGGAGGCCGTTCTGCCGCTTTACGGGCATGAATTGGGGCTTGACCCCGAGGGCAGGGAAATACCGGCCTATGCCAGTATGCTGGCTCGCTTCAGCGTCAGCCTTTCGCCGCTAAAAGGCGACTTCATCGGTCGGTCGCCGTTGACCAAACAGTATGAAGCCTTCAGGCGCATCGTCGACAGAGACTATTCTTTGATGGCCGACCTGCCGCGCATCATTAAGCCCATCGCGTTGGTCGACAAAGGCGTTGCCCGGGCCAAAGCCAGGGTGTTTCGCGACGACAAACCGGTGGGGTATGTGACCAGCGGGACCATGGTGCCGCTGTGGCAAAGCGAAGGGGTGGGGCTGTCCACCCGGCAAAGTGACGACAAAGGCCGGCGCGCCATCGGCCTGGCACTGCTGGACAGCGATCTGGTGGAAGGCGATGAAATAGGCATCGAAATTCGGGGCAAACGCCTCCGGGCGGTCATCGTCCCCTATCATATGAGGGCTGAAGCGCCGCCCCATTGTTGGCCGATCTATTACGACCAGCTGCGCACAGACCGCGAAGCGGTCTGTGCGGCCGACGAAATGGCGCAAAATGCCAAAACGCTGATCGACAAGGCCATCGACAATCACATCTGGCGGCAGCAGCAATGTGTGAATTTGATACCATCCGAACAGACTGCCTCCCGCCTGGCACACATGCTTTCCACCACGGACCCGGCCGGCCGGTATGCCGAGCATAAACAGGTTAAGGCATTCAAGGAAGCCAATGTGTTCTACTACCAGGGCACCGATTTTATTGCCGAGGTTGAATATCTGCTGACCTGTGAGTTTCAACGCTTTTTAGCGTGCAGCGAAGTTGAAACCCGGGTCATATCGGGCCAGATGGCCAACATGGCCGTTTTCAGTGCCCTGGTGGATTATTTGAACCGCGCCGATCGCAAAAGTGAGCAGCGCCGCATCCGCAAAGTAATGAACAATCACATCATCAAGGGTGGACATCTCAGCGCCCAGCCCATGGGGGCTCTGCGAGATTTTGTGATGCGGGAGCCCAAATGGGAAAAGCCGGCAGTGGTCAACTTTCCGGTCCTGGAAGACAATCCTTACAAGATCGATGTTGAAGCCACCCGGGAACTTATCGCCGAACACCGCCCGGAGCTGATGATCCTGGGCAAAAGCATGATCATCCATAAAGAGCCGGTAAAGGAGATGCGCGCCATCATTGATGCGCACGAGTTGGATTGTGTGCTGATGTATGACATGGCGCATGTGCTGGGACTGGTGGGCCCTTATTTCCAGCAGCCCTTTAAAGAAGGGGCGGATATCGTCACCGGCTCGACCCATAAAACATTCTTCGGCACCCAGCGGGGCATTGCTGCCGTAAATTACACCGAAGACGATCTGCAGTATGAGTTCTGGGAAGCCATTCAGCGGCGGGCTTTTCCCGGCAGCACCAGTAACCACCATCTGGGTACCTTACTGGGCCTGCTGCTGGCGGCCTATGAGATGAACGCCTTTAAAGAAGAATATCAGAAAAATGTGGTGGCCAACGCCAAAGCATTTGCCCTGGCCTTAAAAGACTGCGGCCTGGATATCGCCGGAGACCCTGAGATTTCTTTTACCGAAACCCATCAGGTCATAATTAACGTGGGATATTCGCGTGCGCCTGAAATCGCCCGACGATTGGAGGATAACCATATCATTCTCAACTACCAGGCGGCTCCGGATGAGGAAAGTTTTTCGGCATCTGGATCGCTGCGGACAGGCGTGCAGGAAATGACGCGCTTCGGCATGGGAGCTGCGGATTTTGCGGAGCTGGCCCAGCTCATGGCCGACGTTATCCTGCAAGATAAAAATGTTAAAAAAGACGTCGTGGATTTGCGCCAACGATTTGTCGATGTGCAGTTTTGCTTTACAGGAGACGAGTTTGATGAGCTGGAGCAGAGGCTCCACCAACTTCTCTAGTGTGTGCCGTCTCCGGAAAAAACAACTATTCAACTAAAACACATTCCACCATACCCAGGGCGGCGGATATCACATTGACAGTATCATCAAGGTTCAGCGTAGCGGTATTAATGACAAGATCATAATTGTTGGGATCGGCAATATCCGCGTTAAAGTATTTGCGGATAAACGCCCGGCGGTCTGACTCGGTTTGCATGACCCGCCTTTTCGCATCCTCGCTGGAAATGTCGAATTCCTTGGAGACATTTTCAATGCGCCATGCCTGCGGGGCGACGATGCGAACGGCAAATCTTTTTTCAGCCGGCAAAACAAAATTGGCGCCTCTGCCTACAATGACGGCCCGACCGTGTTTTCCGATCGTAGCGATAACTTTCATCAGATGCTGCATGTAGCGGTCCGGCCACAGGTGCCGCTCATGGACCAGAGATGATATCCAGTGCTCCAAAGTCGATAGGCCGCGCTCATCCAGAGTCTCAAGTACTGTTGCGCTGACATCAGCACTTCTGGCGATCTCATGGATGACTTCCTGGTGGAAAATATCAATGGCGAGTTTTTCAGCCAGGCGGCTCGCTACGATACGCCCCCCGCTGCCGGGCTCCCTGGAAAGAGTGACGATGGAGACGCCCTCTTTTTCCGGCGCCTTTTTTTTCTGGGTAATTTGCCAGCGATGCACCTGCTCTTCAATAATTCGGGGTATGGTTTTCATAGGACCTCCTTTCTTTTACCTATCTTGAGCTTTTCAAATTTTAAAAATGGGTAAGATATTCTATTTTAGTTGAATTCTGTCGTTTTTGCTTTTAATATTTGAAACCCTCCGGGCTTGCCGATCTTACCGCATCTACGGTGTCAGTAGTCGTTCCGCATAGTCAACTATAGCGAAACGCCATCTTCCTTGTAGCTGCGGCAACCTCGACAAGCGCTCAATTTAGGTCCGAAGCTGAGCGTCTCAAATTTTAAAAAGTATTTGAATTGAGATATTTTGACATGTTTCCGAAAAATTCCGGCACCGCTAATTGAGGCAGATATTATATCCAAAATCTAAGACCATCGGAAATCCGTGTCAATTACTTTGTTGATTTCTAATTGAACAGGCCCAAACGGTTCAGCAAGCGAACCGGCCAACCCTGTTTGGTAAATTTACTAACGCTAAGAGGTCCCTATGATTGATAGAAAAATTACGACGGTCATCGATCCGCAAAAATGCATCGGGTGCGGATTATGCGTGAAGGTATGCCCATCTGATACCATCAGCATGCAAGACGACAAGGCCTGGGTAACCGGTGATCGTTCGCTACAATGCGGTCACTGCGTTGCCGTGTGTCCGGTTGATGCGGTGCAGGTGGCTGCAATCGACGCTCAAGGCCTGTCATTCAAGAGTTTTAATCTCAAAAATCACTGGTTGCCCCCGGGCGATTTTGATACGGCCCTTCTGGTTCAATTGATGGCATCGCGGCGATCGTGCCGCAATTATACCGACCGAGCCGTTGATCGATCCGTACTGCAGGATCTGGTGAAAGCTGGAACCACGGCACCTTCGGGCACCAACTGCCAGAACTGGACCTTTACGGTTTTACCCGATCGTGCTGCAGTGAATGAATTCGGACAGCGCATCGGCTCATTTTTCAAAAATTTAAATCGTCTGGCCGAAAAACGCTTGATGCGTAAAGCGCTCAAACTGATCGGCAAACCCACCCTGGACAATTATTACCGAGACTATTACCAGTCGGTCAAAGACGGCTTAAAGGAATGGGAGCTTTACGGTCGCGACCGCCTGTTTTACGAAGCCCCGGCGGCTATTGTTGTGGCCACCAAACCCGGCGGCAGCTGCCCAATGGAGGATGCCATGCTGGCCACTCAAAATATGTTGCTGACTGCCCACAGCATGGGGCTGGGCACCTGTCTGATCGGTTTTGCCGTGGAGGCCATCAAAAATGATTCCGCTATCCAGCAATTTATAAACATTCCGGCCGAAGAAACCGTCTGCAGCGTCATCGCAATCGGCCACCCGGATGAAGAATATCAGGGTCTAACGGGGAGGAAAAAAGTTGTAGTTCGGTATTTTGAAACCGGCTGCAATAAGTGAAAGATGAGTTCACGCAAACCCGCCCACCTCGCCAGAGTGGCTCGCGATGGCGGGCGGGTTTGCGTGAGAACAAAAAATTCCGGGCGTTTTTTTTAGGTCGGGTTCGATTTTGCTGGTTTCAAATATTGAGTTAGAATCGACTGCAGTTTGTCCAGGTAGCCGATGTAAAAGTGATCACAGCCGTTGATAATTTCAAAATGGGTATCCGGGTTCCAGGCCGGCAACAGATCGCGGATTTGATCGGCAGGTGCGATGTTATCCCGGCTGCCGGTGACCACCAGTTTAAGACAGCTTAAGGCGCTGATGTTTTCAAATTCAATAAACCCGACCGGTGGCGAAACCATGAGCATGGACGCGATTGCGGTGTGGTCAACGGCAGCCAGTCCGGCATTTACCCAGGCCCCAAAAGAATAGCCGGCCAGATCAATGGCACGTGCTCCTTTGTCTTGAATGGTTGCGATCGCAGCGCGAACATCGTCCTGCTCGCCGATTCCATTGTCAAATTTTCCCTGACTGCTGCCGACACCTCTGAAATTAAACCGCAGGGTTGCATAACCGTTTCGCTGGTAGGCACTTTGAATTTGCTTAACGACCGGGTTGTGCATCGTGCCACCGTATAGCGGATGGGGGTGCGTGATCACCACGCCCCTATTGGTGGCGCCTGCCTGCCATAGGCCTTCCAGTTGGTAGGGAGCGGGCGTGATCTCGATTTTTTTTTCCATCGCCATAATTAGCCGACTGTTTTTAAAATATGGATGATGTCGCGGCCAAATTCCGATGCCTGCCAGGTTTTCAGTTCTTTCATCTTCGACAGGCTGCTCATCGTAAGGGGTCGTTGCACCGCGAGGGCACTGATCAGCGCTTTGGTGCAGATAATCGCCGGATCCATTTTCAATTTTTGTGCCATTCGGTCTCGCCAGGTGCGGAGTTCTTTGACGCGTTTGGCCACAATCGCGGGGACCATGGGGGCGGTTTTGCGCGGATATTTCGGCAAATTATTCGGGGGCACCTGCAGGGCCTTTGACACGGCCGCGACAACGCTTTTACCGTAGCGGTCGGTTTGTTTTGATCCTAAAAGTTCACTTTTTTTGAGTTTATTTAAATTCGGGGGGCGTGTTTCGGCCAGCCTCAGCAGGGATTTGTTTCCAATTATTCGGAAAAGGGGCTTGTCTTGGTGCTGCGCAATCTTTTTTCGCATTTGCAGCAGTTCTTCAAGAACCGCAAGGCCCCTGGGGCCCAGTTTGCCTGCACCTTTAAAGCCGACGAACAAAGGGCCTGGGTCGGAGTTTGGCGACCTGACTTTGCTTAGATACCGACATTCTTCCTCGACCCAGGACAGGCGCCCTTTGTGTTTAAGCTCCTGATATAGGCTTTTTGCCAGGGGAATCAGGTAGCGCACATCCTTGGCTGCGTAAGCAATCATTTCCTGCGGCAGCGGACGTTTTGACCAATCTTTGCGCTGATATTTTTTATCAAGGCTGACATCGTAACGTTTTTTAAGCACGGCCTCCAAGCCGGTTTCTTTAAATCCCAAAAACCGGCATGCAAGCTCGGTGTCAAAAAGATTGTTGATGTTGATCTTAAAATCTCGATAAAGGGAACGAACATCATAATCGGCCCCGTGAAAGACTTTCAAAATATCGGCGCGTTTGAAAACCGATTTCAAAACGGCCAAATTGTTTATTTGCAGGGGATCAATGACAGCAGTTGTACGTTGGGTGGCAATCTGGATCAAACAGACCTTCTCCCGGAAATGATACATAGAGTCTGCTTCCAGATCGACGCCGATGATTCGTTGTTTCGCCAGCCGCGCTGCAAACCGGTCGAGTTCGGAGTGGGTAGCGATATTCAGATGACTTTGAGCGCTGCGCCTTCGCATTTTTTTTCTTGACCCTTCTGAGCGTTTCGCTTATCGGTGTTATTTTAGCCTTTGCTTGGCTTCTCAGGGATGCTAATCTTTTATTTTATACTGGTTTTAA
>CAJHYI010000065.1_pt1 | contig 14247 bp, 12 predicted proteins | sample 9198771 | NCBI WGS metagenome assembly CAJHYI01 (sample SAMEA7708367, study PRJEB35096) | sediment metagenome | biome: marine neritic benthic zone biome [ENVO:01000025]; feature: sediment [ENVO:00002007]; material: shallow marine sediment [ENVO:03000034] sea grass bed [ENVO_01000059] ...
AAACAGCAATAACCACAAAGCCACAGAATGCCGCAAATTTGAATTTACGCCTAACCTATAGTTTTATATCTGAATTCTGTTCTTTCGCTACACGCCCTTAATCATGAGTTTGCACGATGAAGTCGCTGATGATTCATTCCGCAATCGATTTGAGAAAAACTCCCCGACCCCTTAATTAGTTTTGTGGTATATCAAATATCGGCATGCACCGTTTGGCCGGTGCGTATCCCTCCCAATAGGCGTCCCATTTTTTCTGAAAGAGAATTCGGTTTTTGGGCTTAATGCGCTTGCCCGATGAACAGGTCGGCAGATGGAAGCGGCGTGATCTTTTGTTCCCGATATAGGTTGCATTTTGCTCGCGCCAATTCAGCCAGATTCCCCTTTTCCCCGACATCGCCGCCCGCTGCGCGGCGAGCAAGGTGGAATGATACTTCACGTTCGGCCGTATATACAGCAGATAAGCGTAACCCTGAGAAAGCATTTCGGCGTTGACAAAGGTGCCGTCTTTCAGAAAAACATAGGCCAGGCGTCTTTGATACCGATCGTTTGGTTCAATGTCGAATTCCAGGCGCACTTTTTTCTGCTGCAGCAACCTGGCATTGAAACGTTTGGCTTCTTCGCCGTATGGTTCGGCGATATGATCGTCACGCGCCAGTTCAGGTGCATTAATGCCGATATAGCGCACCTTTTGGCCGTCAGTCAGGACAATCGTGTCGCCGTCAACGATCCATTTCACCCGATAATCGCTATCGGCTGAGCACGCCGGTTGGGACATCAATACCAGCAGGCAAATCAATATCAGTCGCTTACAGGTTTTCATTGATTTAAATTCTAATTCTTGCCTCTATAAAGTTTCGAGCATAGTTGGGTTTCAGGTATCAGGTGTTAGGGCACTGCAGGTCTTATCGAAACCTGAAATCAGTTTCAATCACATGGGCCTAAGGCACTGCTGATGCCTGCGACTTGTTTGCTGACACCCGAAACCTGACACGTGAACACTGACAAGCGCAGCCGGTTATTCACCGAGTTTGAGATTGCAATGCCGGGCAGCACTCATGTCCAGCATATGCGGCAGCCCGCCGATATCATCCGGTTTAAAACCCAATGCCTTTTGCCAGACCTCATCATCTTCCATACACAGATAAACGGTGACATCCGGCGCATGGTCCCGAATACATGCGATGATTTTACGGTACAGGTTAATTCGCAGCGGCTTGAAATAACGCATTTTTCCGTCAGGCCCTTTGATGAATTCCGCATACACAATTTTTGAGTCCGGAAATCGCTTTTGAATCATCGTTTTAACCGAAGGCACAAATCGCAGGGCCCCGAGGCTGATCCACACAATGTTTTCGGCTGATACGTGTGAAAACAAGCTTTCAATAACCCGGATATACGCTTGTTCACAACCATCGTAAATGATCAGAGGGTCAAAATGAAATGCCAACGGATATCCCCATTTTTCGCATCTGGCGGCTGCTTTTAGCCTGGCGGAGAGACGGGCTGTAGCGCGCTCTTCGGTACGAATAATACGGGAGGTGTTCAGAGACCAGGCCGTAATGGTTTTACGATTATGCTTCAGGTTCTGCAATTTTTCGATGGCGGTTGTTTTGGTTTTAAGCTCCAGAACAGCGTGCTGCTGAGCGGCAAAGCGTTCAATCAGTAACTTCGACAGATCGGTCCACAGTTCCCAGATCAAACTATCGGTAAATTCACCGGTACCGATTCGAAGTATTGTTTTTGCGGCCAGAACCTTATCGAGTTCGGCCATGAGATCTTCGTGATTTACGAAATACTCTAAAATTGGCGGGTGAAAATAGGTTTGCAGGATACAATAGGTACAGTCCATAGAGCAGAAAGTGCCAATATGCAAAATTTGGTAATCGCAGCAGGTATAATGACGCGTCCCCGGGCAACGTTTAAAAAAGGCACCCCGATTTCGGGTTAAATACAGAATTTCCTTACCGCTTTGCACAGGGTCCGGAGCGGACGCGATGGCCGCATGCACCTGCCGGGCGTTTTGAACAGATTCGGAAGGCAAATTCAGACGTGCCCGGATGGATTGCGCCAGGGGGTGGTCGGCAACTTCTTGGTTGATAAAAAGTTTTGATATTCGCATGCGGTTCAGCGCTTCAGAATTTTTCCAAGCGCGGGGTGCTCGAGTATTTTTTCAATTCTTTTATTCAGATTACTGAGGTCCTGTCGATTTTCAAAATGCAGGGTCAGGGCATAAGTTGTGCCTTCAAAATTTTTTGGCGGAACCAATTGGATCTGCTTTCCGAGTTTAAGCTGCCGTACCCGTTTTTGGTAATCCGCCTCGGCTTTGGAGATGGCTGGATATCTTCGTTGGCGCAGATAAGATCTGATGTTTTGCCGTTGAATCGCACGGTCAATAACCGTGTTTTGCAAAATGTCCTGCAATGGTTTATCCGCGATCAATTGCTGGACGGAAATGTCTTCGCGTCTGGCAATTTCGGTCAGCAACAGAAGCAATTCTCTTTGTTTGTTCAACCCCACTTTAAGCTGACTAAAAAATCCGACGAGCGTTGAGGCAACCGCAGCATCGAATTCGCCCAGTTCCAGGGCCATCGACATGTTGATGGTGCCGCTTAGAATGCCCTCTTGAATGGGTAACGGTAGCCGGCAAATTTCCAGGGCTTTAGGTACGACAGAAGGGCTGATCGGCAACCTCAGAGACAGTGCGGCTTCCTTAAACTGCTGTTGATCCGGGCTTGTGTCAGCCAGCAGATTCAATGCCCTGGAAGTTTCAACCAGATTCAGCGGCCGCTGGAGGGCATTATCGGCGATTGCCAGCCGGGCTATTTCAAAACGATCGGCGCCGGCTTTATGAATTCTGGCATTTATCGACTTCCATCCGAGCTGCCGGCAGGCCGCAATCCGGCGAAACCCGCAGACGATGCTGTATCCGGATGAATTCTCGATCAACACCGGCGGGTGCAGCAACCCGAGAGATTGAATTGTGTCCAGCAGGTCTTCGAATTGCTTCCGGGTCGTAATGCGAAAAGTTGCGTCTTTGGCGTTAATCTCGGTGAGTGAGACCGTATCAGCACGGGCAACTGAATCCGGTGAACTGTTTTCAGCGCCTTGGTGACCATCGGATGCTTTAGAGTCCATGATTGCTGCCGGTCAGTTGAGTTAAGGCGTCTAGATACTTTTGACGCGTTTTTACAACAACTGTTTCGGGCAGAGCGGGTCCGGGTGCTTTTTTATCCCAGTCCAATGAATTCAGATAGTCGCGGACGTATTGTTTGTCATAGCTTTTTTGAGACCCGCCCGGGTTATAGGTTTCCTTCGGCCAAAAACGCGACGAATCGGGTGTTAAAATTTCATCGATCAGAAGGATATCATCATCAATTTGACCAAATTCGAATTTTGTGTCCGCAATAATAATTCCGCGTTCGGCCGCCAGACGGGCACCTTTTTTGTAAATTGCCAAACTCAAGTCCCTAATCTTTTCAGCATTCGTCCGGCCGATGAGGCGCACTGTTTCGGTAAAATCGATATTGATATCGTGCTCGCCGAGCTCGGCCTTGGTGGAAGGCGTGAAAATAGGCTCAGGCAATTGTTGAGATTCCTTCAATCCCCCCGGCAACTGTATACCGCAAACGGCTCCCGAATCACTATACTCTTTCCATCCGGACCCCGAAATGTAGCCTCGCACAATGCATTCAATCGGCAGCGGTTGGGCCTTTTTTACGAGCATGCTGCGACCCTGCAAAACCGACGCGTACGGACGGCAGACCGATGGGTACTGCTCCACATCGTTTGCGATCACATGATTTTGAACGAGCGGTTGCATAATATCAAACCAGAACAACGAAATCTGAGTCAAAATAGTACCTTTGTCGGGAACCGGATCCGGCATGACCACATCAAATGCAGATATACGGTCGGTGGCAACCATCAACAAATATTCCTCCAGATCGTAAACATCTCGAACCTTGCCGCGTTTTAAAAGTTTCAGTTCTGTGAATTCGGTTTCACTGACAGGTTTCATCATCGTTTTTACTCCTCTGTTAGAAAAAATTTTTTTTGGATGCTATCAAAAGATAGCCAAAATTTATAGGGATTGTCAGAAAAACGTCCGGTATTAGAACGTTTTTTCTACAACTCCTTATGCCGAACTTCGGTATTTCGGAACATTATAATGGAAAGCGGTATAAATATTGCGCCAGTCCTTCAAACCGGGTTTTTCAGCCGGAGCTACTTCGGCGGCATAGGCTACTCCAACACTCCGGAATTAAATGAGAATAATAATCATCCAGTGGAGTGGCCTTTTTTTCAGTTATGCAGTTGTATTTATATGGGGTATTCTGGAGTGAAGGTCAAGGGGCAGGCAGACAATTGTAATTTTTTTTAATTCCCATTTATGTCTTTTTGGCCTGGAAGGCATCGATGAATTGCTTTAGCATTTTGAATGCCTTTTTATTGGTCTTGAGAAACTCAATGCCCACTTCATGTTTACCATCGTCATTGGTACGGCTATGCACGGGACGGCCTTTGATCTCAATCAGGTCCTCCTCCAATCCGAGAGTCAGCGTAACGGTGTGCTTTTCGTCTATCGGGAAATGCGTTTCCAGCAAAATGCCGGATTCGGAAACATTTAGCGTCCGTCCCATACCCTGCTTGATAATCTGATTGTTTTCATCCAGACAAAAATAGGAAAGATTTAGCGAGTCGATTCGAGCGTGTTTTCTTTTTTCTTGTGTGGCCATAGTTTTCACATAGTTGTTGTTTGTTTTTGGTTAACGTTTGATTTCCGTTATTCTTTCTGTTTCTGAAAATTGCAGATGACCATAGTGCTTACAGAGACGGAAGTCGCCATATGTCCGATGATGTTTTTCAGCGTAGATGATAGTCCTTGATGTTCAGATTCTAGTTTTTTAACATCGACGGCTGCTAATTTGAGGTTATCTGCTGAAAATACCGCAGCGGAATAAGGTTCATGGCCCATGTCCAAAAATGGAATCCGCCCAAAAAAATCCCCCTTTTTAAGTTGCGCAAGCGGCACGTAACCATTATCGGTTTGACGCGCAATAACCGCTTCTCCGTTCTTTATGATGAATAACCGTTCTTCTTCCTGGCCCTGCTTGATCAGTTGCTTTTTGCCTTCGATATAGCTTTCGGGGTTATGTTGATTTTCTTTTGTTTTAACCGCCATTTCGACAACCTGCTTCAGGCGGGAATCGACGCTGTTTAACACATTTTTAAAATCAGGCGAAACATTGGCCAGTTCGTTGGCCAGCAGCTGTGAATCCAACATTCCCAGTTGCACGTTGCCCACAGCTTTGACCGTCGCGGTACGCACCCTGCCGCCGGTAATGAGAGCGGCGACACTCCCCAGAAAAGCGCCATCCCCTATTCTCAATATTTCAATCGAACTGCCGGCGGTCTTTTTGCTGATCTCAGCCATACCTTCCAGAATGACCCATATCCAGTCACCATGGTTGCCTTCCTGTACGATCTCATCACCGTCATAAAATCCCTCTTCGTCAACCACATAAGAGTAATCGACCAAAGGTCCTTTGATCAGGGGGACTTGGCCGGATGTAGCTGTTGGTTCCTCCTGGGTACCGGGGGCAGTCTGCGGGCCAAGTTTTTCGATTTTGCCCTCGTCCAGCAAGCGCAACCCGTCCAGGATAATTTCCATCCGACTTTTGTTAATGGTCTTCGCACAGCTGGGATCTTCCTGAACAAATTCAAATTCGCCATCCGTCCAGCCGAACAGGGAAAAAATGGCATCTATGCCGGACAAAGACCCGTTGGTGGCATTTATGGGATTTCCTTTATCCAGATACACCAGTCCCGCCTCCGCTTTGTAGCTGCTTTTGACGCGCAACATACCGGAGCTGCCGTTGGTACCGAGTAGGTTTAATAATTCGCCCAAATTCAAAAAATCCAGGCTTCCTGATAACGACACAGAGTTATTCATATTCAAGTGTGTTGAATCTTCAAGCGGAACAATGGACGCGGATGAGGCGTCCATTAACTGGATTGTACCATAAAAATGCCAGGTGTTAAAAATTAAAAAACATGCCGCGCTGCAAAAATCTGAAAATACGAATAAAATTGGTATTGTATCGTTTGTTTACACCATTAACCAACTACTTGGATTGCCGCGCAATATTTTAATAAACGGCGGGCTAACTGAGCTCGTTTTGGACTGTTTGCATGACCTGTTTCATGCAGGCATGCAGCGTTTTCCCGACACCATCTCCCGTTAAGGCGCTGCCGGGAAAGGCGGGAACTTTCAGTTGACGATTGAGATCGTGCTCCATTTTTTTTATGTCCATAATCGAAATATTTTCGCCTGATAGATCTCTTTTGTTATACTGCATCACCAGCGGCACCTTAAAAATGCTGACGCCATATTCTTTGAGATTTTTTTGTAAATCTATCAATGATAACATGTTTTTTTCGCGCCTGACGACCAGCGAATCAGCCACAAAGATTAACCCATCAGCTCCTCTTAACACCAGCTTGCGGGTGGAACTGTATCGCACCTGTCCCGGTACGGTGTAAAGTTGAACCCGCAAGTCACATCCTCTTACTTTGCCCAGATTCATCGGTAAAAAATCAAAGAACAGCGTGCGATCACCATCAGTGTTGATGGAGACCATTTCTCCCATTACTTGATTTTTAAAGCTCTTATGGATATATTCAAGGTTCGTGGTCTTGCCGCATCGTCCCGGGCCGTAATAGACGATTTTGCATTCGATTTGTCTTTTCTTTAGATTGACAACAGCCATAAAGTCTCGCTTTGAAATATAGAGTGCTCCTATACTACTATCGGCTCAGAGGCACATTTCCTTTAGATATAGAATATTTAGCCACCACCAAACCCCAAAAAAAATCGGATGGCACCGAAATCGTATGCTTCGCCTATCAATGGCTATTTTGTCAACCCCAAAAAAGCCTAAAATTGCCTTAAGTAGTAATAATTTATCCTATTTATGTGTTTACTGTCAACATTTGCGAACCAGATAAATCTGTTGACAACCGACAGATTTATAGTGCAGCATCGTAGCCATTTAAAACAATTCGACAAGTCCATGGAAATTAATATTCAAGCAAAACCCACCTAACAACCCGATGAAAGGAGGACCCAATGGATAAAAAAGTAACGGTTATCGGAGCCGGGAACGTTGGTGCCACTGCCGCGCAGCGATTGGCGGAAAAAGAGCTTTGCGATGTGGTTTTAATCGATATTGTTGAAGGCGTTCCCCAGGGCAAAGCCCTTGATCTAACCGAAGCGGCACCCGTTGAAAAACATGATGCCCACATCACGGGCGCCAATGCGTACGATGTTTCTGCGGCCTCCGACATTGTTATCATTACGGCAGGCATCCCGCGAAAACCGGGAATGAGCCGCGATGACCTGATCAGCACCAATGCCGGTATTGTCAAAACGGTTACCGAGCAGATTGCAGCCGCATCACCGAATTCAATTCTTATTATTGTCAGCAATCCGCTGGATGCCATGTGTCACGTGGCCCATCAAGCAAGCGGCTTCCCCAAGGAGCGCGTTCTTGGCATGGCAGGGGTTTTGGATTCAGCCCGTTTTCGTGCATTTATTGCGATGGAACTGAATGTTTCGGTTGAAAATACCCACGCATTCGTTCTCGGCGGACACGGCGATACGATGGTTCCACTGCCGCGCTACTCAACCGTCGCCGGAATTCCGATCACCGAGCTGATGTCGCAAGACCGCATCGATGCGCTGGTTGACCGTACCCGCAATGGCGGCGCTGAAATCGTCAGCCTGTTAAAAACCGGCAGTGCTTATTATGCCCCGGCTTCTGCGGCGGTTGAAATGGCGGAATCAATTTTAAAGGATAAAAAGAAGATTTTGCCCTGCGCCGTTTATCTCGAGGGTGAATACGAAATAAACGACCTCTTTATCGGGGTTCCGGTTAAACTGGGTGCCAGAGGTGCCGAAGAGGTCATTGAGATTACCCTAAGCGAAACTGAAAAGGCGGCCTTGCAGAACTCGGCAGCCGCGGTGCAGGAACTTAAAGATATTCTTAAAAAGCTGGATTATTAGCCGGTTCAGGGTTCAAAGGTTCACGGTTCATAGGTTAAAAAAACCGGATGTCAGAGGTCTGATGAAAATTTTTGAGTAAGGTCGTTCTCTGCAGATAATAGAAACCAGAGGCATGCAACCAGCCGCCGGAAGTCGGTTGCCGGAGTCTATGAACCGCTGAACGCTGAACTTTGGAACCCAAACCTAGTTGGATTGGGAATTTAAATGTCCGTGCACGGCTTCGGCTGCCGCCGATGGGATGCCGGGAAGCGCTTTGAGCTGATCGATGCTGGCTTCCCGTATTTTTTTTATACTTTTGAAGTGTTTCAGCAGAATTGCCTTTCTTTTCTTACCGATGCCCGGGATGACATCCAGTTCCGACTGCAAAGCGGATTTGGTTCTACGTTTGCGGTGAAAGGAGATCGCGAAGCGATGCGCTTCGTCTCTGATTCGCTGCAAGAATAGAAGTAGATCGGCGTCTTTGCCGAAGGTGATGGGGTTGCTGCGAAGCGGTTTAAAAATTTTATCTTGCGCCTGCCCTTTTTTTTCGTCTTTTTTGGCGATGGCAATAATGTCAAACTGGCCCTCGAGGGCCAGTTCCCGAATGACCGCCACGGCAATGCTTAACTGCCCCCTGCCCCCGTCGACCATCAGCAGATCCGGACGCGGTTCAAAATCGTGCTGCGCATCCAATTTTCCCAGCCGCCGGCTCAAGACCTCACTCATACAGGCATAGTCATCCTGCATTTTAACGGCTTTTATTTTAAACTTGCGGTAAGCCGATTTTTGGGGTTTTCCTCTTTCAAAGACGACCATGCCGGCAACCGGTTGAGCTCCGAAAATATTAGAGTTGTCAAAACACTCGATGCGTTCGGGTAGACGGGACAATTTAAGCTTTTTTTGAAGCCGCAGCAGCAACTCCATTTCAGTGCTGCGGGCTGCCAACAACCCCTTGAGCTCGTTTTCAGCATTGTGTAAGGCCATGTTTAGCAGCTTGGCTTTTTCACCTCTTTTGGGGTGCCGGATTTTTACTTTTTTGCCTTTTACGGTTTTAAGCCAGTCTTCAATCAGCCCCGCGTCCTGCATATCGATGGAGATCAAAATTTCGTTGGGCAGCAAAACGGGTTTCTCGTAATATTGCCGCATAAACGTGCCGATGGCTTCCGCATCGGTTGAGATGGTTTCTTCGAAGCTGAAATGCTGCGTGCCCTTGAGAAAGCCACCGACAACATTAAACACCATAACCAGGGCAAAACCGTTGGAGCGGACAATTGCAAAAACATCGCGATCTTGAAAATCGGTGGTAACGGCGATTTGCTTTTCAATGGTTCTTTGCAGCGAAAACATCTTATCCCTGAGGCGCGCCGCTTTTTCAAAATTCTGGGCCCGGGCAGCCGCATCCATTTGTTGCTTGATTTTTGCGATCAGATCTTTGGTACGACCGTTCAGAAACATGATGGCCTCATTGACCTGCTCCCGGTAGATCTGCGGATCGACATCCAGGCAGCACGGCGCCAGGCATCCTTCCATCTGACAGTGCAGACACGGTCGGGTCCGGGTTCTAAAATCCTTGGCGCGACACTTGCGCAGTTTAAAGGTTTTGTTGATAGTTTTAAGGGTTTCGCGGACAGCCTGGGCGGAGGCAAACGGGCCGAAGTAATTCGCATTATCTTGCCCGATTTTGCGCACGATGGTGAAACTGGGGTAATCCTCCTGCAGGTCCAGTCGCAGAGAAGGATACCGTTTGTCGTCTTTTAAGACCACATTATATCGGGGCCGGTGGCGCTTGATCAGATTGGATTCCAGGATGAGAGCTTCTTTCTCATTGCCGGTAAGGATCGTATCAAAATCAACTATCTTTTTGACCAGCACGCCGGTCTTCAAATCGGCATAACCGCTGTTCTTAAAATAAGCCGCCAGGCGTTTTCTCAAATCCCGGGCTTTGCCGATGTAGATGATTGCCCCGGCGGCATCTTTCAGCAAATACACGCCGGGCTCGTGGGCGGTAAGGGCTAATTTTTCCGCCAGGCTAGAAGCCGGCTCTGCGTTTGAGTTTTGTTTGTCCATAATAAAATCTAAAAGTGAAGTGCCTAAAATGAGCTGAGGTGCCTAAAGTTATGGTGTCGCTGCGCTCCGTCTTTTATAAAAAAGACAGAATACATTAACTATAGAATTAAACCTCCAATACAATCAGCTTCTTCAACCGTTGAATTTGATCGCGCAATGCTGCGGCACGCTCAAATTCCAGCGCTTGGGCCGCCGCGCGCATATCGCCTTCCAGTGATTTAATCACCGCATCCATATCTTCCAGTGATTTGTATTCACTCAATTCATCCGCCACCTCATATTTGGGTTCTACTGCTGCTTCTTTGCCGAAATCAAAAATCTGGGTCACTTCCTTGCGAATAGTTTGCGGTGTAATATGATGTCGCTGGTTGTAAGCCTGCTGAATTTTGCGGCGACGACGGGTTTCATCCATGGCCTGGCGCATGGAACGGGTCACCGTATCCGCATACATCAGTACCGTTCCCCGGGCATTTCGAGCCGCCCTGCCGAATGTTTGAATCAGCGATCGCGCCGACCGCAAAAATCCTTCTTTGTCGGCATCCAGGATCGCCACCAGTGACACTTCGGGTATATCCAAACCTTCGCGCAACAGGTTAATGCCCACCAGGACATCGAATTTTCCGCGCCGCAGATCTTGAACAATATCCATGCGCTCAAGCGTTTTGATGTCTGAATGCAGGTAGCGAACGCGAACGCCCAAATCAGAATAGTATTCTGTCAGGTCTTCAGCCATCCGTTTGGTCAGGGTCGTAACCAGGACCCGGTCATCGTGCTTTTGACGGTTTAAGATTTCTTCATAGAGATCGTCTACCTGGTTTCGGGCGCTGCGAACCGTAACTTCCGGATCGATCAATCCGGTCGGGCGAACAATCAGCTCTATCACCCCTCCTTTGGCGCGGGACAGCTCATAATCGGCCGGGGTGGCCGAAACGTATACGACCTGGGATATCCGTGCCCGGGATTCTTCAAATTTAAGTGGGCGATTGTCCAGCGCTGACGGCAGGCGAAACCCGTATTCAACCAGGGTCTTTTTGCGAGATTGATCACCCCGGTACATCCCGCGCAACTGCGGGATAGCAATGTGACTTTCATCGATCACCAGCAGATAATCCTTTGGAAAGTAGCTTAATAATGTCGGGGGAGGCTCACCGGATTTTCGTCCGGTCAGGTGTCGGGAATAATTTTCAATCCCGTGACAGTAACCGAGCTCCTGCATCATCTCCAGATCAAAATGGGTCCGCTCCTCGATGCGCTGGGCTTCTATTAATTTTTTTTTATCTCTAAAATATTCGATCCGCTGCTTGAGTTCTGTCAAAATGGTCTCGATGGCTTTTTTGCGGGTAACCTTTGAAGTCACGTAATGGCTGGCCGGAAAAATGGTAACCCGCTTCAAGCGTTTGCGCACCTTTCCTCTGAGGGCATCGATTAAGGCAATGCTTTCAACTTGATCGCCAAAAAAATCGATGCGGATTGCCTGATCTTCTTCGTAGGCCGGGAAAATTTCTACCCGGTCGCCCCGCACCCGGAAGACGCCCCGGTAAAAATCAACGTCGTTGCGCTCATAGTGTATCGAGATCAAGTCATATAGAAGCGTATCGCGGGCAAATTCCATGCCGGTTTGAACATCCACCCGCATGGCCAGGTAATCCTCCGGTGCGCCCAGACCGAAAATACAGGAAACGCTGGCCACAACCACAATATCTCTGCGCGACAGCACCGAGCGAGTGGCTGAATGGCGCAGTTTGTCAATCAAGTCATTGATGGATGAATCTTTCTGAATGTAGGTGTCGGTAGAAGGGATATAAGCTTCGGGCTGGTAATAATCATAGTAGCTGACAAAATATTCAACGGCGTTTTCAGGAAACAGCTGATTGAATTCGTTGTAAAGCTGGGCGGCCAGGGTTTTATTTGGCGCCAATACCAGGGTCGGCTTGCCGAGGCGGGCAATCACCTGGGCCATTGTAAATGTTTTGCCCGAACCGGTTACACCCAGCAGCACATTATGCCGCTGTCCGTCTATTATATTGCAGGTGAGCGCTTCAATCGCCTGGGGTTGATCGCCGGTTGGCTCAAAGTTGGAAACAAGTTTAAAAGCGGTCATGGATAAATTTAATCAGCCTGGCCGTTTAATCAATCAGGGCAATGCACATAGCGCCGATGCCCTCCCCTTTTCCGATCACCCCTAAACCTTCGGTGGTCGTCGCTTTGATATTGACTTCCGACGGGCTGATGTTCATCGTTTCTGCCAGAATGGTTTGCATGTCCTGGCGGTGGGGCGCGAGCTTGGGTGCTTCGGCAAATACGGTGGCATCAAGATTGACAATCCGAAAACCCCTGTCGATCAACAGCCGGCAGGTTTCGGACAACAGTTTCAGGCTGGAGATGTCTTTATATTGCGGATCGTTGTCCGGAAAATGGGTTCCGATGTCGCCCAAACCGGCGGCTCCCAGCAGCGCGTCACAGATGGCGTGTACCAGCACATCGGCGTCGGAATGGCCCAGCAAGCCCTTTTCATAAGCAATGGACACACCGCCCAAAACCAGTGAACGCCCGATTATCAGACGGTGGATATCATAGCCGATACCGACCCGCATATTGGCATCCTTTCACTCAATTTTCAAATAATCAATATAAATCAAGCCGTTTATTGAATATCACAAACCCCTGCTTAAAGAAACCGGATTATGTTTTATTAGGCTTGACCGATCCGCTTATAGCAGGTTATCTGTTGGCACGCTGGTTTCAGATTTTATCATAAATTAAAAATTTAGATACTAAAATCGAAGTGGTTTAAGCTGGACCAATATATGGTGCTCGATCATGAATGTAAAACAACTGCAGGCGGCTATTCGAAAAGGGACCCGAACCGGCATCAATGAAGCCGAGGCTAAAGCCCTTTTGAAAAAATTTGACGTTCCGGTGGTGCCGGAAGCAATTGCATCGGATTCGCCGGAGGCCATCCGCGCTGCCGATGCGTTCGGCTATCCGGTGGTTATCAAGGGACTGGGCCGTGCATTGATGCATAAAACCGAACGCGGATTGGTAAAGCTGAATTTGTCCGGTCCGCAGGCGGTTCAAGAAGCCGTTGAAGCCATCATGGCATCGGCCGCTGATGATCTGGAGGGTTTTGTCGTGCAGCCGCAAATTCAAGGCAAAAGAGAACTGGTGGCCGGTTTGTTTCGCGACCCGCAATTTGGACCGGTTGTCATGTTCGGAATTGGCGGGGTATTCACCGAGGCGCTGGCAGATGTTAGCTTCCGCCTGGCGCCGATCACCGAAATCGACGCAACGGAAATGCTGACCGAAATTCGCGCCAGGGCCTTCCTGGGCCGATATCGAGGCGAAAAAACCATCAATCGCCGCCAAATCATTCAAACCCTCATGGGGCTTTCGCGCATCGCGGTTGAGCTTCCGGAAATTGCCGAGATCGATATCAATCCCCTGCTGGCTTCATCTGACGGCCGGCTCTGGGCGGTGGACGCGCTGGTGGTGCCTGAGGGTGAAACGCATAAGAAACAGACATTGCCGCCTCCGGTTCCTCCGGATGCCGTTGGCGCTATATTTTATCCCAGATCCATCGCCTTTATCGGCGCCTCGGCCCAGATGGGCAAATGGGGGCACATGCTTATGGCCAACACCATCAGCGGCGGGTATGCAGGCAATGTGTTTCTGATTAACCCCAAAGCAGACACCATAGCCGGCCGTAAAACCTATCCAACCGTCTGCGATATCCCTGAACCGGTTGATCTGGCAGTTGTGACCATTCCGGCGGCCGGGGTGCTAAAACTGATTCCCCAGTTGAAAGAAAAAGGCATCAACAATATGCTGCTGATTACCTCAGGCTTTGGCGAAACGGGCAATGAAGGCAGGAAATTGGAAGCCAAACTGGTGCGGGCCGCCCGCGAAGCCGGCATTTTAATCCTGGGCCCCAACACCATGGGTATCTGCAATCCGCATATCAATTTTTACTGCACCGGTTTTCCGGCCAAACCCAGAGCCGGTTCGACCACGATGATTTCGCAATCCGGAAATATGGGGGTTCAGCTGCTGGCGTTTGCCGAACAGCAGGGCATCGGAATCCGGGGGTTTTGCGGATCGGGCAATGAAGCCATGATGTGCATCGAAGATTATCTGGA